>Ga0067045_1028317_pt1 | contig 36305 bp, 28 predicted proteins | sample TerdegcTABiofilm_FD_59184 | JGI IMG/M metagenome (GOLD analysis project Ga0067045, IMG submission 59184) | Combined Assembly of (Gp0054472, Gp0054536) Wastewater bioreactor microbial communities from Singapore -Terephthalate degrading...
CCCCGGCTGACCGAGCCCGCGCTGTCCCTGGAGCTGCAGCAGCTGGAAGATGATGCCCCGCCCCAGCAGGTGTTTCGCGACCGTGTCGCCGCCCTGGTTGCCCACCTCGATGACTACCCGCCCGAGGTGCAGGGGCGCATCGCCCGCCTGCAGTGCTGGGCCCAGCCGAGCGAGCGGGACGAGGAGTTCCTGCGCGCCGTGCAGTTTGCCGACAAGGCGCTGGCTGAGGTGAGGGGCCGCAAGGACAGGGTCGCCGAGAGCGGCCTGCTCGCCTGTCGCGGTTATCATCAGCAACTGCTCGGCAACATGGACGAGGCGCGGCAGGACTACGACGCGGCCCTGACCCTGGCGCGCCGGCTGGGGGATGAGCGGCAACGGGCCGACATCCTCAACTTGCGGGGGGAGATGTACTCCTATCAGGGGGAGCTGGCCGAGGGGCTGATGGAGCTTATCGATGCCCATCGCCGTTACGAGACCCTGGGGCTGGAGAGCAAGGGGCGCGAGGTGCTGGCCAGGATCGCCAATGCCTATCGCCGGATGGGACTCTTCGAGCGGGCCGAGGGCTATTTCCAGGAGCTGGAGCACGACTACCGGACGCTGGGGGATCAGGAGCGGCTGGTGGATATTCACACCCAGCAGGGGCTGCTCTATGTGGACACCGCAGAGTACGACAAGGCGCTGCCCCTGATGGTGGAGGCCGAGCGCTACTATGAGGCGCAGCGGCAGGACGGTGTGCTGGCCTGGAGCAGGATAGAGCTGGCCACCATATTGCTCAGGCAGGGCAAGACGGCGCAGGCCATGGCCAAGCTGGAACAGGCCGCCACCTTGCTGCATCAGGGGGAGGGGGCGGACAGCGTCACCCTGGGTCACTGGCACATCGTCATGGCCACTGCGCTGGATGCCATGGGCAAACCGGCCGAGGCGCTGCGGCACCTGGACGAGGCCGAGCCGATTTTTGCCCGGGAGCAGAACCTGCGCTTCCTCGCCTGGGTGCACGAGGTGCGCGCCCGGGTGCTGGAGCATCAGGGGCGGATCGCGGAGGCCCTGGCCAGCCTCAAGGCCTTCGTGCAGACCCGTCATGCACTGGATCAGCGGCTGCGGGAGCAGCGGGCCCTGCAGATGCGCTTCGAGTTCGATCTGGCGCGCAAGGAGCTGGAGAACCAGACCCTCAGATCCAGCCAGCAGTTGCAGGCAGAAAAGCTCAAGCAGTTGCAGGAGCGGCGCTACTGGCAATATCTGGTGGTGGTCCTGTCGCTGCTGGTCATGGGAGTACTGGTGCTCCATCAGCGCAGCCGCACCCGCAAGATGCAGCACCTCGCCATGACGGACGAGCTGACGGGCATCCACAACCGGCGTCAGATCCAGGCCAAGGGGCGCAAATGGTTCAGCCAGGCACGCGAGAGCGGCAAACCCCTGTGCGTGCTGCTGCTGGACATAGATCACTTCAAGAAGGTGAACGACCGGCTCGGCCACCAGGTGGGGGATCAGGTGCTGACCGCGGTGGCCCATTGCATCGAGGAGCAGGTACGCAGCCTGGACAGGGTAGGGCGCAACGGAGGGGAGGAGTTTCTGGTACTGCTGCCCGACACCGAGCTTGAGGAGGCGGCCGAAGTGGCGGAGCGGGTCAGGATTGCGGTCTCCCGCCTCGTCATCGAGGGAGTGCCTGAGGATCACCCCATCCACGTCAGCATAGGCTGTGCCGAGTACAGGGCAGAGGATGACAATCTCGGGGAGCTGATACGCCGGGCCGACGAGGCCATGTACGCAGCCAAGCTGGCGGGGCGCAACCGGGTGGTGAAGGCGGCCTGATCCCGAAGCGCCCTTCTGCCCCCTCATACCGGGCTGGGTATTTTTCACTCGCGCGGGTATAATGTCGCGCAATTTTGCTTTGACTCAGGCGAGAAGGCCCATGTAACGCAGCGCTCCTCCTTTTTCCACCTGCGGGTTCCATGACCCGGCTGCGTGGCGTCGTTGTCTGCATGGGAGCCCTGATCCCAAGGTGCTGTCCCGCATTTATTCCCACGGGGGCCAAGGCCGCCGCTCAATAGAAGAACGTCGAATTATGTCAGCTGAATTTCTGAGTGAAGTCTCCAAGAGACGCACTTTTGCGATCATCTCGCACCCGGATGCGGGTAAAACCACCATCACCGAAAAAGTCCTGCTGTTCGGACAGGCCATACAGCGCGCCGGTACCGTCAAGGGCCGTGGCTCGGGCCAGCACGCCAAATCCGACTGGATGGAGATGGAGAAGCAGCGTGGTATCTCCATCACCACCTCGGTGATGCAGTTCCCTTATGCGGACTGTCTGGTCAACCTGCTCGACACCCCGGGTCACGAGGACTTCTCCGAAGATACCTACCGTACCCTCACCGCGGTCGACTGCTGCCTGATGGTCATCGATGCCGCCAAGGGTGTCGAAGATCGGACCCGCAAGCTGATGGAAGTCACCCGGCTGCGGGATACCCCCATCCTCACCTTCATGAACAAGCTGGACCGCGAAGTGCGCGATCCCATGGAAGTGATGGACGAGGTGGAGCGCGAGCTGAAGATCATGTGCGCCCCCATCACCTGGCCCATCGGCTGCGGCAAGTCCTTCAAAGGGGTCTATCACCTCTACAAGGACGAGACCTATCTGTACCAGACCGGTCAGGGCCACACCATCCAGGAGAAGCGGGTGGTCAAGGGTCTGAACAACCCGGAACTGGACGCCGCCATAGGTGAAGATCTGGCTGCCCAGCTGCGCGGCGAACTGGAGCTGGTGCAGGGCGCCTCTCCCGAGTTCGATCACGAGGCCTTCATCGCCGGCGAGATGACCCCTGTGTTCTTCGGTACCGCCCTTGGCAACTTTGGCGTCGACCACATGCTGGACGGCCTGACCGACTGGGCGCCGTCCCCCATGCCGCGCAAGGCAGAGAGCCGCGAAGTGGTGGCGACCGAGGAGAAGTTCTCCGGCTTCGTGTTCAAGATCCAGGCGAACATGGATCCCAAGCACCGCGACCGTATCGCCTTTATGCGTATAGTGTCAGGGACTTACAGCAAGGGCATGAAGATGCGCCACGTGCGCATCGGCAAGGACGTGAACATCTCCGACGCCGTCACCTTCATGGCCGGTGACCGCGAGCAGGCCGTCGAAGCCTGCGCCGGTGACATCATAGGGTTGCACAACCACGGCACCATACAGATCGGCGACACCTTCACCCAGGGTGAAGATCTCAAGTTCACCGGCATCCCGAACTTTGCCCCCGAACTGTTCCGCCGCATCCGCCTGCGCGACCCCCTCAAGCAGAAGCAGCTGCTCAAGGGGCTGGTGCAGCTCTCCGAAGAGGGCGCCGTGCAGGTGTTCCGTCCGCTCATCAGCAACGATCTCATCGTCGGTGCCGTCGGTGTGCTGCAGTTCGATGTGGTGGTCTCGCGTCTGAAGAGCGAGTACAACGTCGAGGCCATCTACGAGGCGGTCAACGTCTCCACCGCCCGCTGGGTGGAAGGGACTGACGTCAAGAAGTTCGAGGAGTTCAAGCGCAAGAACGAGGTCAACCTGGCCCTGGATGGCGGTGACAACCTCACCTACATAGCCCCGACCATGGTCAACCTGCGCCTGGCCCAGGAGCGTCACCCGGACGTTCAGTTCCGCCAGACCCGCGAGCACTGATAACGCGCGCCCCCAGACGGCAAAAGCTGATATAAAAGAAGGCCCTCGCGGGCCTTCTTTTTTTGCCCGCGTTCTATTTCAGATCAGGAGATCACCATGCTTGGACGCATTACCAACCTCTTCCCGCTCTGGGCCTTGCTGTTTTCAGTGCTGGCTTACTGGCAGCCAGCGCTGTTCGTCGACCTCAAGACCCAGATAGTGCCGCTGCTCACCATCATCATGCTGGCCATGGGGCTGACCCTGCGCCCCGCCAACTTCCTCGACGTGGTGAACAACAAGAGGGCCATCGGACTGGGACTGGTGTTGCAGTTCAGCGTGATGCCGCTGGCGGCCCTGCTGATCAGCCTGCTGCTCGGCTTCGATGCCGAGCTGACCGTGGGCATGGTGCTGGTGGGCAGCGTCGCCGGTGGTACCTCCTCCAACGTGATGTGCTACCTCGCCAAGGGGGATGTGGCCCTCTCCATCACCATGACGGCGCTCTCCACCTTGCTCGGGGTGATCATCACCCCGCTGCTGGTGCAACTGCTGGCCGGCAAGAGCGTCGATGTCCCCGTGCTGGACATGCTGCTGAGCCTGCTCAAGATAGTGCTGATCCCGGTGGTCATCGGGGTCCTGGCCAACGTCTGGCTGCACTCCCTGACCGCGAGGCTAGAGCCTCTGCTGCCGCTGGTTTCCATGGTGGCCATAGTGCTGATCATCGCCACCGTCGTGGCCCTCAATGCCGGCCAGTTCGCCGCCATAGGCCCCATAGTGGCGCTGGCGGTGATCCTCCATAACGGCATAGGCATCACTGCGGGTTACTGGGTGAGCCGATGGCTCGGCTTCGATGAGCGCATCTGCCGCACCATCGCCTTCGAGGTGGGGCTGCAAAACTCTGGGCTGGCCACGGCCCTCGCCATGAAGTTCTTCACCCCGGCCTCCGCCGTGGCGGGCACCCTGTTCTCGGTCTGGCACAACCTCTCGGGCTCCCTGCTCGCCGGTTTCTGGGCAAGGCGGCCACTGCTTCTCGCCGAGCGGCAAACCGGGGCGGCGGTCAAGGATCACTGAGGCCTGCCCTGGCGCCATGCAAGAGACCCCGCTGCGGCGGGGTCTCTTTTTGCCCCTCTTTCCCGTGACAGGGGCAGAAGAGATGGGACGGGCTCAGGGGCGGCTCAGAGCTCCAGCACCATGCAGATCTCGCAGGCGTCGTGGCCGGTGCAACCCAGCGGGCCCGGCAGGTGCTCGAAGCCGAGCGACTCGTAGAGGCTGGTGGCTTCCCGCAGATCGGCGGTGGTCTCCAGATAGCAGCGCAGGTATCCGAGGGTGCGCGCCTCCGCCAGGGCCTGCAGCACCAGCCGCCGCCCCAGCCCCAGGCCGCGCAGGGCGGGCAGGAAGTACATCTTCTGCAGCTCGCAGGTCCCTGTCTCCCCCGCCAGGGGGGCTATGCCGCCGCCGCCGAGAATGGCGCCGTCCGGCCCCTCTATGACCCAATACCGGCTCTGCTCGCCCTGATAAGTCTCATGGAGGAAGTCGAGATTGGGATCCGCCACCCCGTAACCCTTGTCGGCGGTGAGGCCGTATTCGGCGGAGACGGCCCGGATCACGGCGGCGATGGCGGCATTGTCCTCAGGTGCTATGGGCCTGATGCGATAGCCCTGCTGGCGGCGGGCGCGGGAGAGGGCGCTGCGATAGAGGCGCATGCCCTCCCAGAGCCGCTCGCGCTCCTCGGGGGCGAGCTGGGCCAGGGTCTCGGCCATGGCCTCATCCATCTGCCGATGCAGTTCATTGAGCTGGGCGCATCCCAGCCCGGTGAGGGTCGCCTGCTTGCTGCGCCCGTCCGAGGGGTGCGGCTGCCAGGCGATCAGCTCCCGCTCTGCGAGGCGGGCCAGGGGGCGGCTGGCATTGGACTTGTCGATGCGCAGCCGCTCGGCCAGTTGCTGATTGGTGGCGGGGCCGCTCTCCAGCTCGATGAGCAGGTGTGCCTCCAGGGGGCTGAGGGCCAGGGAGCCGCACTGCTGGGAGAGCATGCCGAGTTCGCGTACCAGTTCCCGTGACAGGGCGCGCAGGGGGCGGGGATCCATCTTGTGAGTGTCCTTCTGGTTGTTACCTGCAACTAATATAGCCAACTAGTTGTTGATGGCAACTACTTTTCGAGGCAAAAGACGGGCACAAAAAAGGGCCCGGGAGAGGGGCCCAAACATTGGAAACCCACGCCAGGGCGCGGATCCCATCCTTGGTCAGGAACAAGCTGGCCGGGCAACGGCGGCCCGGCCTGTGTATGGCCCGGATCTGGCGGCTTGCACCAGCTTCGACAGCATGGTGCCAGCCACAGAGCTGTCTCAGGGCGCGGCGCGGTTTATACCAATTCCGCCAGCATGGCCTCCGAGTAGGGCACCAGGGGCTCGGCGGCCTTGAGCTTGCTCAGGTAATCCGGGTTGGCGATGAGGGGGCGACCGATGGCGATGAGGTCGAAGCGGTCGGCGCGGATCGCCTCGGCGGCGGTCTCGGCACTGTAGTTGCCGACCCCCACCAGGTGGCCGTCGTAGTGGGCGCGCAGGTAGTCGGAGGCGCGGCCATCCAGGTAGTCGAAGGTGAGGCTGTCATCGAAGATGCCGAGGTGCAGATAGGCCAGGGCACGCTTGTTCAGCTCGGCCAGCAGATGGTCGAACACGGCGCGATCCCGCGCATCCCCTTCGAGGTGCACGTAGGCGCCGGGGGAGAGGCGCAGGCCCACCCGCTCGCTGCCGATGCGAGCGTTGATGGCGTCCACCACCTCCAGGGCGAAGCGGCTCATGTTCTCCGGGGTCTGACCGTACTGGTCGGTGCGCAGGTTGCTCGAATGGTGCAGGAACTGATCGATGAGGTAGCCGTTGGCACCGTGGATCTCCACACCATCAAAGCCCGCCTCTATGGCGTTGGCGGCGGCCTGGGCGTAATCCTCGACCAGCTGGCCAATCTCGGCCACCGTCAGGGCGCGGGGCACCTGATACACCAGTTCACGCATGCGCGGCACTGTGCCTTCATGGGCGACCGCAGACGGTGCCAGCACCTCGGTATGGTGGAAGAAGGGGTGGGAGAGGCGACCCACGTGCCACAGCTGGGCGAAGATCTTGCCCCCCTTGGCATGCACGGCCTCGGTGACCTGTTTCCAGCCTGCGATCTGCTCAGGGCTGTAGATGCCCGGGGTGTTGGGATAGCCCTGGCCGTCCGGGCGAATGATGGTGGCCTCGGAGATGATGAGGCCTATGTCGGCGCGGCGGCCATAGTAGGCGGCCATCTGCGCGGTCGGCACCAGTCCCGGGCCCGCCATGCAACGGGTGAGGGGGGCCATCATGAAGCGATTCGCGAGGGTGAGGGTGCCGTTGAGGCGGTAAGGTTGAAACAGGGTATCCATGCAGAGCGTCCTCGGGGGTGATTCTTGAATGGGCATTCAAGACGTTTTTTGGTTTGTACGCAAGTCTTTTTTGAACAAGCATTCAACATGGATTGGTCTTGCCTGCCTGCTGGGGTAAACTTGCCGCCCTGTTCCCCGGTACGCCGGGTCCTTGCCAGCGGAGATCCCATGCGCAGTGCCGAATTTGATCGGGACCTTGTCCTGCGAAGCGCCATGGAGGCGTTTCGTGCCAGAGGCTATGCCAAGACCACCATGCAGGATCTGGTGGCGGCGACCGGGCTGCACCCGGGCAGTCTCTATGCCGCCTTTGGCAACAAGCGGGGCCTGCTGCTGGCGACGGTCGATCACTATGTGCAGGAGAAGGGTGCCCAGCGCCGTCGCTGCTTCGATCAGCCGAGCCCGCTGGCCGGGCTGAAGGCTTTCTTCACCCAGCTGGTGGACGATGCCCTGCAGGGCTCCTGCCTGCTGACCCGCACCCTGATGGAGCTGGCGGAGCAGGACGAAGAGCTGCACCTGCGCTTCAAGGTCATCTATGGCGAGCTGGAAAGCGACCTGGCGCAGTTGCTGCGTCAGGCCAGCGAGCGGGGGGAGCTGGCCCCCGGGGGGGACATCCCCACCCTGACCGCCTTCTTGCAGGTCAACATCCAGGGGCTGGTGACCTTCGCCCAGTGCCATCCAGACCGCGCCCTGCTTGGCGCAGTCGTCGACCAGCTGATGGCGGCCCTGACCCCCAGGCGCTGAATCCCGTCAGACCCCTGACCCTATATTTGTCCTCGTTGCTTGCCCCTGCCTGCCCCCTCTTCCATCTTGATGGTGAGGATATCGGCAGGAGGAAAGGGAATGACCAGAAAGGCAACGTCTCGGGCTATACTGGCGCACTTCACCACGCCACGGCTCTCCATCGCGCAGCGGTTCGCCGCCGGCAAGGCCCTGCGGGAACAGTTTCCTCGCGAAGCTCACTCCTGGCTGCCGCCCGCACCCTATGACAGGGATCCCATCGCCGTGCTCAAGGCCCAGGCCGCCACTCGCTTGAAGCAGCTGGTGCCGGTGCGCCATGCCAGGATGCAGGAGTCCCCCTTCGCCTTCCTGCGCGGTGCGGCCGCCATCATGGCGGGAGATCTCGTCGCCACTCCCCACTCCGGCCTCATGGTCCAGGCCTGTGGCGACATGCATGTCGCCAATATCGGCCTCTATGCGAGCGCCGAGCGCAACCTGGTGCTGGCCATCAACGACTTCGATGAGACCCATCTCGGCCCCTGGGAGTGGGATCTCAAGCGCCTGGCCGCCAGCGCCCTGGTGGCGGCCGAGTACCTGGGAGCCGATGCCGCCCGCCAGCGGGAGGCGGCCAGGATGATAGCGACCGGTTACCGCACCAAGTTGCGGGAATACGGCAAGATGGGCTTTATGAGGGTCTGGTACGATCACATCGAGCAGGCCTCGGTGCTCGATGCCTTCTCCGTCGATGCCCATAGAAGGGTCAAGGCCACCTTCGCCAAGGCCCGGGGCCGCAACCACCTGCAGGTGCTCGGCAAGATGACGGATCTGGTGGACGATCAGCACAGGATCCGGGAACTTCACCCCTTCGTCATCCGCGAGACCCACACCGAGGACGGGGAGGCCGTCTATGAGGTGCTCGACGAGTTGCTGGAGGCCTATCTCGCCTCCTTGCCGGAGGACAGGCGCATACTGCTGCGCCGCTACAGGGTCGTGGACGTGGCGCGCAAGGTGGTGGGGGTGGGCAGCGTGGGCACCCGCTGCTGGGTGATCCTGCTGACCGGCGCCGACGATGACGATCCCCTCTTTTTGCAGGTCAAGGAGGCGCAACCCTCGGTGTTGGCCCCCTATTTCACCTCGGAAGACGACAGCGGCAACCAGGGGCGGCGGGTGGTGCGGGGCCAGCGGATGATCCAGGGATCGCCGGATATCTTCCTCGGCTGGTGCGATCTCAGGGGCCGTCACTTCTACGTGCGCCAACTGCGGGACATGAAGGGGGGCATCGACATCACCCCTGGCATGGTCAAGCCCCGCCACTTCGTCGAGTATTGCCAGCTGTGCGGCTGGGCCCTGGCGCTGGCCCATGCCAAGTCGGGGGATGCGGCCCAGATCGCCGGCTACCTCGGCAAGTCGGAAGTCATGGATGAGGCCATCGCCGACTTCGCCGTGGCCTATGGCCAGCGCACCCGGGAAGATCACGCCCTGCTGCTGGCCGCCATCGCCCGCGGGGAGCTGCCGGTCGCCTCAGAGGCGAGGTGAACGCTTCCCCTCACCCTGGCCCTCTCCCGGAGGGAGAGGGAATTGATCGAGGAGCTGGTCGAGACGAGGCTAGCAAAGGAGTCCACCTGTTGGTTGCCAAGATTTTTCCACAGACCAGGTATCCGCTCCCTTCTCCCCTTGCGGGAGAAGGGTTGGGGATGAGGGGCGCTCACCTGGGCAGGCCAGCCGGTTGTCCACGAACTTGCCACTGAACGCCGATCCGCTCCCTTCTCCCCTTGCGGGAGAAGGGTTGGGGATGAGGGGCGCTCACCCGGGCAGGTCAGCCGGTTGTCCACGAACTTGCCACTGACGTGGACTAGCTCCCTTCTCCCACTCCATTGCAAAAGAATGGGAGAAGGGTTGGAGATGAGGGGGGCCCGTTACTGCAATGACAGTCTGATAAACGCCAGCACCCCATCCATCTGGCCCAGCACCTCGTTATTCCACACCCTGATCACCCGAAACCCTTCGCCATTGAGATAGGCCGTTCTGGCCTCATCCTGTTGTTGACCTTCCGGCTGGTTATGTTGCGAGCCGTCGACCTCGATCACCAGCCGCTGTTCCAGGCAGACGAAATCCACTATGTAGGGCCCAATAGGGAACTGGCGGCGGAATTTGAGCCCCTCAAACCGGCGATCACGCAGCTGGAACCAGAGCCTCTGTTCGGCCAGGGTCGCCTCGGCTCTCAGCCGCTTGGCAAAGAGGTGGGTTTTCATGGGATTGATCCAGAGCTGTTTGACTCACTAGGTATAGCCACTCTCTATATCGCTGAGTTTGTTCTTCGCCGTTGTCCCTCACCCTAGCCCTCTCCCGGAGGGAGAGGGAATTGATCGAGGAGCTGGTCGAGACGAGGCTAGCAAAGGAGTCCACCTGTTGGTTGCCAAGATTTTTCCATAGACCAGGTATCCGCTCCCTTCTCCCCTCGCGGGAGAAGGGCTGGGGATGAGGGGGGGTTAGTCAGGGCTCACCAGCTCTTTCATCAGGCCCTTCAACCAGATCAAGGCCGGCTGCTGGGCATGGTGACTGAGTGTGCCAGACGCAGTTTGTATGTCTCTTTTATTGAGGACTCACCAGTTCCTTCATCAGGCCCTTCAACCAGATCAAGGCCGGCTGCTGGGCGTGCACCGGGTGCCAGACGCAGTTGAGGTGGTAATCCGGCACGTCCGCCGGCAGGGGCAGGCTTTTCAGCGGCCAGTGGTTGGCGAGCAGCTCGGCCACCATGCTGGGCAGCACCAAGAGGTGATCGCTCTGGCTGACGATGGCGGCGGCGGACATATAGCTCTGGCTGTTGACCGAGATGGTGCGACTATGGCCCAGGCTCTTCAGGTAGCTGTCCAGGCTCGCCTCCGAGGTGCCCAGCGGCGAGTGGAACACGTGGGGCATATCAATCAGCTGCGCTAGGGTGATGCGCTCCTCCTCCAGCTCCAGGGTGGCGCGCACCAGCCCGGCCAGGGGCTCGGTGAGCCAGGTCTCCTTGCCCAGATACCCCGGCACCTGCATGTACTCGTCAAACCCCAGCACCAGATCGATCTCGCCGCTCGCCAGCTCCGCCTCCGGCAGGGTGTCGCGCAGTATGCGGATCTCTATGGTGACCCCGGGGGCCAGCTTCCTGAGGCGCTGGATGAGGGGCGGGATCAGCACGCACTCCACGTAGTCCGTGGTGCAGAGCACGAAGCGGCGCTTCGACTGGCGCGGTTCGAACAGCTCCTCCTCGGAGAGCTGCTGCTCCAGCAGCCGCAGCACCTGCTGCACCCCCAGATGCAGGCGCTGGGCCCGGGGCGTCGGCAGCATCCCCTGAGGCGTGCGCACCAGCAGCGGATCGTCAAAGAAGGCCCGTAGGCGATTGAGGGCGTGGCTCATGGCGGGCTGGCTGATAAAGAGCGACTCGGCGGCACGGGTCACGCTGCCTTGCGTCATCAGGGCGTCAAGGGCGAGCAGCAGATTGAGGTCGAGCTGGTGCAGTTTCATGGGGGGATTATTCGCCGTGTTTATGGGACAATCCATCCTATTCATTTGATGGATGGGCACGCAACTTCTTACACTGCGACCCACTCTTATTTTTCCAGGGTTCCCAGGTCAAGGTGGGGGCCTCAATCCATGCAAGGAGCCTTGCGATGAGCATCAAGACCATCAACTCCATTCCGGCCGCCGACGGCTTCACCATGCCCGCCGAGTGGGCGCACCAGCAGGCCGTCTGGATGATCTGGCCGTTCCGCCCGGACAACTGGCGGGAGGCCGGTCGCTTCGCGCAGGCCACCTTCGCCAAGGTGGCGGATGCCATAGGTCAGGCCACCCCTGTCTTTATGGGGGTCCCCGCCCAGTTCATGGAGCAGGCCCGCGCCATCATGCCCGCCCACGTCACCCTGGTGGAGATGAACAGCGATGACTGCTGGGCCCGCGATACAGGCCCGACCGTGGTCACCAACGCTGCCGGCGAGTGCCGTGGGGTGGATTGGGGTTTCAACGCTTGGGGCGGCCACAAGGGCGGTCTCTACTCCCCCTGGAATCAGGATGAAGAAGTGGCAGCCCGGATGCTGGAGCAGCACGGCATGGATCGCTACGACGCGCCGCTCATTCTGGAAGGGGGCTCCATCCACGTCGATGGCGAAGGCACCTGCATGACCACCGCCGAGTGCCTGCTCAACAAGAACCGCAACCCGCACCTGAGCAAAGAGCAGATCGAAGCGTTGCTTCGCGACTATCTGGGGGTGAAGAGCTTTATCTGGCTGGACGAAGGCGTCTATATGGATGAGACCGACGGCCACATCGACAACATCTGCTGCTTCGTGCGCCCGGGTGAAGTGGCCCTGCACTGGACCGACGACGAGACAGATCCGCAATACGAGCGCTCCCTGGCCGCCCTCAAGGTGCTGGAAGCGGCGGTTGATGCCAAGGGTCGCAAGCTGAAAGTGTGGAAGCTGCCCCAGCCGGGCCCGCTCTACTGCACCGAAGAGGAGTCCGCAGGCGTCGAGAGCGGCAGCGGTGTGCCGCGCGAGGCAGAAGGTCGTCTGGCGGGTTCCTATGTGAACTTCCTCATCACCAACGGCAGCATCGTCTACCCGCTGCTGGATGCCGCCACCGATGGCGAGGCCCAGCGCATTCTGGAAGAGATCTTCCCCGAGCATAAAGTGGTCGGCGTGCCGGCCCGGGAAATACTGCTGGGCGGTGGCAACATTCACTGCATTACTCAGCAGATCCCTTCCGGCAAGTAAGAACCGGATGACGATCCTGCTGCGAGGCCGTGATCAAGGCTCATGTGCTGCTCGCTTATGTGAAACCGAGGGCTCACGTATGTTTATACGCTCCGGTTCCTGCGCTGCTCTTCACTGAGCTTCCGGCCTCTCGCGACGGGTCGTAAACCGGTTCCAGTTGGTATTCAAAACCCCACGCAGTGGGGTTTTATCTCTTGATAATGTGATGGTCGCAGGCGCCGATGCGGCGATCATCATGACAAACAGTCACCCTTTTACAGGAGATCAACATGATCCCCAAAATGGTAGATGTCACCGAGGTTTCCATTGCCGAGCTGCGTGCCGCGCTCGAATCGGGCCGCACCACAGCGGTCGAACTGGTCAAGGCCTATCTGGCCCGTATCGAGGCTTACAACGGCCCCGAGACTGACACCAAACTCAATGCCGTAGTGGTGCACAATCCCGATGCGCTGAAAGAGGCGCAAGCGTCCGATGCGCGCCGGGCCCGTGGCGAGACCCTGGGGCCGCTGGATGGCATCCCCTACACCGCCAAGGACAGCTATCTGGTCAAGGGGCTGACCGCCGCCTCCGGCAGCCCGGCCTTCAAGGATCTGGTGGCCCAGCGCGATGCCTTTACCGTTGAGCGGCTGCGCGCCGCCGGTGCGATTTGTCTGGGCAAGACCAATATGCCGCCCATGGCCAATGGCGGCATGCAGCGCGGCGTCTACGGCCGTGCCGAGAGCCCTTATAACGCGGAGTATCTCACCGCGCCCTTTGCCTCCGGCTCCTCCAACGGGGCCGGCACCGCCACCGCCGCCAGCTTCGCCGCCTTTGGTCTCGCCGAAGAGACCTGGTCGAGCGGCCGTGGCCCTGCCTCCAACAACGGCCTCTGTGCCTACACCCCGTCCCGTGGTGTCATCTCGGTGCGCGGCAACTGGCCGCTGACCCCGACCATGGACGTGGTGGTGCCCTATGCCCGCACCATGGCCGATCTGCTGGAAGTGCTCGACGTGGTAGTGGCCGACGATGCCGACACCCGTGGGGATCTCTGGCGCATGCAGCCCTGGGTGCAGTTGCCCAAGGCCTCCGAAGTGCGTCCGGCTTCCTACCTAGATCTCGCCGCCAAGCCTGATGCCCTCAAGGGCAAGCGCCTCGGGGTGCCGCGCATGTTTATCAACAAGGATGAACTGGCTGGCACTAGCGAGCACCCCGGTATCGGCGGCCCGACCGGTCAGCGCATCCATACCCGTCCGACCGTGATTGCCCTGTGGGAGCAGGCCCGTCAGGCGCTGGAAGCCGCTGGTGCCGAGGTCATCGAAGTGGACTTCCCGCTGGTCTCCAACTGCGAAGGTGACCGACCCGGCGCGCCGACTGTGTTCAATCGCGGCATCGTGAGCCCGGAGTTTCTCAACGACGAGCTGTGGGAGCTCTCCGGCTGGGCGTTCGACGACTTCCTGCGCGCCAACGGCGATCCCAAGCTCAACAAGCTGGCCGATGTCGATGGGCCGAAGATCTTCCCCCACGACCCGGGCACACTGCCGAACCGCGAGGGCGATCTGGCGGCGGGCATGGACGAGTACGTCAAGATGGCCAGGCGCGGCCTGAAATCCTGGGACGAGATCCCCACAGTGCCGGACGGCCTGCGCGGCCTGGAGCAGACCCGCAAGCTGGATCTGGAGGAGTGGATGGACGGGCTCAAGCTCGACGCCGTGCTCTTCCCCACAGTCGCCGACGTGGGCCCGGCCGATGCAGACGTGAATCCGGCCTCCGCCGACATCGCCTGGAGCAACGGCATCTGGGTTGCCAACGGCAACCTCGCCATCCGCCATCTCGGCGTGCCGACCGTTACCGTCCCCATGGGCGTGATGGCCGATATCGGCATGCCGGTGGGCCTGACCTTCGCCGGTCGCGCCTATGACGACAATAACCTGCTGCGCTTTGCCTCGGCCTTCGAGTCCACCGGCAGCAAGCGCAGGGTGCCGCCGCGCACGCCGCCGTTGGGGTGATTGTCGTTAGAAGCTAACTTTCTTGGTTTTGTTAGGTGAAAATGAAACCACCTGCGTGATGCTGGTGGTTTTTTATTCTGTCTATTGCATTATCCCAAAGAGCCCTCTGAAAAATAATTTGGCTCGCTATATTAATACTTATGGGAGTTTTTCATTTAGTATTTAAAGTTTTAAATTATTAAATTTTATTTATTACATTTGTGGCGCAAAAATAATTTGGGTTTTTTATTATTTCTATATACTTTTTCATCTTCGGGTCAAAGGAATATAGGCAACACAACGCCTCTATTGCTCGTAACTGCTTATACGAGCCATCACTAAACCGCTCTGGCATTAACAGTATCTGCCGATCTTCGACAAATCCATATGACATTTTATTATTAGATATCCTACTCATCAATGATACCAGGCTATCAATTACGCATAGGGGGACATCATCATAACAGCCAGCTCTGTAGCGGTTTTTTAAATGTCTTGAATATAGTATCAGATCAACATCTAATAACGATACATAGCGAAGAAATAGTGCGTTTTTTGATATTCCGACCCAGTCAAAAACATATATGCCATGGCTTGCTATCTTTCTTATTAATATATTCCTTATGCTTATTATTAATATGTCGGCAAGGTAGTTGTTAGAATGTTTGCATTTAGGTGCATAATTTATTATTTCTAATAGCTCTAAATTAGATTCAATTTCGTCAGTGTAGTTATCTCTGGCGTTCCAATTTTGTGATATGGAATCGAGGGCCTGATCGTTGTCAGATAAAACTACAGATTCATTTATTATGTGCTTAAAAAACAAGCTGCCTTTTTTTGTTAAATACAATGCCCGGTCGAGATGAAAGGTACTTATAGAATATCCAAAGTTAGAATAATGATTAACAGCCTGTTTGATACTACCCCAATTATCTGAAACAATCAGTAAATCTTTGTCAGAATAGACATTATGTAGCCCATTATGTTTACTGCCAAACTCTGCAATCAACATTATCTAACCACTCTCTTTAGAATTGAGTTCGCTGTAAATGTTAATAGTGATATTCCTACTAATACATTCACCACAACGACGATGTACCCAGTTTCAGTAAAATTAGAGAACCCTGAGGCTCCTAGAGTTGCCATGGTTGTTATTGTGAAATATGTGGATTTTATTATGGATATATCGTCAGATGTTTCTGTGAATATTAGTGTCGCGTAATGATGATTAATGAAAATCATTAACCCAAGAGCGGATAACGTTGTGGCGATAAGATTCCTGAGTCTATAGCCAAATCCGAATAAAATATAATGCAGGAAACTTGTTATCCTCCTTGTTGTATATCTGTGCCATGCTTGTCTTTCTTTTTTTGCGGAGTTCAAGTCTTCCACTCTCTTCCATTTGTGGAAGTAATATTCAGCTTCAGATTTAAAATCCCTTTGTGAATCTTCCTTATACTGATTTCTAAGTTCATTAAATAGAGATACAGCTATGTTAGAATGGCATCTTTGTTTTATGGCGTTCTTGAATTGGAAGGGTTTAGCATAAGTCTCACGTATTTTGCATTTAAAAAAATTACAGTTTATAAAATTGCTATTATGTATCGAACAACGTTCAAAAATAGTGCCAATAAAAAGGCAGTTTATAAATACACAGTTTTTAATGGTAACGTCTTGCAGCGTAGTCTTTGAAAATGAGACCTCTTCAAAAGTAACATTTTCCAGTTTTTCACGAACTAACTTATCTGGCATGTAAGCTATGTTTAATAAGTGTCTACTTGTATTTAAACGTTCTTTAAAATCCTCAGGTGTAAGAATTTTTACGTACCCTTGGTTCAATTTAAAAAAATCATTCAGCATTTAATGTGCTCACCTATCCCTATGGTTAATACAACTTAAAAAGTATCCAGCTATTCATGAAGCTATCTTGCATCGTGTTAGTGTCTAAGTCTATGGGTCTATAGGACCGTAGGTTCAAATAGCGAAGCGTATTCGGACGATCGCGATAAGGGGTCGCCGAGAGGCCGCAGGAGCCCAGAGTTTCCTGTCTGTCTTGCCATGACTCGGTGCGCGGCGGTATGCGGACGATTACGCTGCGCTAATCGTCCCTACGTGGTTTGGGCATTGCCTTCTATATCGCTCTCGTATGTTGGGCTTCACAGGCTCGGCATCAGCCTATTGCGCTGGCCGGTTGGCGCTGAGCGTAGCGAATCCCGGCATTGACCGGGTATTGGCATTTACCTTCCCTCACCCCCAGCCCTTCCCCCGTGCATCGCAACGAGCGGGAGGGGTGAATGGCTTTCGCTGATTAGTCCGAATCATACTGCGCATCAAGCCAGGCGATGGCCTCCTGATGGCTGTTGAACCCCTGAATGTGGCCGGGATGGATGGGGGACATGCAGGAGAGGGCTATGTGATGGAGCACCTGGGCCGAATAGAGGGAGGCGATGGCCACCAGGTTCTTCTGGGCAAGCCACGAATAAATATCCTGCAGATGGTGCAGCGCGGACTGCACCACCCCCTGGTGCTGGCGATGGTCCACCAGGGCGCAGAAGCGCTTCCCGTCCAGGCTGTCCACCACGCGCTTTATCTCCGCAACCCACGCCAGCATACCCTCTTCATTGAAAGGGCCGATCAGCTCACAGGTGACCAGGTGATCCTGCACATTGAAGATGAAATCACCGTGTTTTTTCTCAAAGGACATACAACATCCGAATCCATGACCAGAGGGCCGCGAGATAATATTGATTCATTCATGCTGCATCAATATCCAAGTGATGGTCTTTGTCATAGAGCGGAGCCTTGTTGATGCCAGCACAGGCCCTGAGCGAGGTGCATCAGATCTGACAAGGGCCTCCCCGGGGAGGCCCTTTTTGATTATGCGCTTGAATCCATGCGCCTCACCTTGAGGCTAGCGAAAGCGGAACAGCTCCCGATGCAGCGGCGATGTCAGGTGGGCACCCAGAGTCTGGGCCATGGGCTCGGGGCCGCAGAACCAGACGGGGGCCTGTTGCCGCGCCCCGAGTGCGGCCAGATCCAGCCGACCGCGCTCGGACTCCAGATGCAGCCTGTAGTCGACCCCGGCCCGGCGGCACAACTCGGCCAGATGGGCGTGATAGGGGGCGGCATCGGCCGTGGGGGCGCATTGCAGCAAGGTGGTGCCGGGGCGTGTCTCGCCACGGCGCACCAGGGCCTCCAGCCAGGCGACGAAGGGGGTGATGCCGATACCGGCGCCCATCCAGAGGGCGGGGGCCGAGTCGGGCAGGGCGAAGGCGCCATAGGGGCCTGTCACCGTGACCCCATCCCCCACCTTGAGGTGCTGGTGCAGCCAGCGGGTGTGATCCCCGAGGGCACGTACGGCCAGTGTCAGGGTGAGGCCATCCGCCGAGACGTCCACCAGGGTATAGGGGTGGGGCTCGCCGCGCCCGGCGAAGTCGAAGAAGGCGAACTGGCCCGGATTGTAGTGGCGAAGGGCAGTGGCAAGGGCAATCCTGATCTCCAGGGTACGTTCATCCAGAGGGGTGAGGGTGATCACCGTTCCCTGGTGGCGCGCATTCTGGCCCACCCGGCCAAACAGGGAGTAGCAGGCCCCGAGGGCGCCCAGCCCGCCACCCAGCAGCAGGGTCAGGCCGACCGGTGTCATGACGCCGATGCGCGGCAGCAGGCAGAGTGCGTGCAGCCAGCCCATCAGGTAGATGACGGGGGCCAGCCGGTGGACCACCTTGAAGCGCTCGTAGCGCACCACGGCAAGTAGGCTCACCACCACCAGGGCGATCAACAGATAGAAACTCCATTCACCCAGGGTATTGCCTAGGCTGTGCCACAGGGCATCGTTGCCAGCACCAGCACCAGCACCAGCACCAGCACCAGCACCAGCACCAGTACCGCGGCGCGCCGGCCGGGTCAGCCAGTCGGCGGCGACGGCCCACTTGGGCGCCTCCACCAGCAGCCAGTGGGCAACCAGGGTGCTGCTGGCCCAGAGGGCGCTGCTGCGATGCAGGTGCAACATGCGATCCAGCCCGCCGCACCAGGCTTCGAGCCTCGGCAGGCGCAGGGCCAGCAGCAGGGAGAGGGTCATGGCGCCGAGGCCAAGCAAGCCGGTCAGGATCAGCAGTTCATGGCGCCAGGGCCAGAGGCCCGTGGGCCACTGGGTCAGGCCAAGCAGCCAGATCAGGGTGAGGGTCAGGGGCAGGGTCCAGCGGAGGGATGTGGTTTTCATGGGGTTCTCCTTGTCCATGTCCCTATTGCACACCCGGTTTGTGGCCAGAGTGTGCCCCTTTACTACCTCTTTTGTAGCAGATTGTGGCAAAGGGGCCGCTCTGGGGCGGCCTAATCAAGGGGGAGAGAGCAAGGTGGGGAGTGCAGGGGAGTCAGGTCCAAGTGCCAGGCAGGGAGCACCAGGATGGAGGGAGCTCCCCGAAAGTGCCTCAGAGGTCAGCCTTTGCGACCCTTGCCACCCGCGAGCGCCTGCTTTCTGGCCTTCTGCTTCTGGGCGCCCTTGCCGCTGCGGCGCGGCTCGGGGTCGAAGCGGGTGAGATCGGGCTCAAAACCCGGGAACCACTGCTGGGGCAGCCGGGTGTCGAGCACGGCTTCCACCTTCTCCAGCAGCGGCGCATCTTCCGGGCTGAACAAGGTGATGGCGAGCCCCTTGTTGCCCGCGCGGCCGGTGCGCCCTATGCGGTGGACGTAATCCTCAGGCTGATGGGGGAATTCCAGGTTGATCACGTAGTTGAGATCGCTGATATCCAGCCCGCGAGCCGCCACGTCGGTGGCGACCAGGGCCTGCAAGGTGCCTGCGCGAAACTCCAGCAGTACCTTCTCCCGCGCGCTCTGCGACAGATCCCCGTGGAAGGCCAGCGCATTGATGCCCACCTTGCCGAGCTGCTGGGCCAGCTTGTCGGCCCCCTGACGGGTGCGGCTGAAGATGAGCACAGGGGCCCAGCCCTTCACCTTGATCAGGTGCTCCACCAGCGCCAGCTTGCGCTCCCCATCCACCGCATAGACCCGCTGCTCCACCTCGGCCGCCATGGTGTTGCGCGGTGCCACTTCGATAAGCTTGGGGTCGCGTAAGAGCACGCGGCTCAAGGCAAACAGGTTGTCGTCGCAGGTGGCTGAAAACAGCAGGGTCTGGCGATCCGCCGGTATCTGTCTGAGCAGAGCGGTGATCTCGTCCATAAAGCCCATGTCGAGCATCCTGTCCGCCTCGTCAAACACCAGATGGCGGAGGCTCCCAAGGCTCAGGGCCCCCTGGCGCAGATGATCGAGCAAGCGGCCTGGGGTGGCGATGAGCAGATCCACCCCGGCTTTAAGCGCCTCCACCTGGGCGGCTATGCTGACCCCGCCATAGACCAGGGCGCTGGTGAGGCTAGTGCCCTGCCCGTAGCGGGCCACGCTCTCAAAGACCTGCACCGCCAGCTCGCGGGTTGGCACCAGCACCAGGGCGCGGATGGGGCGGACGGCGTCGCTCGCTGGGTGTTGCATCAGCTGCTCCAGCAAGGGCAGCACGAAGGCGGCGGTCTTGCCGGTGCCGGTCTGGGCCCCCGCCATCAGATCCCGCCCCGCCAGAATGACGGGGATGGCGCTGGCCTGAATGGGGGTAGGCGCGGCATAACCCAGCTCGCGCAAGGTCTGCTGCAGGCGGGGGGAGAGGGCCAGTTCGGCAAAGGAAGCAATGGACATAGGGCACCAGTGTGGGGTTATCGCGGCCAGGGCAGTGACGGGAACAATGATCGTGGCCGGGATGGTAGCAGATAGAGGGGGCGCGGCAGAAGCCGAGCCGATCAGGTGACCGGGTTGGTGCCCGTGTCTCGGATCAGCCTGATCTCCTGCCCCTGGTAATAGGCGATGTTGTGCTTGCCATGCTGCTTGACGTGGTAGAGCAGCGCATCGGCGAGATCGGTGGCCTCGGCGACGGTCAGGTAATCACGGATGCGGATGACGCCCGCCGAGAAGGTGATGGGGGCGGGCAGCTCCGGGATCTGAAGCTGTGATGCCAGCAGGCGGGCCACGGCCTGGCGCATGCTGGCCCTGTCATTGAGCCCCTTGTAGAGGATGATAAACTCCTCGCCCCCCCAGCGGATGGCCTTGTCCCCCTTGCGCATGTTGGTCGTCAGATGACGGGCGAAGGCGACGAGGGCCAGATCTCCCACCCCGTGGCCATGGGTGTCGTTGATGGACTTGAAGTTGTCTATGTCCAGCAGCATCAGGAAGTCGTATTCCTTCAGCAGGGCTTGTTCCAGGATGTCCCGTCGCGGTAGCCGGGTCAGGTGATCTGTCAGTGCCAGGGTGCGCAGGCGGCCGTAGATGCCACGGCCCGTCAGCATGAGCAGCAGCAGGACGATCAGATAGAGCTTGAAGGCCGGGCCATAGAGCACGGCACGGACGACATCGCCGTAGCTGTATGACCACTTGAGAAAGAGGTCGTTGCCGGCCTTGGTCCGCATGAAGCGGGTATTCAGGCAGAGATGCCAGGGGCGGCAGGGCTCCACCTCCTCGAAGGAGAGGACAGTCCGGGTCGGGTTGAGACTCTCGAAGGGGCGCAACACATCCTTGAATGCCTCGTCGATGGCGATGTCTATGCCCGTCAGGCCATAGCGGTAGTCCGCTAGCGCCGGATCGTAAAAGACGAAGGGGAAGTAGAGGGTGATGGTCTTCAACCCGGTGAAGGTGTCGGTGTAGATGTCGGATACCTGAGCCTCATCCGTGCTGCAGGGAACATGGGTGGCGGCGAAGGCGGCGCAGCCGAAATAGTGGGTCCAGGGCTCTATGTCATTGAGGTCGGTGTTGACCGGCTGCAGCTCGCCCGGAAGCATCCGCTTGTCGCCTACCATGCCAAGGATGCGCCGATCGTTATAGAAGGCGTAGAGGTTGAGGACCTCGGGGTAGGAGAGCAGATATTGGTAGGTGCTGAGCATCTGGTTGGCGGGCGGCAGTATGGGAATGACCGCCAGGCGAGCCAGGGTGGCGAGATCATAACCATAGGCATAGGCAGTCGCATCCCCGTTCTCGCTGAAGATGGGGGTCTTGATGCTGCTGTTGTCGATGAAGCTGGCCAGTTTCTCCGGCGCCAGTATGCGGGCCCGCTGATAAAACAGCTCGAACAGGTTCGGCTGTTTGGCGGTGATGAGCTGCATGTCGTGCCTGATGCTGAGGTAGGTGTAGTTGAACACCAGCCCCAGCCCCGCCAGCGCAAGGCAAAGGAGTGAGAATCGCATCAGCCACCTGCGGGGCAGGGTGCGCAACAGTGATCCAGCCATGCCGTGACGCTCCCGGGTGGTGACAGTGGGCTTTTTGTAACTGATTTTGCCCGGCATCACCAGACGAAATTGGGGGCCCGAGCAACCAGTGAACGAAAAATGAACCGCCAATATCAACAAGATAGACGATCACGTCACATGCAATGGCAAGGGAAGGGCAAACTGGTGGTGGTAGCGGAATAAGAGGGCATGACGCCCTCTGTCGTATTGCGGCGCGGGCCTTACCTTGTCTGGGACTTCGGTGAGTAGGGGCCATGGAGAATGCCGTTGGGCATGTCGGCGCTGAGCAGCCTGACGCTGGTGATCCCGGCGATTTCATGGCCCTTGTCGGTGATGGTATTGGCAATCTGGTTGACGACAGCCACCACCAGCATGCCGATGAGGCCGCCTCCCGAATTGCTCTGCTGTTCGGCACTGCTGGCGCTGGCGCTGCCTTCCCACAGCAGCTTGCCGGTGCGCAGATCCACCAGGCGGGCGCTGGCGGTGACAACCGTCTCGCTGGAGATGACCAGATAGCTGGTGCCGTAGTCCTTGATGTCGAGGTACAGCGCGGTATCGGCACCGTAGATCTCATGGAGCTTCTTGATGGGCAGGGCATGAATGTCCGTCGGCTCGGTCACCCCGTTCTGCCGGAAGGTCTCGTTGGTGACCGCCACTGGCAGCACGTAATAGCCGGACTCGGCGAGCGGGTAGGTGATCTGGGATTGCAGGCTGGCCCCCGCCTTGATATCAGGCGAGTGATTCACCGGTGGCAACACCAGGATGGAGGTCGGTCTGCTCTCCTTGAAGTTGCCGTAGTCGTAGCCGGGGCCCTTTGCGCAGCCGCTCAGCAGCAGGGTGCCCAGCATCAGGGCAAGTAAAGTGCGCAGTGTCATTGGGTCGCCCCCTTCTGGTTGGACATCAGGAAGTTCATGAAGGGTGCCGATTCGGGGAAGAGGCGTTTCTCGGTCTCGAACTGCTCGCGGGTCTGCGCATCCTTGCCGAGCTGGGCATAGAGCATGCCCAGGTGAGCGTGGAAGCCGGGCGGCACCGCCTGACCCTTGGCGCTGGCCTCTTGCTGGTTTTTCTCCAGCGCATCGATCTGGGCCTCAACCCCGGTGTCCTCACCCTGCATGTGCTGGTAAACAACCCCCTGGTATTGATCCCAGTTGTAGAGCGTCTTTGGTGCCTGGGCACAGGCACTCAGCAGCAGGCCGCTGGCCAGCAGCAGGGAAAGCTTGGACATGGTCATCTCGTCTCTCCTCATTGGGCCGGGCGCCAGGCGCCGGTCTCGATGCCGCTCACCAGGTTGTTGACGGCTTCCCGGATGGCGAGATCCAGCACCTTGCCGTTCAGGGTGGAGTCGTAGCTGGCGGTGCCGCCGAAGCCGACGATCTCGCGGTTGGAGAGCTCGTACTCCCCGGCGCCCTGGGACGAGAAGACCACTTCAGAGGTGGTGACCTTGACGATGTTGAGGTTGACCTTGGCATAGGCGATCTGGGACTTGCCGCGACCCAGGATGCCAAACAGCTGATGATCACCGACTTCCTTGCGACCAAACTCGGTGACGTCACCAGTGACCACATAGTCGGCGCCCTTGAGCTGCTGGGCCTGTTGCTTGATCCCGGCTTCCGCCTTGATCTCTTCCATGTTGTCGCGATCCAGCACGCTGAAGCGGCCTGTCTGCTGCAGATGGGTGATCAGCACGGTTTTCGCCTGGCTGCCCAGTCGGTCAACACCGTCGGAGAAGATGCCACGCATGTAGCTGGAGCGGTTATCAAACTTGCCGACGGCGATGGGGCTGCGAGTGCCCTGATAGTGGCTCTGATAAGAGGCGACCTTGGGCACTTCCAGGGAGCGCGATGACTCGCTTGCACAAGCTGCCAACAAGCCCGCCATCAAAATGACACCAGATGAAACAACAAACTTCTTCATGTAACGTCCCGTTATTTAAGGAAAAAACAACGGCGGACTCTAGCATGGTTCGCTGCGAAGAAAGTGCCCCGTATGGGGGGCATAACCGCTCAATCAGTGTGTGTTTGGGCAGGCGTGGCGGGGAGGGCGGGGGACTGGGTCCCCTGATGGCGCTGGAACACCTCCTCCAGGGCTGCCACCAGGGCACGCATCCGCCCTGTCTTCTGCACATCCGGGTGCAGCACCATCCAGATGTCGATGGGGTCGTGCTGGTCAGGCAGCAGGCGCACCAGGCCTGGGTCCTCCTCGGCGAGGAAGGTGGAGAGCAGGGCTATGCCGAGGCCCTGGCGAGCGGCCCCCATCAGCACCAGCTGTGCGTTGCTCTGCAACACCACATTGGGCTCATGGAGAGGTTCGCCGCACAGGCTCAGCCAGTGGCGGGCCACCAGCTCCCTGGGAAAGAGCAGCAGGTCGTGCTGATGCAGCGCCTGGCCCGAGCGGGGCGTGCCACGGCGGGCCAGGTAGTCGGGGGAGGCGTAGAGCCCCATACGTATGGTGGCGAGCCGTTTGACCACCAGATCCCCCTGCTCGGGGCGCAGGCTGCGAATGGCCAGATCCGCCTCCTGATTGGGGATGTCGCTCACGCTGACCGCGGTCAGCAGCTTGAGGCGGATGCCGGGGTGGCGCTGGCGCAGCAGGCTGAAGGCCGGCAGCACGAAGCCCTGGGCCAGGGTATCCGTGGTGGCGATGCAGATCTCCCCCTCCAGCTCCCCCAGGCTGGCCGCGCGATCCATGGCCAGGGCCGCCTGTGCCATGGCCTCTGCCTGGGGCAGGAGTGTCTCCCCAAGGGGGCTGAGCCGATAGTGCCTGGGGGTGCGGATAAACAGCTTGGCCCCCAGCTGCTGCTCGAAGAGGCCGATCCGCCGCCCGACGGTGGCCTGATCGACCCCGAGTTCGAGGCCGGCCCGGCGCAGGCTGCCCCGCCGTGCCAGGGCCAGAAAGAAGCGGGCGTCATCCCAGTTGATCATGCTTGCTCCTCGCTCAAGCAGGACGCCCGATTGGCGCCGGGGTATTAGATGTCAGCGGGGGCGGCAGCACAAGAGGCCGCCCGATCCGCACCTGAGCACTCAAGGCGGTACGGGGCAAGCGCCCCTGTGATGCAAGTTTGAATCGCCATGATGCAGAACTGCCGCAGCCCGGTGCGAGCGGGATCGCTATGATGTCGCTCCCGATAGCGCTTCCCCTGTTTGTGATTGGAGTCTTGATGTCATCCCCCTGCGCCCCAACTGCTGCCCACGGCAGCGAGGTCGATGTTCGCCCCCGCCTGCTCTGGTTTCTGGCCCTGGCCCTGATGTCGGCCCTGCTCAACAGCAGCGTGCCCACCCCGCTTTATCCCCATTATCAGGCGGCGCTGGCCCTGAGCGATCTCGGCCTCAGCCTCATCTATGGCGGCTATGCGGGGGGCGTGCTGATCGCCCTGTTCGGGGTGGGCAACCTGGCGGGACGGGTGGCGGATCTGCGCACCCTGATACTGCCCGCCCTGCTGGCGGTAGCGGGGGGCGCCCTGCTCTTCTCCCTGGCCGACAGCTTCTGGTCGCTGCTGCTGGCGCGGGTCCTGGCCGGGATAGGCACTGGGGCCCTGACCGGCGCCGCCAATGTGGCGCTGCTGCGCTTTGGCCCCAAGGACGGCGGCAAGCGGGCGGCCCTGAGCGCCACCCTCTCCTTCACCGCCGGGCTGGCGCTGGGGCCAGTGTTCAGCGGCTTGGCGCTGCAACTGGACTTCTACCCGACCCGGGTGCCATTTTTGCTGATCCTGGGGATGGCGGGCTGCGCCATCGCGGGTCTGGTGCTGAGCTGGCCCAGGGGCGCCAGGATGGCGGCGCCCCTGGCGAGCGGGCAGGGCGGGGGATCCCTGGGGGAGGGGCTCAGGGCCACGGGGGCCGGGTTCTTGCTCTGCGCCCTGGCGCTCTTCACCGCCTGGGCGGTGGCGGCCAGCCTGCTGGCAATAGGCCCCAAGGTGGTGAGCCAGTTGCTGGGGATGAGGGATCTGGGGCTGTTCGGCTATCTCATCGCGGCCTATCTGGTGTTCTCCGGGCTCTGCCAGCTGTGGGCGCGTCGCCTCGATGCCCGCCACACCCTGCAAAGCGGCTGTCTGGCCCTGGCGCTCTGCGTGCTGCTGTTTGCCGGTGCCGTGCACGGTTTGCCGGGCTGGCTGGCGGGGCTCGGGCTGCTGGTGGCCGGTTACGCCCAGGGGGCCGTGTTTGTGGGCAGCGCGACCCTGATCAATCGCATCGCGCCCCCCGCCAGCCATGCGCGGGTGGTCTCCCTCTTCTATGTGATCGCCTATGTGGCGAACTGGGTGCCTGTGCTGCTGGGCTGGGTGAGCGATGGGGCGGGTCTGCTGGCGGCGCTGGATCTGCTCGCCGTCGGCAGCACGCTGATCAGCCTGGGGCTGGCCTGGGCCCTGTCACGGCATCGCTTCGACCCTGCCCCCTGACTGGCGTCGTCACTGGTCGACCAGAGCGACGCTCCCGGCATCCAGATGGTGCATCCACTCCCGCAGGATCAGCAGGGCGGCGGCAAAACGGCGATCTCTGGGCAACTGGGCCGATGCCAGGGGATCTCCTTCCACCATGGCGGCCAGCTGGCCGAACAGCCTCTCTATGCTCTCCCGGCTCAACTCATGGCTGCCGAGCACCTCTGCCAGGGGCACTGGGCTGTGCAGCTCTACCAGAGGGTGAGGCGGAACATGGGCCGCGAGGGGCATCAGCACATCCTCCACCACCATGATGGCTTGCTCCAGCTCGAGGGGCGTCGGTGGATCCCGGCGAAAGGGGCCTGGGGTCATGGCATCGAGCCCCAGGGCCAGGACGAACTCCCGGCTGACGCCATCCTCTCCGGTGAGCCTTACCCGGCTCTCCCTGTCACCCAGACTCAGCAACAGGGTGCTGCTTTCCGTCTTCGTCATCTCACTGCCTCCGTGACTCTGTCTGGCCAGCACCATGGATACACCCCCACGGGCCGGATTGGCGACTCTTTTCCCCCATTCGGGCATCAGGGGTTGCAAAGGAGATATGAAATGGCATTCTGGACGTCTAGATTTCTGTTTCTCTGTCGCATCCTCACAAGGAGTTCTGATATGGATATTCGTACCCTTCCCCGCGCCCTGGTGCTCGCCCTCTCCCTGGTGGGGGCTGGCGCCTTCGCAAGCGAGGCTCTGGTGTTCCAGACCGACTTCGGCCTCAAGGATGGCGCCGTCTCCGCCATGAAGGGGGTCGCCTTCGGGGTGGACAGGACGCTGCCGCTGCAGGATCTGACCCACGAGATCCCGGCCTACAACATCTGGGAGGCGTCCTACCGCCTCTATCAGACCCTCAACTACTGGCCCAAGGGTACCGTCTTCGTGAGCGTGGTGGATCCCGGTGTCGGCACGGATCGCAAGTCTGTGGTGCTCAAGACCAAGAGCGGCCACTACATAGTCTCCCCTGACAACGGCACCCTGACCCTGGTGGCCGAGCACTTCGGCATAGAGGCGGTGCGCCAGATAGACGAGAAGCGCAACCGGCTCAAGGGCTCCGAGAAGTCCTACACCTTCCACGGTCGCGACGTCTACGCCTACACGGGGGCGCGGCTCGCCTCCGGCGCCATCGGCTTCGAGCAGGTGGGGCCCCTGCTGCCCGCCGCGGTGGTGACCATTCCCTACCAGCCGGCGGTGGCCGAGCAGGATGGCACCCTGAAGGGCACCATCCCCATCCTGGATGTGCAGTACGGCAACGTCTGGACCAATATCGACGACGCCCTGCTGACCAAGGCGGGGATCAACAAGGGGGACCAGGCCTGCTTCAGGATAAGCGAGGGGGATGCGCTCAAATACGAGGGCAAGGCCCCCTACGTCAGCAGCTTCGGCGATGTGCCGGAAGGCCAGCCGCTTATCTACCTCAACAGCCTGCTGCAGGTCTCGGTGGCGCTGAACATGGACAGCTTCGCCGCCAAGCACCAGGTGCAATCCGGTGCCAACTGGCACGTCAGCCTGAAGAAGTGCTGACAGGCTAGCGGCTACATCGATGGCAAGAGGGAGGCGCAATGCCTCCCTCTTGCATTGAGCCCTCCTGGCCTCCTGACTGCTTGTGCCACCAATGGGTGTCAATTGTCATCATTGCTTAATACATGCTCGCCATGCTGTGGCCGGAGCAAATTCGTGAGCCATGATGCCAGCAGAGAGAACAAGGAAAAGCCGATGAGCCGTTTTGACGAGAAAGACAGCGCCAACCATCCCAGGGAGCAGGAGCCTGAGTTCAACCGCCTGATCGAGGCCGGGCTGAGCCGCCGGGGCTTCTTGAAGGGGGTCGGCGCCGCCAGCATGGTGGCTTTTTTTGCCGCAAATCCGGTAGCCCGCGCCGTGGCCGCCGCCACCCAGCCTTTGCTGGGCTTCCAGGCCGTGCCCGCCTCTGTGGCCGACGCCATAGTGGTGCCGCCCGGCTACAAGGCCGAGGTGCTGATCGCCTGGGGGGATGCCCTGTTCGCCGATGCCCCCGCCTTCGCCCAGAGCAATGACGCCGAGGCCCAGGCGCGCCAGTTTGGTGACAACAACGATGGCATGAGCTTCTTCCCCCTGGGCCCGGATCGCGCCCTGCTCGCCGTCAACAACGAATACACCAACTACGAATACCTGTTTGCGGATGGCGGCAAGGCGCTCGATGCCGGCGCCGTCGCCAAGGCCCAGGCGGCCCACGGGATCTCCCTGGTGGAGCTGGTGCGCATCGATGGCAAGTGGCAGGCGAACCCCAAGGGGGCCCTCAATCGCCGCATCACGGCCACCACCCCCATGACACTGAGCGGCCCGGCGGCAGGCCATGCCCTGCTCAAGACCCAGGCCGATCCTGAGGGGCGCACCGCCCTCGGCACCTTCAACAACTGCTCAAACGGCCAGACGCCCTGGGGCACCTACCTCACCTGCGAGGAGAACTTCAACGGCTACTTCGGCAGTGCGGGCAAGCCGGTGCTGGACAAGCGCGCCACCCGCTACGGACTGGCCGCCGAGGATGCGGGCTTTGGCTGGCACAGGTTCGACGAGCGCTTCGATCTTGCCAAACATCCCCAGGAGCCGAACCGCTTCGGCTGGGTGGTGGAGATTGACCCCAAGGATCCCGCCTCCACCCCGAAGAAGCGCACCGCCCTTGGCCGCTTCAAGCATGAGAACGCGGCCTTTACCGTCAACCAGGATGGCCGCGCCGTGGTCTACCTCGGCGATGACGAGCGGGGCGAGCACATCTATCGCTTCGTCTCGAAGAACAAGGTGGCGCCGGGCAATGACGCCGCCAATCGGGATCTGCTGGATGAGGGCACCCTCTATGTGGCCCGCTTCGAGGCCAAGGAGGGGGAGCTCAAGGGCACAGGCCAGTGGCTACCCCTGGTGCACGGCCAGAACGGTCTGACCCGGGAGAATGGCTTCGCCGATCAGGGGGAGGTGCTCATCTTCGCCCGGGAGGCCGCGACCCGGCTCGGCGCCACCACCATGGACAGGCCGGAATGGGTGGCCGTGCATCCCCACAGGGCCGAGGCTTACTGCACCCTGACCAACAACAAGAACCGCGGCCTCAAGGAGAACCAGCCCCTGGATGGCGCCAACCCCAGGGCCGAGAACCCCTATGGCCAGATCATCCGCTGGCGCCCGGCCGCGGGCGATCACGGCAGTGACAGCTTCGAGTGGGATCTCTTCCTGCTGGCGGGCAACCCCGGCGTTCATAAAGAGGGGCTGATGGCGGGCAGTGCCAACATCACCCCGGACAACATGTTCAACAGCCCGGACGGCATCGGCTTCGACGAGGCGGGGCGGCTCTGGATCCAGACCGACGGCGACTACTCCAACGAGAAGCAGTTTGCCGGCATGGGCAACAACCAGATGTTGTGCGCCGATCCGGCGAGCGGCGAGGTGCGCCGCTTCCTGACCGGCCCCATTGCTTGCGAGATCACGGGGCTCACCTTCAGCCCGGACTGGCGCACCCTGTTCGTCGGGGTGCAGCACCCGGGTGAAGAGCTGGCACCTTCCCACTTCCCGGACGGCGGCACCAGCATTCCCCGCTCCGCCGTGCTGCGGATCACCCGGGACGATGGCGGCATCATAGGGGCCTGACGGGCGCCAACCCGCCCTGCCTGTGATGAAAAGAGCCGCCTGCGGGCGGCTCTGTCGTTGACGGGCGCAACCGGCCGCAGGGGGGCTTGCTGGTGACCATCACCCTGCCTGGCGCCAGACTAGAAAAATATCGCCAAGAAGCGATTGATAATGATTGGCATTTGACAGGATAATCGCCGGCTTGTCCGACCACTCCAATCAACACGATGAAACCCATATTCCTGCTGGCCAGCCTGCTGGTCCTGAGTGCCTGCCATGACAACCGCAGCGAGGGCCAGGATCCCGACGTGCCGGTCACGCCTCCTGTTGTCACACCTCCCGTTGTCACGCCTCCGGTGACACCGCCCGTCATACCGCCGCCTGTCACCCCGCCGGTGACACCCCCGGAGCAGACCCATACCCGGGCCGAGCTGACCCTGACCATTGATATCGGCGAGCGGCTGGCATCCGGGGCTACCCTGAGCCTGCGCCAGCGCGCCACCGGCATGGAGACGAGTGCAATCCTGAGCGGTCAGGGCAACCCGACCCTGACGCTGCCTGCGGGCCTGCTGCTGGCGGCGCCCCTTGAGCTTGTCGGGGAGCAGGAGGGATACATACTGAGGGCCAGCACGGCCCGGGTGGCGGATCTCGCGGCCGGTGAGTCCCGGGCCCGGCGCGCCGCCGCCCCCTCCCTGCGGCTCGACGAGGAGGAGACGGCGCTCTTCCTGCTGGCGGATCGCAACGGGGACGCTGTGCTGGAGATGGCGGAGTGGGGGCTGACCGGCGAGATCCGCCTGCAACAGCAGGCCGAGATGCAGGAGTATGCGGCCCTGCTGCGAGCCCAGCGGCTGGGGGCCGAGCTCAACTATCCCGACAGTTGGCAGATGCTGCTGGCCCTGCGGGACGACAGCGCCGCCCGCAACTGGTATAGCCGCAGCAACGGGGAGGCCATCCAGGCCGCCCGGTTGCAGCTCTATCCGGCCAGTCCCGTGATGCCGGAGGAGCCGGAGACCGCCGAGCTGCTGCGACTGGATGAGCAGGGCCGCCTGCTGACCCGGGGGGCCTGGCACTGTCTGCACGATGCCCGTGCCGCCACCGGGATCAAGGGCAGCCAATTCTGGCTGCCGGGGGAGGGCTTTGCCGCGTCGGCCCACGTCACGAGAGCGGCGCTGGTGCCGCCGAGCAGCTGCGGCCAGCAGTCATGGCGTCTGCCGACCCTGGCCGAATTCGAGCGCCTGCTTGGCAGCGACAAGCTGGGGTGGCGTTATCCCAACACCTTTACCACCCCCTTGCCCGAGTGGATCTGGTTGCAAGATGGCACCGGGCTGGCGCGACTCTACCAGCCGCTGACTAAGGCGTGGCGCGATGAGGGGGAGGCCAGCCTGCTCTGGTTCGCGCTCTCCCCCTATCCGCTGCGCCCCTCGGTGGATCGCAGCAGCGAGATGCCGGATCTGGCCTCCCTGCGGGCCCAATATGCCGGCGACCCGGGTCAGTGGCCGGCGGCCATGGTGGACGAAGGGGTGGAGTGGCAGGAGCTGGGCCCCCTGCCCGCCATGCCCTTCCCGGCTGACAACCCCTACCGCCGGGCCAAGGTGGTGCTGGGCCAGCAACTCTTCTTCGACAAGGGTCTCTCAAAGGCCCGTGATATCAGCTGCGCCAGCTGTCACGATCCGCAAAAAGGCTGGAGCGATGGCCTGAGCGTCTCGGTCGGCCATCTGGGGCAGAAGGGGACCCGCAATGCACCGACCATCCTCAATGCCGGTTACAGCAGCAGCCAGTTCTGGGACGGACGGGTCGCCACCCTGGAGGAGCAGTCGCTCCATCCCATCAGCAACCCGGTGGAGATGGCCCTCGATCACGACGAACTGCTGGCGCGGCTGCGGGCCAGCAGCGACTACCCGGCCGCCTTTGCCGCCGCCTTCGGCGACGAGACCATCACCCTGGATCGGGTCGCCAAGGCTATCGCCACCTTCGAGCGCACCATCGTCAGCAGCGAGAGTCCGCTGGAACGCTTCGTCAAGGGGGATGAGCAGGCTATGAGCGACAAGGCGCTGTGGGGCATGCACCTGTTTCGCACCGAGGGGCGCTGCATGAACTGCCACTCGGGCCCCCTGCTGAGCCAGCACAAGTTCGAGAGCCTGGGGCTGACCTATTACGGCCGCAACTTAGAGGACAGGGGCCGCTTCCTGCAGACCAGGCTGAAGGCTGACATGGGGCTGTTCAAGACCCCCAGCCTGAGAGACGTGGCCTTCACCGGCCCCTATATGCACAACGGGGTCTTCCCCATCCTGGCCCAGCGGCTCGGTGGCTCTGTGCAGGGGGTGGTGGCCATGTACAACTTCGGCGTCACCAAGTGGAGCAGCGGGGTCGGCTTCCCGACCGGGGTGGACGTACACGATCCCTTCTTCCCCAAGGCCTCGGATCGCCTTCATGCCCTGGGGCTCTCCAACGACGAGCTGGAGGCCATCGGCGAGTTCTTGCGCAGTGCCTCCGCCGAGCCAAGGCGCACCCCGGCCACAGTGGCCGAGCTGGGACTGAACCTAGTGGATGATGATGAGGCCGTCGGCGCCATCCCGGTCGAGCTGGTGGTGACGCCCGCCCAGCCCCGGCTGGAGGTGGGGCAGAGCCTCTCCCTGCAACCTGGCCTGCGGTTGAGTGACGGCAGCGAGACTCCGGTGTACGAGACCGTGCAATGGCGCAGCGATCAACCCGAACTGCTGAGGGTCGATGACAGTGGCGTCATCACAGCCCTGGCCGTGGGGTCTGCCGGCGTGCAGCTAAGCGCGGGGAGCCGCACCCTCAGGGTGGCGGTGCAGGTGGTGGATGCTCAGCCCGATTTTGGCCTGGGTTGCCATCAACCCGAACTGGCGGCGGGGGCGCTCTCCTTCCTCTGCCCGCTGACCCGTGGCGAGGCCGACCGGATCGGCATCGACTACGATGGCAGCGCCAGGGATGAGGACGGGGACTACAACCCCTCTGCCATCGACTATGTGGTGATGAGCCAGGGTCGGGCGCGAGAGTACTGCCAGCAACTGGTGGCCCGAGGTCACGATGACTGGCGCCTGCCGGGAGCCGATGAGCTGGCGAGCCTGTTTGCCACTTATCATCAGGCCGGCGAAGAGATGAAGCTGCTGACGGAGCATGGCTGGCCGCTCTACAGCCGGGTCTGGAGCAGTGACGCACCCAATGACGAGGGGGAGGCACCCTTGCTCGATCTGGGTTACGGCGAGGTGATGGGCGATCTGCCAGAGGAGGCTCACGGGGCCGTCTGCGTGCGGGCCCGCTAACCCCGGCATGTCAGGTTGACGAACAACGGGCGCTGCGGCGCCCGTTGTTCGTTGTCATGGCAGGACTCAGAACTCGTTGGAGAGCGCCTTGTAGCCCTTGACCAGGTCGATGTTGGTGTGGGCCACGTCTTCGGAGAACTCGGTGGCATCCACGGTGACGCGGGGGATCTGGGCCAGATCGCTCTGCTGGTTGATGCGGGTGGTAGAGGGCACATAGAAGCCGGGGGGCAGATCGCAGCCGTCGATCACCGAGTTGTGACGCACCACTGAGCCTTCGCCTATGTGGCAGTTGAACAGCACGCTGTTGAAGCCGATGAAGACCCGGTTACCCACTTCGCAGGGCCCGTGCACTATGCTGCGGTGGGCGATGGAGCTGTATTCGCCTATGGTGACGGCGGCGCCGGACTTGGAGTGGATCACCACACCGTCCTGAATGTTGGAGTTGGCACCGATGACGATGGGCTCCATGTCGCCGCTCTCATCCACCTCGTCGGCACGGATCACGGCGTAGGGGCCGACAAACACATTCTCCTTGATGATCACCTTGCCGCAGATGATGGCGGTCTTGTCGATGTAGGCGGACTCGTCGATAACGGGAAGGTGACCGGAGGGATTCTTGCGGATCATGTCATGTCCTGTTGCTGATGAAATCGGGGAAAATGGCGGGGCGCAGAGGCTCGCCGGAGAATCAGCTTACGCCTCTGATCCGGGAGGGGGAACCCTTTACTGGTCTGACCCACTCTTGGTAAGGGCATTTCACATGGTTGTTCTTTGACTCCCTTGTATGGGAGCATGGGGCCTGACGACAGGCCCTGTTCCTCGCCAGAAGGGGGCCTGATTGGGATGACGGAGACGATGACATGAAGAAGATGATGCTGCTCCTTGCGGCTTTCTTGCTGTGTGCCCAGGCCGTGCAGGCCAAGGGACGGCCCGGTGAGTTTGACTACTACGCCCTGGCGCTCTCCTGGTCACCTGAGCACTGCGCCATCAAGCCGGCCGATCGAGAGCAGTGCAGCCGGCAGTTGGGCTTCGTGCTGCACGGGCTCTGGCCCCAATATCAGCGCGGCTACCCCGGCAACTGTACCCGCGAGCGACTGGATCCCGCCATGGAGCAGGATTTTGCAGGTCTTTATCCCAGCCGCTTCCTCTATGGTCATGAGTGGGAAAAACACGGCACCTGCTCCGGCCTGAGTCAGCAGGCATTCCATCAACTGGCCAGGGATCTGCGCCAGAAGGTGCGGATCCCGGCGGCCTACCAATCCCCGGTCGAGCCGCTGCGCAAGAGTACCTTCCAGCTGAAGGCGGATCTGGCCGCTGCCAGCGACTGGCTGGCTCCTGACAACATCACTGTGGCCTGCGCCGATGGCGGGCGTTTCCTGCGGGAGATCTACATCTGTATCAACAAGGAAGGGACGGATGCCGTCCCCTGCTCGGACGAGATGCAAAAGCGGGAGCGTCGCTCCTGCGGTCAGCCGGATTTCCTGCTGCGCAGCGTGCGTTAGCCTTTTCTCTCTTCATCGGGCCCCTTGCGGGCCTGATGTGCAACTACAGCCATCGGAAAGGAGTCCTGCAATGAGCGATGTGAAACAGTTTTCGGCACGGGAACGCAGCTTGCTGCTCGGGGTGAAAGGGGTTGGCCCCACCGTCATCGGGCGGCTCGAACAGCTGGGGTATCACACCCTGAGTGAGCTGGCCGAGGCGGATACTGGCCACATAGTCCGGCTGGTGGCCAGCATGCTGGGCTCGAGCTGCTGGCAGAACAGCCCGCAGGCCAGAGGGGCCATAGACGGCGCCATAGCGCTGGCGCGCAGTCACATGGCTGCCCCCGTCACAGAAGGAGAGCCCGGCGCATGAGCCTGTTTGCCGAGCTGGGGATGCGCTACCCCATCATCCAGGCGCCCATGGCCGGAGTGCAGAACACTGAACTGGCCATGGCGGTGACGGGAGCGGGCGCCCTGGGATCCTTGCCGGCGGCCATGCTCAGCACGGCCGAGCTGCGCAAGGCCTTGGAACTGCTGCCGGCCAGTGGTCCTGGCCCCTTCAATATCAACTTCTTCTGTCATCGACAGAGTGAGCCTGATCCGGTCGAAGAGCAGCGCTGGCGAGAGGCGCTGGCTTCTTACTATGCCGAGTTCGGGGTGGATGCCCGAGCCGAGACGACGGCGCCCGGCCGCGCCCCCTTCAATGCGGAGCACGCCGCCCTGCTTGGCGAGTTCAGACCCGCCGTGGTCAGCTTTCACTTCGGTCTGCCGGCGCCCGAGTTGCTTGCCCGGGTGAAAGCCACGGGGGCAAGTGTCTTTGCCAGCGCCACCACGGTAGCGGAGGCGCAGTGGCTGGCGCGCCATGGTGCCGATGCCATCATAGCCCAGGGGCTGGAGGCGGGAGGGCATCGTGGCCACTTCCTGAGTCAGGATCTCAGTCTGCAACAGGGCACCTTGACGCTATTGCCACAGATAGTGGCGGCAGTGGATCTGCCTGTCATCGCCGCCGGGGGCATAGTCGATGGCAAGGGGATCAAGGCCGCCCTGGCACTGGGGGCCAGCGCAGTCCAGATGGGCACTGCATTCCTCTGCTGTCACGAGGCGACGACCTCGCCCCTGCACCGTGCGGCGTTGCAGGTGGCCCATGGCCAGCACACCGCACTGACCAATCTGTTCAGCGGCCGTCCGGCGCGGGGGATAGTGAATCGTTTGATGCGGGAGCTCGGCCCTCTCTCGGCGCTGCCTCCTGACTTCCCCCATGCCAGCGGCGCATTGGCCCCGTTGCGCGCCGCCGCTGAAAAGGTCGGTGACAGCGGCTTCTCGCCGCTCTGGGCCGGACAGAATGTCTCGGGTTGCCGCTCCCAGGCGGCGGCCGAGCTGATCGCAGCCTGGGTGGCCGAGGCCGATCTGGCCTGATGGCCTCTTTTCGACAGCCCTCCTTTATATAGGTATCTCTACAGGCTCCGGCTTTTGGCCTGGATGGCGTCGAGATCCTGCCGGGTGGGGGGGGAGCATCAATCAGAGCCCTTTTTAATGGCCTTCTGTGGATAAGTGTGTGCAAAAGCTGTATTTTGATATGAATAACTAGTAATTGGCCATTTTTTGCAATTTTATTGCAGTCAGTGCTTGCCAATGTGATCAATGTCTCTATAATGCGCCTCCATCGACAGGGCAAGCGGCAACGTAAACAACCCGGTCGATAACCTCGAAAAGCCTTTGAAAATAAGGCTTGACTCGAGAAGGCGGTTGAGTAGAATTCCACTCCCGCAGCAACGAACTGTTGCGTCGCTCTTTAACAATTTGAATCAAGCAATCTGTGTGGGCA
>Ga0067045_1028318_pt1 | contig 36272 bp, 44 predicted proteins | sample TerdegcTABiofilm_FD_59184 | JGI IMG/M metagenome (GOLD analysis project Ga0067045, IMG submission 59184) | Combined Assembly of (Gp0054472, Gp0054536) Wastewater bioreactor microbial communities from Singapore -Terephthalate degrading...
TGGGTTCGGGACCTCCTTTTTTTATTTCCCGGACTTGTGACCGGGCCGGTTTTTCTCTCTCGCTCTACCCATAGTGTAGCAGATGTCTACCTGTCTGTATATAGGACTTTAGTCCTATTTTTATAGGACCTTAGTCCCAGGCGCATGATGAGCTTGACTTTTGCTTGCGCGTGTGTGATACTGTAGATAGCGTATGCCTATTTTTAGAGCGCCCAGGAGGGCGCTTTTAGTTTGGAGCGATAAAAAATGAGATTTGTTAAACTTTCCGGCCATGAGCAGACATGGAATTATTTTTGCTTTGAAAATACATGGTTTTGGCATACTACGCACTGGCTAGACTACCTAAAAAATAGCAAATTTGGAGTGGAATTTATTGACCACTCCTTTTTTTGCGAGCAAAACGGCGAAATTGTTGACGTTGTGCCATTAATCCAAGAAGGCGATCAGTTTGCTTCTCCTGGCTTTGCCGACAAGAAAGAAATATTGGCCGAGGTCAGGCGGATCGCGCTGGAAAATGGGATTAAACGTATACAGGTTAATAGCGACATAAAAAGCTATCTCAATATATCGGGCTATACGTGCATATTAGACTTACATAATGTTATGCCCACCAAAGGGCACCGTTCGGCCATAAAGAAGGCTGAAAGGTATCTTACATACAGGGAATCAATCGACATTGACAGGTTTAAGGCCGACTACTTTCGCGTTGCTGGGAAGGCCACGAGGCCGGATTATACTTTTTACCTGCTTGGTGGGTGGTTGTCGATTGGATTTGGAACGCTGTTAGAGGCATTATACGACAGGGAAACAGTCGGCTATACATATCTACTCCATTGGAAGGATAGGGCCTATTATTTTATGAGTTGCGTTTTTCCTGAGTTTAAGCAATACAACGTCAGCCACTACCTACAGGCGCAGGCATTTGAAATATTACGGCAAAAAGGTATTAGGTGGTATGAGCTAGGGGAGCAGATTTACAATTCCCTAATCTGTCAACCTAGCGAGAAGGAGCGCAATATAAGCAAGTTTAAGCGCGGATTCGGCGGGGAGATTGTTGTTAAGCCGGTAAGCGAGTATTTTTTTGATTCAAGCTATATGGTTCGGACTTATGCCGGCCGGCTAAAAAATTATGTGGAGCGAGAATATGAAAACAATCCTGTATTACCCGAGATTGGAGCCGTATAAACCGTACCATTATATGCCAATTAGTCTTTTGGCCGTTGCCTCAACCATGCAGGATAAAGATATAGTTATCATCGACGAGCGGGTTGATCCTCCGGAAAAGCTGGAGCAATGCATTGGGGACGCTGACACGATCATGTTTTCGGCTTACACTGGCTATCAAGTGACTGCCATGTACGAAAAAGCTAAGTGGGTAAAGCAGAATTACCCCGGCGTGAAAGTGGTCCTGGGTGGACCTCATGCGACGATCTTCCCGGATCAGTGTCTAGCAGATCCGAACATTGACGAAGTATTCTGTGGGTATGCCGAAAAGGGTGAGTATGAGCTGCCGTGGCACCTAATTGATACTAAGAAATATATCAATCCTGAAACTGAAAGGTGCATCTATATCAGTTCTTACGGCTGTGTGGGGCGCTGCACGTTCTGTGCACAGAAGAAGCGTCGGGAACTTGTATTTATTCCGCTTGATAAGGTTGGGCGAGACATTGACAACCTTATTAGTTTACATAAGTTCAAAGAAGCAGTTTTCTTTGATGCAACGGTGTTCACGAAGCCTGCAAGGGCGTTTTTTATCGCCAACCTAATGCAAAAGCACGGCTTAAAGTGGATTGCCGACAGTCGGGCTGATGAAATATGCAAGATGCCGGCCGATATGTTGGATGAAATAATGCAGTCTGGCATTACGCAACTAACCGTTGGTTTAGAGACGGGTAGCGAACGGATCGCCATGCTGATGAAGAAGGGCAAGAATCACCTAGAGAAGTATAAGAAGGCCGCTGAGATAATGAGCCGGTACGGTGTGCGGTTGACTTCAGGGGTAATATTCGGTTGCCCGGGGGAAACGCCCGCAGATATCAGGCAGACGATTGACTATATCAAGCAGATTCGGGAGATTAACCCGAATTTTCGTATTTCTACGACATTCTTTAAACCCCTGCCGTCAACCGAAATGAGTGATATATGCGTCAGGGAGTATGGCTATCGTGAGCCGCAAAGTTTAGAGGAATGGGCGAGGCACGGGGAACAAGGGCATTACGCCTACAATCAATGGCAGGATGCGCCGTGGATTGTGGAGCCGGAGGAATATCGGAGGATTTACGAGCAATTCAGGAGCGACGAAAAGGAGTTGTTTGTATGAAAGTAGCAGCCATAATTCAAGCCCGTCAGACCAGCACCAGACTACCGGGAAAGGCTCTTGTTGACATATGCGGCAAACCTGCCCTACAGCGTGTAATTGAGCGCCTGCGGGCGGCAAAACTACTTGACGATGTAATAGTAGCGACGACCACAAATGAAGCCGACGACCCCATTGTCAGCCTATGTGAAAAGCTAGGCTGTTCTTATTTCCGGGGTAGCGAGGAGGACGTTTTAAGCCGGGTTTTAGAGGCGGCGAGGCAATTTGAGGTTGATGCGATAGTTGAAATTACCGCCGACTGCCCGCTGATTGACTGGAACCACGTTGACGAAATGGTGGGGTTGTTCTGTGGGGCTAAATATGATTTTGGCAGTAATGTTTATAAACGCAGCTATCCAAGGGGTTACGACATAAGAATATTTTCTAGGGGCGCGCTTGAAAGGTGCAATAAAGAGGTAGATAACCCTGTTGATAGACAACACGTTTCGACGTGGATGTATCTCAATCTAAAAGGGGCAGGTAACTATAAAAAATTTACCAGCTATGCGCCACCCGGCCAGAACAGGCCGGACATTGAGGTCACACTCGACACGCCGGAGGATCTCGAACTAATCCGCTGGCTTTTTACTTTCAACGGCCAGGGTTACAATATGGCGCTGACCTGTGAGCAGGTAATCGGGATTTTGGACACCTACCCGCACATGCTGGAGAGGGTCAAGAAGATACAGAGGAAGGACTATTTCGAGGAATTAGAGGCCGCTTATGAGGCCCAAGAAGGAGCGAAAAAACAAGATGGGGAAATATTCAGTCCTGATAGTGGGGGCCGGAAACCAGGGAGCGCTCGCGGACGCGCCGGGAAGCGGAAATGAGCATAAATATTTAAGCTTTGCTCATGCGTTTAAGGAGCATCTAGGGTTTGGCATAGTGGGGTTTGTGGACAAAGACAGCCAACATAGCATAAAGGCTATCGAAACATGGGGCGGGACTTCTTTTTGTTGCATTCAGCATGCTATAGAAGATTTTGAAATTGATGTTGCCGTAGTAGCCACCCCGGACGATACCCATTACGAAATTCTCAAAGAGTTGGCAGAATGTCCATTAAAACTTGTTATCTGCGAGAAACCCCTAGCGACCGACTTACAGCAGGCCCGGGAAATTGTGGCGCTGTACAAGGCGAAGGGGATACCGCTGATGTGCGACTACACGCGCCGTTTTCTGCCGTATTATGGGGACTTAAAGCGGCGATATGAGGCCGGGGAGTTTGGGGAGATTAAGGGCGCTCTTGCAAGATTCAACCGGGGCATGGTCCATTCTGGCAGTCATGCGGTTGACCTTTTTGAGTGGCTATTTCCTGACAAAAACAGAATCGGGCACCATGAACACTATCATCATATAGAAAATATAAAGGATTACCGCATTTGGCAGATTGACTTATTGTTTGAGCGCTACCACTGGCGAGAGGAACGCATTGGCGATATGCCTGTGCCTGCCTACTTTGATAGGCATATGTGGTATGTGGCCGAGAACGCTTATAACTTCCTGGAGGGCAGGGAACCGCTAAAATGCACAGCAGAGGATGGACTGCGAGCGCTGGAAGTTTGTTTTGAGTTGATGAAGGGAGCGAGATAAAATGAGCATTGATAAATTTGGAGAAACCTTTACATTGACTTGTGATAATTGCGGGAAGGAACTAAACGAACAATTTGACGATTTTTATGATGCTGTAGAAGCCAAGAAAGATAACGGGTGGAAAAGCAAAAAGATAAATGGTGATTGGGAAGATTGGTGTGACGAATGCTGTGAGGAGGATTAAAACATGATCGGGAGCGAAGAAAAAGCCGCAGTAATGCGGGTAATGGAGCGCGGCGTCCTCAGCGGCTATCAAGGAAACTGGAGTGATGCATTCTACGGCGGCGAAGAAGTTAAAGCGCTGGAAAAGGAATGGGCTGAATATTTCGGCGTGAAACACGCCATAGCAATGAATAGTGCAACTTCCGGGCTTTGGGCGGCTTGCGCAGCGATTGGGTTACAGCAAAATAAATTTGAAAGGCAATATGGAACACCGTTTAACGATAGAATGTATCAAGAATATGAAATCAACGAGTGTATTGTTTCGCCCTATTCCATGACCTGTAGTGCCTCCGTCCCGCTTCATTTTGGCGCTAAACCTGTTTTTGCCGACATAGAGCCTGATTACTTCTGCTTAGATCCGAAGTCGATAGAGGAACGCATTACCGAGCGCACGAAGGCGATTATTGTAGTGGATTTATTCGGGCAGCCGTATGACGCTGATGCAATCAATGCCATAGCCAAGAAGCACGGCTTATTTGTCATTGAGGACGCAGCGCAGGCGGCAGGGGCCAAGTATAAGGGCAAGTATGCCGGGACGCTTGGGGATATTGGGGTGTTCAGCCTCAATGTCCATAAGCATATACAGTGCGGTGAGGGCGGCGTGGTGGTCACTGACAATGACGAATTGGCGTTTAGGTTGAGGCTTGCCGTAAACCATGGGGAAGCAGTTATGAATGATTTACAAAGTAAACATTATAAACCTATGGGCAATACGGATTGGGTGCGGCTAGACAAGCTAGAAGAAGACAATCTATACGAACAAGGCGTTAATACCGATGATAACATTATCTGGTCGCTTGTCGGCCTCAACCTTCGCATGACTGAGTTGCAGGCAGCAGTAGCCAGGGAGCAGTTAAAGAAGCTGGAGGGGATACTGAAGACGGTCAGGAAGTATGCAGAATATTTCCCGGTGAAGGTGCGGCCGGGATGTGAACATGCTTACTACAGATATACTTTCGATAATAGAAATTGGCCAGATATACAAGCCCTGTTTTTAGACAGGTATAATATTAAACGCCACTACATAACCCCAATTTTCAAGCTTCCGCTATTTAAGAATCTTGGTTATGATCAGGAGCAATGTCCAATATGTCAACGTGTTGAAGAAAATATATGCTTGGCGTGGCTGAAGGAAACGGAAACGCCTTGAAATGTTTCCTTTTTTTAGGCCTGAGAAATACTTTGCAAGCGGTCAAACATAACATATGGCCGCATAGATATAAGTAACTAGGAGGTGTAAAAGTTATGACAGTACCAGGACTTGGAGGAAGACCATTAAAATATAAATCAGCGGAAGAATTAAGGAAAGATGCAGAAAAATATTTTGATTCATGTTGGGAAGAATATTGGGTAGCCAACAAGGATAGAGATGGTAATATAATTGGGTGGACGCAACAATTTGATAGAGAAGGTAAGCCGATGATGGTTCTCAAAGAACGTCCAACTATTACAGGGTTGGCGCTTGCACTAGGAACATCAAGGATGCTTTTACTTGAATATGAGAAGCGAACCGATGAACTCGGAGAAGTCGTAAGAGAAGCTAAGGCCCTGGTAGAATACTACTACGAGAAGGGGACAAGCGAGGGAGATATACATCCAGCCGTTGGTATATTTGCGCTGAAGAACTTTAACTGGACTGATGTGGTGCAGATTAATACTAATCAACAGCCGGAAAGATTGACACCTGATGACATTAAAAGAGAATTAATGGAAAAGAAGAAGAAAGAGAATAAGCAACGGGGATAAGTGAAAAATGCGGGTATGGTTACGCGACAAAAAGAACCATGCCATCCTGAGTGCGTAACCTTGCAAGGAAATACCAATCATGTTCCGTGAATAGACATTATGTAAACTAACCCAAACCTGCAAGGCCTTGCTATTGCTAGGTTTTTTCTTTTTGCTACCTGGAAACGAAATATTATCGGAGCATACCACTATATATAGTATGCCTATTTCAGTGTTCGGTTCTGTTTTAAGGGGGCGGGGGCCCGTTTTCTCCTGTTTGTTCGGGCGGGCCTACCGGTAACACGCAGAAAAATTTTCACCAAACAAAAAGAAGCCCTTTGAGGCTCCGTGCCATAGCCCAAGGGGGGTGGTTAAAATAGCTAAACGTGCAATAGTTGACCTTGAGACAGGTGAAGGTCACTACATCAAGGCTGAACGCTTTGTAAAAACAATGATGGAGGTGTGGAGATGCGTGAACAAAAATAATGTCTTTACTACGGCTGAAGAAAAAGTATTGCATAGATTGTCTATGTTTTTGCAGTTAAACACTAACGCGATAATTGCCCCTAATGGTGAATATATGAGTATTGAGAGGATGGCGGAAGAAGCGCATATTGAGCGTTCGCATATCCGCAAGGTTGTTAAAGCATTAATACAGAAGAACGCTCTTGGCATATGGAGAAGTGGAAATTATGAAATTTATTACATGAACCCGTTTCTTTATCAAATGGGCGAAATCCGCCCGTACCTGTTTAACTTGTTTGATGAGGAATTTCATGCCAAGTGCCGAAGGGACAGTTTAAAAAGGTTTATGGCCGGGAAAAAGATTACTTCAATCCTTGTTCCCAATAAAAAAATCAAAGCAAATAGCAACTAAAATATTGCATATGTATAAGAGTAAGAGTTAGACGAAAGTCAAAATTGGGCCTTAGCTGTTGCGGCAGTAAGGATGAGGTCTAATTTTTTTTGCAGTCAAAAGACTGCAACTTTGTAGTGAAATGACTGCATTTTAGTTTAGCGCAGGGACGGTTATTACCGCAACGGCTGGCTTCGCTCCCCGGCCTTCCCTGTGCTATTAATTTTGGAGCGGAAGGGAGCGATATCTATGGTGTTTCAGCCTCGATTCATGCCCGAACATGCACAAGCGGCTAAAAAACTTTATTCTGAATTAAAAAATGGTAATCTTGTTGCTGAAAAAATGGGGTTCGGGCGCACAACGGTATACAAACATTTAAATCTGGATATTCGTAAATCTCCAACATGGACAGACGATGAAATACAGATTATGGTTGATGGATATCTTGAGAATATCCCTATAAAGGAGATAGCAAAAAAAATTAATTCTCGAAGTCCTAGGGCCGTAGCTGTCCGCATGTGCCGATACAGAAAGCAGGTTAGAGGCGATCCAAAAAAGCGCCGGGCCTTGAGCGCGATCAGCATGGCACTCAAGGCCGTACGAAAAGCGGACATATTCAGGGAGTTGGAAAGATGATTTTTAAGCAGCCATTCTATGTATCCCCTCATGCAGTGAAGCGTTTTCGTGAGCGCGTAGCTGATTTGCCAACAATAACGATACGTACAATTATTCAGGCGGCACTACAAGACAACCGGCAGCATATTCAAGTACAACAATTTAACAGACAACAATGTCCTTTGTTTAAGGCGCAATATGGAAGCATAAAGTATCTTATCCCGGTACTGCGGGAAGATACGAAACATGGTGACGTGTGGCCAGTGGTTCCTACAATATTACTGCCAGGAATGGAAGCCAATGTCATATATGAGAGGAGCGGATGGCGCTGGAACTGTTGACGCCAACACAATTTATCCGGAGGGCTGCGTTGCAGACCGGTACGATAGTAACCCCAACGCCCTGGAAAGAAAAGCCTGCTGATAAGAAAATGCGGAAATCTGAAATTAATCAGGTGAGGATTGGTGAACATGTCGGTGTGGTCATGGCCGATCCGGAAATTAATGACGTGAACGATGCCCGTTGCTGGCTTTGCGGCGGGGCTACGAATTACCGTGGGCAGCCTGTTAAAAAAGTTATCAAGGATACGTTTACCGACCGAGATAAAGCAAGATTTCCGGCATCTAAGTCGGTATGTCCTGGGTGTGTATTTTGTCTTTCATTTGCAACGTTGCGGAACTATTCTATTGTAGCCACGGAGGGCGGCCTTCGACACCCGGCTAGGGCTGAAATTAGGAACATGCTTTTAGGCCCTCCGGAACCGCCGTTTGTTTTTTGTGTAGCGACATCGGGCCAAAAATGGTTACACTTTCGGGCGCAGGTAGCCTATTCCCAAGACGGTTTTCCCGTGCAATTTGAGGAAACCCCTGTATATATATGGCGGGGGCCACTATCCAAACAGTTGGAAGCTATTGAAAGGTTGTATACTGTATTTACCAAAGAAGAGATCAAGACGGGTCAGTATAGCCAGAACCGAATTAGACAGTTTGGCCTTAATGAGTTTCAGGAAATTGAAAAGAAGCTGGCTTTACACCGAGGAACAAGGCTTTTTGATCTGGCCGTGTTTGTAGCGCAAAAAATCGAAGAAAAACCAAGGGAGGAAGTTACGTGTACTACAACTTCGACACCGATGACCACGGGGCAGCCGTTGCCGGACTTTTAGTTTATGCAATTTACCGTAGCCGGAATACGAAGCGGTTTAAAATAACCCCGGATATGTGGGGAATGATTGAGCGGGCGGTCAAGAGCGCCAGCAAGCGTGCGGCTGACCTAGGCGACTTCATTGAAAAACTAAAGCCAAAACTGCATTGTGAAACAATTCAACCACGCTGGGCCGATACTATGCCTGAGGACGTTGTAACAATGAAACTTGATCCTGATACCGGGGAAATGATACAGATCCAAGACAAAGGACGGAGGCAATTTCTGACGGACGTACTAATGGAAATTGACCACCGGAAAGTCCTGGACTTTTTATACCGGAAAACAGCACTGGTTGTGCTTTTGGTGCGGGACCGGCTTGAGAGAGAAAAGCCGATGGAAGCTAAATTTGAAACTGAAGGAGAATATATAGATGTCTAATATTAGATTGGATGGAAAAATAACGCTATTATCGCCAATGAGCCATATTGGCGAGAGTTCCGGGCCGGACTCATTTTTGAGTCAGGATATTATCATTGGCCCGGATGGATTGCCGGTAGAGGTTTTTGTTTATAGCGGTAATGCTTTTCGCGGTCAACTCCGCGACTTGGCGGCAATATATATGACCGAAAAACTAGGGGTGCTAACTTATAACCCCGATGTATTTTATTTACTTTTTTCTGGTGGTTCCCTAGGCGGTGCTCAATCGGTAGATATTGATCAGGCGCGCATGTATCGGCGCAACGTGCCAATGTTGTCCGTGTTTGGCGGTGGTGTAGGCAACCAGATATTAACAGGCAAAATCAGGATGGGTTCTATGTATCCACTTGTGGCCGAGTGTCAGAGGGTTTTGCCGGAAGGCATGCGCAACCATAATGCCCCTAGTTGGCGGCAATGGACGTTCGAGAAAAGTTTTACCCGGATGGACGATGCCAAGAATGAGAACTTGCGGAAATACCTGCATGACCCCGCCGTAGCGGCGCTTCCTGGCGCGGAACAGCAGGAGTTACTAATCGGGGACACGCCTGCGCCCGAGGACAAAAAGAAGAAGAAAAAGGAGGATTCGCCTCAGCAGATGCGCTACACGGTGGAGATGCTTGCGGCGGGCTCTGTTTTGTATCAGCGTATTGACCTGTGCGACCTGACCGATCTGGAGTTGGGCGCGTTCGTATCGGCGCTGGTAGAGTTTTCAAAGCATTCCTATATTGGCGGCAAGTCCGGTACTGGCCATGGACTTGTCGAGGCCGAATATTCCTGGCGCCCGGCCGGGACAAAAGAAATTGCCGGCGACTTTCTGAAAATCGGTACTGATTGCCTATGGCTTTCCGCTCCTGCCGAGGAGGCGAAGAGTGTTTATGATGACTTTTTGGTTCGGTTGTACGATCAGTATCTTGAGGGCCATGCGGAAGAATTAACAAAGTTGCTGGCGGCTGGTGCGAAATGATGCAGCCACTCAAAATTACAGCCATTATGCAAGACGGAAGAGCGGCGGGAACTGAACCATGGTTCCCGCTTGACTCAATCCTTGCCGCCGAATGGATGCGCCGCAATTACCCGGATGCTTTTTACAATGCAAGTAGCCACATGCTGACCAGTGACTTTATTGTCGCCGAGCTACCCTTTGAACGTAGGGGCGCGGGCGATGATTGGTATTGGGCTTGCTCATTTAATGTTGCCCCGCCACTGCATGAATATGTGATGTATTGGCATAAGCGGTTTGATGACCAGCTTGAAAAGTATATCGACTTCGGCGGTCGGCGCGGGAAAATTGACACAAAAAGTGCTAAGTACAAGGCCTACCGCATGCCGCTTGTGGTGCAACTGTTCGACTATTTAGAATGGTTTGCTATTGGGGACCCGGAAATTGTCCAGGAATTGTGTCAAGGCGTGACACACATTGGGAAAAAGACAAGTCAAGGATTGGGGTCCGTGGACTACTGGAGGGTTGAGCCGTGGCCGGAGGATTGGAGCACGGCAAGGGATCACAGGCCGACCAGAGCGGTTCCAGTTGAGTTAGGGATGCTGAAGGAGGTTGTGTCTAGTCGTGTAGCGCAGCACGGCATACGACCGCCCTACTGGGCGCAAGAGCACCAGCGAGTATGTTTGATGCCGGAGGTGGAATATGGAGGCGTTTGCAAATAGGATTGAGCGCACCAGGGCCGAATGCAGCCGGAAGATTATCCGAGAGTTTTTGGGGTGTTGCAAAAAACCCTACCTTGCATGGTCGGGCGGTAAAGATAGTACGCTTATGTTGTGGCTGACGCTGGAGGAAAAGCCTGATATAGAAGTCATATATTTTGATGCTGACAGCTGTCTGCCGGACGGATGGGAATACATGCAGGGGCTTGTACAGGAATGGAACCTAAATTTTCGGATAGTCGAAACACGACCTCTTTTAGATGTGATAACTGAATATGGACTTGACTACCCAGGCATAGACTACCAAACAATGAAAGCTACGGTTTTCGAGCCGGTGAGGAAGCTCATGTCTGAAGGATATGATGGCAGTCTGATTGGACTTCGGGCCGAAGAAAACCGCAACAGGCGCATAGCCGGGGCGAAATACGGAGAATTATTTCATTCTAAGGGACATAAGTCCTGGGAGTGCTGGCCTTTGCTCTGGTGGAAGAAGGAAGAGGTTTGGTTGTATATTGACTACAAACAGATTCCTTACCATCCTGCCTATGATAAAGACAGGTTTGCCCCAAGAGAAGAACTGCGGGTAAGTTATTTGGCGGGTGAAACATACAGAACATACGGACGGTATGTCTGGTTGAAGTACTATTACCCGGAATTATTTAAAAATCTGGCGGATAAAATTCCTGAAATATGTCAGTATGTCTAAAGGAGCGATAAAATTGAAACTAAAAGCTTTGTCCCTTGCCGACTGTGAGCAGGTTAGGCAGTGGCGTAACGAGTCTCTTATGGCATTTAGGACGCCTTTTTTGTTAACGCAGGAAATGCAGAAAAAATTTTACTCTGAAGTTGTCTGCAACCGTCAGGCCAATGCCCGATACTGGGGGATGGTTGAGCCGTCTGATACGGGCTACTATGATTTTAAGAATTCAGAATTGACGCCAGTATTTAATTGTAAACTTGTCGGCATGTGCGGCCTTGAAAATATCCAATGGGAGAATCGTCTTGCCGAGATAAGCATAATCCTGAACCCGGAATATCAAGGCAAGGGTTACGGCGAAAAGGCAGTTGACCTGCTGCTTGACCAGGGGTTTAACTACCTCAATTTGGAGAACATTTTCGGCGAGTGCTACGAGTGCAACCCTGCGGTAAAGTTTTGGGAGAAAGTGGCGGCGAAGTACAGCGGAACAACAACAGTGCTTCCCGGCCGCAAATACTGGCAGGGTCGGTATTATGACAGCCTGTATTTCAGCATAAACAAATCTAATTTTAAGGAGGTGAGACAATTATGACATTTGAAGAAGCGATATTGTCTTGCCATGTGAGAAGTGCAATTTACAGAAAAAGTAAACCGAATATTAAATACAACAAGAATCATGACGTGCCTTTTGAAAACAGAGTGCCCATTGAAGACCAAAAAGCAAATGACTGGGAAGAATTTGATCCAGCGGATGATTATCCGGCTTACTATAGATTAGCCTAAACCATAAAAAGGAGCGATACCATGGCACAGATAATTCTTGACTTCGGTAGCGGGAACAGTTGCCGCAACGATTGGCCTTATGCCAAACGAATGATTGACGAACTAAAGAAGGTAGATACAGGCAAGCACGAGGTTATTATTAAATGGCAACTTTTCAAGCGGGCTGGGAAAAACATCCCGCTCACACGCGAGATATTCCGGCAGGCTTATGACTACGCGGCAGAATTGGGTTATCGTACAACGTCCAGTGTTTTCGATAAAGATTCGCTGGATTTTCTTTTGCGGTTTGAAGTCCCTTTCGTGAAAATAGCGAACAGGCGGGATCTGGATTGGCTGATCGGAGGGATACCGAGGAAGGTGCCAATCGTTATAAGTTTGGGCAGTCAAGACGAGCCAAATTGTTGGCTGGGCATTGATGCGCTTATTGAACCGTTTGATAATCCGCTTTATTGCGTTTCTAATTATCCCGCAAAATATGACGATTATATCAGGGCTTTTTCGCCAAACCAATTACGCAGGGGCATAAGCGACCATACAAATGATTTTTCGCTTTTCCGCAAATTTGAACCGGAACGCATCGAATGGCATTATAAGTTGTTGGATAGTACCGGCCTTGATGCAGGACCCTTTGCCCGAACCCCGGAACAACTGCGGGAGGTGCTTTAATTGGACTGGAGCGATAAAACCATACTTGTAACTGGCATGACGGGCAGTTTTGGGACTGCCTTTTCTCACTCCATTGCCAAAACACCGCCAAAAAAACTGATCTGCTTTTCGCGCGACTGGCTGAAGCAGAAGAACCTGCGCGATGAGCTGGGCAACCCGTCATGGGCACGCTGGTTTATCGGCGATGTGCGCGACCGCGACAGGCTTATTCGGGCATTCAAGGGTGTTAGCATCGTTGTGCATGCTGCCGCGATCAAGGACCTTGAATCATGCGAATACAACCCATCCGAGGCACTACAGACGAACATACAGGGCACACAGAACGTTGTAGACGCCTGCATAGAGTGCAAGGTAGGCAAGTCCATCCTGATCAGCACCGATAAGGCCGTAAATCCTTGCAATACATACGGTACAAGCAAAGCCATGGCAGAGCGTTTATGGCTTAACGCAAACAAAACCGCCGCAGATGATAATATCCGGTTTTCGGTGTGTCGTTACGGCAATGTCGTGGGGAGCGCCGGTTCCATCGTGCCGGTATGGAAAAAGTTAATCGGGCAGGGCGCGGAATACCTACCGGTCACGCATCCAGAAATGACGCGTTTTTGGTTCCCGATAACTGACGCCGTTCGATTCGTGATTGATAGTCTTGACAACATGCAGGGCGGCGAATTGTATATCCCCCGGCTGCCAAGTATCCGCATAATCGACCTGGCCACTGCCTTCGGGATGCCTTATAAAGTGGTCGGAATTCGCCTAGGCGAAAAAATACATGAGCAACTTGATTTTGATTATGACAGCGGGTCAAATCCCCATTTCTTAACGGTAGACGAGATAAGGGAAACGATAAAAGGCATATAGGGAGCGATAAAATGAACATTGATCCGAACATATATGAGCGGAATTACGAGGCACTACAAGCCCGCTACCCCGACCTTGCCCTAACACTAAGCATGGTCGAGATAAAAAAATATCAGCTTTGCCAGCAAGAGGGGTGCCTCCCTAATGTAATGGTTAACGGCCAGTTTTATTACATCGGCAACATACAAAAATATTGCCGCGAACATTTCCGTGGCCTAAAGTTACATAATGTAAAAGTACCCATCTTCCTTGGTGCGGGCCTTTTTTACGAAGTCATGCACTGGCTGCAGAACCTTGCCAAAGACCACCAGACCCAGGCCGTGATCATCTTTGAGAAAGACCTCGAAATGTTCCAGTGCGCCATGAATGTTAGCGATTTAACGAGCATTATCAGCAACCCAAAGATACACCTGTTTGTCGGTGTACCAGTTGAACGCCTATATACGATACTCAGGGAGCATTTCCGTGTCCATATGCAGGAATTACTCATGTGCGGCACGATGCAGCCGGTTTTCTTATATCCGGCCATGAAAATAGGCAAGGAGTATTACCTCCATGTGCTGCAGGTTCTTTTCGAGTCCATCTTCCACAGTATTCAAAACTTCGGCAACTGCCCGGAGGACAGCCTTATCGGCCTTGAGAATATGCTTGATAACGTCAATGAGATAGTTGGCAGTCCAGGAATCAACCTGCTTTACGATAAATTCAAGGGCCGGCCGGCTATAATCGTCGCCACCGGCCCAAGTCTAAAGAAGAATATGCACCTACTGAAAGGCATTGAGGACAAGGCGCTAATTATCAGCGTTGACGCAAGCTTTAAACTGCTGATGGCCAACGGCATAAAGCCGCATATGGTGACAAGCCTTGAGCGTGAGCACCCAGTGCAGCAATTTTTTGATGGCTTTGACTCGGCAGAGGTAAAAGACGTCTATATGACAGCCTGCCCGGTGCTGTTTAACCATGTCTACGAGTCGTACGCCGGCCCGAAGATTATCGTTTACCGCAACTTCGACCACTTCAAGTGGCTGGAAATTGAGCGCGGCATATTGGACATTAAGCTTTCAGCCTCAAATATGGCCTTTAAGGTAGCCGAAGCATTGGGATGTGACCCGATCATATTTATCGGGCAAGATTTGGCGTATGGCCCGAACAACGAAACCCATGCAACGCCGGTACCGTTTAGTAGCGAGGGAGAGGGCATTTTTTACATACCTGGCAACTACGCCGAGCAAGTGAAAACCAACTCTGGCTGGTTTAACTTTCTGCGCGCCCTTGAGCTTGACATATCGCAGCACCGGGGCAAGGTTTACAACTGTACCGAGGGCGGCGCAAGAGTGCCAGGGGCGCACGTGTCCAAGTTTACTGAGATTATAGAACAACACATGACCGAAGCGTTTAACCCTTTGGGCATTATCCGGGACAACCTGCAACAATTCACGGTCGATAATGTTGCATCCGACATTGAACGATTGAAGGGCATTGTAGGGAGGACTGAGAAGGAAGTCCGCAAGATAATCAACCTTTGCATAAAGGGTGCGGAGGTTTGCAAGAAGCATAAGGATGAGCTTGAGAAGAAGCCGGGGTCTGACCGTCTGAATGAAATACGGCGGGAAATAATAACGCCGCGCCTTGAGATACAGGAAAAACATGCCGAAACCTTTCAGCGATTCTTGATGCATGTTTGCCAAAGCTACCACCTTAAATTTGAAATGGAAACCATAATGCTGGCAACGAAACCGGAGGAAATACTGCTCCGGTTTATTGATTGGTATAGCTTTATAGGCGACATAAGCGAGATTTGCCTGCAAAGCCTAGAAAAAGCGAGGCTGAAGCTTTATGGAGTATAAGCCGATAAAGTGTCCAGCGTGTGGGAAAACGCTGATTTTTCATGTTGACGGGTGCAATGCGACATATTCAATTACATGCGTCAATAATAAGTGCAATGCGAGAGTAATTATTTACTCAGCGGGACAGACGGCAATTCAAGAGGGCGTGAAGAGTATTAAAGATAACCTAACATTTAAGCAACTTGAAAATATGGTTGCTAAAAACAAGGGTATTGATTTAGATAAAATAATAACAAGACGCTAGAGGCTCACGAAGCCCACTTCTCCGACCGGAGGGTGGGCTTTTTCTGTTTATGCGGGGTGTTTTGAGTGAACGAATTACAAAAAAACCTACTTATTGACACAGTTATAAAGCACTTCGGGCTTGATGATGCTGAAACTATTCTAACGACCTACCCGGCCACCGGGCCGAGTGGCCTGCGCCGAATGCTTGGAGAAATGGATCGGGAATACTTTTGCCTGGCTTACCTGCCGGACATATTTGACAAGCCGTTTGGTGACTATGCAAGGGAAATACTTGATACCCTTGCACGCTCAATAGAATCCGAAGTAGCGGAAAAGATGGCGGTAATAGCTCCCCGTGGCCACGGTAAAAGCACATTATCATCCGTGGCTATTCCGGCATGGGCGGCGCTATACAACAAGAAAAAATTTACTTATTTTATCAGCGCAAACGGTGACACTGCAGCAAACTTTTTAGACAAAGTGAAAAAGGCACTTGACAGCCCAGAAATACTGCAAGACTTCGGCAGGCAAAAGGGGCGGGTGTGGAATGCCGACTTTATAAACTTGACTAACGGTTGCTGGATTGGTTGTACCGGTTGGAAGTCTGGCATTAGGGGGATAAATAAGGACCGTAGGCCAGACCTGATTATTTTGGATGACTTGGAAGATAAAAGCGTTATGGAATCAGATGCCCTTAGAACAAAGCTGGAAACTTGTTTTAACGAGGAAATAGGGCGTTTAGGTGATTATGATAGTGACTTCTTTTATATTGGCACACTTCTTTCAACTGATGCATTACTAGCCAGAGTTATTCAAATGCCTTCATGGAAAACACTCTTTTTCAAAAGGGTGCTATCATTCCCGGATGATGAAGGTGAAAAACTTTGGGAAGAATGGCGCAAGATTTACAGAGATGCGGGAAACGAGAATAGAATGGATGATGCTTATTCGTTCTATCTTGAGCACAAAGAAGCAATGATCAAAGGTGTGAGGGTACTTTGGGAAGGTAAAACGCCGGAAGATAAAATGAAATACGCCGGCGCTTATTATGGTGTAATGCTAGATCGGGAAACATGGGGCGAGGATGCGTTCTGGAAAGAAGACCAGAACGAGCCGCGAAGTGCCAAAGGCAAGCCATTCAAAAACCTGACGTATTGGAATGAGTGGCCAGAGGGAATTAAGAAACTAAAACTTGCTTGCGACCCTTCGGAGGGCAAGGGCGACAGTTCGGCCTATGTCGTAGGCGGGGAACTAAACGGCGGGTGCTTTATCAAGGACGGCAAACTTGCCTTGCATAACCCTTACCAAATTATGGATGAAATAATCCGGCTTATAAAAGAATATCCGGAAATAGATGAAATCATTCTTGAAAGCAATCTATTTAAAGACTTACTGAAAATAGAGCTTATCAAAAAGCTTAGCGAAGCAGATTGTTACCGGATGGTTACGCATATTAAGGCGACGGACAACAAAGAAACACGGATTATGAAAATGGAACCGGACATAACCGGGGGCAAAATACTGTTTAATCCGCTAAATGTGGCTTTTAATGAGGAAATAAAGGACTTTTCCGTTAAACCAAAATGCAAACGCGACGATGCGCCCGACTCCTTACAAATGCTTTGGAAAACGCTAAAAAAACCCAACTATATCATTAGATAGGCAGGTGATCATATGCTCATTGAGCGTTCGCATATTCAGAGAAAAATGGGCCTAAGAGAAAGGTTTAATTTAATAAAATCCGCTTTTGCTGGCCTGCCTAACGGATCACTTTTGAAGATGGCCCAACGGTTTATGCCGATGTATGGAGAGCCGCCGCGCCGATCGACAGAGGATTGGATTGAACTTTATAACAAGAGTCCGCGCATGAATCCAATCCATCAGATCGCCTCAGATGTGGCGACTTCGGCTTACGGGATTTACAAAACAGGTGACACGAAGAAAATTAAGCTTCAAAATAGCCCGGTGGAAACTATTTTAAGAAAGCCTAATCCGCTAACCGAAATGACCGAGTATGTATTATTTTACATTACGCAAGTATATTTGCTTCTGCCGGCCGGGGAGTCGTTCTGGATTAAAGAGCGGAATGGACTGGGTAGGATAACCGAACTTTGGCCGGTCCCGCCTAACTGGGTTACTGAAATACCAAGTAAGTCATATCCATATTTCAAGATATTCCCGCAAGGCAATATGCGGGCCGGATTTATCGAGGTCCCGCCCATGGACATGATTTACTTCAAAAAGCCCGATGTTGCCAACCCTTATTTAAGGGGAGTTGGCCGGGCCGAGGGTATAGGCGACGAAATTGAAACAGACGAATACATGGCGAAGTATCAGAAAAGATTCTTCTTTAATGATGCCATACCGCCAATGGTCGGGCAAATGCCTGGCGCTGACGAGGCGGTCATAAACCGGACAGAAGAATATTGGGCACAAAAGTACGGAGGTTATAATAATGCCCACAAAGTTGCTTGGCTGAACTGGGAAGCCAAATTTCAGTTATTAAAAGAAACCAATAAAGACATGGACTTTATAGAATCGCGCAAATACCTACGTGACATTTCTAACCAACATTTCAATATTCCACCGGAATTGTTTGGAATATTGGAAAATTCTAATAGGAGTACCATTGACGCAGCATACTACCTCTACACAAAAAACGTGCTACGAAAAGAGTTAAAATTTATTGACGATACTCTTAACCGGCAGCTTATACCGGAGTTTGGTGAGGGAATATATCTTGAGCATGATAACGTTGTCCCTGAAGATTCTGAGTTTGAACTAAAGAAGGCTTCCGAAGGATTGAAAAACGGTGGAATTACCGTTGATGAGTGGCGACTTAAAAATGGCTGGGATGAATTGCCGGACGGTAAAGGCAAGATACTCTATACCCCTTTAAACATGATTCCAACCAGTTTAACCGGCGAACCATTGCCGACAAATGTCCCGGCACGTGAGCCCCCCGAAGAACCGCCACCGGAGCCCGGCAAGAGCAAGGCCCTTACCGATGAGCAAAAAAATCAAATGTGGCATGTCATGGATAAGGCGGCCGTAAAAAACGAGCGGCCTTTTATTAATGCCCTTAAGAAGTATTTCCAGCAACAGCAGGACAAAATTAACAAATCGCTTGAGAAGTCCATGAAAGCGGCCACAGACGACCCTGACGAACTTTTGGACTGGCAGGCCGAGAATGCTACTTTACTTGCCGTGATGACCCCTTTATGGAAGCAGTCTTTTGGCGAGGGCGCTACTACGGCAAATGAATTGTTCGGTTTTGGAATTGGCTTTGATGTGCTTAACCCTAAATTCCTGGATTGGGTAAAAGAGAATGGTGCTGAACAGGTAAAGAAAATCAATGACACCACCAAGGAGAAGTTGAGAGTTGCTTTATCGGAAGGCGTTGCCGATGGTGAGTCAATTCCCAAGCTTAGGGACCGCGTGTCTGAGGTGATGACCGAGGCAAAAACAAGCCGAGCGGTAAAAATAGCGCGGACAGAAACCCATAACACAGTAAACACCGGGACTTTTGAAACATATGTTGCCGGCAACGTGAAGAAGAAGGAATGGTTAACCACGATCGATGGTCGTGAGAGGGTAGCCCACGCAAAAATAAACAGGCAGATAGTAGACATTGACAAACCGTTTAGTAACGGCCTAATGTATCCAGGCGATTCGCGAGGGCCTGCCGCGCAAGTTGTCCATTGTCGCTGTACGCTGCTGCCGGTACTACCAGACTAAGGAGGTAATTACATGCTTACTGATAAAATTGACATGCTCAAGCATGAAGCCTGCCAGAAAGAAGTGGCCGCAATAGTGGCCGAATTCAGGCGGGCGCTACTGCGACACTTTGAGGTTGTGGAAAAAAACTCGACTAGATTAATCAATGAGAGGTGGGGTAAGGATGAGTAAAATCAAAAAGGTTTTTAACTGTGAAATAAAGCAGGTTGGCGAAGAATCGGACAGGATTTTGCGCTTTGTCGGTAGCGACGAAACGCCAGATCGGGACAATGACATAATTGAAGTAACTGGCTGGAAACTGGATGAATACTTAAAGAATCCGATTTTTTTATGGGCACATCAATATGACCAGCCACCCGTAGGAAAAGCTGTCAACGTCACCATTGATGCTGGAGCAAAAAGGCTGATGTTTGATATCAAATTTCCTACTGCTGAGGAATACCCCTTTGCGGATACAATCTATAAGCTTTACAGAGGCGGATATCTAAATGCTACATCTGTAGGATTTAAGGGGATTAAATTTAAAACCCGCGATGACGATGAAATGTTGGAATTGCCCGAATGGAGACGCGGGAAAAGGTACATGGAGCAAAGCCTTTTAGAATTATCGGCTGTACCTGTACCGAGCAACCCCAATGCCTTGCAGACCATACGCAGTAAGGGTTTCAAAGACGAGGATATTGATAAGGTTTTTGCAGACCAAAAATCTGTTATCTCCTACAAGTCCTACCCAACCGAACCTGAAAGCACGGAATGGGATGGTCCGGCTGAAATTGCCGCAGCCTCAGTTGATGATCTAAAAATCATGTGCGCCTGGTATGACGCAGAAAACGCAGATACCAAACAGGCATATAAACTGCCGCACCATAGGCAAAGCGACAAGCATGTCATATGGCGCGCTGTTTATGCGGCTATGGCCGCACTGCTTGGCGCGAGGGGCGGGGTCGATATTCCGGAGGCAGACAGGAAAGGCGTATACAATCACCTTGCGAAAGAATATAAGAATTTTGACAAGGAACCGCCTGAATTTAAGGAATACACCGATGTTGAATTAAAGGCAATGTTTCCGGAAGAAGTAAAAGAAGCTGCGCCAATAACTAAAACCCCGGATACCGAAGGTAATCCGTCTACTTATGATATTGAGCGCGAAATCCAGAATACTATTAATCCGAACTATATAATGCCTGGTGTTTGGGTTGCCGATCTGTATCCCGTGAATTATCCGAGCGGGAAAGTAGTCATCTGCAGACAAAGTAAATACTTCATACACAACTACACATACGAGAAAGTGAACGATGTAGTAAAAATTACTCTTGATGAGGGTGCTGAAGTCGAGATTGCATACAGCGAAAAGGCATTACAGGAACGTCTTGGCTGGAAAACCGGCGCGACACTATCAAACAAGAACCGGGAACTGCTGAATTCGATTCATGACAGTTTGGATAAATGCCGGCAGGATTTAAAAAGTTTTCTTGACAGTACAATGCCGATGGAGTCGGGAGATATGCCGATGATGACCGCAATGCGAACGGCATCTGCGGATAAACTCAGTGTAAAAATTGAGATAACGGATGAACTAAAGCAAGCACTTGAGGAGATAAAATCCCAAGTGCTTTTATTATCCCAAAAACAAGACAGCCAAGATGCAGACAAGGACATAGACCTTGATGCCATAGAGTTACCCGTAGCTACAAAAGACCCTGCACAAGACGAACTAAATATTGAACCTGGCGAACTCAAAAACATGATAGTGCAAATCATCAAAGAACAATTACAAGGAGGAATCAAGAATGAATCTTGACGAACTAAAAAGCGTAATAGCCGAATCCGTGAAGGAGCAACTTGCTCCCATCCAGGAGAAGCAGGCGCAGTATGAGGAAACCCAGCGTAAATACGCTGAGATTTTTGATCGTAAGGACGACCGGCAGGAAGAAAAGAAGGAGCCCGGCTTTACTTTCACCCGCGCCATTAAGTGTCTGACTTTGGCAAAAAACGACCCTGAAAAGGCACTGTTTTATGCCACCGGCGGACAGAATGGAGCTGCAAAAGGTATGTATCCGCAGGATAAGGACGTGCAGGCGTTGCTTAAACAACTGTCGGCAACAACTCCCAGCGAAGGCGGCTTCCTGATTGCTGAACAATACAGCCGGGATATTATTCCCCTGCTTATGTCCAATGTCGCTGTAATGGCCCTAGGGGCCCGAAGGGTGCCACTGACTGGTGGTAACCTGAACATTCCTAAGCAAACCGGTGGGGCAACATCCTACTACATTGGCGAGAATCAAGACGCGATTGCCAGCCAGCAGACATTTGGCAATATCAAGCTGAGCTCTAAAAAGCTCGTTACTCTTGTCCCTATATCCAACGACCTGATTCGTAATGCCAGCCCCGAAGCTGACGCCCTAGTAAGGGACGATATGGTTAATCAGATGCGCCTGAAAATTGACTATACTGCTATGTACGGTGATGGCACGGCCCATACCCCTATCGGCATTAAAAAGTCAATCAATACGGCCAACATCTCGGTATCTACTGCAGCTATTGATGCTGACCTGCCGGGCACAATTATCAGCCTGATCATGGTCCAGAATATCCCGATGCTTTCCTGTGGCTGGGTGTTCAACGCGAAAACATGGGCCGAATTTTACAACCTGAAAACCACGACCAACCAGTACATTTACCGGGATGAAATGAATCGCGGCAGCTTAAACGGCTTCCCGTTCAAGATCAGCAACCAGATCACCACGGCGAACAGCACAGCAGGCACGACCTACTATGACATGTTCTTCGGCGACTTCTCCGAGTTCATGTTTGGTGACGAAATGGCATTTGAGTTCATGGCATCCCAAGAGGCCAGCTATAAAAACTCAGCTGGGACGCTGGTATCTGCCTTCTCCCTTGACCAAACCGTGCTGAAGATTACAGCTAAGCACGATATGGCCCTGCGGCATGACCGGGCGTTCCTAGTATATAACCGTTACCACAGTTCATAAGATAGGGGCTTAACGGCCCCTTGTCCCTTTAATATATCAATCAAGGAGGAATCAAAATGAGGCGTAAACTCATTGAGCAAGTCAAAGAAAAAGCTTGCATGATTACAACTATTTCCGCAGCGGCCACAACGGCCCATGCTTCCAGTTCCATTGATCGCGAGGGCTATTTGTCGGCCTATGTTGTCACACAGTGCAAGGCGACCGCCGCCGATACTGCGGCGATTACCTTTTACGTTTACGACTCCAGTGATAATAGCACGTTTGCCATTTACGACAGTGCAAATGCTACTTGTAGCATGAATGCGACCGCCGCCGTGACGGCTAATGGTTTTAACGTTGACTTGGCTGGCGCAAACCGCTATATCAAGGTTTATGCTACACCGGCAGAGGCAACCAATACCACGGCCACCGTGACCGTTGCCGTTATTCTTGGTGATGCGGTTGAGGAGCCGGCCACATAAGCCATGATTAAGCCAGATAACGACAAAATGGTACGTCCGGACAGCAAAAAGCCTTCCGGCAAAGTAGTCGCAAAATAGGGGTGAGCAATCACCCCTATTTATTTGAACAGAAAGGGTGATTCTATGCCCTTAATTGACCAAGCATTGACAACTTTAAGCACGGTGCGGCTTTATTTGAAGCTGTATACCTTGACTGCCGTAACGAGTAGCGAAACACTCACGGCAGACACGGCAGCGGTAACTTTTTCCTTTGTGCATACCGATCTAGCACCGAACTATTTCGGGGCATTTGCTGAAGTGTCCGGAACTGCCTCAGATACCATTTCCACGGCAGTTATGACAATTGATTATAGCCTTGGCACCGTCACATTCAGCGCGGCCAGGACAGGCAATATTACATGTGCAGGTTACCGGTATTTTGTCTGGGACTACAGCAAGGATAAGTTTCTCGAACGCTTCATAAACAGCGTTTCTAGCTCAGTATCAAAGTATTGCGGACGTAACTTCATTGCCGACACATATAGCGAATTTTACAAGGGCCACGGACGGCAGAAACTTATCTTGAATCAGTACCCGGTAAACAAAATTACCTCCGTGAAAGTGGACGGCGCGGCGCTTACGGCTGGCACGGACTACGTGACTAGCGACCGGACATACCTTGACCAGGGGATTATTTTCAAAAATAACGGCTGGACATGGTACGGCTACCTTACCGGCCTTGTCGGTGAGCTTACCGCGCCGGTGGACAATATTGAGGTGGTCTATTCGGCCGGCTACACGCTGGAACCGGAAGCAAGTCGGACGTTGCCTTACGACATCGAGGACGCAGTAATCTCCCTGGTTGCCGTTCAGTATGAAATGATCGGCTCTAAGCAGTTAACCAGTGAAACGATAGGCCCATTGACAAGCGATTATATTCAAGGACTGCCATGGGACGTTAGGCAAACCCTCGATAAATATGCAAAGCGGGTGTTATAGGTGAGCCTCAAAAGAAAAGTGACTATTCAGAGCCGCACCGTGACGTATGACAGTGAGGGTATGCCTACAACCACATGGACAGATATTGAAGAAGTAGAAGGGACTTTATTGCCCTACGGCAACAAACTTGCCTTAAATGAATACGGCTTCACTGAGGACGTGAAGTACCGGTTCTTTTACAAGGGTAGCAACTCAAACTTGGTGCGGGGCAATCAGCTTGTCTATGGCAACCTTGAACTGCCTATCGTCTACGTGGCCGACTATGGAAAGGCAATGGATGTCTTGCTTAATACGACTGAGGTAAATTAAATGGCTAATATCGAAGGCGAAGAAAAAGTGATTGCACGACTCAAGGTCATATCGGTTACCGCAAAAAACGACATTGAGCAGGCGCTAATAAATAGCGCCTTAATTGTTGAACGTGACGCAAAAATTAAAGTGCCAGTGGATACGGGAAGGCTCAGAAGTAGCCTGTCTCACGAGACGGAAAACTTCGGCACCGATAACCCCACCGTGACAGTGGGGACCAACGTGGAATATGGTCCCTATGTGGAATTCGGCACATCCAGGCAGTCAGCCAAACCCTATTTGTACCCGGCACTGATTGAAAACAAGGCTAAAATACTCAAAGAAATTGCGGCGGCGTTTCGGAAAGGTTGTGGTTTGTAGTGCAAAACTTAAAATCTACCGTATTAAGCGCATTGCAAACCGCGACCGCCCTGTCAACTCTGACGGGGTTTTACTTTCAGTACCCGCCGAGCTTCACGACCTTGCCACTGCTTTCCTACTTCGAGGTTGATAATTTCGGCAACCTGTACGCCGACGACCAGGAAATAGGCAGTGAGATCGTGTTTCAAATTGACCTGTGGGGCAAAACAAGCCTTTCGGCCTATGCCCTAGCGGTTGATGAAGTGATGACCGGCCTTGACTTTGTTCGTGTGTCTGCTCAAGACCTCTATGAGGATGACACAAAAACATACCACAAAGCTATGCGTTATAAGATTGACTACAGCGACCCAACATTTTAATAAGGAGGTATCGAAATGGCAAAAAAGGTACTAATTGGTCTAGATCAGTTTCACTATGCGCTTCTAAATTCAGATACTACCGCTGGCATATCTTATCAAACTCCAGTTGCCCTAAAGGGCGCGTTGACCGTAGCCTATAACCCTAACTCTGAAATCTCAACGCTATTTGCCGATGACGGCCCGTATGACACTGCTGAATCAATCGGCGAAATTGAGCTTGAGGTCGGCATTGCCGACATCAGCCAGGAAGATTATGCCGCCTTAATGGGCCATACCATCACCGGTGGAGTAATGTCCGAACTATCGACCGATCAGCCGCCAGACTGCGCCTTCGGCTTTCGAGCCAAGCGGTCTAATAACGGCTACTCCTATTTCTGGTTCCTGAAAGGCAAGTTTTCCAAGCCTTCGACGGACCATGAAACAAAGAGCGACAAGCTTTCTTGGCAGACTCCGAAAATGACCTGGAAAGGCGTTGCTAGGGTATATGACAGCCGGTATAAGTATTCCACCCGTGACGATGCGGATGACTATACGGCAGCAATCGGAACTAACTGGTTTTCGTCCGTCTACGGCACCACGGCTGACACTACGGCACCAACATTCAGCAGTAGTATTCCGTCTGCGAACTCGACCAGCGCAACACAGACAACCAACATCACTATTACCTTTAGTGAGCCGATTCTGTCCAGCACAGTAACGGCGGCAAACTTCGCGCTTATCTGCGCTACTGCGGCAACTACCATTTCAGGGGCGCTTACCGTGTCCAGCGCAACGGTGACAATGACCATATCGGCCCTGCTAACAGCCTCAACAAGCTACAATATGGTGATTGGCAAAGGCGTCAAGGATGAGGCCGGAAATGCTCTGTCCGGCGCAGTTACATTCAGGTTTACAACTTCAGCTTAAGGGGCCTAATATGGCCCCTTTAATTTGAAAGGAGCGTATTTTATGAGAGCGTTATTAGCAAAGGATATTGCGCCGTTTACTAAAATTCTGGCAAAGATGGAACTTAAAGATATCATAAAAGCCGTATTTACCAAAAAAGACGATGCGACAGACAAAGAAGCAAAAGAAGGGGAAATGGTATCAACCTTGCTTTCTGGCATCCTGGAAAATTACCACAAGGCAGAAGGAGAGTTTTTTTCTTTTATTGCTAACCTTGAAGGCAAAACCGCCGAAGATATTGCACGAATGCCTTTGCCTGAATTTATACAAATACTTACCGAGTTGTTTAGTGAGAAAAACCTCCCTTTTTTAAAGTCTGTTTCGAAATAGACGTTGCAGAATTTTATGACTGTATTTTAAGAAATTATCACGATATTAATTTTGTTTTGAGTATGGAAGCAACTGACTTTACTGCTCAATTTGAAAAACTCAAAGAAAAAGAACTCGAAAAGCGCATATGGGAATTGTGGCTTGCTATTTACCCAACTATGACCAAGGATACATTTATATCTTATGAGGAAATGCTGAATCAGGCAAAGCAACAAAAAGAACCAATAAACGATACAGCGACTCAAGGTTGCTATATCGATCAGTTGTTTATTTAAGGTGGTGATCTTATGGCCGCTGAGGATATAGGGGCGCTGATAGTTAGGATTGAGGCTAATCTATCCGGTCTTGAAAAAGGATTGGACAATGCCACAAAAAGCATCAGGAATAAAATGCAGGCCGCCGCCGAGAGCTCGCAAGTGCTTCTTGCGGGGCTCGCCACGTTAGGCACAGGGATTGGGGCTCTTGGCATAAAGGCAATTGGTATGGCGGGCGAACTAGAACAAAGCAAAATTGCATTTACTACGATGTTAGGATCGGCTGAAAAGGCCGATTCTTTTTTGCGCGAACTGCAGGCGTTTGCCGCGAATACGCCGTTTGAACTGAAAGGACTCCAGGACTCGTCACGAAAATTGCTTGCTTTTGGCTTTCAGGCAGAACAGATTATCCCAATGATGACTGCTATCGGGAACGCCGTGGCTGGTCTTGGCGGCGGTGAAGTGGAAATAAAGCGCGTCACTACGGCTTTAGGGCAGATGCAAGCAAAAGGCAAAGTAAGCGCCGAAGAAATGATGCAACTTGCCGAATTGGGAATTCCGGCCTGGGACATGTTGGCTAAAAAGATCGGGGTAGATATTCCTACGGCCATGAAAATGGCTGAAAAAGGCAGTATATCGGCGGGCCAGGGGATAGATGCGATTATATCCGGCATGAACGAGCGCTTCCCGGACATGATGGCGAAACAGTCAACCACCATTATGGGCATGTGGTCAACCTTGAAAGACAATCTTGCCATGAGTCTTACGACCATTGGCAGCGCCATTATTGAAACATTCGATTTAAAAACAAAAATGGCCGGTATGCTTGAATGGATGAGTGAATTAACGAAAACACTTCAGGAAAGCGGCTTGCAGGGGCTTTTTGAGCAACTTTTCCCGCCTGATCTGCAGGCAAAAATAGCGATAATTGTCGGGGCGATAGTCGGTGCGCTGGTCCCGGCGTTTTATGCGCTTGCAACTGGAGTATGGGCGGCAATATCTCCATTGCTTCCTTTTATGGCCGCTGGTGCTGCCGTAGCGGCACTTGCTTACCTGATATATGAAAATTGGGAACCAATTAAAAACTTCTTTCCGGAACTATGGGAGAGCATAAAAACAACTGTCATGAACGCTGCTAATGCCGTCCTGGACTTCCTGAAAAACTGGGGACCGCTTATCCTGGCCGCTGTAACGGGGCCAATTGGCCTCCTTGTATACGCGATAGCAAAGAATTGGGACGAAATCAAGGCAAAGACAACTGAAATTTGGAATGCTGTCAAAGATTTTGTGGTGAATGCCTTTAGATGGCTTTATGACCACAACTATTATTTTCAGCAACTTGTCGATAGTATTTCCAAGGCATGGGAATCTTTAAAGCAAACCACTCAACGCCTTTGGGATGAATTAACCAGCTGGCTTAGTGATACCTGGAACCGCATTTCCGGCACCGCTGGTGACATTTGGAATGGTATAGCTTCTACGCTGTCAGGAGTTTGGGACAGCATATCGTCTAAGTTACAAGATGTATGGAACAATATTGCATCAGCAACAAGTTCCGCATGGAACACTATTGCGAGCCCTATAAAAAACGCTGCAAACATGATTTGGAATACTTTAAGTGGCCTTGCATCTCAAGCCTGGGATTGGGGCAGCAACTTAATCAATGAATTCGCGGATGGTGTAATGTCAAAAATATCATACTTACGCGAGAAAGCCGAAGCCGCAGTCGCATCCATAAAAAGTGTTTTGGGTTTCCACTCTCCGACAGAGGAAGGACCGGGCAAGGACGCTGATACCTGGGCTCCCAACCTAATGCAAATGTTTGCATCCGGGATAAAGTCAGGGATACCAGATATACAAGCCGCAGTTGCACAGGCGGCTAGTTCTCTTACAGATTTAAAGGCCAACATAACCACTACCGGAACAGCCACAGAAGCAACCAATAGCACCGGGCAAGTGATAAATCTTGCCGACATGCTCAATGGTGTTACATTTAATGTGCGCTCAGATAATGATATAAAAATGATCGTCAGGGAAATTTTCAACATGCAAACAGCCAGGGCGCGTGGAAGTGGGGTGGTCTACGGTTGATCACCTTCACATACAACGGAATAAGCAGTCGAACATACGGCATAGTGGCAAAGACGGTGAACAGGCCAATTTTGCCGGTACTCCGAAAGAGGGAACTTGTTATTCCGGGCCGTCACGGTAGCCTGGACTTCGGCGACAACACCTTCGATAAGCGTACCATCGAACTTGAATTAAAATATGTCGGCACAAGCTTTGCCGAGCTACGAACTAGGGCGCGACAGATTGCATACTGGCTGAGTGGATATGGTACTGCATCCAAAACGTTGGTTTTTTCGGACGAGACTGACAAGTGGTACGTTGGAAAAATATACTCTGAGATCGGCCTGCAAAACCTGTTCACGCTTGGCGAGTGCAAAGTTCAATTTGAATGTGAGCCTTTCGCGTATGCAACTTTGGATGAGTATGACGAAACATATAATTATGACTCAGGCCAACAATACGACACGGGTTTGATTTACCCTAATCAGCGTACGGTACAAGATTGGTATTTCCTGGCACCGTTTTTTAATGTTAGGAATGCCGACGATCGGGAATGGTGTGGTTTCTCTTGGTGTTATAATCCGCACATGACAAGCCTGTACAATCATGGGACAATTGAAACACCATTCACTATAACAATATATGGTCAAGTAACTAACCCGCGAATATACCAAGAAACAACGAGCGCAGAGTTTACTATCAGTGCCACATTGACAGCTAACGAACTGGTTATCGACTCGGAAAATATGACGGTTACACTGGACGGCACAAACTATTTACACAAAATGACAGGTGATTTTTTAAGCCTGAAAGTCGGTGCCAATGGCTTCTTTTTTTATGGGATTGGTCCACATGCGGAAGTAACATTTAGTTTTAATCACCAATGGTTGTAAGGAGGTAATAACATGGCAGATACATTAATTCGTGAAGGCGTAGCATACGGCAGTCAGCCGCTTAGTCCTGTACCGCAATATTGGGACGGGGCAGGCGATTATGAAAAAGCACAGGGGGTTAATGGGGCAATACGCGTTATTAATTACGATACGGCGGGGGAAACATTTACCGATGCAAGCCCAGGTAGCGTGACAGTTGTTTCGAGTGCAGGGGGGACGGCAGTATTAAATTCAGGTAATCCCGGCATAGTTGAGATTGTTCTTTCTGCCGGAGGAAGCGCGGTATTTTCCAACACCACTCCCGGCACAGTGCAAATTGTTACAAGTGCAGGGGCAACAAATTTATTTTCAGGCTCTAACCCTGGAAGCGTACAATTAACAGCAACTTCTACGGTAAATTTCTCAGGTAGCGGTACGGTAGCCATTACAGGTACGGCAACAGTTAATTTTTCTGGCAGTGGGACAGTAGATATTTTAACTGTTCCAGTGGTCGGCACGCACGGTAATGCGTTTAATGGCAATGTATCCGCTGGAGCAACATCAAATATCATTGATTTGCGGTATAATTATAATATTTCTTATTTTGGTCAAGTAACGAATACTGCTACCTTGACAATGCATTATCAAGCAAGTCAAGATGGGATAAGTTTTTTTACAGTAGAAAGTCACACATTTACAGCTGGTTCATCTTCGCCGTTTCATTATTCATTAACTTCGGCGGCAAGATATGCATGGCTTCTAATTACTGGAGTTTCAGCAAACGTTATAGCAACAATAGCAGGAAAATAAATAAAGGAATTATATTCTCTGTGCCGAATAACTTTCAAAACATTTTATTTTGGGGGATATATGAATAAAATAATAACTGTAATAATATTTACAGTAGTTGTAAGCTTTTTCAGTATTAAAGATTCTGCTGCTGATAAGACAGAGGAATATCTAGATTGTCTAAAAACTGACAAATTCAGGCATAATGGAACTGATTATACCAATGAAAAATATTCTCCTTTAAGGCTGAATAAAGACCTGGAAAAAATTGATAATGTATATGATTATGATTTCAATTTACTAAGTGATACAGAAGAAAGTTTAAGGGGAATCGAACGGAAAATAGTTTTAAGGCGTATATTTGACTTGATAACTGTTGACGCAAAAACAAATACAGAAAAACATATTGCTGTTCTAAAGTTTTTACAGGAAAGCAGTTATCATAATCCATATTTACAACCTATATATCAAGACAAAACAATGGTCTATGATCCGTTGGTTTTACTTGAATTAAATGAGATGAGATGTGGACAAGTAGCCAGAATAGCAGTAGATATTTTTAAATCAGTTGGATATGATGCAAGGCTAGTTCAACTTGGGGGGCATGTTATAGCAGAAGTTTTCTATGATGATTCATGGCATTATTTTGATGCCGATGTATTTGGAAATGGAATGTCTGTGATTGTTGAGGATGGGAAAATACCTTCCGTAGTAGAATTAAGCGCAAACCCTTATTTAATTGATTCATTGCCTTCCATTTTTGAAGCGCAAGCATTTACTGATTTAAGTTGCACAAGCATACCTTATCTATCTTATAATTATTTTAATATTAGGTCCTATAAGCCTAATTCTGTTCTGTATTACAATAAAATAGCAACCAAAGAACAGGAGCAAAACAAACTTTATGGATGGAACTATTATGTAAAAATAAAAGATAATGAACGGGTACTTTATGATGCGGAACCATTTTATCAACCTAGTGCGGTAAATATAAAAGATGTTAGTATAAATAAAAATAAAAATGGTTCAAAAAAAGTTCATATTGAATGGACGCCTGCAATAGATAAAGACAATGATTTATTGGGTTACAAAGTTTATATTTCCAATAAGTCTCGTGGTTGGGATCGCAAAACATGGAAACCAGAGATGTATGAAAACTTGTTTGAAGAGCCTCCATATGAAATATGTCTTACCCAAAAAGAAACGTTTGTTGATATGCAAGTATTAGACAGTGACAGATACTATATAACCATAATGCCTTATGATGCTCATGGTGAATCAGTCGGCAGGAAGTTGTATTTTATGTCTGATGAGGTAAAAATTTAACAAAATAAAAACAATATAATAAATTACCAACTCCCGAAATGGGAGTTTTTTATTGCCTAAATTAAGAAAGAGGTGACAATATGGTAACCGCAATTCAGACCATTTCCGGCGAAATACAAGCACAACCACTAAATGATAATTTTAGTTTTCTCAACCAAACCATAAATGATTACCACGCTACGGCTAATGTGACCCTATATGTCAATCCAGCGATAGGCGACGATAGCAATACAGGCTTATCTGCAGCCGAACCACTGCTTACCATATCGGGAGCGCTGGGCAAGGTTATTGATTTTACTAGGGGAGATTATATAATCGAATTGGCGGCTGGTACTTATTCGGGAGCATTAAACAAAAATTTATTGACAACAAAAATTGTTAAGAGTATTTCCATAAATGGTCCAAGCATCGGCGGTGGAACCCCGACAGCTATCATTGACATGGAAAGCTCAGCATCATATTTTCTTTTTATGGATCAATGCATGGAATTTAATTTTAATAATCTGAAGTTTATAAACGGTTCATCCTCAACAAAAGTTATATGGCCTGTGCGCGGAACAACTGTTTATGCTGTTAATGTTCATATTGATACTTGTAATACTGGCTATGAAACATCTCATGGTTCGTATTGCGCAATTAGAAATGGCAGAATAGAGAATTTTACAACCAATGGGGCTGTTGGTGAATTTAGCAGCTATTTACAGTGTGATGATGTATATATAAGTAATGATGTCAATGGGGGAAGTGGCGTATTATATACAAAATATGGTACTGGACAGGTTAGGGGCGGAACTATAAATAATTGCAATACAGGAGTTCAATTAGATTATGGCTCTTACGCACATATTGGCAATTCTCAATATGGGCTCGGAAACATTACAATAAGCAATTGCACATATGGGCTATATGCCGTCAGGAATTCTAACCTTGTTAATGCTACGGCGCAAATAACATACTCTGCCAATGGAACTAATAAACTTGTTGACGCTGCAACATTTTGTAATGATATTACAGTGTAATAGGATGTGATTTTTATGGTAAAAATAATCAATTCGTCCAACGAAACCCTGGCGATACTGCAAAATGTAGTATCGCCTATTATTTCGGAAGAGTTGAATCGTGAATTTACGTTTACATTTTCCACCGTGATTGATAACGACAAGTCAAGCTATGTCAACTACCAAAATAAGGTTGAGGTAGAAGATAATTATTTTAACATTGTTTATACCGAAGAAGAACGCACGACAGATGGCCTTTTTATTCGTGTCGAGTGTGAACATGTAAGCTATGATCTGCTTGATATTCAACATACAGCAGGGTTTACAGCAATTGGTGATTTTGCCACAGTTGCCGCTTTAGCTATTGGCACAGCAAATTTTACAGTAGGCACCGTGGCATCTACGGCAACAGAAACAATTTCTATTCTCGAAGCTACAAACGCCCGACAAATTCTGATAAGCCTTGCAGCATTGCACGGTGGAGAAATCGAATGGGATAAATATACAATTAATCAGGTAGCCCAACGTGGCGCTAACCGTGGCGTACAATTCCGCTACAGGAAAAATCTCACAGACGTTAAGCGAATCATCGACAACCGAACCAAAACTGACGCAGGGTTGCCAACGATATCCTATGAATGCGGAGTGGCTGAGCTTGAATATGAGCAGGGATATATTAATGCCGGGGTAAGTAGCTTAGAGCATTACGAGGTTGGCGATACGGTGACTGTTATAGACGAGGATTTAAACCTCAATATTGAATTACGGATCGTCAAGGAGTCCCATGACGTAAACCAGCGTATGCAGGGAACGGTTGAGATTGCTAATTTTGTTGACGATGTGACTGATACGCTTACACGGATACAGACTACCAGCGTAAGCAAGGACAGCGTTTACAATGGCTGTTCTATCGGGCCGGATCTGGGATTTGTAGCAACCCGTTCTGACAACATGGCGAGATCCCTTATGAATGCTACGGACGGAATTAAGATACAGAAAGGGGATGGTTCGGGGACCAATTGGACGGATGTAATTTACCTTGACGTGTCAGGAAATGCGACATTTAGCGGATTTATATTGGCCTCTCAGATCATCGGCGGCACTATTGTAATTGGAACGGGGAGCAATACATTCAATGCAAATGGTACTGATGGTATTTGGTTAGGTTCTACCGCCTTTGCAACCGCTCCATTTAAGGTTTCACTAGCTGGATTGGCAGAGGCTACCGGACTCACTGTAATAAGCGGCTCTATTACCGGGGCAGTTATCCAAACAGGCATAACAAGTGCACACATCACAATGCAAGATGACACTATTAAGTTTTATGATGAAGGTAATACTCTAAGCATGGAATTTCCAAAAATGAGTTCCGGTAATCTGCAGAAAAGGATTATTTTCTATTGGCAAGGCAATGAAAGGGGAAGAATAGACACATCATCACTTGACATAGCCTTAGCCGGAAAACAGCCTACAGCCGGATCTTCCGCGCAAATAATTTTAGGCACAGATGGCAGTATGACTTTTCAAGGAACCACAACGAGCGGGTTATATACAAACCAACAAGGATACCATGCACATACTGTTATAGTGGGCTCGGCCACTTATACAACATCATATGAGGGAAACCACGGTCATAATGTAGACGGTATTTAAAATAAATAACCCGGTGCGGCATTACGCTACACCGGGTTATATTTATTCTAGACCTATTTGACCTTTTTGAATTAATTTATTGTCTTTAAATACTGCCCATCCCCCGCCTTTATTAGCTCCTGCAACGCTAGGCCAATTATAAGAAATACGATCAGAAATTTCTTGTGAAACTTTCCCTGGCCCACCAATTATTTCTACCACCTCTTCGTAACTCATGCCGATTTCCAGCTGATTATATTCGGCCAAGGTTATTGTTTCCGTCTTAGGAATGGTTACAGAGGTATCCGGCGTATTTTCAGTAACTCCAGACACTTGCAAAACATAGGCCAGATCGTCAGAAGTTGTTTGTGTGGTTGATACTGTTTTTTGCTTAGTCAGCGTTATCACCTCGTTTGCAAAATTAACGTCATATCCAAACATTTCCCCGGCGCTTCTGACCGGGATGTAGCTTGTGCCTTCTATGGTAATAGCATCCACCTGACAGCGTACACCGTCAATGAAAAGGGGATAGATAATATCAACCGTTTTACCTAGCATGGAGTTTGCACTGGCAGATAATGTAAAGCCAACAATCAAACCAACAACCAAACCGATAATTGATTTTTTCATATTAATCGCTCCTTTAAATGATTATAATTCTAGCTCTTTAATTAGCCATTCCATTGCTTTTTTAGCCCAGTTGTGAGGTAGTTCTATTTTCGCCAGTTCGGTACCGCCGCCAATTAGTTTCAAAATGGATTTACCAAAACCTTTCGCATCAATAGTTACTGTCTGGATAGATTTTCTTGGAACCGTTGCATATTTGCCATAAGCATTTTTGTAACTAAAAAAATAATCGTCGAGGGTAAATACTTGGCCGGACAGAAATCCACCTGGCTTAAATGTCTGTTTTGGCATTTATTGAACTCGCTCCTTTTTATCTACATTCTACCACAAAGGGGATGATATTCAAGAACAAGATTGGTATAATTTATATGATTAATACTACATTCAATATTAATACACGAGGTGCAGGGAACCGCGTCCAGGGGGCGCGGTTTTCGTTGTTGCAACAACGAACCCTGCCAAAAACAGTATATACGAAAATACGACAAATTTCCAGGGGGTGGGAACATGGAGGAAGTAGCGCGCCTGCAAGAGCAGATCAAGACCCTATTCAACGATGTTAGCGAACTAAAGGAGGACACAAAAAAAATTAAAGACGATTTATCGAAGCGGCTACCAACCTGGGCGACAGCTTTAATTGCGTTACTGACCGCCGCTGTGGGGTGGCTGGCTAAAGGGGGAGTAGGCTAATGACCGTTATTGAAGAACAGTACGATTGGGCCAACGGACTAACAAAGCGCACTGGTACCACTAATTACATTGTCCTTCACCATGCGGAAGCAAGCAAATGCACTGCGCAGGACATTCACCGTTGGCATTTAGCAAATGGCTGGGCGGGTATTGGATATCATTATTTCGTCCGGAAGGACGGATCGGTCTACCGTGGCCGTCCCTACAACACAATAGGAGCCCATTGCCAGGGATTCAATAGTAATTCTGTGGGCATTTGCGCCGAAGGCAAATATGAAACTGAAATCATGCCAGAAGCGCAGAAGAACGCTATTATTGAGCTTTGCCGCGAACTTTTGACCATGTACCCTGGCGCTAAAATTGTCGGTCATGGCGATCTGAATGCTACCTCATGCCCTGGCGCTAACTACCCGTTGACCGAAATCCAAGAAAGGAGTTTTGCTACTGTGACGCAAGCGCAAACCGAAAAGGTAACTATCAAAATCGGTGACAAGGTGTTTGAAGGGCAGAAGGAAATTGACGGTCCGAGCACGGGACCGGTGAGAGATGTTGCTGAAGCCCTGGGCGCTACCGTGGCATGGGATGAAGCAACCAAAACCGTGACCGTTACACCACCCGATCAGTATAAGCTTTATGACGAAAACCAGCGCATGAGGCAGGTTATTAAAAACGCCTATACTAACCTATCGACATTTGCTATTTAAGGTAGGTGATGACGATGCACCCCGGTACAGGCTTTTAATCAACTATCTAAAATATAGGGAGGAATCATCTATGAACAAACTAGATTATGTTGACGGCGCAATTATCGGCGGCTTCGGG
>Ga0067045_1028320_pt1 | contig 36241 bp, 35 predicted proteins | sample TerdegcTABiofilm_FD_59184 | JGI IMG/M metagenome (GOLD analysis project Ga0067045, IMG submission 59184) | Combined Assembly of (Gp0054472, Gp0054536) Wastewater bioreactor microbial communities from Singapore -Terephthalate degrading...
AACGGCAAACCGATATCAGCCAAGTCATTGTAATACCCGATGATTTCTGATTGTGAAAACTTGTAGTAGAAGGGCGGGATGGACGAGATAGCATCCGCGCCGGTTTCAGCCGCATGATGGGCCAATTCCATTGAAAAGTGGGTGGCAATCGCTCCTACATGGCAGATCACGGCAACCTTCCCCCTTGCCTCCTCCGTTACGATGGAGAGAATCCGTTTTCGCTCTTCCAGGGTCAATAAAAACGCTTCGCCCGTGCTTCCGCACACGTAGAATCCATCCACACCTTTCTCGACAAGGGTGGTTACGAGCTTTCGAAGGGCATCCTCACAGATCCTCCCCTTCTTATCAAAGGGTGTCAGCAGTGCAGGGAAAATGCCTGTCAATTTTTTCACAGTTCCTCCTTACCATGGGTATTCTACAACATATTATGTGATATTTCAAGTGGTCTTTATTTAATGCGTAAAGACTCACGTTTAGGTGAGTCCACAAGATGGCTATTCGATTTTAATGACCATACCCATACCCCGCTTCGTACAAGGCAACGACATTCTCTACGGGAATAGCGTCCTGCAGAACAGGATGACCAGGAGATAGCTAATACCCACCCCCTTTCGTCATTCTGTCTAAAAATCGAAATACATCCTCTTTTATCGAAGCAGGAGTTCCTCTTCATAACAAATCTTGCATACTCACTCCACCCCTCAATACCAGATGATCTCCGTACCGTTTCTTGACCTCAAACGGACCATCGCTTCAGGTTGGAGCGGATCCAGGATGTCTATTCCCAGATCTATCAGCCGTGGGATCAGGGGTAAGATATTCCCGCATGAGTGGAAAATACATGCTTTCCCCGCTGCATGAGCAAGATCGGCTATTCTTTAAATATTAGGAGCAATATACTGTTCAAACAGCTCTGGACTGATTAGAAGCCCGGCCTGTGTTCCCAGATCATCTGCCACGGATAATGCTTCAATATCATTCCCTGCTACAGATAGAACACGGGAAAAAAATCGCAATAGAAGGTTGTAAATGTATCAAATAGGAAGAGAGCCTTTTGAGGGTCGTCCAGCATATCGATCATCAACACGTCGAGTCCTCTAACAAAACTGGGGTGCTGCCATACCGAAATTCCACTGGCAATAATATACCGGTCTTTCCATATAGATATTTTCTCGTGCACAGAGGAATAGTCAAACCAGGACACAGCCGGCCAGCTGTATACTTTCAATTCCTCGATCGATTCCCTATCCCGAAGGGGAGCGGTGTCCAGGCTATAGATTGTCCCAGAGGAAGTTTTGACGACCTTTTCCGCCACTCCCCATAACGCCATAATGTTCCCTTTCCATTCCCTCGTTAGAACTGTTCCCTTGCCTCCGCAGTAATTGACAGACAGATGCGCCTTATCTTCGAGCCCATCATAGATCGAGTCTTTTATGGCCAATACCGGGCTAGAGCAATATCTATGTTAGAGTTTTCCGTCCTATAACCTGCCACAAGGATCTTTCCATCGGTCTGTATAACCATTCCTTTCACTTCGGCACTTGTACCAAAGGCTGTTGTCACTTTCCCGCCTGTTCCAAAGGTATTGTCCAGAGACCCGTCCGGGTTGTATCGCACTAAAGCGAAATCGATCACGGAACCGGATTGTACCGCTCCCGACACCACGATCTTTCCATCCGTTTGCAGGGCAAGCCCTTCTGCCTGGTCTACACCTGTACCTATAGCGGTTGTCACTTTCCCTTCATTGCCAAAACTCACATCCAGCGAACCAGAGAAGAGAACAGTCAGTGTGAAATCTTGCGTAAAGTCAGGCTGTATTCCATTCCGAGCGGTTAGCTGCAGGGGATAGTCGCCCCTCGATCCAAAGGAAGGTAGGCCGTTCAACAATCGCGATGAGGGTTCGAAATTTACTCCAATTGGTAAATTTCCCTCGCAGGTTACCGAAGGAATGGGGGTACCCGTCACCGTAATTTCAAACGAACTATTCTTCCCCTCGAAAAAGTACGATCTGTTTTGACTTGTAATGCTCGGCGCACTCCCTTCGTTGGATTCTTCCGTTTCGGTATCCAGCGTGGCCAGTTTTATCCCGCAAGAACACACTATCATGCCCCACAGTACTACTGAAGTTGCCAGGATATTCTTCTTGATTGAATCGACTGAGACTTGCATAACTTGCCTCCTTCTAAATACGTATATAACCTCCTCAGGATGCAAATCATTACAAGGGTTTTTTTAAGTGTAATGCTTACCTTCCACTTTTTTCAACACTAGTCCGTTATCGAGTAATTTCTTCTTCACACTGATGGCAACCTCTATCAATTCGTCTGCCGTTTTTTCCTGTATAGGATCGAAGGTCAGGGTAAGGGTGCGGCACAGCGGTGTTGCGTACGTGCCTTCTCGCCATAGAAGGCGCTTAAAGAAGAGGATCGAAAAATCTAAATGCTGATTGGAGAATGCGAGAATGGGAAGGATCTGTCGGAATAGATCGACCGCACCGTTGCGGTCTCCCAAGGCGTAACGGCGGTAGATCTCGCAGTAGATCTCGTGCATGCCCGTGGGCATGAAGGCGTGCACTCCCCGGTCGAGACCTTCTATCATCTGGGTAACCGCCCAACCCCCGGACACATGGAGTTTCCCGCCGGTAGCCTGCAGGACTGCTGTGTACTTAGGACCCGCGGGAATCGTTTCGATCTTGAGAGCTTTGAACTCTTCCACCTCTGCGAAGAGACGCCGGATCAGGGGAATGGGAAGTCCCGATCCAACGGGATCCCAGTCCTGAAGCATGAGGAAGGCCGGTTTGAGGGAAGCGATTTCCCGCACCTGCTCCTCGTACTCCTCATCCGTTGTGTAGGGTATCCATACGAGGATCCCATCGCATCCTATACGGACCAATGTTTCCGCGGCCTGGAGCCTTTCCCTAGGTTTCGCTGCGGTGGCCCCCCCGATTATATAGGGGCGGTAGCCAGCCTTCCGATTCGCGCCTAACCTCACGCTTGGTGCTGGATGGGGGTAGTCCCTGGATCGATTTGCGGGTAGTCCAAGACTCTTGTCAGGTATCCCCGCGGACCCTTCTTCTGCAACCGTGTGGATCACGGTCCGGACCAGATCATTTCGCTCATCAAAGGAGAGCTGTCCTACCTCGCTTGCTAGGGCGGGTACAAGAAACCCCGCTACACCCGCTTTCAATGCGCGGACCACGTTCCTTCGCAACGAATCCAAGTCTATTTGGTCGTCTTCGGTGAACGGGGTATTCAGGACAGTTACGATACCCCGAAGAGCGTGGGTCAACGGGTCTTTAAATGGGTGAGGTCCGCCTGTCATTCCACTAATTCCCCTGCCCCAAGTTTTTTGTTAGGGCTTTCAAGCTTCTATACTCTTTAAAAATGGATTCTTGATTCTAAGCTTTCGAAAGATCTTTCCATCCTGTAAATCCTCTGAATACAGTATAGCGGCTCCACTACGTAACGCGGAAGCTACAATCAAACTATCGTACCAAGAATACCCGGTTTCCAGTTTTACCGTAAGGGTTTGAAAAAATATGCTGTCATCAGGCCAGACCGTACAGAGAGGGAAAAGCACTGTGGAAAGGTACTCTTTCAACTCTTCGAGAGGAAACGGGCGAGCGAACTTATGTAGAGCCGCATGGGAGAACTCTTGAATTACCTGCCAACTGATACATCCCTTCCCCTCCAAAGCTCTCTGGACCAAATCTCGTGATAAATTTCGTTTCTGTGGAAACCGGGAATCGAAGGTATAAATGAAAATATTCGTGTCCAAGAAAAAGCTATCTCTCATTCAACTCTTCTCGTGAAAAAGTCTTCCCAGCTTCACATACCTTACCGAGACGATCCATCAACTGCTGATACTCCTCTGATTTATTCTCTTGTCGTATCCATCCCTCCAGCCATTTTTTAAATAATTCATTTAGACTCGTACGTTCTCTCATAGCTTTTTCCTTAGCTCGTTTTAGAAGATTTTCATCCAGACTAAATGTAACATTCTTCATTTTTACCTCCACAGAAATAATATACACTATTTTCGTGTAAATTAATAACAGTTCGATCTATTCTGCCAATCCCTGTTCTTTTAACGGTCTAGGAGGGATGCACCGGCGACGTGAGACAGTGCCACAGATTCACAAGAAATCGTTTTCGCTCTCCGTCCTCCACGGGAGGAGCTACTAGAATCACCCTTGCGTGGGTGCGTCGGGCAAGTGCCGCGATCCGTTCCAGATACTCCTCCATCGTCTCCGAAGGCAGTGGATCCAGGTGCCCAAAGTACACGGTACCTGTAGAACCGCAGAGGCGGAAGACTTCTTCCAGATCGTACAGTTCGGGATTTCCCAGGTTTACTGTGGAAATGAGGGGCTCATTACACACTGTGGCGAGGAACCCCTCGTGGCGGCCGCAGAAGTGCAGAAATCCCCTGCCAAAGGGCTCTATCGCCCTGCGGATATAGGGAAGGCAGAACTCGCGGATCATCTCTTCCGAAATAAGGGAACAGGAATCCTCCGAGATCCGAGCCCCCGTGTGGGGAAACCACACGCCACTGATCATCCCGTGGGCGTGGAACATGGAAGTATCCGGCTCTCCCAGCAGGTTCTTGAACAACCGGGTCCCCGCCAGATAGATCTTTAGGCTCTGGGATTGGGCCTGGTGGACCTTCTCCGGGGTATCGATCAGGGCAGTGAAGATTTCTGTTCCTATGATAATGTGGGAAAGATCGAACACACCCTGATTATCCGGCATATAAGGGAGAATCACCTCGGGTATCAGACCCGCCTTCTTTTTTTGTAAAAACAATCGGTAAGCCCGTACCGAATGACCGATTTCGCCGGCCCCTATTCGGATCCCTTCCGTAACATCGGGAAGCGCGATATATTCATCCAGGCTCAAATGATCCAGAAGCCAGGGATGCACTTCCTTCTGGATCGCCACCCGTAATCCCAACGCGCTCGGAAACAGGGTGGTTCCCAGGTCCGTGCGGAAGGCGGGGATCCCGTCGTCGATCCCATCCAAAGCAGCCTCCCCAGCGGAAACCGCTTCTTCGATGAGTTTCTCAGGATCCCAGTGCTGTTCTTCCAGGTTGTACAGGATGTAATTCCTGTCTTTAGCCAGATGCGGCCTGGCAAAGAGGAGCGGATATGGGCCATCTCCCTTCCAAAAGTCCTCGAAGAATCGAAATTTTGCACGTAATGAAGGAAGTATTCTAACCACAATTAGATAGTGTATCGCATGCTAAGTCTGCTGTACATTCTCTTGTGGAGGTGTATGCTGTCGAGTTGCTGCTCGTCAGGCAGGGATTTTGCAACCCTTTTTACTCCGGCAAATAGCGTTTGTGGCTCTGCAATTGAAGGTTTGCTCCATCAGCAGAGTGGCTGCAAGGCGAAGCAAACTGTCGGCATTTGGGAAAACTCCAACGACTTTCGTTCGCCTCTTGATTTCTTTTATCTGGCGTTCGGCCAGATTGGATGTTCGCAGTTTCTTCCTGTGATTTTCCGGGATGTGAAATACGCTTAATCCCTCACGGGCATTTTCGTCTGCCCATTCCCCAGGCTTCGTTAGTAGCGACCACAGTATCTAACATGTGCCGTTTCCCACTGTAATCGACTCCGATACCCTGAGGATATCTCTGCGTCGAGGTCTTTTGCCAAGCAGCTGACTTGCGAAGAACTCACTTCTTTCCCGCCCCATATTCAATCAGGAAAACTACCCTAAATCAAAATAATTCTTTCTCCTTTTGAAGCAAAAGTTCCCAAATCAGGGTTATTCTGTATGGAAGGAAAGAACATTTTCCTGTATCTTATATAGCATGGGGTTGGGCATGGAACAGTACGCTGAGATTCTCGAAACAGAACTGGAAGAGGCCTTTGAGGTCAAGAATAAGCAGGCATTGCGGAGGCTGACTCTGCTTCTGGCGGGGAACTTTCTTTCCCGAGAAGAACATCGGGAAAGCATGTCTGTACTGCGGACAGACATACGGTCCCTGGCGGAAGCGATGCAGCGGGGCTTCGAGGTAATGGAAAGCCGGTTTGAGGCCATGGACAAACGGTTTGAAGCTATAGATAAACGGTTCGAAGACATGCATCATCTCATGGAAAGCCGCTTCCAGGCTGTAGATAAGCGTTTCGATGATGTGAACAAGCGTTTCGATGATGTGAACAAGCGTTTCGATGATGTGAACAAGCGTTTCGAGGATATAAACAAGCGTTTTGAAGATGTGAACAAACGTTTCGAGGATGTAAACAAGCGCCTAACCATGATGTTCGCCTTTATTACTATTGGGTTTACCATTCTCAGCAGCGTCATTTTGATTTCAGGTTATTTAAGGTAACTGCTGGAAACCTCTGTATCCATTTACTTTTATGTATTTATAGTATTGTATGTTGGAAGATTGAAAGTTTCCTTACTGGTCTCGGGGTACCGCTATTACAACTGGCCTTTGATCGGTCCTCCCAGTCTTTCTGGTCTTTCCATTTCGCTGATACTCCGCTATAGCAGTACTCTGGTCAGCTGTTTTGCAGTCTATCCTGGATGGTACGATCTTACGTAAGCCGATACTCTTTTAACAGCTCATCCAGTACTTCTCTTATGATGGTCATACTTACTTTTGTACCACAGAGACTTCCACTAGAGGTGATTTGCTGGACCGCAGTTTCTCCCTTTTCCCAGTCCCAATACAGGTAATGTTCCCCCCGTGTACGAAAGTTTAGGGCAGTCTGGATACGGAAGGGATCCTTCCTAAGTAGAGGACCCCAGAGGGATCAACAGGGCATCCCTCCTCCACGGTTTCCTATCCAGGCATACTGGAGCTGTTTGGAAGTAAGCCCCGAGAGCCGGCGCATCCAGATAAAACTGGCAAAGGGACTGGACAGCATATACAGGTATGGGTTGGTGTATACCCCTACCAGCTAGAAAACACTCTGCCAGCCTCCCACATCCGTACTGTACTCCACTCCCCAAAGCCAGCCCAGACCGTTGGGTCTGTTATCGTCCTGCCATCGATCCAGCTTGTACGGTGTAGCGCACTGGTTCATAATCCTCTGGCCGTAAAGCCGTAAATCTCCTCCCACCCCTGATGCTAACCCCATGATGGATAATCTTTCCAGGAAAAAAGAGAATGGTAGATCAGGAATGGATTCAGGTCCCAAAGTTCCAGAAGGCTGTCGCATACCAGGGCTCCCTCGGAAATACTAAATGACAGACTTTCCCACAGGCGAACATCTAAAAAATATGAAGGCGTTTTCAGGGAAAGCTGTGAGATGAAAAAGGTATACTTCAAAATGAAGAGGGAAAACCGGCCGAAATCAAAATAATCGGGGGTATCGGACACCGTGAGGTTCCCTGTCCAGCCGTTTCTGAAGCAAACCCTATCCCAGCCTAGCTGGAGTACCCAGGCCCGCCTGCAGAAAAAAAAAGCTCTGAGAGGGATATATAAGTCTACCCGCTCTGTTTGGAAAATCGCATTGGTACCCACCGGATGTGGGTCTGAGTTGTAGAAGGAGGGATCGTTGCGAAGGATTGTTAGATTGCCATTTTCGGGGGCAGTTGGGAAGCTGTTGCAGTAGTTCCTTGCTGAACAGGGGAGGGGTAAGGGAAAGAACGCTTCAGCCGGACCTGCAAAGAAGATTCGAGCGATTCTGGCAAAGGGGAATCACGGGCCTTTCTCCCCTTCCAGAAGTCATCGAAGAATCGGTACTTTTTCAGAAAGTTGTAATCCTATCGAACTCAGACGGAGAGGGTACCGATTCATAAAATACTGGTTATTTAAGTAAGGATTGACTGGACTTGCGTATAATTAATCGGGGAGGAATTCGAACGTTCCAAAAAGGAGCATCCGGATTTGATAACCTCCTTTACACAAGGAATAAAATCTTTCGGGCCTCCTCCTTGTAAGGAAAGGCTACAGTAGTAGTGGGTATAATCATTTCTTCCACAGGAACACTATCGTCACACCCTACAACCGCTACATCATCAGGAACCCGAAATCCTTTCGATAGAAGTGCGCTGATCCCCCCAAGACTCATCACTAAATTATAATAAAAGATTCCTTTCGGTAAGCAACCTTCCTGTAAGAGGCTAAGCGTAGCATGGAATCCTCCAGCAAAAGTGGGCGAGCTTTTTCGTATGTAACGAAAATCAGGAAGGTACCCATAGCTCATCAGTGCATCTCTGTATCCCTGATACCTTCCTGTTAGCTGTATATCTTCGCTAGAACCGGATATGTACCCAATAGGTAAGGAGTTTACTTCCAGTAAATGCTGTATGGCTAACTGGGCACCTGCACGAACGTCTATCCACACTTCGTCGATGGAGTATGTATGCATATGATCCCCGACAACCTGCACCTAATGCATACCAGAACTTCATCTTTTCCCCTTTTGTCTGGATGGCAGGGGCAGATTTTGCAGATCCTGAAATTAAAGAATCTCGGTTTAAAGGCCCTGGAGCAGAAAAAGCGTTGGATCTCTGGAGAAGACTTGCACTTGCCAAAGCAACACCCACTACTGCTATCGTAGAATCCCTTGCAAACGGATTAGCCGCCATGGAGGTTGCAGGACCATGGAAAATAGGTTCGTACCGAAGGAACTTCAAGGAGTTCTATGAAACAAAGATGGGAATCGCACCTTTACCCACCCCAACCGCAAATGATAAACCTGTAACGGTATATGGGGATTTGCTCTAAATGCAAAATCCAATAACACTAAACGATCCGGAGAGTTTGTAGCCTGGATTTTTTCTGATCCCAATCGTGGTGTTCGCTGGACTACGCAAGGAAGAACCTGCCTGGCCCCTCAGAAAAGTATAAGAGAAACAGTTGCACATAAAAGCTTCTGGGAAGATCCTAAACACAGAGTATTTCTGGATGTGATGGCTACTGCACGTTCAGAGGCAGCGAATCCTGAAGAAATCAACAAGATAATCCAGGACGCTATTCAGAAAGCATTCACCGGGCAGGGTACCATCCCAGAGATTGTAACAGAAGCAGATAGAAGGATCAGTGAATACATCAGAACTCAGAGAAAATAAAAAAGAACAACCACAGGGCCTTTCCTCGAATGAGAGAGGAAAGGCCTGTTCCTGCGTGAAATTTTAGGATGGGAAGATCCATGAAAAAACGACTAGGAGTATCAAAAAAAGAGGATTACCTTATCGGATACCTGTTTATTTTACCCGACACAGTGGGTATTTTTATATTCTGGATCCTCCCTATGTTTTACATCATACTGTTCAGTTTTTTTAAGTGGAATCTTTTGAACGAACCTATTTTTATTGGACTCCAAAATTATTTTCGAGTTCTACAGGATCCCATTTGGTGGCATTCCTTAAAAATAACTCTGCAATATGTACTTTCATACGTACCTTTTTCTTTCCTTCTTTCTCTGTGGATGGCAGTACAACTTCAAAAGAAGTTCACGGGCAACAAACTATTTCGCACCTTATTCTTCGCTCCTTATGCAATGTCTTTAATTGTGGCAGGGGCTATTTGGTCCTACGCTTTTCAGCCAAAGTTCGGAATTGTGAATTACGTATTGAATATTCTTGGCCTTCCTCCACGTGGATGGCTTGCTTCCCTGTCGGAAGCTTTATGGGTAATCGTATTCGTAAGTATCTGGAAATATGCGGGATACTATATGATTCTTTTGATAGCGGGTCTGGAAGAGATACCCACAGAGTATTATGAGGCTGCAAAAATAGATGGAGCGAACTGGTTCCAGACTCTTGTGAAGATCACCTTACCCATATTATCCCCTGTAATCCTATTTGTATTGGTAATTAGCATCATCCATGCCTTTCAGATGTTCGATTTAGTGTACATCATGACATTTGGAGGGCCAGCTCGTGCTACCTACATCACTATGCTATACATTTACGAAGTAGCTTTTAGTTTCTACGATTTTGGATATGCTTCCACACTTTCAGTGCTTTTTTTCATTTTAATCGTGGGAATCACATTACTTCAATTCCGTCTTGGCTTTTTTAGAAACTCCTTTCGGGGGTAGTCATGATAAAGAAATTTCTACCCACCAGAATTATCCAGGTATCAATTCTTTGCATAGTATCACTCGTTATTATTTTTCCTGTATTTTGGATGTATGCATCTAGTTTTAAACCCTACCGGGAGATTTTCGCGTATCCCTCCACCCTTCTACCTGTAAGTTTTACCTTACAAAATATTCTGAGTTCACTTCTGGAACATCGATTCATCCGTTTTATGGGAAATAGTTTATATGTTGCCCTTACAGTAACTTTAGTTGCAATAATCATTCATGCCATGGCTGCGTATGCGTTTGCTCGACTTCAATTTCCATTTAGGGATAGCATCTTTATGATTCTTGTAAGTACCATGATTATTCCCATCTATTCTGTTCTTATCCCAAGGTATATTTTGGTAAACCAGTTCGGATGGATTGACACCTATGCAGGACTTATCATTCCTGCTATTCCCCATAGTTTTGGAATTTTCGCCCTGCGCCAATTCTTCGTGGGGATCCCTTTAGAACTAGAAGAAGCCGCCCGGATTGATGGGGCGAGCCGTATTAGGATTTTTATATCCATTATAGTTCCCCTATCTAAAACAATTTTAACAACCCTCTGTGTAATATTCTTTATGGTTAACTGGGATGCTTTCGTGTGGCCTCTTGTGGTTGCAGTTTCGGAGAATTTAAAATTAATTCAAGTAGGACTGGCAGGATTTATGGATCTACAGACTCCTCAGTGGCAACTTTTAATTGCATCTGCTTCACTAGCCGCTACACCGAATCTACTTATATTCCTTCTTGCCCAACGATATGTAGTTCAGGGGATCAAGACTACAGGATTAAAATAATAGTTCAGACCCGTCCCCCATACCCTCCCCTTACAGAATCCCCCGCACCTTCCCCACCACCAGGAACACCACCGCGATCGTAAGGGATGCGAACACGGTGATCACGAGCCCTGCTTTGGCCATATCCTTGATGGAGAAGTACCCTGCGTTAAAGGGAATCACGTTGGTGGGAGTCGTAGTGACGAGGATGAAGGCGAGGCTCGTGGTTAGGCCGGCGGCCAGCGTAATGGCAGTAACGTTGGTGCCCGTGGCCTTGCCCAGACCGATAATAAGGGGGATAAGGATCGTGGCAGTCACCGTATTGGAGGAAAACACTACCTTCAGGAGGCAGACCCCCAGGGTAACAAGAAAGAGCTGGAGGAACAAATTGAGACGGCTGATTCCGCCCAGAAGCGTCACGGCAAGCCACTCCGCCGCTCCCGTGCGGTAGAGGTAGGTGCCGAGGGATAGCCCTGATACGATCAGCAGGATCCCCGCCCAATCGATTTCCTTCTCGATCTCCCTCCATTTAATTTCGCTGGAACCAGGTAAAAAGAAAAAGCACAGGGTAATAAGGATGGGAAGAGAAATAGGAATCGGCATGCGGATCATTCCCTCCAGGAGAGGGCTCAAGATCCATAAACTTACGGTCAGGAGAAACACCACGATTGTGATTCGTTCTTCCCGGTTCATAGGCGGCATGCGGGAGAGTTCTCGTTTCAGATCCTCTCTGGATATTTTTAGATGATTCATTTCCGGCGGGAAAAAGAATAGAAGCACCCACCATGCAGGCAGAACCATCAGGATGGCAGAAGGAACTCCGAACCACATCCAGTCTGTAAAGGTAAGCCGGATACCTGCCATGGAGGCGAGGAACTGCATGGCAATGGGATTCGCGCCCGTACCCGCGGGTGTGCCAATACCTCCGATCAGGGCACCCCATGCCACCGCGATCATGAGGGCCCGGCCAAAGTTCGATTCTTTGGGCTTACAACCTTCCTCTTCCAGGATCGCTTTGGCCAGGGGCATCAGCATAGCCGCTACTGCCATATCCGTGATCCACATGGATAGGATGGTGCCTGTAATCAGAAAACCAAGGATGATCAGACGGGTATCATTTCCTGTGATAGAAAGGATGAAGGCTGAAATGCGTTTCCCCAGCCCTGACCGGCTGATGAAGGCAGTGAGGGCAAGGACTCCGATGAAGAACACCACAATCTCATTTCCGAACCCTGTACGGATAATGTCTGCGTACGATCCCACCTGAAGGAAAGTGAGAAAAGCGAGGGAGAGAAATCCTGTGATATGGAAGGGGATCGCTTCCGTCACCCATAGAACCAAACAGAACACAAGGACTGCCAGGGTTGCCAGGGCCGGTTTGCCTGAGTGCATGATCTCTGGATAGGTAGCCTTCCCTGTAGCGGGGTTTATGGATTGGGAGATGGTTCGCAAAAGAGTGGCAGGAGGACTCAACGAAAGGATCACAAAAAAGCACAGAAGAGCGATTCCCACAAAGATCCATTTCTTTGTTATCCCTGTGTGGCTCCTATCGGTTTTCTGATTCATACGATCGCTCTTCTGATTCATACGGGTCCCCTTCCCAATGCAGTCCGCAGAAGTTCACCAATCCGGCTAGGCCTATCTGCCACGTACGCGCCCGCCCGTTCCAGGGCAGCAATCTTGCTTTTCACCGTGCCTTTGCCCCCCGAAACAATAGCTCCGGCATGCCCCATCCTCTTGCCTTCGGGGGCGGTCCGACCCGCAAGGAAAGCTACCACTGGCTTTGTGAATACCCCCTCCTCCATCGCCTCGGCCACCTCTTCCTCCATCGTGCCTCCCAGCTCCCCGATAATCACCACCGCCTCGGTGTCAGGATCCGCTTGAAAATCGGGGAGCATTTCCACAAATCGTGTACCAGGGACGGCATCTCCCCCTACCCCCACAAGGGTGGAGACCCCGAAACCTCCCCGTACGATCATGGCCGTTATTTCGTTCGTGAGGGAACCGGAACGGGTCATTACCCCAATTGTGCCGGACTTGTAAACCCGTTCGATCCAGTAGGGGAACATCCCCATCATGGCCTTGCCCGGCGTGATGACGCCCGATGTATTTCCCCCGATCACCCGTGCGCCGCAGGAAAGAGCCGCCCCACGGATCTGTACTGCTTCCTGCAGGGGAATCCCATCGGCGATCGTTACGATTTTACGGATCCCGCTATCCAGGGCTTCGAATACCGCATCGAGGGTGAATTTGGGAGGCACAAAGAGCATGGCCGCATCCGCGGGATGTTCCCGTAAAGCCCGTCGCACCGTATGGTACACAGGGATCCCCTCTACCTGCTGACCTTCCTTTCCCGGCGTAACACCAGCCACGACCGAGGTGCCGATCCCCCGCATGTGCTTGGTCCAGAAAGATCCTTCGGATCCGGTGATCCCCTGCACTAGGACCCGGGTATTCCGGTCAATGAAGACGCTCATAGGGTGGCTCCTTTGCTACGGGATGGATCCCCTACGGGTTGCTTGACAGGCGCATCCGAAAATTCCCGGGTGTACCGCACTGCGATCCTCACCGCTTCCTCCGTATCGGAGAGGGGTTCGATACCGGCGTCTTTCAGGATCTTCTGGGCCTCTTCCTCACCCGTACCCCGGATACAGGCGACGATCGGACAGGAGGGTTTCAACTTCTGGACTGCTTCCACGATCCCCTGGGCCATCACATCCGCCCGGGCAATGGTGCCGAAACTCACGATTAGCACTACCCGGGGGTTATTGGCAAGGCACAACTCCATCGCCCGTAATCCCTTCCGGTAGTTGGGACCTCCGAACTCAAGGTAGTTGGCGACCGTGCCTCCTTCGTAGTGGATCAGATCGTACACTGTGGTGGTGAGACCGGCGCCTGCGCACATGAGGCTAATGTCACCATCGAACTGAAGATATGGGATTCCTTCTTTATAGGCTTCATAGGCTATAGGGGACTCGAAGGACTCAGGCCCTGGCTCGAACTCCGGGTGCCGGAATAGAGAGTTGTCATCAATGGAAAGCTTCCCATCACCCGCAACAAGGACATTCCCATCGGTAAGGAACAGGGGATTGATCTCCGCCAATTCCGCATCACAGGTTCGAAACACTTTCCACAAGCCTTCGAGGACAGCCGCAAAACGCCTGGCACCCTCTCCTTCGATCCCCAGATCAAAAGCTATAGAACGGCTATGGAAGGGCAAAACCCCTCTATGTATGTCTACCGTATACCGGATGATCTTTTCGGGATGCTCTGCCGCGACCTGTTCGATTTCAATTCCACCCTCAGAGGAGGCCATCACCAGAGCCTTCGCATCCCGTGGCTCCAGAGCGATGGCGAGGTACAACTCCCGATTGAAAGGGACTGCCTTTTCCACAAGGACTTTCTGTACCCCTTTCCCTGCCTGAAAGATTCCTTCCGCTGCCTTTCGAACTTCCTCCAGTGTGTTCGCTTTCCGTATAAGCCCCGCTTTTCCCCGGCCTCCCTGCAAAACCTGCGCTTTCACTACCACTGGAGACCCGATCCGTTCCGCTACCTGTACTGCCTCCTCTACTGTAGAGGCTACCTGACCTTCAGGAATAGGGATCCCCGCCTTTACAAACTGTTCCTTTGCCTGGTATTCAAAGAGTTTCATACCCTGCCTTCTTTGACTTACTTCCCGTACTTTGCCCAGTAGGAACCAAAGATCTCATCGTCCGACGGACGCCTGGGTTCAAAGGGGATGGAGAGCCAGGTGACATTGATGAAATGCTTCCAGTGAATGTTTTCTGTAGTGATGTTCCCTCCCCATGTCCCGCAGCCAAGGGTTACGGTGGAGGGCATCCCGTTGTAGAATGTACCCCCATTCCCTGCAGCCATAGGCTGGCGGACCATGATACGGCTGGAACGCATCCGTTCCCCCATTCGGTGAATGTAGTCCATATTGAAGGTGAAGATACCGGAAGAATGTCCGGTTCCGTAAAAGTCAGTGATCTGTTCCACCAGATCTAATCCTTCTTCGAAGCTATGGCAGGGGATTATTGTAAGCACAGGCGAGATCTTTTCCTGGAAGAAAATATCTTCATGGACAGGAAGAGACCCTTCCACCACGAGGGCCCGGGTGCCTGTAGGGACGGTAAGACCAGCACCTTGTGCAATTTTCTCTGCACTCTGCGCAATGATGGCCGGGTTCAGGGCGAGTTTCCCCTCCTTCGTTTCTTTCCAGAGCCAGGCGCGGAGCTTCGTTTTCTCCTCGCTGGAACAGAGGTAAGCTTTCTGAGCAACGAGTTCCCGTTTGAAATCTTCCCATAATGAAGAATGGACTACTACAGAATTCTCGCTGGAACAGCTGGTGGCATTGTCGAAGCACTTGGATGTCATGATCTTCGCTGCCGCATCCTTCACATCCGCATCTTCTGCCAGGAGTTGTACCGCATTCCCCGGCCCTACCCCATAGGCAGGGGTGCCGGATGAGTAGGCGGCTTTCACCATAGGTCCACCCCCCGTGGCAACGATAAGGTCTACCTGGCGCATCAGTTCGTTAGTCAGTTCCAGGGAGGGCTCTTCGATCCATTGCACTAGATTTTCAGGGGCTCCCACTTTCTTCAATGCCTCCCGCATAAAGGTACAGGCTAGACCTGTAGCCTTTTTGGCACGCGGGTGAGGAGCGAAGATCACGGCGTTTCTTCCTTTCAGGATAGATAGACCATTGGATCCTGGAGTAGCGGTAGGATTAGTGACAGGGCAGAGGGCCCCCACCACCCCAACAGGCTTCGCGTACTTATATATGCCCTTTTGCTCATCCTTTTCGATCAACCCTACAGATCTGGCTCCCCGAATATCCCGGAGAACACCCATCACCTTGTTCTTATGCTTGGCGATCTTATCCTCGTATACACCCATCCCTGTTTCGTCTACGGCTAAGCGGGCTAACTTCTGGATGTTCTCATCACAATACACAGACCATCCTACCGCTACACACACCTCATCGACCCGTTCCTGGGACCATGTAGCGGCAATTGCCTGAGCCTCACGGGCTTTCTGAACGAGGGAGGCAATGTAGGCCCTGTCCTGTTCGGTTGCCACACGGTTCCCACCCCCTGACCGAGCAGTGGAGGGGGAGCTTCCGGCCTGTACCGTCTGCTCCCTGGGTGCACTGGAAGAACGGTGCTCGCTCATTTGAAGTTCTCCTTCTCAATGGCAATGACTTGGTTAAAGGCATTGATAAGAAAATCTTTCCGGAACTCCATTTTCTGGGTGAACTCCATCGCCAGCCATGCTTCTACCACCTGGCAGGCTAAAAAAGGAGCTGTGATCCATCCCCCAAAGGTGATCACATTGGCATTGTTGATGATTTTCGCCCGCTCCCCAGAGAAAATATCCGTTACTACGGCCGCGTAAATCCCCTTGTGCTTGTTGGCCACAATAGCCATTCCCTGCCCTGTGCCACATACGAGGATTCCCCGATCCGCATCCCCTGCCTGGATAGCCCGGGCTACCTTAGCAGACTGTTCAAAGTAAGGCCTGGGCTGGTCTTCCGATTCTATTCCATAATCCAGCACTTCCAGGTCTGTACGCTTCTCCCGGAGATACTTTACGATTTCCCGTTTCAATGGAAAACCCGATAGATCGGATGCAATAGCAATTTTCATCGATTTCCTCCTTCCATTAAAGGGGCGGCCCCCTTCCTGCAAATTTTATGAAATTCAACTTTTCTCATCGGTCGTTCGTTTGTAACCTACTCTGTCCGCTAGTCACCTCGTGCGAATGAGTTCCCTCTTCTTAATGGCAATCCCTTCCCGCACAGCTTCTATTAGATTGTCTGCCGTAAGACCAAACCGTTTCTGTAAATACTCCTGGGTTCCGACTTCCCCAAACTCTTCCTGAACCCCTACTCTTCGAAGTACGGCGCAGGGTTCCTCTGCCAGAACCTCCGCTACCGCAGAACCCAGCCCACCCATCACCTGGTGATTCTCCGCTGTGATCACACAGCCCGTCTCCTTAGCCCACCGCAGGACCAACTCCTGATCGAGGGGTTTCACCGTGAGGATGTCTATAACTGCCACAGAGATCCCTTCGGTAGATAGGGCCTCCGCGGCTTTCAAGGCCTCGGGCACCATGATGGCACCGAGTGCAACAATCACCGCGTCTTTCCCCTCCCGCAGTACTTTCCCTTTTCCCAGCTGAAAGGATTCTGACTCTGCATACAGTAGGGGGATAGGTTTTCTATGCATCCGCATGTAGGTGCATCCATAGTGGGAGGCCGCTTCCCGTACCAACGCTTTGAGGGATACGGGATCCGAGGGTTCGAAGATCACCAGTTTGGGGATAGTCCGCATCAACCCGATATCCTCAAAGGACATGTGGGTACCCCCATTAAACGCTGCAGATACTCCGGGATCCGTACCTACTAATTTTACATTCAGTCGAGCGTAATTGGCGGAAATGAAAAATTGATCAAAGGCTCGCCTGGAAGCAAAGCAGCAGAAGGTTGCCGCAAAGGGGATCTTTCCCTTCGCAGAGAGGCCTGCGGCTATACCCACCATATTCGCTTCAGCGACCCCCACATTAAACGTCCGATCCGGGAACGAAGCCCCAAAACTACCGGTGCCTGTGGCTTTCATCAAATCTGCCTCCAGCACCACGATCCGGGGATCCTCCTTGGCCATCTCGATGAGGGTTTCTGTATAGACAGCCCTCATTTCTTTCTGTTCTTTTACAGCTTCCATCTTCTTACCCCTTTAGAGTTTCTACCGCTTCCAGTTCTTTCAGTGCCTGCTGGACCATCTCGGCTGTGACAGGCATGTTATGGCTCCCCACCTTCCCTTCAGCCCATGAAACCCCTTTTCCCTTTACCGTATCTAAAATGATCATCGAGGGTCGATCCTGTTCTGCCTGGGCCAAGGTCACAGCCGCGTCGATGGAGAGGATGCTATGCCCATCGATCCGCTGCACGTGCCAGTTGAAGGATCGCCATTTAGCCACCAGATCCTCCAGGTTCATGATATCCTTCGTGTACCCGTCGATCTGCATCTTGTTGTAGTCGGTGAAAGCTATAAGATTGCCTAATCGGTAGTGAGCTGCGGTCATGGAAGCTTCCCACACCTGGCCCTCGTTGCTTTCCCCGTCTCCCAGAATGGCATACACATAGTTCTTCCTGCCGTCCAGCCTGTCGGATAGGGCCATCCCCACCGCTGCGGATAGCCCCTGTCCTAGCGACCCCGCTGTCATGTCCACACCGGGAGTCTTATTCCTGTCCGCGTGACTGGGAAGGTTTGTGCCCCCCTTATTGAGGGTCCAGAGCCATTCGATGGGGAAGAACCCCTTCAGGGCCAGGGTAGCGTAGAGGGCAGGTCCCGCATGCCCTTTCGAGAGAACCAGAATATCCCGCTCCGGCCACCGGGGGTTAGCAGGATCGATACGCATGCGATAAAAGTAGAGGTAGGCCAGCACCTCTGCCAGGGAAAGGGAGCCCCCTACATGCCCAACCCCGATAGAACCGATCGATTGGATGGTGAGCCTGCGAATCTCTTGAGCTTTTTCTTGCAAAGCCTGTAATTCAGATGGATGCATTCCCTCCTCCTGTTTTTCATTTTACTTACAGAAAGTAATATATCATGTCAACCGAGGAATGTAAAGGGTTTAATCTTTGCTTCAGTGGCGCGAAAATTGTGGCGGTTCCACAAGACGGGATAAAATAACCTTTCAGGATTTGCATGTCCCTGTTCAAGCATACCTTTCCCCGGGATGAAAATGGGTATTTTGATAATTCTTCTACCCGCTTTTCCATTTCCACAAACTATCGAGTACAAACTGAAAATTTTGTCTTACTTTAAGAAAAAAAGAATCCATGTTTTGTCGTTTGAACGATATTTTTCACCTTCGGATTGACAGTATTTTATGCCACATGGAATCAAAGGGGATTCTTTCCTATCTGCTGGATGGGATTCAGAAGATCTGTTCTGTACTTTGTGGGATTTGCCTCATTAGTATCTCTGCGGTTATGCTGTTAGCCGTACTATTCCGGTACGTGCTTGTTTCCCCGATAGTGTGGTCAGAGGAAATCACAGGCTTCCTTCTGGTGTGGATGGTACTGTTAGCGGCTCCTATTGGATATAGGGTGAAAGAACATGTGGCCATCGATTTTCTGCCTAAAAAATTACCTACCTCTCTAAAACCTTACCTCCAGTTGTTACATTCCTTGATTATTCTATGGGTTTCCTCGGTTATCGTTTTTTACGGGATTCCCCACACCATGAAAAGCATGAACCAGATTTTCCCCACCCTTGAATGGATCCGGTATGGATACATGTATGCCTCCCTGCCATTAGGGTATTCCCTTTTAGGGATCTATTGTCTGGAAGACATCATTCGCACTGTACGTTTATTTAAAAAGGAAAAGCGGGTATAGCCATGTTCATTCTTCTGGTAGTGATTGCAGGCTTTGTAGGGGTTCCAATCGTATTTGCCCTTGCTTTCGGGCCTTTTGCAGAACTGCTCCTCACGGGGAAGTCCTTCATGATTGGTACCCTGGTTCAAAGAGCCTTGGCGGGAATAGGGAAATTCGAGCTATTGGCCGTACCCCTTTTTATTCTTGCAGGGGAAATTATGAACCGGGGAGGGATAACTGAACGAATTGTACGTTTTTCCCAGGTATTTGTAGGACGTTTACGAGGGGGGCTTGCCCATGTAAACATTCTGGCGAGTATTCTCTTCGCGGGATTGAGTGGCTCTGCAGTGGCGGACACTTCCGCCTTAGGGTCGATTCTTATTCCCGCCATGGTGAAAGATGGTTACAGCAAAGAATACTCTACAGCTGTAACGGCTGCATCGTCCATCATCGGACCGATCATCCCGCCCAGTATCATCATGATTGTGTACTCCTATGTGATGGAAGTATCTATCGGAGCCCTATTTGCCTCAGGAATTATTCCAGGGATCCTGATGGGTATTGCCCTCATGCTTATGACTGCTGGCCTCGCCGAAAAGCACCACTTTCCCCCTGGAGTTCGCCTGAGCTGGAGGGAAAGCCTCCGTGGAATCTACCAGGGAATCTTACCCATTCTAACTCCGTTCATTATTCTGGGCGGGATACTTTCAGGGATCATCACACCCACAGAGGCCGCCATCATTGCTGTTGCGTATGCCTTATTTCTCAGTGTCTTTTTGTTGCGAACCACTTCCTGGAAAGAGGTTTGGGAAATTTTCAAAAAAAGCAGTCTGCAAGCGTCGGTAATCCTTCTGGTGATCGGATCTGCCGCTATGTTTGGCTGGATCCTAACCCTATCCCGGCTTCCCCAAAACTTCGCCGAGTTTATTATCCGTGTGACCCCGAACAAGTACATTTTCCTGCTGTTAGTAAACGCCTTCCTCTTCCTTGTAGGGATGTTCCTTGATGCGGGACCTGCGATCCTGATCCTCGGACCGATTCTTGGTCCTGCGATCAAACTGTTCGGCATCAATCCCACCCATTTTGCTGTCGTAATGTGCGTGAACCTGACTGTGGGCCTCGCAACCCCCCCCTTCGGTCTGGTCCTTTTCGCCGCATCCACCATCAGTGGACTGCCTGTTACAACCATCGCCAAAACCATGGTTCCCTATTACGTCGTACATGTAACAGTGATCCTGTTAATATCCTTTATCCCGGAGATCAGTTTATGGTTACCCAAACTGTTCGGCCTTCCTGTGTAAAACTAGATTGTGGAGCTCGATCCCGCTCCAGGAGTGAGTCTGCAATTGTTAGATTGATTGTCCATATTACCCTCCCCGTGCGGGAGGAAAAAATATACGTTTAGGAGGTTCATTCTATGAAAAGTGTAGTGAGAAGTCTACTTTTGTTCCTGCTGTCGGTGAATACTGCCTTTGTTTTTGCCGGCGGGAAGCAAGAACAACCCAAAGCCCAACCGGAAAAACCCTTTGTCCTGCGTCTTTCCCATGCGGGCCCCGCTTCAGATATAAATGACGACTACGTGGGAGCTACCGCTTTAAAAGCATATATTGAAGAGAAAAGCGCAGGCAGGGTCAAGGTAGAGATCTATCCAGGAAGTCAGCTGGGAAACTATCAGGAGAACATGGAGCAGATGAATAACAATGTACTGGAATCTGCTCACACTTCCATCGCAGCTGTAACTCCTTTCTTACCCGAGTTTTCCGTAATCGATCTTCAATACCTGGTACCAAACGACGCAGTAATAGAGAAACTCATGGTTGGGCCTTTCTTCCAGCAAATGGGCAAGGCTATCCAGGAAAAACTTCCCAACGTGGTGCTGGCTTCTGTATGCGACGGCGGAAGGTGGAGAAGCTTCTTCACCACCCGGAAACTCATTCGGACAGCCGACGACTTGAAAGGAGTAAAGATCCGCACCATTAACTCCCCCATCCAGATCGAGTTTGTTAAATTCCTGGGCGGAGCACCAGCACCTGTAGCCTGGGGAGAGCTGTACACCGCTCTGGCCACCGGTGTGGTGGAAGGAACCAAAAACGCAACGCCGGATATTATTTCCAACAAGTTCCATGAGCATATAAAGTACGGAACCCTGGACCGCCATACTTTCCTCTATGGGTTCTATTTTGTGAGCGATCGATGGCTGAAATCTCTACCTCAGAATCTGCAAACCGTTGTAATGGATGGGTTCAAACAGGCGGCTCAAAAACAGACAGCATTTAACCGGAACCAGGAAGCAAAGGCAGACGAGGAGTTCAAAAAAGCGGGGGGAACGATTTACGAACCGACTCCGAAAGAAAGAGCTACTTTCATGGGTGCCCGCCAGGCTATGATGGACTGGTATGTGGCAAAGTACGGGGATAGGTGGTTAAAAAGCTACTTAGAGGCAGTTGAGAAGGCGAAACAGGAAGCAGGATACAAGGAATAAGAAAAAGTGTAGAGGCCGAAAAGGTATGCGTATCATGGGTTTTCCGGGGCTGTACATACAAGGGGAGGGTCTACTGGATAGATTGGGTGAGCATATCTCCCCTTTCGGGAAACGTCCCTTCATCATTTCGGATTCCAGGGTATGGGATCTGTACGGATCTGCAGTTTCCCAAACAGTTCCTTCGTTTACCTATAGCTCTTTCGGGGGGGAAATCTCCCCGGAAGAAATTGAACGGCAGGTAGAGAAAGCCCATGGCTCGAGTTGCGATATGGCAGTGGGTATAGGGGGCGGGAAAGTCCTGGACACTGCCAAAGCAATCAAGCTCCATCTGAACGTACCTGTGGTAATTGTTCCTACAATCGCTTCGAACGACGCAGCCACCAGCCGACTGATCATAACCTACACGGAAGAGGGGAACTTTCTGGGGCCCCTCTTTCTTTCCACAAATCCCGACGCGGTAATTGTGGATACAAAGGTAATCCGTCAGGCTCCCCTTCGATTCCTCAAATCCGGAATTGCCGATGCCCTGGCTACCTACTATGAGGCAGAAGAATGTTACAAATCCGGGGCATTCAATTTTTTTGGGGGCAAACAAACCCTTACGGCCATACGGTTGGCAAAACTCTGTCAGGAAACCGTGTTTGCCACAGCACGGAAGGCCCTCCGGGATATTCAAGAAGGGGTTTCCAGCGATGAGGTGGAACAATTGGTGGAGGCTGTGGTGTTATTGAGCGGCCTTGGTTTCGAGGGTTGCGGTGTGGCAGCAGCCCATGCTGTTTCCCAGGGATTTACCCTCCTTCCGGAACTCCGGGGAAACCTCCACGGGGAAGAGGTAGCGGTAGGGCTTATCGTCCAGGTACTCCTGGAAAAAAGGTCATCCCATGAAATGGACGCCCTCTTGAATCTATATAAGGATCTGGGGCTCCCTATCTCGCTAAAAGATCTAGGATTGCCTGATCCGTCGGAAGAACAACTTAGAACTATTGCCCGATTCGCCTGCAGGCAGAACAGCCGGATTTACAATATGTCATTTCCAATTACCGAAGGGGAGGTAGTTCAGTGTTTAAAGAAAGGAATCCTCCTATCAAACGCCTAACCTACCCTCTTAATTGACAATGCCTTGATCACTCTGTACAGTTTTATTTGTGACCAATTTAGTAAGCCGCGAAAGGAGTGAACCCCATGATATTCTGGCCTGCAGAAGGCATTTTTCCCTGTGGATGCAGTCCATGTGCGGTGTCTGGGAGTCAGTAATTTCTTACGGAACCCGTCTTTTGATCAAAGAAAATCAACAATTGTTCGGCACAGGGGAACGGATCAACGGTATCTATTACATCCAGAAGGGAATTCTCCGCCTGGAATCCTATAGCCCAGACGGGAACCAGGCAATCCTTCTGTACGTTCCTGAAAAAAACCTATTCGGAGACGCTGCCTATTTCAACGGAATGCCTGTGTATGCTCTTTACAGGGCAGTGATAGATTCGGTGGTATATTTTTTTTCTCGAGAGCTCTTAGAATCCATGCTTTTCCCAAAACATCCCGAATTACAGCGCAACCTTACTTCTTTTCTGGCCTATAAAGTCGGGGTATTGCTCCACCACCTCTGTGATCTCCAGAGCACAGACGTTCGAGGAAAGGTTTGCAGACTCCTATGTGATCTGGTGCAATATGGGAAGAATAGGTCGGAGATCCGTCCCCATATTACCCAGCAAGAGATGGCCCTGGCTTTGAACATGCATAGAGCCACCTTCAATCGAATCATTTCCGAATTACGGGAACAAGGGATTCTAGGCAAAGTGACAAAAAAACGAATACAGATCTTAGATTTGAACCGGTTGGTAGAACTGGCTGAAGGAACGTATGCCCTTTAAAGGGCCTGGCCTCCATGGTACTCCTGTAAGGACTTAACCATGTAGTTTCCATTCCTTCGGGCAGCGATTCCCTTTGCAGCCGCAAGGGCTGCTGCTGTGGTGGTAATGTAGGGGATCCTGTACTTAATGGCGTTCTTCCGGATGAAAGAATCGTCTGTCTCACTCTGTTTCCCTGCCGGTGTATTGATGATAAGCCCTATCTCGCCATTCTTGATGGCATCCACGATGTTCGGTCGAGCTTCATACACCTTTGCAACGAGACGAGTCTGTATCCCCTCTTTATGGAGAAACGCGGCAGTGCCCTCTGTAGCCAGAATGATGAATCCTAATTGCTGAAATCGCCGGGCGGGCTCGACGATCGATTTCTTATCCCGATCTGCCACGGTAATGAGGATGTTGCCCCCAAGGGGCAAGGGGGACTGGGCTGCTTCCTGGGATTTGTAGAAAGCCAATCCAAACGAGTCTGCCAGGCCCAGTACTTCGCCGGTGGAACGCATCTCTGGACCCAGTACGGGATCCACCTCGGGAAACATGCTGAAGGGAAACACCGCTTCCTTTACGCCAAAATGGGGAATCGGTTTCTTTGTGAGATTAAAATCGGCGAGTTTCCGATTCCCCATCATGATGTGGGTGGCAATTTTGGCCATAGGAATGTTACACACCTTCGAAACGAGGGGAACGGTGCGGGAAGCCCTGGGATTCGCTTCCAGAATAAACACTCGATCCTCGCAAATGGCATACTGTATGTTCATCAAACCTACCACGTTCAACTCCATCGCGATCCGTCGAGTGTACTCCTCGATGGTAAAAAGGTGCTTGGGAGGAATATTTGCCGGCGGGATCACACAGGCGGAATCCCCCGAATGCACACCCGCATATTCGATATGTTCCATGATGGCAGGGACAAACACGTCTGTACCATCCGCGATGGCATCCGCTTCCGTTTCAATAGCCTCTTCCAGGAACTTGTCGATCAAAATAGGCCGCTCCGGTGAAAGGGCAACCGCCGCCAGAGCATACTGCCGAAGCATCTCATCATCCAGTACGATCTTCATTCCCCGTCCTCCCAATACATAAGAAGGTCGTACCATGAGGGGGTACCCTATCCGGGAAGCTATGTTCAACGCTTCTTCCAGAGACCTCGCCATTCCGGATGCTGGTTGGGGAATGTCTAATTTTTCCATCACCTGCCGGAACCTGTCCCTATCTTCTGCCAGATCGATCGCCTCGGTAGAAGTTCCGAGAATCTTTACCCCCGCTTCGGCCAGTTCCGCTGCAATATTCAACGGAGTTTGCCCACCGAACTGCACGATTACCCCTTCGGGCTTTTCCTTCTGGTAAATGGCCAGTACATCCTCTACAGTCAGAGGTTCGAAGTACAGCTTGTCCGAGGTATCGTAATCGGTAGAAACGGTTTCGGGGTTACAGTTCACCATGATCGACTCGTATCCCGCATCGCGGATCGCGAACGCAGCGTGCACACAGCAGTAGTCGAACTCGATCCCCTGCCCGATCCTGTTCGGCCCCCCGCCTAACACCATGATCTTTTTCTTTGCACTTACCGGCACCTGATCGGTTCCATTATAGGTGGAGTAGTAGTAGGCTCCCTGTTCCACCCCGCTGACAGGGACAGTTTCCCACGCCTGCGCTATTCCTAGGGCGATCCTCTGATCCCGAATCTCTTTTTCCGGCATTCCCACTAACTGAGCGAGATACCGATCCGCAAACCCGTTCTGCTTTGCCTTTCGCAGGAGATGATCGGGCAGATGTTTCCCTTTGTATTGCAGAATCTGTTCTTCCTGTTCCACCAGCTCCTTCATCTGCTGGATAAACCAGGGCTTGATGTAAGTTTTTCGATAGAGGTCTTCAACAGTAGCCCCTTTTCGCAGAGCTTCGTACATGATGAATTGGCGCTCACTGGAAGGCTGATTCAACAGGTTCATCAATTCTTCCAGGGATTTCTTGTGGAAATCTTTGGCAAATCCCAACCCGTAGCGGCCCATCTCGAGGGAACGGATCGCTTTCTGGAGAGCTTCCTTGTATGTCTTGCCGATGCTCATCACCTCCCCTACGGCCTTCATCTGGGTTCCGAGCTTATCTTCCAGACCTTCGAACTTTTCGAAAGCCCATTTTGCAAACTTCACCACCACATAATCTCCGGAGGGTGTGTACTTATCCAGGGTCCCCTCTTTCCAGTAGGGGAGTTCATCCAGTGTAACCCCTGCGGCAAGAAGGGAAGAAACGTATGCGATGGGAAAACCGGTTGCTTTCGAAGCGAGGGCAGAAGAACGGGAAGTACGGGGATTGATCTCGATCACCACAACCCGATCCGTTTTTGGATCGTGTGCGAATTGGATGTTCGTCCCGCCGATCACCCCTATGGATTCTACGATCCGGTAGGAATATTCCTGGAGTTTGCGCTGTAACTCGGGCGCGATCGTCAACATGGGGGCCACACAGAAAGAATCTCCCGTATGGATCCCCATGGCATCCACATTTTCGATAAAACAAACGGTGATCACCTGCCCTTTCGAATCCCGCACTACTTCCAGTTCCAGTTCCTCCCACCCGAGGACCGATTCTTCTACCAGCACCTGATGGACGATACTGGCCGCCAGTCCCCGGGAGGCAACAGTCTGAAGCTCCTCCCGGTTGTACACGAGGCCCCCTCCAGTACCACCTAGGGTGTAGGCAGGTCGGATAACCACCGGATATCCTAATTCATCCGCTACCCGCTCCGCATCCTCCACCGAGTTCACCGCTTCGCTCTGAGGCATGTCGATGCCGAGATTCATCATCGTCTGTTTGAAGGCCACCCGATCTTCTCCCCGTTCGATGGCATCCACGTTCACTCCGATGACCTTCACTCCATACTGTTCCAGAATACCTTTCTTCGCCAGGATCGAGGAAAGATTGAGCCCTGTTTGCCCGCCCAGATTGGGTAGTAAGGCATCGGGGAGTTCCTTCTTGATGATTTCCGTAAGAGCGTACTCGTTGAGAGGCTCAATATAGGTAGCATCCGCCATTCCTGGATCCGTCATGATGGTGGCTGGATTGGAGTTTACCAGCACGATCTTATACCCGAGAGATTTCAGTGCTTTGCAGGCTTGCGTACCCGAGTAATCGAACTCACACGCCTGCCCAATCACAATCGGGCCAGAACCGATGATAAGCACTTTGGAGATGTCTGTTCGTTTTGGCATAGGTTGTGCAATTGTAAAGGACAAGGCCAAGTCGGTCAACTAAAACGGTAGCGCAACCAACGAACCACTATCCTATAGATCTATCTTCGAGTGTATGATCCTTTACCCCTGGCAATATCGAATCACGTCTTGCCGAGGAGTTCGATCAGAGCCTTTACATAGTGTGGTAAGTCTGGTGGTCTGCGACTTGAGACAAGGTTCCCGTCTACTACCACAGGCTCATCCACCCAGATGGCCCCTGCATTCTCCATATCATCCCTGATGGCCGGGGTACTGGTAACTTTCCTCCCTTTCAGAATCCCTGCGGTTATGAACACCCAGCCCGCGTGACAAATATGCCCTAGAACCGCTCCCCGCTTGTTAAGGGATCTAACCAGATCCTTCACCTCGCTGAACCTCCGAATTTTATCCGGAGCCCATCCGCCTGGCACCAGGAGGGCATCGTAGTCTTCCGGGCGTGCGTCTTTATATGCTATATCAGCTATAGCAGGTATACCATACTTCCCATGATACAGAGCCCCCCTGGTTTCGCCGGCCACAGTTAGGGAGGCTCCTTCCTCCACAAGACGATAGTATGGATACCAGAACTCAAGATCTTCGAACGCCTCATGCACAAGGCAGAGAATCCGTTTGTTTTGCAGTTTCATAGGTAAAACATACTGTTTCAACCTTACAAGGGCAATTAAATTAATCGTAGGGAAGAGCAGGCTGCAGATCCTGTGCGCAGGCGAAATTATGGTCGAACAGTCCTCTTCCCTTGACGATCCAGAGGATAGCCACTACATTTATTTCCGGAACCACCCATGAGCGACGAAAAGACAGCCCAGGCAACAAAACACATCGTACCGGTAGAACAGATTCTACCCAACAAACTCTTTATCATCCCCCTTCTGGGGAAGCCGATCTTTCCGGGAATCTTTACCCCCCTGATGGTCGCTTCCCAGGAGGATATTTCCATCATAGAACAGTCTCTCTCCACGGATTCGCTGATCGGGCTGATCCTGGTAAAGACAGAAGAACTGGAATCCCGCCCTGCGGCATCAGACCTCTATACGGTTGGAACGGTGGCCAAGATCATCAAGAAGATTAACCTCCCGGACGGGGGAATCAACGCCTTCATCTCCACTCTCAAACGTTTCCGAGTAAAGAAGTTTTTAAAAGAATCCAACCCCATCATCGGAGCGGTGGAATACCTGGAGGACGAAGAGGATAACACTCTAGAAGTAAAAGCCCTCACACGGGCCATCCTGAGCGAGATGAAGCAGATCTCGGAAAACAACCCCCTGTTCTCCGAAGAGATGCGTCTCAACATGGTAAACATTGACCACCCGGGAAAAATCGCCGATTTTATTGCTTCCATTCTCAACGTGGATAAAAGGGAACAGCAGAAGATCCTGGAAACCACCAACGTACACAAACGTCTGGAACAGGTGCTGATCTTTATCAAGAAGGAACAGGAGCTTCTGCGGATCCAGAAAAAGATCCAGGCTCAGATCAACGAAAAGATCGAGAAGAGCCAGCGGGAGTACTTCCTGAAGGAACAGCTGAAGGCCATCAAGCAGGAACTGGGTCTTGCAGTGGATGCCAAGAGCTCTGAATACCAACGGTTCAAAGAAGCAGTGGAAAAACTCCCCCTTCCGAAGGACGTGCGGGAGCAAGTAGAGCAGGAGTTGGAAAAGTTCAGTCTGATGGATCCGAACGCTTCGGAGTTTATCGTTACCCGTAACTACCTCGATACGATCGTATCCCTTCCCTGGGCAGACCCGGCACCTGAAGAGATCGACATGGAACGGGCAAAAGATATCCTCGATCGGGACCACTACGGTCTGGAAGACGTGAAGGAGAGGATCCTCGAGTACCTCGCGGTACGGAAGCTGAAGAAGGATACGAAGGGTTCGATCCTCTGCCTGGTAGGGCCGCCGGGAGTAGGGAAAACCTCTATCGGGAAAAGTATCGCTTCTGCGCTACACCGGAAGTTCTTCCGATTCTCCGTGGGTGGGATGCGGGATGAGGCAGAGATTAAAGGACACAGGCGTACTTACGTGGGGGCCATGCCGGGGAAAATCATCCAGGGCCTCAAGATCGTAAAAGCCAAAAATCCAGTGTTCATGATCGACGAGATCGATAAGCTGGGAGTTTCCTTCCAGGGGGACCCTTCCTCTGCTCTGCTGGAAGTGCTGGACCCGGAGCAGAACGTCGCTTTTCGGGATCACTACCTCGACCTGCCGTTCGACATCAGCCAAATCCTTTTTATTGCCACTGCCAATACCCTCGATACAATTCCCCGGCCCCTTTTAGATCGAATGGAGGTGATCCGCCTCTCCGGTTATATCGAGCAGGAAAAGATCGCCATTGCCCGAAAGTACCTGATTCCCAAATCCCTCGATGCCGCAGGTCTCCCCAGGAACTCCGTTAAATACACCACCGGCGCCCTCACCGAAATTGCCCGGGGCTACTCGCGGGAAGCGGGTTTACGTAATTACGAGAAAGCCCTCGATAAGATCCACCGGAAGATCGCCCGGAAACTGGTTCTTGAGGAGATCTCTCTTCCGGTACAGATCGATGCCAAGCAACTGGAAGAGTACCTAGGCCGGCCCCCCTTTGCCGAAGAGGATACGAAAAAGATAACTGCCCCGGGACAGGCTATTGGGCTCGCCTGGACTCCCTTTGGGGGGGACACCCTCCTGATCGAAGCGATCGCCAATCCGGGCAAGGAAGGCTTCCGCCTCACAGGTCAGCTGGGAGAGGTGATGCAGGAGTCGGCCAACATCGCCTATAGTTTCGTCCGCCACATCGCCCCCCGCTTTTCCGTTCCAGCTGAATTTTTCGAAAAGAACACCATCCATCTTCATATCCCCGCGGGCGCCACTCCCAAAGACGGCCCTTCGGCGGGAATCACCATGGCAAGCGCCCTTCTGTCCCTTGCTACAGGCAAAAAGATCCGCAGGGGCCTTGCCATGACAGGGGAACTCTCCCTTTCAGGGAACGTACTCCCCATCGGGGGGCTGAAAGAGAAAGTGATCGCCGCCCGCCGGGGTCGGATCAAGGAGATCATCATCCCAAAGCAGAACGAGAAGGACCTTTCCGAGATCCCTGAGCATGTGAAGAAGGGAATCACCTTTCACAGGGTGGAGCAGATGGATCAGGTTATAAAACTCCTGTTTTAACAGAAACATCCATACGGGACGGATGTGTCAGGGAGTCTTATGTAATTCAAGGTACACCTTCAATCTGAAGTAGGGCCGACGACTCTTCTTGCGCAGCCCTGCCTTCATCTCGGTTTCATACCGCCCCATTTCCACACCTTCTTCACCGTGGTCTGATCCTTTCGAGCCGTAGGCTTGAGCCCCTATCCTATTCTACTCAGATCCGTTGGATCTGCGTAGGTCCAGGGGGTACCTTCTTTCTTAACACTCCAATCGAAGAACTCACCCAGCTGAATAACGATCTGTTCAACCTGTTGAAAAACACGGACATCGGCACCTTGTTTCTGGATAAAGCCCTTAGAATCCGCAAGTTTACTCCTGCTATTTCCCAGGTGCTAAACATCTTAGAAACCGATACGGGGAGGCCCATCCATCATATAAATCACAACCTCAATTACCCGAACTTTTTCGAAGACCTGTCTCAGGTGCTATCAGATTTAAAACCCCTGGAGCAGGAGGTGGAGTCAAAGAATGGGGAATGGTTCATTGTCCGGATCCTTCCCTATCGTACGATAGAAAACATTGTGGACGGGCTGGTTGTTACGGTTTTGAATATTACGGAACGGAAAAAGTTAGAAAAGCAGATAGAGAGGGAACGGGATCTGTTAATCCTCATACTCGACTCCAGTCCCATTGCCCGGACAATGGTGGACAAGACCGGAAAGATCGTGTATGCGAACAAGAAAGCGGAGGAAGTGCTGGGGCTTACCCGTTCTGAAATTCATCAGCGCACCTACAATGATCCTGCCTGGAAGATTACGGATCTAGCGGGGAACCCTATCCCCGACTCAGAGCTCCCTTTCCCCACGATTCTCAGAACAGAAAAACCCTTAAAGGATTACATACACGCAATTCAGTGGCCGGATGGACGTCGGGTACTTCTCCGGATCAGCGGGGTCCCTCTATTTGGGAAGGAAACCGAATTGATAGGCGCATTATTTATGATTGAATTGATGACGAACTCATAAAAAATTAATAAAAAATTAACGGAACATTAATCTGAAAACAGGAAAAAGTTGCTATGAACTTAGAAAAGGAAAATATTTTTGAAGCATCCACCCACAAGAAACCTACCCTTCGGGAAGTGGCTGAGGAGCGTCTCAAGAATCAGCCGGTCTCTTCAGTCCCTCTGGATATAGACCACGCAAGGCGATTAATACACGAACTGCAGGTACATCAGATCGAACTAGAACTTCAAAACGAAGAGTTAAAACGTACACAGGAAGAGCTTTTGGCAGCCCGGTCCCTCTACCATGATCTGTATAACTTTGCTCCTGTAGGGTACGTAACCTTAACCGAGGATCTCTTAATCGAAAATATAAATCCCGCAGGAGCTGAAATCCTGGCCGGGCATGAGACAGATCCCCATCAATATTTTGGCCATGCGTTTACCGAATATATTCATCCTGACAGCCAGGATGCATTGTATCTATTTATTCAGAACCTAAAAACAAGCAGAGAGAAACAGGCCATTATCCTGCGAATCAGAAGTCCAGGAAACCTGCCCGTATATATTAAAACAGAAGCAATTAAAAGAGTACTGGAAAATGGCAACGGTCTCCTTTTCTGCACTTTTCTGAACATAACCGATCGAATTGTAATTGAAGAAGAACTCAAGAAATCCCTGCAAACCAAAGAGCTGCTGCTGCGAGAGCTGAACCACAGGGTAAAGAATAACCTTCAGATGATTTCAAGTCTTATTTTCTTGCAAAAAAATACCAAAGAATGTCAGGAAACCCACGAAACACTGGAAAAGATCCAGAGCAGGATAAAATCCATCACTATAGTCTATGAGATGCTCCAAAAATCCGACCAGATAGGAATGGTTAATCTAAAGGAGTACTGCTACTCCCTTACACAGCGAATCCTGGAAAACTATATTCAAAATCCCGGAAGGGTAGAAGTTTTATACGACCTGGACGAGGTCTGGATAAACACGGATAGAATCGTGTCCCTCGGTCAGGTAGTAAACGAGATTCTTCTCAACGCCCTGAAACACGCGTTTCCAGGAAACGCCAGTGGAACCCTCACCATTCGACTGAAGGACCTGCAAGACGGGACCATCCTGCTTCAAATTCGAGACACAGGACCCGGCATTCCCGATACTGTTTTGAAAGGGACCAACGACACTCTTGGTTTTCAGATCATGCAGGGGCTGGTAAGCAAGTTGAATGGCACCCTGGAGATAAAAAACGAGGGAGGAGCCCTATACTCCCTGACGCTTCCCCTTACGGATTGAACTTCGGTTTCACCGCTAGCCTCACCCATTCCTGGGGCCATGCTTTGCCCCCTCCTACCCAATTGAAAAATAAAAAAGAAGCGGCAAAGCTGTACTCTAATTCCTGCAATCTTCCAGGAAATGGATCCCGGGAGAATTTAACCTGAAATTCCATACGGTCGATGAACCAGGGAAGGGGAGCGATAGTATATCGGAATCCCACAGGTTTTCCCATCAGATCGACCCAGGCGACCCCCATAAGCCGAACATCCTGTCGGGGGAGCTCAAAGAGAAACTCCCAAACAGGCTCCCCCTCAAACTGAGTTCGTACAGGGGGCCTGAGGGTTAACCCTGTCTGGGCTTCCGCATCAAAGGGGGTAAGGATATCGAGCATACGGTTGGTATTTGAGCGGCTGCGATTCAGACGCCGTTTTCGTTCTTCTGTGTAGTCTTCGCCATCTTTTACTGCTTCCACCACTTGAATGGTTACTTTACCTGTAGTATCGTATGCAAAAGCCCACAAACCTTCTTCCCGGCTTTTCTCTTTACCTGTAGAATCCAGTTGATACTGCACGTACCGAAGCCGTAGAGGAGCACTGAGTTCTTCCTCGCTTCGAATCCGCACAGCCTTTTGCCACAGGGATTGTTCCCCCGGGCTTGCCAGGACTTTTCCCGCGACCCCTATCAAAAAAAACACCTTCCCGATACTGACTACCAGTAAGGGGAAGGTATGAAAGATAGCCGGTTTACCCATGGGTAAAGTATACTAAGGATGTCTGGCTCCGGCTACAACCCACTCTATCGTTCAGGGTTATTTATGCGAATCGGGTACATGTCGACCCAGATCCTTGTACTGTCCTTTTTCGATCGAGTACATTACCATGGAAAGGCCCACAGGCTGATGTGTCTTTGGAGAGAGGGTGATAACCCCTGTGGTGCACTGTAGATTCTTTATCTGCTCCAGCGCATTTTTAATGGCAGTGGGATCCGTACTGTTCGCTCGCTTGATTGCATCCACAATAATCAATACTTTGTCGTACCCTAAATAGGCTTTATTGATGGGATCTTCGTTGTACTTTTTCTTGTACGCTTCCCTTACCTCGATCAGCTGAGGTTCGTTATCGGAGTAGTTGTTTGCGAAGTAGATCTTATCCGCCATCTTCGGATCCGGGAGAAGGGTGGTAAAGGGAGGTGCGAAATCGAGTCCGTCCAGAATGGGCACCTTGAATCCGATCTGGTCCATCTGCTGGATGGTGAGGACTTGGTCTTGAATGTAGTTAGGAGCATAGATACATTCCGCCCCTGCCTCTTTCAGCTTGCTCAACTGTGTCTTGAAATCCTTATCCCCTTTCTTGTACACCTGGCTTGCCACCACTTTGCCTCCGTTCTTCTCCCAATAATTCACGAATGGCTGTACCTGGGATACGGAGAACGCGTTGGATTGATCATAGAAAACCCCCACATTTTTCAGACCTAGCTTCTTCAACCCGTAATCGGCAATGATCTCCGAGTACTGCACGCTGGAGGGCTGCATCAGGAACATGTAGGGATGAGGATTCCCATCGGGCTGAACCGTAACCCGCGGATCTATGAAGCTTCCCACGATAGGAACTTTTTTTGCAGCCGTGAGGCTCGTGAGACTCAATCCGATGTTGCTGATAGGGGGTCCGATTACTGCTACGGCTTTGTCCTGGTCTACCAAACGGTTATAGGCATTGATCGCTTCCTGAGGCTCCAGTTTCACGTCGTAGGCTTTTAATTCTATCCTGCGACCATTGACACCCCCTGCCGCATTGATCCTTTCGATCGCGAGCTCCGCACCTTTCCGCACAGCATTTCCCCACACCGAAGTGGGACCCGAAAGATCCTGGATTGCCCCAATTACGATGGGCCCGGCCGCTTTGGGTTCCCCTTTCCCTGCGGCAAAGAGGAATCCTCCTGCTATCGTTACCACTAAGAGAAACACAACGATTCTTTTCATACAAACTCCTTTAACCTGATATACTAATTTCCCAACGGGAAACGGTTTCCCTGAAAATTACCTGCTCCCTACCCTTCCTCTATTACAGGATCAGTTCAACCTCCTACAAGCCCGAGGCCAACTCCTCCAGGAACTGCCGAATCCGATGTACCCGCTCCGGAGGAACATCGTAAGGAAGCACCCCAGTCCCGATCAGGATCGGATCCCGGCCCCGGGATAGTTTGTAGACCCTTTCGGTTTCTGAGCGAAGCTGCTCTTCTGTTCCCCGTGCGACCACCTCCACAGACATATTGATCCGGACCCGCAATTCTTTATGAGTAACAAGGTGCTTCATGAAGGCTTCCTGGTCTGTTTCCCCTGGACAAATGATGTAGGAAGGCCTGCATTCCAGTACATCAGGAAGAACAGGAAACGTATTCCCCCCCATGATAAAAACCGGGCCAAACCCATACAGAGCCGCTGTTCCTTCCATCACCCGAGCCAGAGCAGGTTTCTCCACCTCGCGGAACAACTCGGGTGAAAGAAGGGGGGGAGTAGCGGCAGATTCGAAAAAGGTCACGCCAAACCCTTCCGCTTTCGCGGCATTCGCGATGCGGATTTGCCCCTCTGCGAGATGCAACAGAGCGTTTTTCACCCTCTCCGGTTCCGTTAAGGCTTCTACCAGCAGATTCTCAAACCCCAGAAGATTACTCGCAATAGAAAAAGGGCCTCCCAGGGGGATCCGTATATCCACTTCTTCCAGGCGCGAACGGAGCCTTCTAGCCGCTTCGAACACCAAGGGGAATCTTCCATCTTTCGACGGATCAAAATGGGATAGACCCTCTATCTCCGTACAACTCTGAAAAATAAACTCTTTAACGGAGGGGACTTCATTCCCTTCAGGGATAACCACAGGGGCTCCGTAACATTCCGCCTCCAGGTTGTACACATCGATCCCCACTGTGATAGACGAATTCCGGTACTCCTTCCAGGCAGCTTCATGGGCCCTGGCCAGAAGATCCGCGCTGTACGCCACTTCGCCGGGGCTCTTCCCTAAAAAGGCGGCCGCGTGTTCATACACTACGGGAACAAACTCTACGTTAGATTGGCTCATGAAGATGCCTCCGTTTTTCTTTTCTGTTGCTCGGCGCTCACCGGATCTTCACACGATTGTACTGTTTTCCCTAGATATGCCTCGCTAATCTGCTCATTACAGAGAAGTTCTTCCCCCGTACCCTGGAATGTGACCGAGCCTGTTTCCAACACATAAGCGAAGTCGCAAATGGACAGAGCCTTTCGGGCGTTCTGTTCCACCAGCAGGATGGTGACCCCCATGGAGCGAATCTTCAGGATGAGCTGAAAGATCTCATTCACGAGGAGGGGTGCCAGCCCTAAACTGGGTTCATCCAGAAGAAGCACCCTGGGATCGGCCATAAGACCCCTGCAGATAGCGAGCATCTGCTGTTCCCCTCCCGAAAGGGTTCCCCCCTGCTGATCTTTTCGTTCCCGTAAACGGGGGAATAGCTGGAACATCCTTTCTATCCGTTCGTTTAGAACTCGCCTGGAGGATACAGTATACCCACCCATTACGAGATTTTCTTTCACCGTAAGCCCGGGGAAAATCTTCCTTCCCTCTGGCACCTGCACAATTCCCAGGCGTACAATCCGATTGGGTTCTTTAGGTAGGGATTTTTCACGAAATTGAATGGAGCCCTTAATCGGATTTACCAGACCTGAAATCGCATTCAACAGGGTCGTTTTTCCTGCTCCGTTGGAACCGATTATGCTTACAATAGACCCCTCGGGTACCTGGAGAGACACCCCTTTTAAGGCGTCTATGTGTCCATAGGACACGTAGAGGTTTTCTACCCTCAACATGCTTCCTCCTCTCCGATATACGCTTTAACCACCTCCGGATTCTTCTGCACCTCTGTGGGGAGTCCTTCGGCAAGCAGTTTCCCGAAGTTCATTACGTATATCCAATCAGACATCTCCATCACTACCTGCATCCGGTGCTCGATGAGTAGAATTGACAGGGAATGATCCTGATGGAGCCGATACACCAGCTCGATGAAATCCTGTACCTCCCTCGGATTCAATCCAGCG
>Ga0067045_1028321_pt1 | contig 36228 bp, 33 predicted proteins | sample TerdegcTABiofilm_FD_59184 | JGI IMG/M metagenome (GOLD analysis project Ga0067045, IMG submission 59184) | Combined Assembly of (Gp0054472, Gp0054536) Wastewater bioreactor microbial communities from Singapore -Terephthalate degrading...
GACCGACACCCTTGCCCTTGGCTATGTGCTTGCCGCTACAAGGCCGCACTCGGGACTTGCACCCGTTAGACTGCGCCCATGCCGGGCGCACCATAATAAAGGATTGCCCGCCACTTAGGGGCAATCCTTTATTTATATTGAAAATGAACCCGGCTATGATAGTTCTCTAAGAGGTTTGCCTTATTTTTATGTTTGAGAAATATTCAGAACCAGCAAAAAGACCTATATACAAGCCATCATTTGGTTCTATCCCAAAGCGGAAGCTTGATTCCCAATCCCTTTTCAATGGCCCTGTCAAAAATCCTTCTTGCCACCATCATATCTTCAACAGCCATTCCTACATTGTTGCTCACAATTAATTCTTCCTTATTTTCCCTGCCCTTTTTCAAACCCGCAGGTACCTCACCGGTTTCACCGTAAATCTCCGGCAAGCCCCAGGGGTAGTATCCATAGCCCTCCAGGAGCTTGTGCTGTTCAATGCTATCGCACAGGTACTTGTCAGCACGCTTGTATACGGCATCTTCATATACCGAGTGGCAGTCACACGTAATTAGCGTTTGGCCTTTGGAAATCCACTCATCTTTAACCTTGGGCTCAGGCTTATGCGCTATAGGTATAGCTGACGCGATAACCTCCGAGTTCTTTGCCAGCTCTTCATAGGATTTTGCTTTAACTATCCTGGCGTTCACTTTTGCCTGTAATTCTTCAATCAGTCTATCCATAGAGGATTCGTAGATATCATAAACATATATCTTTTCAAGCTTTTTCAATACCATTTCCACCATTTTTATATGGGCCTTACCCTGGATGCCACATCCTATCATCCCAAAGCTTTTAGCATCAGGGTTTGCCAAATACTTTGCAGCCACAAGCGAAACTGCAGGTGTCCTTACCTCGGTTATCCAGTATGCATCCATAATTGACAGAGGCAAACCCGTTTCAGGGTCGTTGTATATAACCTGGCAATTCGTTGGGGTAATATCAGGGAACCTTTCTTTGTTCGTAGGGAAATTGCTGCCCCATTTAATCCCGCAAGCGTATTCCTTTGGCAGATAGGCCGGCATGGCATGCATTAAAGAATCCGGCTGAGGGTGCAGGCCTATTTTTGCCGGCATCTCCACCTCTCTTTTGCTATATGCGACCAATGCCCTTTCGGTAAGATCAAGAATCTCTTCCTCGGTTAGCCCTGTGTCTTTACAGTCCTGCATACTCAAATATAGTATCTCGTTACCAATATTCAAGTGCTGTAACACCCAATTCCGGTATTCAAGGTTATTCATTTTCATACCTCCATTTATTAGCCTTTATAATAGAAATCATCTTTCCATTCGGATTAGCTGTATCGTCTTACAATTTATGGTAATAATTGAATGATAAAACTTATCACAGCCCCTGCAGCAACATTAAGAGATACACTTACAGAGGCGGTGATTGCCTTATCTGAAGTGATTTAAATCTTGAAGCCTATTTTGATTATAGAGGAAGTTTTCTGCCCACTCCCTTTTGAAGTGCCCTATCGAATACTGCCCTGGCCATCATCATGTCTTCTACCGCCATTCCTACATTGTTACATACAATCAATTCGTCGTTTGTTTCTCTGCCCTTTTTCAAGCCCGCAACCACTTCCCCTGTCTCTCCATATATTTCGGGTAGGCCATAGGGGTAGTACCCGTAACCGATTAGAAGTTCGTGCTGTTCGATGCTGTCACATAAATATTTGTCTGCCCTTTTCATCGTCACATCCTCGTATAACGAGTGACAGTCGCACATTATTATCGTTTGTCCTTTGGAAATCCATTCATCCTTTATTTTTGGCTCGGGTTTTGCTGATATAATCGCAGCTGATGCAATGACTTCACTGTTCTTGGCTAGTTCTTCGTAAGATCCTGCTTTTATTATTTCAGCTTCTACTTCCGGCTGTAGGTCTTCTACCAATCTATCCATCGCAGGTCGGTATACGTCATAGATATAGATTTTTTCCAGACCGCGAAGGACATGCGAAATCACTTTGACATGGGCTCTACCCTGCACACCGCAGCCTATCATGCCAAAGGTTTTTGCATCAGCCTTTGCCAGATACTTTGCAGCTATTACGGATACTGCCGGTGTCCGCTTCTCGGTAATCCAGGATGCATCCATTATTGCCAAGGGCCAACCCGATTCGCTATCGTTAAACACGAGCAGCACGGATGTCTGGTTCAGGCCAAACCTTTCTCTGTTCGCTGGGAAGCAAGCTCCCCACTTAATGCCGCAGGCAAACACCTCCGGAATATAAGCGGGCATAGCATGCATGAGCGTGTCTTTAAGCGGATGCAGACCGATTTTTGCCGGCATCTCCACATTCTTTTTCCCATGCGCCACCAGCGCTTTCTCAGTAAGCTCCAGTATATCCTCTTCAGTTAACCCAATGTTTACACATTCATCGCGAGTAAGGTAAAGGACCTCTTTACCGATTTCTACGTGTTTGCTGACCCATTCTCTGTACTCAAGGCTATTCACAGGTAATTCCCCCTTCTCTTAGTAGGATTCACTTATCAGGCAATACCGATTAGAAAATCCCCAGACCTCTAACCATTATTAGGAATACTGCCACTGGAATTAGATAAGTTACAAAGGGTTTCCACCAGTTGGCAACCTTGAAACCGGCTGCGCCGATATTTGTTTCATCTCTGAAGTTTTCAAACTTCCATACAAAGGCTGTGTAAATCGCCAGAAGCAAAGCTCCTGCTGTTAACAATACGTTACCCGATACATAGTCGGCCAGGTCAAAGAAATTTTTGCCAAATAGCAGCACATTTGCCCAGGGCCCGCAAGACAATATGGTTGGTATGCCCAATACGAACATGATTGCCAAGGATCCCCACACCGCCTTTTTCCTGCTGATATTATATGAATCGATAACGGAAGCAACTACCGCTTCAAGCAGGCCTATACCGGAGGTCAGGCCTGCCAGCATCACGAGAAAGAAAAACGCTCCACCGAACAGACTTCCACCGGGTATTTGTGAAAACAGGTTTGTCATGGTTACAAACAGCAACCCTGCTCCAGCGTTGGGCTCTAATCCGAAGGCAAAAAGTGCCGGAAAGATTACCAAGCCTGCAATAAAAGCAGCTAGAGTATCAAAGGCAACAATTGTAGCTGCCCCACCCGGAACATCACTTTCGGTAGGATGCAGGTAGCTGCCGTAAACATACGCTGCGGCCATCCCAACGCCTATTGAATAAAAGGCTTGGCCTAGGGCCGCCAACACCACGTTTGCATTTATTTTGGAAATATCCGGGGTCAGATACCATTTTAACCCGGCCAGCGCGCCCGGGAATGTTAGAGACCTTATCGCCAGTGCTATCAAAAATACAAACAGCAGAGGCATCATAATCTTACACGATTTCTCGATACCGTCTTTGAGCCCCCGGGTTACAATCAAACCGAGCATTACTATTACTGCCAGCGTATAAGCAGCGACCGGAACAGGCTGTGCAATGAAATTACCAAAGGCTGCACCGATCTGCTCAGCCGACACACCTGTAAACTGGCCGGATACAATTTTAAACAGATAAGCTAAAATCCATCCCATAATCATCAGGTAATACGACATAATTATTAATGCCGAAATAACACCGAACCAGCCGATTAGTGTCCAGACCCCTCCCTTTTTAGTAAGCTTGCGCATACCTTCGATTGGGGTCAACTGCGTTTTTCTGCCAAGGCTGATTTCTGCTGTAAACAGTGGAATACATATTATTAGACAAACGAGCAGATAAACTAAAAGGAAGGCTCCTCCACCGTTCATACCGGTCATATATGGAAATCTCCATATATTGCCCAATCCAATCGCAAAGCCTGCGGTTGCCATGATGAAACCAAACTTATTTGCCCAGGATTCCCGGGCTTTCCCGTTAGTGGTTTCAAATTCTTTTGACATTTGATTACCCCCTTATTTTTTGGAATGATTTTAAGATAGTGTGCCTGTTTCATCCCACCTCCTAAATGTTTGAGTATATACGGGGGTAATACATATTAATCCGACCGACGTTTCCAAATATGTTATTTGTACGTCAATCCACAATATGCTAATATAAAGATAGGTGGTATGTATTACCCCAGAGGAAACATTTTCGTTCTGGTTGCGCCCGGCGAAAATGTTTCTTCGCTTTGATAACAGGAATTGCTGAGATGTATTTTCTCTCTTAATATATTGTTTGCCAGTTAGCGCTACTCAAGATCTAAATCACAGGTTTAGCAATATATCCAGGACCGCCATGTCAACGTTTCCCATTCCCTTCTCGGTAATGGTTCTGAGGTTATCCATCGTTTTTCCGAGAGTATATCCGACAACTCCGTTGTTCCCCGGTACCTGGACTCCCTTCATTGCCAGGTAAGCGCTTTCTACAGCAGTACCGGCGGCGGTTACCATCTTAAGTGAACATCCGTATTTGGCACCATCGCAAATCATCCCTGTCAGGTTTGCCATCATCAGATGTACCGCATTTCTAATTTGACTGCTGCTTCCACCCAGCATATATGCAATGCCTGCTGCCGCACCCGTTCCGGCTGCTACGGAGCACCCACAATGGGGAGTAAGTATGCCAGTTCTGGTTTTGATGATTCCAACCACCAGGAGCGCAACGGCTAAAGCCCTAGCAAGCTGTTCTCTATCAGCCTTGAGATGCCTTCCCATCATTCCCATTGTAATAAATAAGGTTATACCATGATTGCCGCTCCCAAAACATCCGAATATCGGAACATCGATTCCTGCCATTCTTGCGTCAGCGGCAGCTCCGACCCTGCGCTTTATATTATTGATAATGTCATCACTGAGGATGCCATCTCTAATCAATTCCGAATAAAAAGCTCCCGTGCCTAAACCTGCTCTCTCCTTCTCCCCCATTTCCGATGCATTTAAGTTCACCCTTACTCCATCCAGTAAAAAATCTATGTCTTGAATATCCACTTCCTGAACAAACTGCAAAATATCATCTATAGTAACATCTGAAATATTCTTGAGAGCCATTACGGGGTCGGAAATATTTTCATTTATTGCATATGAGTTCTTCACTTCGCCATTCACACATACTTCAACTATATTGCCATGACTGTTTCGTATTAAGGCTCTGGCCTGCCCGTTGGATGTTTCGACGGTGGCTTCGACATATATCCCATTGACATTCTCTTTCAGACCGAAACAGATTTCATGGCTCTTAGCAAATTCCTCTGCAGCCTGTATATTGTCTTTGTTTATTCCTTTCAGTAGCTCCAGACCATCATCCGGATTCCCGTATAGTACGGATAGAGCAACGGCTAGGGCCAGTCCGCTTCTCATAGTTCCGGGTATACCAACGGATATAGCATCCTTGTAAACGTTTTTGTCCATTATTACTACTATCCTCTTAATATCTCCACCGATTTCTTTATAGGCCCTGGCCGCGGCCAGGCCGGCTGCTATGGGATCAGTACAGCCTATAGTCTTAAAAGTATGCTCTTTTAGTATTTTTAATGCTATACCCTTATCCACTATAACTGAAACCCCCTCCGCCTATAGCAATTCATTTTTCACTTGATCTACAAAGGCCTCGACGTGTGCTCGAGCATAATACTCGGCCTTCTCTTTATCGCCTTCTTTTAAGGCCTGAGTTATTAATTCGAAGGTATCTATGAAGCCGTTGATATTCGTTACCTTCTGCTGTGTATAATTCCATAATCTCTCCGCTTGTGTATGAAGTGTTTCCAGTATTTCGATCAAAACCGGATTTTGACTGAGTTCCCAAATAACTATATGGAAGTTAAGGTCATCTTCTATTATCTTCAGGTAGTCCTTGTCCTGATCGTAGTCTTTAAGCCTAGTGATTATTCTTTCAAGCTCATTGATGCGTTCATGTGTTGCCCTCTGAGCCGCCAATCTCGCGCACATTCCGTCCAGTTCCTTCTTTACTTCGAAGGCGTGCTTGAGCATCCTGAAATCGATTAAGGCGACCTGGGCGCCTATTCTTGGCACAATATTTAAGAATCTGTCATTTTGAAGTTTCTGAAACGCTTCACGCACAGGGGTTCTGCTTAGACTAAACTCATTTGCAATGTCCACTTCATTTAGAATATATCCGGGAGGGTATTCAAGGGAAATTATCCTTTGTTTTAAAACCTCATACACATCTGCCGACGACCGGCTTATTTGATCTTTCATGGCCTCAACTCCCATCTTCAATGCCTGTTGTTTTAGTACCAAACCTTATATGAGGTACTTCGACCATTTGAGTATTTTAATATGTATTTAGATACAGTTCCTAAATTATTTTAATATTATTAAAATTTTTGTTTTAAATTTGTTGTATACATCACGTATATTAGATTATTATTCTTAATATACTACCTTAGTCGTTTAGAGTCAATAATTTTCCAACTTCAATAATAATAAAATTTTTAACAGGCTATAAAAATTCTAATATTGATTGAAGGAATATCGTACCTGCTGTAGAATTAATTATATATTATATATTATATATAATATATAATATAGGAATTAGAATAGTAGCTTCACTGACCTGTAACCGCATTACACATTTTCAGTCCGGCTAAAAAGCCGTGATTTGATTACAACTATATCGTACAAAGGGGGTTTACAAGTTGAAAAGAAGTATTTTTACTCCGTTGATTGACGAAGGCCTGACAACTCTAAAAATCCGGTATGACTGGAAGACCGATAAATCGTGGGTCTTTGCAGCAAAAGAGTGGAACGACGACATAGAATGGAGCAGGTACAACAAAGATTTCTATTCCGAGAGCATACTTACCAATGATGCGGTATACCTTAACGATCCCCAGGTAAGAAACCTATTCAGAAAATATGAGCTATTGGAGTACCTGGAGGATGTGATAGGTTTACTCAGGAAGGGAAAACACTTCGGTATGGATTGCTTTTATTATAGGGAGAAAGACATTAGATTTATGAGCAATATGCACAGTGTAATATACGGTATAAATAACCGCAGCCAAGCCATAAGATCGGGAGGAATCCGCCGTCACGACTACAAGGATGAAGAATTCGAAGTCATTATCGACGGTTTGAATCTGGCCAGGGCAATGAGCTTTAAAAACGTAGCTGCAGAAATACCTTACGGGGGATGCAAAACCACCGTTCATTCCGGACCGGTAGACCTGGAGGATATGGAGGAAATAGGGTTTCTTTCATACGCACTGGACAGGACAAGGTCGTTTACGGGTCCTGATATGGGATACCCCCCAGAACTGGCTGACGTAATGAAGAAAAATTTCACCTTGAATATTACAGGCGGACCTAAGGGACCCCTCGGTCCGACAGGCACACCCACTGCATATGGAGTATATCTGGCAGTTAAGCAGGCGGCAAAATTTAAACTGGGGAGCGACTCGCTCAAAGATAGAAAAATCGCAGTTCAGGGCTTAGGGGCTGTAGGGATGCCGCTCGTTGAACACTTTTTGGTTGAAGATGCGAAGCTAATCGTGTGTGATGCGGATGATAAAAGAATAGCCGCGTTAAAAAATAAATTTCCTGATAAAGATATAGAAGTTGTGGATATAGACAACATATACTACGTTGAGGCAGATATATTTTCACCTGCGGCGGTAGGGGGTATTATCACGGAGGAACGCATACCTAAGATGAAGTTTTCCATCATCCTGGGTGCTGCAAACAACCAACTCAAGGCAAGCAGCCAGGAAGAAGAGTATAAACTGGCAAGACTGCTGGATAAGCATGGCATCTTATTCCAGTGCGCCTGGTGGCACAATATAGCGGGTGTCCTTGCCGGATGGGAAGAATACGTGAACCAGGACAAGGCCGATATAAAACATATATTGCCCAAGATTGAGCGCATCTGTACGAAGAACACCTGGAATAACCTGAATAAAGCAAAGGAGTTATCGATAACACCAACCGAATGCGCGTATCAAACCGCAGAGAAAATCATATATAGATAGTTTTCGGGTTTGCAAGCATTTATTGAATAATCTTCACCAGTATTTTATAATCGTAGTGGTAAAACAATATTTTCAAAAGCAAATGATTTTAGAGACAAAATGGGGTGCAGGCATATGGCCGATTACTCAAACCCGTTTCAGATCAAAAATATGCAGGAAAGCCTGACCGAAAGGGTCTACCAATACCTGAGGTATTCCATAACGCACCAGAGAATCAAGTGTGGTGAAAGAGTCAGTATAACCAGACTGGCAGATGATCTACAGGTCAGCCAGACGCCGGTCCGGGAGGCGCTACAGCGTTTGGAAAAAGAAATGCTTGTTGAGTTTGAGACCAACAAGGGTGTAAAAATCATCGAAATAACTCCCAAGGATGTAATTGAAATTTGCGAGATAAGCATGCTCCTTGAATGCCACGCAATCAAACTGTCCTTTGAGGTTTCTGACATCAACGCTATTATTGACGATCTGGAAGGTTGCATATTAAAGCAGAAGGAGAGCTATGGAATGCAAAACTTTGATATGTTCATGGATTACGCCTTGGCCTTTCATAAGGTCTTCGGCAAACATTCGAACAACTCGCGGTTGATTCATACTCTCAACAGCATACAGGGGCAAATGGATATCCTGGTTGCAAAGTTCTATGACGGTTCCCATGCAATGCAGGACAGCATAGCCGAGCACGGGAGAATACTTCGGGCTGTAAGGGAACATGATGTTGAGAAAACAGTCAGTGAAATGAAAAATCACATAACCAATTCCAGGGAGAAAATTATAAAACTCTTTTAAACACTCACATAATAGTCTGAAGCATACGGGATCTCCCCGTATGCTTTTGTTCTATATCCCCCATGTCTGTAGTGCATGTATATTACTATATATCCAGGTAAATGACTTGATTTCCGCATTGTTCCAGGAAACGCTCAAAATCCTCATATTTCAGCGTCAAAGTTATCGTGTTGATGTTGGGATGGAAATTTATCTGTTTTGAGTCCTTTAACTCTTCATCTAATACAACAATAACTTCATTGTTTATATCGTTTACAACACCGAACGGTGAAACGGAACCAGGAGTTAAATCGAGATATTCCTTTAGTCTTCTTTCAGAAGCGAATTTCAACCCCTTTTCCCCTATTCGCTCTGCCAGTTTTTTAATATCCAGTTTCTTATTATTTCTCATTACAATCAGGTAGTGTCTTCTGCCTTTAGTGTCGGTTAAGAAAAGATTCTTACAATGGGTGCCGGGTATGCTGCTGCAATGACCCTGTGCCTCCTCCACTGTATAGACTGCCGGGTGCTCATTAATACAATACGCAATATCCAATTTGTCTAAAGTATCATAGACCTTTTCTTCTTTCTTCATGCAGTTATTCTCCCTTTTCGCCGAAATTGGTTATAGCGTCGAAGTTATTAAAATTTGTCTCTGTGCGATCCATCTATGCACTTCTATTATACACTTTTCCTTCTCCGACAACTACTTGTTCCTTTCTTCTTCTTAAACACCGATGATATTATATTCATAGTGTTCCATAATTTATTATATAAGGTTCTATTGGGATTATTTAGATGATATAATCATAACAGCACTGCAAAATAAAAGTTTTTGGAGGATTTCATATGAAAAAAATATGTGTTTTACTGGCCATTTTAATTGTTATCGGCGTGCCTGTCGCATCGCTCGGGATGGACAATACTGTATATGTCACCAGGGCGGAATTCATCAAAGATATCCTGATAGCTGCAAATATCGATGTTGATGAAGTCTTAGAGTCATCCTTTGAAGATGTAACAGATCCTCATTATATTTCTTATATAGAAACCGCTTATGAAAATGGGATTATCTCAGGATACGGGGAAAGGTTCAATCCGAATGAAAATATAACTAAGGAGCAGGCTGTAATAATCATTGTAAACACCTTTGGAGAAAAGACTGCATTAAAAGGAATACCCCAGGAAGATATAGATAGGGCACTCAGCTTTTCAGATCACTCAGATATATCCGGGTGGGCGAAACCCTATATCGCATACGCGCTGAATGTAGGTTTAGTAAAGGAAGATAGCAGCGCCTTTAATCCTCAAATCCATCTCACTAGTGACCAAGCTGAAAGCTTGATCTCGGAGGCGGAGAGTGCTCATGAAAAGCTGTTCACCCGCGAAGGTTTGTCCGCTTCCGATATGATGATGCTGACCAGTGAAAAAAGCGCTGCTTATAATACCTATAAACAAAGGGGTACAATGGCAGTGAATATGCAGATGAAAATAGAGGGTTTACCGCAGGAAGAGATCGACAGCAATCAAGAAATTGCGGCGCTTCTTGGTGAAGGTATGGACATGTACATAGATATGGAAATACAGGCACAAACCCCTGATAAGATTTATATCAAAGAAGTGATCAAAGCAGGCACAATAGAGGAAGATATGGACCAGGAAGTTGAAGTATTCATGGATGGTTCTATTATGTATACCAAAATGGCGGGTACTGATAAGTGGGTCATGCAGGATGTTAGTTCTATTGTGAGCACAGCACAATCCATATCAGGCAATGACCCCTACAAAGTGTTACAGATTTCCAATGATGAGTTAGAGTTATTCAAGGAATATGCCAGATTTGAAGGGGATGTAGAACTAGGTGATACCGAGTATTATATAATAAACATCTATATAGATAAGGATGCTTATAGAAAATATTATATGGAAATCATGGAAAAGACTATGGATTCAGTGATACAATTGCAGACTGAAACTGTACAGTTCCAAGAAAACACTGATTTTAACCCGGACCAATATAAGCAAATGATGATGCAGCTAATAAGCCAGATGGAAGTTGAAACTGAATATAAGTTTTACATTAACAAGGAAACAAAAGGCTTTGAAAAAATGTGGATTTCCCAGGATGTTTATATGCCAATGGAACAACTCATGTCAATGGTTAAGGCAACAGTCGGCGAAGATGCACCGGATTTTCATGTCAATATGATAACCCATACGGAGGGCGAGTTTATCTATTACGACTTTGATGGAGAAACGAACTTCCCTGAAATCAGACCCGAAGATATTATGGACACCAATCAGCCCTTACAGATGGAGAACTAAACTCACTAATTGAATACGGAAAAACATTTTCTTTATGTATTTCTTTCCGCTTCCGCAAGGCACAATCCATTTCTATTAACTCTATCCACTTTAAACTCGGGAGGGCATATTAAGAAAAAAGGACGGCCGGACCGCCCAATCAGCTATTTGTTCAATTTTTCGCTTAGAAGTACTCCGCCCACTCCCACGTTTTCAGGCGAGTTTTCCTTTATTACAATGGTAAAAGCTTCTTTCTGTATTCCTGTAATTCTACTGGCAATCTCGGTGAATTTTTCTACCAGTTCCTTCTTTTTATCCAGATCCATTTTCCCACCTTCAAATATTATGTTCGGCACAATCACACCTCCTCTGCACTAATTTTTGTATCTTTGTCACACAGCAATGCTTTGTGTCTTTGTTGAAATACATGTCCTGTCCTGTTATATTTACGGTTAAACCAATATTTACTTTTATACATTTCATCATGCAGCACTTTTTCTCCGTTATTGCCTATAACCATCCTGACCCCTTTTCTATCCACCTTTTCTACCTTTTCCACTAACAGGAAGAATTGAAATTCCCCTTTGACATAACTATAACACAATCCTTCCCGACCACACATAAATTATAATGCAGAGCAACCCGATTTAATTTATGTTAGGAGTTGAAACCATGTATTATCCGTACAATTATAATCTCTACACTCAAAGTTATCCCCCATCCCATGCCCCCTGCTCCGGCATCAGATATTTCCATCCAGGTGACAAAGCGCCGGACTTTACTCTGGAGGGTGTAGAAAATTTGCAGCTTAAATCCTATAGATTAAGGGATTATCTGGGAAGGTGGGTGCTGCTGTTTTTTTACGGAAGTAACTTTACCTTCGTTTGACCTCTGGAACTGGCAGCAGTTGCTGAAAAAATGCCCGAGTTTAACACTTTAAATACTGAGGTTTTAGCCATTTCAACGGACAGTGTTTATAGTACCAAAATAATGCTTCAAACCTCTCCCTCCGGTAGAAAGGTAAATTTTCCAATACTATCAGACCGTTCTTTAAGGGTGTCCAGGCAATATGGCATTCTAAATGAAGATGAAGGTTTTGCTTACAGGGCGTCTTTCTTAATAGATCCGGAGGGAAGAGTACAGTGGTCCGTCGTAAATCCTCAACCGGTTGGTAGAAGTATAGAAGAAACTTTGAGGGTTATTGCAGCGTTACAGTATAACCGTACTGCCGGCCAGGCTTTGCCACCCGACTGGCAGCCCGGCGAGAGAGGGATACCAACAGGATGGGATTATGTAGGAAAGTATTGATTGAAAAGGCTGTCTCTTTCTTAATGCTTTAAAACATTATCTTGAGACAGCCCCTTTAACATATCAAGAAGCCATTACTCCTGGCATACGTCAACCCAATCCCCACCTGTCAAACTTTTCATATCCTCCGGCGTTATTTTTAATGCGGAGTTTCCCGAACCTGCGGCGGGATATACGCTTTCATATTCTTTCAATGATACGTCGAGGTAAACATCAAGGGGGTTTTTCAGGCCAAAGGGACACACTCCGCCCACCGGGTGGCCCGTAACCTCCAAAACCTCCTCTGCGCTCAGCATTTTAGCCTTTGTCTTAAAACTCTGTTTAAACTTTTTATTGTCAATCCTGGCATCCCCTTTAGTCACAATCAATATATCCCTATCCTTTAGTCTAAATGCCAGGGTTTTAGCAATACGGCCCGGTTCTACTCCCACCGCCTTTGCAGCCAGTTCCACCGTAGCCGAACTTTCATCCATTTCAAAAACCGGGTCTTCATATCCCCTCTCAATAAAATACCGTCTTACATCCTCAACAGCCATAAATATCCCTCTCTTTTCATCCAATGATATGTTTTTCTTGTTTTCCCTATCCAAGAACAGCTACCACTAAGGCAGGCGTTACTTAACCCTTGTATTTTTATTACAACTTATAAAATATCCCGGTAATGGGCAAGGAGCAGGTCAACCATTCGGCCATAGCTCTGCACGCCGTCACTTTGAGCATTAGCCTGCAAATATGCATTATTAATTCTATCGGTGGTTCTGCTGGCAAAACCCTCGTATTGCCTGCAGTGCTCATACCATGCCTGGAAATCCCTGGCTACCCCCTGGCTGTATTCCTCCCTGAGCAGGTTATATCTGTTTATATCCTGTCGCCCCAAAGCATTCATGGAATACTGCAAAGCGACCATTGTACCTGAATACTGGAAATCATAGTCAGGATGCATAATGGAGGCTATATATCCAATGTAATTAGCCTCATCCTCTCTGGCGAATCCCCTTTGATGGGCCATTTCATGGGAGGCGGTAAAAGGTATCATGAAATGGGGTTCTGAAATATTAACATTTGCTTCGGCAGTAAACGGAAAATATATTCCTCCAATCCCCTGATATGACATAACTTTGGACAGCATTACACCCTTGGGTCTTCCATATTTTCCGCCCAGTTCCGGATATACCGCTGATGCCGCCTGATAACCCTTTTCAGCCCTTTTTAATATATCATTGACTCCTTCAGGGGATACCATAATACCATCTTCATCTTCCTCAACCAAACCCCTTAGTCTATTTGCATTTTGAATTAAATATCTGCAAAGGGTTTCTAATTCTTCCACCGAAGCCGGCTGGGCATCCAGGTTCGCAATAGAAGCAATCGATAACCGGTGATAATTCAAACCCCAAACTGCGATAAAGGAAAAATAGACAAGGCTTAGAGCAATGGCTGCAATTGATAATTGCTTAAAAAATATTTTTAATCTTTTCCCGGGGTTTTTGGCCAATTCTGCAATCCCATATACAACACCGGCTATTATTAATACTAAAGTAAAAACCATTAGTATTTCTGCAACAGAAAAGGGAAATATACCGGTAACGCTGCTTATGATTTGGGCTAAGCATCTATAAACGGACCTGGAATAGTATCGCTCAACCATAACAGGGGAACGGGATGCTAAATAAGCAGAGGCCAATGCCAAAGGGAATAATAATAGTAAATACATTTTATTAAACTTCTTTTTTCTAACCATAATAAGTACCAACTTTCTAATCTGAATACAAGACCTTACAAAATAATTAGTCCTATAAAGCTGTTAAGGTCAAAATCGACTTGTTCACTTCAGTCTATAATATAAACCAATTTCAGAAAAATGTCTATCGTTATACCTCTATTTGCCGTATTTGGAATATCCGCTCCTGATTGCTATAAACTAAAACAGGATTATACATCGGTGACGTATAATCCTGTGTCTTTTATCATACGAGCAAGTCTATAGTCCGAGTTCTGGGTTATTGATATCCAACTCGGTTATTCGTAGTGTTTTCAAGACTTCCAGTGTATTCAAAAAAACCGTTTTTCAGAACTTATATTCTGGACTACTATTTATACTGCATTTAAAAATCCGAACTATACTGACATAATCCATCTTTATTGACCTTTATAATCATAATTCTATCGTTTTATCTGTTATTGGGTTTTAAATGAAACTCTTCCATATAAATCGTCTAAATACCTTACTACTTCCTCAGGCGTTGATAAGCCAAGGACATCCTCCACCAGTTTGTTCAAACCATCAAAGGACATACCACGAATGATCTTCTTCACCCTCGGTATCGAAATAGAACTCATACTGAATTCGTCCAGCCCCATTCCCAATAGAAGGGGTACAGCCCTCTCTTCTCCGGCCAGTTCCCCGCACATTCCCGTCCATTTATCTGCGCTGTGGGAAACATCTATAACATGCTTTATTAGTCTTAAAACTGCAGGATGTAAAGGCTGATACAAATGCGAGATTTTTTCGTTCATCCGGTCAACAGCCAGGGTATACTGGGTTAAGTCATTTGTACCGATGCTGAAGAAATCGACTTCTTTAATAATCATATCTGCAGTTACTGCTGCGGCAGGTGTTTCAACCATTATTCCTACCCTGATGTTTTCGTCAAAGGGAGTTTTCTGTTTTCTCAATTCCGCCTTTGCTTTCTCCAGTACCCTGTTGGCCTCCTTAACTTGCGGGCTTATCTTTTATCCTTTCAAACTCTCTCTTCTGCTCCATAAGTTTTTCCTTGCGTTTTAAATACTTCTTCTTCTCTTTGTCAGTAGGATTAACAATTACCTTCCCTTCAATACCGTCGGCTATTATCAGCTGGCCGGTATTTATCATCACCGATGCATCACCGGTACCGACAACTGCCGGAATTTCCAGTGACCTTGCCATAATCACCGTGTGCGAAGTCCTTCGCCCAGATCTGTAACAAATCCAATAACCTTTGAATAGTCGAAACGCGCTGTATCAGAAGGTGTCAGTTCTTTTGCAACTATTATTACTTCCTTATCAAAGCTTAATTCGGGATCAGCCTTGATACCTGCAATGTTATACAATAACCTATTCCCAATATCTCTAATATCCTGTGCCCTTTCCTTCATATATTCGTCATCAAGAGTCTCAAACACCTCGCAAACTTCATCTATCGCTTTTGAGAGGGCAGCCGCTGCATTCATCCTGGACAGCTTTATATTATCTTCCACCTTTTGCTGCAGGACCGAGTCATCAAGCATTAGCAAATGGGCGCTAAATATAGCAGCCTTGTCTTCGCCCATATCCTTTGATATTTTGTCTTGAATCTCCCGGAGTTGATTCCTTGCTTCCTCCTCGTACACTAACAGTTTCTTCATATCAACAATCCCGTCAATTCCTGCCTGGTAACTGAGCTTCATGGTTGACGCTAAGTCATTGTTTTTCCTGCTGCACATTGCCTCAAGAAGCATCGGCAAATTTACTCCTGTCAAACTGCTGAAGTTCAGGTCTTTCATATTGGCAGCGCACACATTCGCCGGACTGCCTCCAAAAAGGTCAGTGAGTACCATAACGCCTTCTCCTTCATCCATATCCATTATCGCTTTTCTCACTTCCGCTTTTAATCTTTCAACGTCATCCCCCTGATGCAGACACAATGACTTTACATTCGTCTGATGCCCGATAATCAACTCTGCACTTTTTATTAGTTCGGTACCGAAATCGCCGTGCGTTACTAAAAGAATTCCAATCATTGTGATCTCCCTTTCGTATGATTTTAGCCCATGATTTATGCTATATTGAGTAGCAAGTAGCAAGGGTCATGCCATAATGTGTCTTATGGCTTTTGCCCCGGAAAGTCCAGCAATAGCAGCAAAAAAAAAGACAATTCCTAATTTGAATTAGGAATTGTCTTTGTGTATCGATGTGTATCAAGCATGTCAATAATGTATCCTATTTCTGTATCAGGTATCTCGATGCCAAAGCATTCCTCAATAATGGCAGAACTGTCTCTAACATCCCGGTATAAATCATTATTCTTAGTAATTGTGGATTTGATGTTTTTGTATGAAAGCGGTTCTTTTCTGATGAGCCTTTCTATCATGCTGGAAAAGTGAAATATATATTTGATCTTTAGCTCTTTATTATCCTCAAAGGAATAAGTCTCAGAGAGCAGTTCAAATGAGTCGGAGATTACTTCGTATGCTTTATAGGGGTTTATAAATCCCAAAGTATCTTCAAGGATTCTGATTATTACATTATAGTCAGAGCTGATTCTGCTGCAGGATGTGTCGGTGGAATTGCTGATAATGTTTTCTATCCTCCTGAAGCCTTCACCAAGAATGATTTCATCGATGGATATGAAGGGCACCCCCTGCAAAGCCAAATCCACTGTGCCAACCACGGCGAGGACGTCCGCGGCATCAATACCCGAACTGTCAAATCTTTTGCTGATATTGATGGGTTTGACAGCTATACCGTACTCATCGATAACTCTCAATGATTTTTTGAGCAGCTGGGATATCTTCAATGCGGTTCCTTCCCCGGTCAAACACGTTGTCAGTATTGTCTTCGGTTTTTCTCTGAATACTCTGCTTCTGGTGTTTTTCGAAACGTTTCTTCCTATATACGGGCTTATCTGTTGAATATCTTTTGCCAGAGTATCCAGCGTCATCTCCGGAAGGAGCGACTTCCTTACAGCCTCTATTACCATTGGTGTAGATACCATTTCAATAACATGGGTTTTAATGCCGGTCCTGCTGGTAACCAATTCAGCAAAGGCCACCAGAGATCCCATATCCACCAGCATGAGCACGCCCTTACCCCCTATCTATTTCTTTCGCCATCTCCACCGTCTCGCTAAGCACATCCTCTACACTTTTATCGAGAGGCATATCAATGGCCCTGGCGTGTTCGGTCCCTAACAGGTCATTTGCAACGTCCACCATGCTTGAGGCCGTGCTTTTGCCATGGGCCAGGACAATAACCCCGATAGAATTGCTTCTGTTTTGTCCGTTTGTATCAGCCGCATATAGAAACATGGTAATAAAACAAATTTCTTCCTTGGGTATGCTGATCTCCAATTCCTCTTCGAGAATCCTTCTGATGAGCTTGGCAGTGTTGAACTCTTTGGGGTAATCAATGGCAATTTTATTTATTTGAGAGTTATATGAGACCTTTCCTTCCCTCAACCTCTCAAGGAGGGTGCTTACATGCATCGCCAATCCGAATTTCACCTTATCGCTGAATTCCTTGCCCAGCTTCTGCTTTGCTAAGTCAAGGGCGATTTCCACCGCTTTCATTACCCTGGGGCTCACCAGTTTATAAAATTCGGTGCTGTTGTCCTTTATCCTGGTATTGCACCTTTTCAGCAGCCTGGTAAAGTACTCTTCAATCTGTGAATTTATAATTTCTTTGACCTGCTTGTGGGGATATCCCTTTTCCATATAAAGATTCCACTTCGCGCCAATCTCTTTGTACAATTCATCTGACACGCTGTAGTTATCCGTAAAACTAAAGTCGTCATGACAGTGCTGCGAAAATATTTGATATTTGCTGCTGTCAAGCTGTAGCAGGTTTATTATCTCTTCCCTGTTGGTCTTGCTGTTTAACAGCCCGTTATGCACATGTCCCGGCAGGAGGTGTGTGTCAACTTCAAGAAAGTCCCTCCCATAACTCTTGTATTCAAGAAATGCCCGGGCACAGATCAATTGAATGTCACCCTTTAACTGTCCGATGTTCCCGGTACACTCATACAAAAGCAGTGCCTTTATAACATCCTTATATACCTTAATCGGCACCTGGACCCTCTTGAATTCATCTTTAAAGAACTGTTTAACCAGCCTGTACCGTTCGGAAAACGGCCGTTCTGCAAGGGAGGGCAGTTTGATTACCATAGGTATTCTTCGAAGAAATGTCCTGAGAAGGGATGAATTAATGTCCTCTGTGGTGGCTCCTACTATAAGCATATTTGCCTTTCGAACGGCCTCCGTCTCACCAAGACGCCTGTATAGACCTTTATCCAGAAACAAGAACAGCATTTCCTGCCCTTCCGGACTTAACCTGTGTATTTCATCTAATAATAGAATGCCTCCATCCGTTTTTTCAACCAACCCCGGTTTATCCTTCTCCGCCCCTGTAAAAGCGCCTTTAATATAGCCGAACATCTGTGATAGCAACAGCTGCGGATTATCAGCATATTCCGAACAGTTGAATATGGTAAAGGGAGCGTTTTGTGGCAACCTGCCGCATTCTATGGCATATTGAAGCATCATCTCCGCAAAGGTAGTCTTACCGACCCCTGTATCCCCTATGAGTAAAGTGGGCAAACCTCTCGGAGGATATAGTATGGCGGCTTTTGCCTGATCTATAACTACCTTCAAACTGCCTTCGGATCCTATGAGCTTCTCAAACACATTATTATATCTTGGCCCTATTGGTTCCATATTTGAGTTACACTCTATCAGGGCATTTGTTGAATCTGCCTCCAATAGTTCATCCTTCAACTGCCTGTTAAGAACTTTTTCAACAGTTTCTCTATCCAAAAAGTATACCGGCCTGCCCCTGATTTTTATTACTTTCTTTTCTGCATTCAATGCATTAAGTTCCTTACTTGTATTGTTTCTGTTAAACCCTGCATTTTTCCCGATTGAGGCCGCATCAAACCCGTCAATGCCGTTCTTAATATCTTCTAGTGTAAGTTCCCTGCACATTTCCCTAAGCGTTTCCAGAACTTTTTCCTTTCTCATAGATTTCACTACCCCCTTTGCGGAGGTCTTTATATATCCATATCCGGGTGAAATCGTTTCTGTAGTAATTTATTCGAGCACAAGGTTTGGCTAATATGCTTCGCCACACAGCCTGCTATGTCCTGCTTGATTCCCTGCGCAGTATATCTGTGTATTGGTATCGAAAGTTATCCGCCCTCCGGCGGGAGGGAAAAAACCTCCTGACTCTTTGTTGAGCCTTAAAAAGCTCCCTCCTATGACTTCTTCGACCTCGGGCAGCGTTATTTCTTTCTCTATGCTCCCTCCGCTTACTATTGCGTCGGCCTCGGGAACATGATCCACCAGCAGGTCGCCTTCGGTTCCATCCTTCCCCCCAAACTCAAAGGTTATTGCTGTTGCCTTAATACCTTTTCTTTCCGCAGCTTGTATTGTGAGCATTCCATCCACCGCCGCGTTTCCCCCGCCTTCCCAGGCCATAATAAGCCCTTCGGCCTTGAGGTACTCTGCCAGTTTTGCGCAGAAATTGGCAGAACGCTCTTTGTGCCAGTTAGTCGGGTTGTGGCTTCTGCTAAATACTACCCCTTTAAGATTCAACTCACTCCCATGCTTCCTGTATAGCTCCAGCAGGATAGGATGGTTTACATGTAAATACGTAGGCACCTTGAATGCAGGCCATACGTAATTCCCGCTCACAATGCAGCCGTCCAGCATTTCATTGGGATGCAAGACCGTCGGAACAAGATTGTCAATGCTGTGTCCGTACAAATACGTATTAGCATAAACGCCCTGGTTTTGGCACTGCCATACCAGAATTACATTGGGCAGGCTGGGGTTTACATCATCTATACAAAATTCTTCACTATAACCAGGAGTTTTATCTGCTGTAAGCTTTGCAAGGAATTCTGAGACCTTTAATGCACATAATCGAATATCATTATCATATTCCTGGGATGATTTACCTTCTATAAGGTCATAGGACATCACCAGGTTCATAGTGTCAGAAAACGGGCTCATGCCTGATGCCGGCCCGATCATATCAATAATGGCATCCCTGGGGTAAAGCAGACCGCTGCTTGCGCTGGTGCTATCCCAGGGTAACGGTGCGCTCTCAATCACAGCGAAACCGTTAAGTATATTGGTAACCCCGTCCCCAACAGTACTCGGGCGACTGAAAAAACCCGAATAGCACCTTCCGGCGCCTTCCACCTTCCACATCGGTTGTATTGCATCTAATGCATGTATTATCCTCTTGTTCTCGCCGGGTTTTACAATATCAAACCTTATATTCCCAACACTTTTTGCAATTGAATTTACTATGTTTTGAAGGTCCTGCTCATTTATACTAAGCAGCCCATCCTCATATTTTGTACTGTCATCCCAAACTACATCCTTGACGGTAAAATATTGCCTTGTTAGCCTCATACTATCCCTCCTTGCTCAAATCCACATTTAATACCGTAGGTTCCTCAACTTCCATCTCAAGGGCTTCAAGCGCCTTAACAACTATACTCCTCCTGTAGCATCTCTCTCTATCCACCGGCATAGAAGGGTCCCCCACCGGGCTGGTAAAATCCCCTCCGAATACTATCCGGTTTGCTTTGACATTAGCTGCAATCGAAGTAAACGCAGTAATAATAGTATTAGGTATTCCCAACCTGTCCAGTTCTTTTGATATCGTTGCACCGCAACGGGTACATGTACCTCAGGTGGATGTCAGTATAGCTGCGTCCACCCCCGAGTTTTTGAGTTCCACAGCTATCCTGGCGCCAATATCCGTAGAATTCCTCACATTGGTGCCAATCCCACAGGTAGTAAAGAACTCCTTATATATTCCTTTCACCTTACCCTCCTGTTCGAGTATTCTAAGTTCATCTATAGGGACCAGGCGATTAGGGTCTTCATTTACAATTGTTGTATCATACCCGCCATGTATTGACTCATAATCATCCGGAGCCAGCGTTCTAAGCCCCTCTATATTATATTTGCCGTACGTTACCGAGAACGCCTGGCGCAGGCGGTCAGGGTTTCCCTTTGGTACAAGCCCTCCTGTGGTCACGACGGCAACAATCGCATTGCTTGCACTTTTTAATGGTGGTGCTGCGGGTACGCCCTCAAACTTTCTTAAAGGGATCTCCGTATTATAGCTTTCGTTCCTCAACTTCTTCAGAAGCATTTCAACACAGCGAACAGCGCCCGTCTTATCGTTGTATTCGTTACGCCGAAAACCGGTTGGTATATAGCCTTCCAGCCTTGCCGGTCCAACCTTTTCCTTTTTTGCCAGCTTTAGCGCCAAACCTGCAAGGGCCGGCAAGGCGTCGCGCATGCCGGATGCCGTTTCGGGAGTAGCTATGATATAGTTGTTTTTTACATACATTGATACTGCCGGGTTTTCCGTATGCATGGCGGAAACACTCGGGATGCCTAATCTACTCCTTACATAATCACATATTTTAGCGCATGCAACTCCATACCTTCCGGCATTGAATGCGGGACCGGCGATAAACACATCGGGCCTTTCTTTGTTAACTATTTCATCCAGTTCCGGCAGGATACTCCGAAACTTTTCTTCATTATTTATAAAATTGTCTCCACATGCCAGAGTCTTGGTTATACACATTTCTTCATTCCATATTTTCTCAAGGGCCATTCCCGGTCCCTTACATCCTGTGAATGAAAGAAGTCCTATGTCTGCCTTTTCTTCTCCTCCTATACCGGCGTAAAACTGATTTATATAATGAACTGCTTTTAGCTTATCCATCCATTGTTCCCTCCTTTTACAAACCGCAGAACTTGAAACATACAGGCCTTTTCTCTATAATTATTTATGAAAGATATTATATTATCTCTATGGACCGAAAGCTTACTCCACGGGAGTATTGCATCCCGTGGAGCAATTCTCCGGTTAAACGCTATTTACCTTAAGCTTTCGTCCTTTTTATTTTTTGAACAGTGCATCCGACCTGCTACCGGTCTTTAGGCTTGGATACTTGATTAAATAGTACACAATAGCTATTAAATACCACCAGCCCGACAATGTAAAGGAATCTCTAGGAAGCTGCGATAGGATAACCACTAAGACAACAAGCGTCAGAACGGGTACTATATATCCTCCCGGGACCCTGAATGAACCCTCTGACCGAACCTCCTTCATCCTTGCCGCTATGAGGGTCACTGCAATTATTCCAACCATAATCCCGGATGTGAAGGAACCCGTACCTATTATCTGCATGATAAACTGTGGAAAACATGCGATCACGCAGGCTGCCAGGCATACAACGGTCAGCGCTACTGCCGGCGTCTGATATCTTGGATGAACCTTTGCCAGGGGCTTCGGCAAAAACCCGGATTGTGCAATTGCCATCACGGTTCTCCCGGCATCCATGACCATTACCAGCATAGTGGTTGTTATTGCAAGAAGAGCTCCTATTGATACGATGGTAGACAGCCATACCTTTTGCGGGGCATATTTCACTACAGCGTAGTGGAGCGGTGCGTAATACGCAAAGGAATCCGGCGTAATCTCCTGCCATGGAACTATGCCGAACGTTATAAATAAAATAAGTGTGTACATAACAACTGTAATCAGTACCGAAAAGCCCATTGCCTTTGGTATTGTCCGTTTGGGATCTCTGATTTCTTCCGCCACGCTGGCAACGGCGATTACCGAGCCGTATGCGAGCATTGCCATGGGTATGGATGCGATCAACCCCTTTGGTCCCATATACCCGCCGGCAAAGAACCCGGAGAACATATCGGCGTCAACCTGAGGCAACCCGGATACTATGTAGAACCCGCAGATACCAATAAGGACTAATGTCAGCACCAGATTCGTCTTGCCCATCAGTGAAATACCCAGTACGTTAAGCAGCCAGCAAAGCCCGATCCAGATGATTGCGACTAAAACCACATGCCTATCCGCTCCCGGGATTACCGCTGCAAGATAGTTGGCGACAAATATTGCTGAAAACGCTGTTCCCAGCACTGTGACATTAATCCAGGACCAAGCTGCAAGCCAGCCGAAGAACGTCTTTTGGGGCGCAGTATTGCCCAAAACTTCATAGGGGTATACATACAAACCTCCGGTCTTGGGAAAGGTAGTCGCTAACTCAGCAACATTAAGGGCGTATAATAGCAGAATTGCTCCCCCGATGATCCAGGACAGGATTGCACCCGGTCCCGCCAAAGAATACGTAACCCCTGAGAGCGTGAAAATAGAACTTCCTACCATACCGCCGATTGCAATCATTATACAATCAGCCAGTGAAAGGGCGCCGACCTTCAAGTTGGAATTATTGTTTTCCATTTTTCATCCTCCTTTTTTATCCACCTTCCATAGGGGGTACGAAAGAAATTACATCTCCGTCGTTTAATCTGGTCTCCAGCCCTCCTTTCGAGCTTATCAAAATTCCGTTCACCAGGATTAGCTGCTGGAGCTCTTGATGAATAGCCAGCTGTCTGGTTATATTTTTCGAAAACCTTTGACCCAACTCCATGTCGAGCTTCACGAATAGTTGTTTCAAGGTAAGGCCTTCCTCAGCGGCTAATTCCACCTCCCTTGAGCCTATTATGTAGCTAAAGGGTCCAATAAACCTGATTTTTATTTTCATCTGTTAATCCCCAGCGCCATCAGCTTGCTTTCAGTTGGTATGCCTTCTTCATCCCATCCCCTTACCTTATAATAGTCATCAAGCATATACTCAAGGTCTTCAACTTCCATCTTTGTCTCTCCGTCACTGAGCGGCAGAGTTTCAAAACACCTGCCCGGCAGCATATCATCCTCTTTTGTTAACCCCGCATCAAGGTTAAATAGCCTTTCCAGATTCCATATCCTTTCCCCAACCTTTATGAATTCTTCGGCATTTATGCTCGTTCCCGATGCAGTGTTCAGCATTCTTACAAAGAGGTCCACCGGCAGCTCAAACTCGGCAAATCTACAGCTCACAAGGGTGAAGCACGCATTGACCCTGTCCTGAATATCCTTAACAATCTGCGCCTTCCCCTTTATTTCTTCCATGGGCAAATGCCCCATCAGTTCATCCCCAATGGGTGCCCGCTTGTGACAAGCCCCTCTATTTGAAGTTGCAAAGGTCAGGGCAATGCCCCTCATTCGCTGCGGCATCCACGCTGCAAACTCCATACCCTTTACGTTCATCGCGAAGTGCTTACTCCCTCTGCCCAATTTCTCAGCCGCCCTTTTTGTACCGTCGGCAAACAGGTCTCCGACGCCTTCTCTGTTCCCTACCTTTTCCAGCAACGCGATCATGGACTTACCGTTGCCGAAGCTTAATTCTATGCCTTGGGTATCCTGCTCGGTTAATATGCCCCTTTCATAGCATTCCATGGCAAAAGCCATGGTACATCCGGCAGATAACGTATCCATCCCATATTCTTCGCAAATCTGGTGAGCCTTTGCTACTATATTAGGATCATCAATCAGGCAATCGGAGCCGAACGAATACATAGTTTCATACTCAGGACCCCTGGTTACCATGCCCTTAAACTCGCCTTCTTCAAACCGGTGTACCTGTCCGCAGTGCACCGGGCACCCAAAGCAGGCTATTTTTCTTGATGGGCACTGCTTTATATAGGCAAAGCTATCTATGTCCGGGCCCTTTTCAAAGTGTCCGAATTGATGGTTCTTAGTTGCCAGCGCATTCCTTTCGTTGATGAGGCCCAGTCCTGAGCCGGTTCCATACCTCGAAAACATCCCCAACAAGCTCCACTGATTATCCGTAGCTTTTTTTAAATACCCGTATGCTTCATCAACATTTCTTTGAAACTCCTTGGGATCGCTTACCCTAACATCCAACCCTCCTTCAAAGGCTATGGCCTTCAGGTTCTTGGACCCAAGAACCGCGCCGGCACCGCCTCTTCCAAAGGCCCGGGTCTCGGACATTATCGACGCAAACCTGACCAGGTTTTCTCCGGCTTTACCTATCGACATGATCGTCAGATCCGGTTTATTCTCTCTTTTCTTGATGTGATCCTCAACCTCTCCGGTATTCATACCGACAAGTTCACGGCATTCTCTGATTTCCACCTTATCCGGTGATACTAATACATACACAGGCTCAGGGGACTTTTCTTCAATTACTATGCAATCATAACCGCTGGATTTGATCCTATATCCGAGGTACCCTCCTGAGTAGCTATTTAGTATTCCGCCTGTAAGCGGAGATTTTGTCACTATACATGTCTGGGCGAACAGCGGTGCCGATGTTCCTGTCAGTGGTCCTATGCTAATTATCAATTTGTTCTGTGGCGATAGCGCGTCGATATCATGGTCGATTTCGTCATATAGGAGTTTCACCCCAAACCCTATCCCGCCTATGTAGTCTCTTATTAACTCCTCACCGATAACCTCTGTCTTAACTGTCCTATCCTTCAAATTAACACGCAGCAGCTTACGGTTGTAACACTCATACATTACCCTTCCCCCCTTTCATTTTTTTCAATTATGGAAAGTGCCCCGGTACTGCATTTTTGCGCACAGTTAAAAAGGCCTTCGCACTGGTTGCACTTCATCGCAATATCATTGACCAAAAATATCGCATCATACGGGCAACTTTCAGCACAAAGGCCGCACCCTATACATTTCTCTTTGTCAATAGTCACAAGTCCATCAATGAATCTCATCGCATCAAAACCACATGCTTCTACACAGGCAGGTTCCTCACAATGTCTGCAATACCTCATTGCAGGTTCGTCTAAACCGTTAATCCGGACTCTTAATACCGCTTTTTCAGGGTTATACAGCTTTAGCCAATAGAATGAGCATGCAAGCTGGCAGCTGAGACATCCCGTGCATTCCTTTCCGTTGAAATCCAAAACCTTCATCTTGACACCCCCCTTCATTCGCCGGATTAGAATCTGTGCTTATAGAACCTTACCGTATGGAGGACTAACTATAAGATAGAACAATGCAGGTTCATCCTCCGTATACATGACGTGGCCCAAAGATGCCCTGAAAAACACCGAGTCCCCCTTTCCAAGCTCATAGTTTTTTTCTCCAACCATAACAAAAAGTTTACCTTTAATAACCGTTATAAACTCTTCACCATCTTTATGATGATGTATGCTGCGCTCCGACGGAGAATGCGACGGGAGGTCCACCAGCGTTACTTGGAGCCTTTCTGCTTTCCCGGGTGTTATAACCTTAAAGCTCACTCCGTCATCCGTAGTGACGCATTGCCTGTCTTCTTTTCCTATGAAGATTGCTTCCTCCCCATTATCCGGCGCAAGGAAGTAAATCAAATCGACCTCAAAATATGCGGATAGTTTTTGCAGGTTTGTAATGGATATGGAGTGTTTACCGTTCTCCAGTCCGGACAGATAAGAATAGCTCATTCCCGTCTCTTCCGAAAGTTTTGTAAGAGGTGTATTTCTCATCTTTCTTAGATTTCTAAGCCTTTTTCCAATATCAACACTATCGTTAACCATAAAACCTCCTGGGATTAAAAATTTTTATATAGATATCTTATCATTAGAATATTTTATAACACCATTATATGTTATTTATAGCGGGTCGGTCAAGCATCTATATTCTATATTTAGTATATTTTTTGACATATACAATTATATCAGCGATATTCTATATTATTTTTAATATATTTAATCATATAGAAATTATTTTTGATCTTGCTGTAATAGCGATAGGGATGTTTAATTAATGATATATTATTGAAGATAAACCATAAAAATCATAAACCACCCGAAAACCGGGTGGTTTATGATTTGCCTATTGAGTTTATACATCAGCTTGCTACAATTTCATCTTTTTTCTTATTTGTAAATTGTTGTATCAAAAGCACAGCCATAATTGCAATGCCGATTATATCCTGGGTAACATCAGCTGTAATCAAAAGCATTGCGCCGATAAAGGAAGCTATCCTCAGCAGCATCGGAACTTTTCTCCTGAAGTATCCCTCTACAGCAAGTCCAATCATAACGACACCTATTACAGATGTAATAGCAATTCTGATAGCTACCGGCAATGTGGTATTTAATAGCAGAAGCTCGTTGTTGAAGACGAACATATAAGGGACAATAAACCCTGCTAATGCAAGCTTTACAGAAGTAAAACCGGTTTTCATCGGATCTCCGCCTGATACTCCGGCGGCGGCAAAGGCCGCTAACGCTACCGGAGGCGTCAGGTTGGCAAACATTGCAAAGTAGAATACAAACAAATGGGCTGCCACAACGGGAATTCCCAGTTTGACCAGTGCCGGCGCGGCAATAGTGGCGGTGATCAGGTAGGACGGTATGCTTGGCAATCCCATGCCCAATATCATGCAGGTTATCATGGTGAACAATAAGGTTGCCAGGATACTGGTGCCGCCTAATAAAATTATAGCATTAGCCATATTAAGGCCAAAACCTGTAATACTTGTAACAGCAATAATTATGCCTACGATAGCACAGGCCATAGCCACCGAAACCGTACCTTTAGCGCCACTTGCAAAGGCATCAAGTAAATCCTTAATACTCATCCTTGTACTTTTCCTGAACATGCTAACGATGATAGTAACCACTATTGTTAGGAAAGCAGAAAATATAACGGTCCTGCCGGTGAATAAAAGCATTACCAGAAGGAACACTATTGGGATTAGTAGATGCCCTTTATCCTTCATTATATCGCCAAGTTTTGGCAATTCTTCCTTTGGTATACCATGTAAATCTTTCTTTAATGCCCTTAAATGCACCTGGATTATTATTCCTATATAATATAGGATGGCAGGGATAGCTGCATATATGATAATTTTGCTGTATTTAATGCCAATCATTTCGGCCATAATGAACGCCGCCGCCCCCATGACAGGAGGCAGTATCTGCCCTCCAACCGATGCGGTAGCTTCGACGGCACCGGCAAATTCCTTGGAATAACCGGTCTTTTTCATTAAAGGGATGGTAAAGGTACCGGTAGTGACGACATTGGCTATAGCCGACCCGTTGATGCTTCCCAAAAACCCGCTTGCTATGACTGCTACTTTGGCAGGCCCTCCCATGGAACTGCCGGCCAGAGCAAGGGAAACATCGTTAAAGAACTGTCCCATGCCGCATTTATTCATTATCTCGCCAAATAATATAAACAGGAATATGTAGCTTGCCGCCACCCCCACCGATGTCCCGTATATGCCGTCGGTACTGATAAAAAACTGGTTAACCAGGGATTTCCAGTCATATCCTCTATGCGCGAATATCCCCGGGATATTTTTGCCAAACAATCCATAGAGTATAAATACAAAGGCTAATATCGTCAACGGCCACCCCGATATCCTTCTCGATGCATCCAAAACCAGAAGAACCAGAACAGTGCCCACAATGAGGTCCATTGTATTGATTATACCGGCCCGGGCAATTATATTTGGATAGTCGACCCACACATAAAGAGTAATGCAAAGGGATAAAACTGCCAGTATCATATCATAAGCAGGCAGCTTCTTTCTGCTTGCTTTATTGTTAATCGGATACAATATAAATGATAAAAATAGCATCATGCTCACATGCAGGGACCTATGCTTAAGAGTGGCAGACGCTCCCACATAGGCAGTAATAAAATGATAAAGGGAAATTGCTATGCACGCCCAATATAGCAGTTCCACCAGTATTTTCTTATCGAAGGACCTTGTCTTTTGCTCCTTGTCATATTTCTCAATAATGTCAATCTGCTCTTGTCCCAGTTGGTTGTCTGCTCTTACCTCGGCCATATCTTCACCCTCTTTTCTATGTGGAGTCTCAAAGGCGCATGATGCGGCAAATCTTTACCGGTTAAAACAATCTCATCATTCAGCATGATGTATTCGGTTGCCGTTTGAGAATGGATCCAGTTTATCTCATCGAACTCCTCGTCAATCTCATCCATAATTATTAAACCATCTTCGGTTTTGGTCACTTTGCCTTTGTTATGCGGTATTCCGGCGCCGAAAGCGGCGACAGTGATTTTCTTCAGCAGAAGTTTGTTGTTGTCCAGTATAAGATACTGTTCAGTCCACGGTATGCGGTCCAAAGAATGCATCCAGCCATAGGTAAGCACATAGGATGTTTCAACAGGGGTGGAGAAATACTCTTCATTGGTGTTTTGATCTGTGATGGTTAAAGTTCTTACGGTCTCTACTTTAAAAACGACAAAAAGTCCGGCTGCGGATAATACAATGGATATTATTACCATTATTAGAATCAGAATATGAGAAGAAGCAGACAGCTGCTTCTTCTCACCAAACATTCTTCCCATTTATTTGATTATGCCCATTTCTTTATAGTATTTTTCCGCACCCGGATGGAAAGGAATGCTGACGCCTATCTGCGAGTTTTCCAGAGATATATGCTTATCCGCCGTATTGTGTGATGCTTTTATATCGCCAATGTTTTCAAATATCCCTTTGGTGAGGTCATATACAACCTCTTCGGGCAGCTCATCCCTGACAATCATGATATTCCTTACGGTCACGGTATTTACATCGGTGTCCGTGTTATATGTGTCCTTTGGAATAATCTCTTTAACGAAAAACGGATATTTCTCAATTAACTTTTCTGCCCCTTCACCTTCTATAGGTACAATAACGATTTTGTTTGTAGTTCCCAGTTCCATAACCGTAGCATTTGGAATACCGCTTGTTACGAAGGCGGCATCGATCAAACCGTTTTTCATCTGATCAATAGCCTCACCATAGTTCAGATAGTCAACCTTACTATCCGCATAGGTCATACCGTGGGCTTCATACATCATCCTGGCATTCAACTCTACACCCGAATTGGGGGCGCCTATTCCAACCCTCTTGCCCTTCAGGTCTTCAAACTTGGTTATACCCGACTTATCGGTAGTGACTATCTGTACATAGTTCGGATAAAGCCCCATCAAAGCCCTTAAATTTGTTTTAGCTCCCTTGCCTTCAAAGGCGCCCGTGCCCGTATAGGCCTGAGCTATAGCATCCCCCATTGTAATCGCCAGATCTGCCTTGCCTTCCATTATAAGGTTGATATTCTCAACGGATGCGCCCGTCGACTGGGCGGAAGACTTGTAGCCCAGCTTATTCTTAATTACATTTGAAAAAGCTCCGCCTATCGGGTAATACAAACCGCTGGTAGGGCCGGTAGCCACCGTAATGAAGTAGTCATTCTTATTGATCTGAGCTTCTTGGCCTGCATTATCCGTTGCAGGGGTAGGACTGCTGCATGCTGTTAAAGCTAGCGATAGCATCATAAGCAATGATAGAAGTAATACAAAACTCTTTCTCATCCTTATTGCCTCCATTTCGTTTATTTTGGCATTTATAAAGCAATTAGCATGCCAAAATAAAATATAGCGGAAAACAAGCATATGTCTCCGGTATTGGAAAATAAGGCTTAATTAGGCAGGGGAAATAATTGCCGGAACGGCAATTATTTCCCCTTAAGGTCATACTCTTTTATCTTATTCCTAAGTCCCCTTTCACTTATACCCAGCATCTGAGCTGTAGTCTTTCTATTGCCATTATTTAACTCCAGGGACTTATTGATCATCAGTTTTTCTATTTCCTTAAGGCTTAAACCAAGCAAGCTATCCGCTTCATTTTCCAGGCTGCTTTGGAGTTTATTAAATCTTACCTTATCCGGGAGGGCCTTTAATACTATAGCATCATCCCTGGCCAGCAGCACGCCATATTCTATTATGTTTGCCAACTCCCTTACATTACCGGGATAGGAGTATTTAAGCAACAGCTCCTCTACTTCAGGAGCCAATCTCTTCACCTGTTTACCCAATTTATCGTTATATACCTTTAGAAAGTGAGCGAATAGAAGGGGTAAATCCTGCCGCCTGTCTCTCAAAGGAGGAATATTTATTTCCACCACGTTCAGCCGAAAATACAGGTCATCCCTAAACTTCTTTTCATCCATCAGCTCTCTTAAATCCTTATTGGTAGATGCTATGACCCTTGCGTTTACTTCAAAGACTTCGTTGCTTCCCAAGGGATTATACTCCCTCTGCTCTAATACTCTCAGCAGCTTTGACTGCAGGTTCAGACTCATATCCCCTATTTCATCCAGCAGGATAGTTCCCTTATTTGCAAACTCAAACTTACCTATCTTATCCTTTTCGGCGCCGGTGAAAGCCCCCTTCTTGTGGCCGAAGAGCTCGCTCTCAAGAAGCCCGTCGGGAATAGCGGCGCAGTTGATGGCCACAAAATTCTCTTTCCTTCTGATGCCGCTATAATGAATTGCCCGTGCAACCAATTCCTTTCCGGTACCGCTCTCCCCTGTTATAAGTACGTTGGTATCTACATCCTTGAGCCTGTCTATCAGCTGGAAGATATGCTGCATAGCAGGGCTTTTCCCGATAATGCCCTTATATGAATACCTCTCCTTCAGCTCATTGTTCAGGTGCTCCACCTTTTCATTCAAAAACTGGTATTCAAGGCCCTTCATTATAGTCACCAGCAGTTCGTCTATGCTTAAGGGTTTTGTTATATAGGTGAAGGCGCCGTTTTTTATAGCTTCAACCGCGGATTCTATGGTACCGTAGGCGGTCATCATTATCACTGCAATGTTCTTATCTATTTCCTTAATCTCCTTAAGAACATCAAGGCCATTTACCTTGCCTATCTTTAAATCCAGCAAAACCAAGTCAATCTTTTGGCTGTTTATTATCTCCAGGCCGTGGACCGGGTTGGTGGCGGAAAATACAATATACTGATCCTCCAATGCATAGGTCAGGGAAGAACAGATATTCTTTTCATCATCCAATATAAGTATTCTCTTCTTCATATTGTCAATCCCCCTTTTCTGCCAAAGGTATTTGCCCCCCGGAGGAGCTGCCCGAAAATCTCAGGGTAATGTCCGTAAACTCGTTCTTCTTACTCCTGATGGATACTTTGCAGTTGTTCATATCAAGCATTTGTATGGAGAGCGGGATGCCAAGGCCGGTGCCCTTTTCCTTAGTGGTATAGAACATATCATAGGCCTTTTCAAGCTCTATTTCATCCATGCCAATCCCGTTGTCAGCAATCTTGAGGATTATCGCATCCCCCTGAATGCAGCCCTCTATAGCAATCTTGCCCCGGTACTGCGCATCCGGGAACAGCTGTTTTTTTTCTATTATAGCATCCACGGAATTCAGCAGAAAGTTTATCACGGCCTGTTTGATCTGGCTTTTATCACAGTATATGCACAGCTCAGCGCCGATATTGATGCAGATATCGATATCGTTTTGCTCCAGCACCGGTTTGAATAGGGTGATGCAGGAATTCACTATTTCTGCTGCATCAACGGTTGTTTTGTTTTGGCCCTTGGGTTTTGAGTAGTCAATAAGGCTTTCTATGAGATTGTCAACCCTTCTTATCTCCTCGGGGACCACTACAGCTATTTCTTCCCTAAATCTTTTGTTGTCAATCTTATTCGGTATGAGCTCTATAAAGGTTTTGATTGTGGTCAAAGGATTTCTTATCTCGTGGGATATGCCTGCGATGATCTGAGCCAATGCCCTGTTTTTATCCCTCTCTATCATCTGGTCCTTGATTCTCTTCTCTTCGGTAATGTCTTCAATGGTTATTATAATGCCCCTCAGCTTATTTGCGTAATCGTGCAGAGGGTACATTATATACCTGTATATGTACTCCTTATCCCCTTTCCTGTACTTGAATTCATCGCAGGTGTACGCGGTATTGTTTTTCAGCACTTCATCCACGGTATCCCTGACCATTAGGCTCATTGGCTCGATATCGTAGATGGACTTGTCGATGGGGGGTTCTATCAATGATGCCATGCGTAGTGCGGAGTTGTTGAATACAGAAATTATACCGTCTAAGTCAAATATGGCAATACCCCTTGGGCTGCTTTCGCAAATCAGGTTTTTCAGTTCGATGTTATTTCTGGTTTCTATTATCTGGGCTTCCAAATCCGAATTGATTTTTGAGAGTTCTTTAGTTTTCAGGTTTACCTGTTCCTTCAGGTTGACGTTCCACGCAGCCACTACAAGGAATACAACGCCAACAACCATAGCGCCTAGTAGGCTTAGCCTTATAACCCGCTCCAGTCGCCTAGCCATATTGGCTTCCCCGTTTTCCACCCATTTATAATAAAGCTTTTCATATTCGCCGGTAAGTTTTAGTCTGCTCAACCCATAATTGATTAAATTCATGAGTTTTTTGTTTTCAGGCCTTACTGCAATTAAATACTCAACCGGTGTCACATAGCTGTCTATTGTCGTGTATTCGTTTGATAGATTATGCTTATTTAGCAAATACTCTACCGTATCTTTTACTCCCAGCAAAAAATCCGCCCTGTCAATCAGCAGTAATTCAAAAGCATCCTCTTGACTAAACGCAACGTTATAGTTTACCCGTCTGAGATTATTAAGGAAGTTCAATTCAGCCGAGTTGTTTTCAACGCTGGCTAAATAGAATGAGCTATTCAGATTGGCCTGGATGTCCTTGTGAATCTCGGATTTTGCCAGCATGCATACTACGGATTGTACGATGCTTTCGGTATAGTCTATTTTCCCGGATAAAGCCGCATCGTATCTGATGCCAAGTATTAAATCTATTTCACCGTTTAAAAGTTTATCTATGCTGACATCCTTGTTCATTGGTATATAGTTTATCTGAATGTTATTATCCTGTGCTATTAGATTTAATACATCAATATTTAACCCGGTTAGTTCTCCATTGTCCTGAAATTGGAAAGGAGGCAAACTGGGGTCTACGGCAACATCCAGGGTTTCCATGGTGTCCGTTCCCGATGCATGCGCGTCCAGACTCGGAAATATCGGGAAAATGACAAACAGGGTTGCCAGCAAAATGGACGACAGCGTTTTGCTAAAAATGGCTCATCACCGCTTTCACGCTAATAGTGTTATATAATATAATATTTTAGATAAATGCATTTTACAAGTGCCTACTTCTGGCATGTATTTGCCGTATTTAGAATATCGAATCCGGCTGCTATAAACTAAAACAGGATCACACGTCGGTGGCGTATAATCCTGTTTTATCAACAACATCCCAAACTATACATATTCATGTATTGATTTTGCTCCTGAGTTTAGGAGAAAAGAGTGCAAAAACGCTGTGACGCCTTTAGTGGAGGCGTTTCAGCGTTTTTAAAAATGTCCTATTTTTTTAAGTTGACGGATAAATCCAGTTTTGTGCTTGCCCGGAATTGCGTGAGGGTCATATTGCTTTTGAGCAATGGTTGCTTGAGGGTCTCTGCCAAATCCAGATAAGTTTGTGTGATCCTTGTTGGTGTCACAATGTTGTTTGGAAAATCGCCCTGCACCAGAACCAGGGGTTCCCTTATCGCTTCCATAATCCGGGCCGCCGAGACACTGATATTCTTCTGCGTTTCCAGGATGTATTGAGCATATCGCAACATACACAGACTGATGAAGCATATTGCAAAATGACCGTGAATGTGGTCGTCGGTCCATACAAAGACCGGGCGAGCTCGTAAATCGGTCTTTAGAACCCGGAAACTTTCCTCAATCTTCCATAGCCCTCTGTAGATAGTGCTGACCTGCTCTGTACCCAGAGCAAGATGATTCGTGATGACTGCGTAGTAGCCGTCATACCGGGCAGCAGCCTGGATTTTCTCTTCATCAATAGTCCAGTTTTCGGAGTCCAGATCCATCTGCAAATACTGATTGCAGCCCCGCCTGATTGCGGCTTTCAGCTGATATGGTTTATCCAACCGCTTCTTCAGCCGCTCAATCATGCGTTCCCGGTCAGACCGGTCCTTGGCTGCCCGCTTTGCAGACCAGGTCAGATGGATGTTCACCGGAATCTCTTCGGTCCTGTACTTTCTGGGTCGCCCTCTCTTTTTGTTTTCCTTGTTTTCTTCCGGCGCAACCGGGACTTTGATCTCAATATTCTGCCGAACAATCTTCGACCGAAACGTCACTTCCCCGGTCTCCGGATCCACCACATCCTGCCAGTCTTCTTCCTGCCAGACCAGTTCCTTAAAGGCTTCTGGAGACCGTTTAAGCGTGTAACTGATTACAAAGTCATAACCTTCTCCAATGAGGTATTCCAGATTGCTTCCGCTGTTGAGACCCCTGTCGGCCACCACGGTAATCCTGTCCAAGCGATACAGGTTCCTGAGATTTTCAACAGACTTTCTTAGCGTGCTCTGGTCCACCGTGTTTCCAGGAAACAGTTCATAGGTAATGGGAATGCCATTATTATCTAGCAACAGGCCCATGACCACCTGCACCTCGTTATTTTTGTGATCCTTTGAAAAGCCGAACATTCTCAGTTCCCCCCAACGGGTACTCTCAAATGCATACGTTGTGACGTCATAGTAGGCTTCCGTGCTGTGGCGGTCGGTCTTCTTTTCGAAGAAGGTGCACAGATGTCCAATCAGAGCCTCTTTTTGATCCGCCAGGACATCCAGTACATCATAAAAAAGATCCAGACCCAAAGGTTGAATGCCGGCATAGCGGTGCTGTTCGGATGCACCGGCATGGATGCTTGTGGGACTGGCACAGCGGTGGGCGGCCAGGTAATAAAGGGCCTGGGCCACGGCTTGGGCATTACGTTTGCCGCAGTTTTGAATGAAAAACTCATCCAGTGCCATGTGGTTCCACAGTTGTTTCACCAGGGCATGGCCGAAAGCATAAGAGGGGACAACGTCCTCAGGTAGGGTGATGTCCGCCACCGGAACCTGAAGTGACAGGGGTGCCCTGGATAGTTTTTGTTCCTTCGTGATCCGGGCGGCCTCTTTTTTTAGTTTCGCTATGATATCCGGGTCTTCGGTCAGCATCCGCTCGTAATTGCCCAGGGTTTTGACGACCCGGGTTTTCTTTTTCTTGGTGCCCGGGATGCGGGTATCTTCCCGGAACTGGATGACCCGGGCTTTTCCTGAGCCTGTGATGGCAACGTACATAAAACCCTCCTGCGTATTTGTCTATTTGAACTCATTGTATCATTTCGAGCACCAAAAATCAACAATATAACAGGAAATAACAGGACAAAATATTGAGATAAATTTTGCATCAAAAAAACCCGGAAAACCTGATAGATTCAGCATTCTCGGGTGGTACTATTCGTTGTTATTGGCGATTATCTCCTAAAGTCAGGAAGATAGGAACAGTCCTCGGCTTATTCTTTTACCTTTATAGTCTTCCTGCCTACCTATTTCTTCATATGCCAGGGCATCACATTTTGATGTATAGCTTTCTTCTTGGGTTATAACTTCTAT
>Ga0067045_1028322_pt1 | contig 36202 bp, 34 predicted proteins | sample TerdegcTABiofilm_FD_59184 | JGI IMG/M metagenome (GOLD analysis project Ga0067045, IMG submission 59184) | Combined Assembly of (Gp0054472, Gp0054536) Wastewater bioreactor microbial communities from Singapore -Terephthalate degrading...
CCTGGCTCGCGTGCCAGCGCCAGCCGATGCTCCACCCCCCTTCCTGCTGCTGACTCAAACAGATCGGCAAGGCCGGGTCCGTCCAGATCAATGGCCCGGGCGCCACGCCCTTGGCTGCGGTGAAGTTATCCACAAGCGCTTGGGCCTGGCTTTGCACGCCTGGCAGCTCACTCAATGACAACCGCCCTTGCTCGGTCCAGATCAGTGGGCACTGGGGCAACAACCCGCGAATCCGTTGCCGCTGGTCCTCAGCCAGGTGCTCGGCCTTGTTCAGCAGCAACAGCCCGGCGCTGGGCAGTGCTTGTTGTTGCGCGGCGGGCAGGGGCTTGCCGGCGGCCAGCGCCTGGGCGTCGAGCACCATCACGCTCGGCTGGACCGCCAGCACCCCTTGCCAGGGAGCCTCGCTCAATTGCCGGAGCAACTGTGCCGGGTGGCCGAGACCCGAAGGTTCGATAAACAGGCGATCGGGACGTGAGCGCCGCAGCAACCGACCCAGGCCGATCTGGAAGGGCGCGCCATTCACGCAGCACAGGCAGCCACCGGCCACCTCCCCCAGCGCAATACCATCAGCGCCGGTGGTCAACAGTGCGGCGTCGAGGCCGATCTGCCCGAACTCGTTGATCAGCACCGCCCAACGCTCGTGCGCCGGCCGCTGCGCCAGCAGGTGACGGATCAGGCTGGTCTTGCCGGCGCCCAGTGGGCCGGCAATCACATGGGTAGGGATGTTCTGTAACAGGGTTGGCGATTTCACGGCACAGAGCGGCATCACAGGAAGATCAACGCAATATGCCTGAGCGCCGGTCGATTCACTATCACCACCTGACTCACGCCAGCCAGTCCAGTGTCAGGATCAGACGGCGCTCTCCCGCCGCCAGGGCCGGAGAACGGTGGATCAGCCCGGCGCCTTCGTTGCCCTGCCACTTCTCCCCCTTGAGCAACGCCACTTCACCACCGAGCATCTGTTGGTACTGCCCGGGCTCGGCTTGCGGATTGCCCAGGAGCTGGCGATCGATCATGCCCTCCTCCAGCCACTGGCTGCCGACCCCAGCGTAGGTGGTGATCAGCCGCACCGGCACATGGTCGACGTGAAAACGCGGACACATGGCTTTATCCAGGGTGCGCACCCGCACCCCGATCCGCCGCGCCCCGAGCAGGCAGGCAAAGGCACTGATCAGCCACGCCACATCGGCGATGAACCCCTCATAGCCCTCTAGATCACTGCAACAAGCCGCCAGGCTGCGCAGGTCGGGTTGCGCCTCGTCATTGGCCAACTCGACCACCAGCGATTCGGCCAGCGGCTGGTTCAGCGACAACAACAGCGTGGCGAAATCCACGATATGCAACGGTAGCCGACGCTGCCACAGCGCCAGGTTGGTGCCGTCCTCGAGAATCCGGGTGAACACTTCGGGAGTTTGACCAATGGCCTGGCGGACCAACGGCCGAGTCTGGAGCGCGGGCGCCAGGCTCATGCCGCCTCCTCGTCGAACCAGGACCCAAACGGATCCTCCAGCGAGCGCCATCCCTCGACACCCATGGCCATTTCGTCAGCGCTGAGCAGGCAGTCATCCAGTTCGGCGGTGAGCTGGGCAAAGTCGATGTTCTGGCCGATGAACACCAGCTCCTGGCGACAATCGCCGGTGCCAGGCAGCCAGTTTTGCATGATCGCCGCGGTGCTTTCCTGATCGTCCGGCCATTGCTCTTTCGGTACAAAACGCCACCAACGTCCGGCAAACCCGTGGCGCATCAAGCCACCGGCCTGGGACCAACTGCCGGCATCCTGGTGCTTGCTGGCCAGCCAGAAAAAACCCTTGGAGCGCAGCAGTCTGCCGTTCACCCAGGGCCGGTCGATAAAGCTGAAAAAACGCTGGGGATGAAATGGCCGGCGGGCCCGGTAAGCCATTGAGGCGATGCCGTACTCGGTGGTTTCCGGCACGTGCTCGCCGCGCAACTCCTGGAGCCAGCCCGGCGCCTGGGCTGCCTTGGCGAAATCGAAACGCCCGGTATTGAGGATCTGCCGCAACGGCACCTCGCCCATGACCATGGGGATGATCTGCGCCTGGGCATTCAGGCGCTTGAGGATGGCGATCAACTCCTCGCGTTCGGCACTGCTGATCAGATCGATCTTGCTGATCAGCAGCACGTCGGCGAACTCGATCTGCTCGATCAGCAGATCGGTGATCGAGCGCTCATCGTCCTCACCCAGGGTCTGCCCGCGGGAGGCGAGGCTTTCAGCGGCCTGGTAATCGAGCAGGAAGTTCATCCCGTCGACCACCGTGACCATGGTGTCGAGCCGCGCGATGTCGGCCAGGCTTTGCCCCTGCTCATCACGAAAGGTGAACGTCTCCGCCACCGGCAACGGTTCGGAGATCCCGGTGGACTCGATCAGCAGGTAATCGAAACGACCGTCCCGGGCCAGCTTGCTGACCTCCTCCAGCAAGTCCTCACGCAGGGTGCAGCAAATGCAGCCGTTACTCATTTCCACCAGTTTTTCTTCGGCGCGGTTCAGGCTGACATCGCGCTGCACCTCGCTGCCGTCGATGTTGATTTCGCTCATGTCGTTGACGATCACCGCCACCCGCAGATGCTCGCGGTTGCGCAGGACATAATTGAGCAGGGTGCTTTTACCGGCACCGAGAAAGCCGGAGAGCACGGTAACGGGAAGGCGATTGGGCATCAGGTATTCCTCTGGGCAGCAGGCATCACGGGAGATCACAGATCAGGCAAGACGCAAATGTTATAGTATAACAATGCAAATAAGCCAATCAGTGCTTGTCGCCCGCGACGAAGGGCGCAATCCTTGGCCCTGCCACCTGCACGAGAAACCCCATGCCCTACGCCCTGAAATGCACCTTGTCCGGCCTTTTGCTGCTGCTCGCGGCCGACGCCTGTGCGCAACTACCGGGGCTGGCCACCTGCACCCGCAGCGCTACCCTGCTGGCCTGTGTCGACCCCGAAGGCAATGCCTACAGCGTCGCCACGGCGGGCAACACCACCTACATGCGTGGCTTTGAACAACGCGGCAAACGTTACTGGGCGCAAACCACCAGTCGTTACGGCCAGCTCACGTTCTTCACGGGCCTGGCCTCTGATGGCGAGGCCTGGGTCGGCTATAGCCGGCGTGTCGGCTGGACCACCCTCAACCGGTTTTCCAGTTCAGGCGGTGCCAGCGCCCGTTTCACCTGCAGCCGCCTGACGGGCTGTTGAGTGCGATAGGGGCAACCTTGAAAAAGCTGTCGTCGATTTGATTGTTATAATATAACATTCGCAATCATCTCCTACGACGGACCTGCTCATGAATGCGCTGACTCTGCCGGATATCGCCGCGCAGGCCGCACGCCAATCCTTGCCTCTGGACTGGGTGGGTATGTGCGGCATTGCCCTTCCTGTTCTACTCGCCGACCAACGCCTGAATGCCAAAGCCGATGCCGGCGTCAGCCTGGATGACGCCCAAGCCCGTGGCATTCATATGTCGCGCCTGTACCTGGCACTGGCCATGCTGGAGCAGGAGAACCTGACACCCGCGCTCCTGCGCCGCGTGCTACAGGATTTTCTGGACAGCCATGAAGGCCTGGCGACCTCAGCCTACCTGCGCATTCACAGCGATGTCCTGCTCAAGCGCCCCGCCTTGGTCAGCCCGTTGGCTGGCTGGAAAAGCTACCCCATCAGCCTCGATGCGCGCCTGCAGGGAACGGTGTTCCACGTGGAACTGCGGGTCGATGTCAGTTACTCCTCGACCTGCCCCTGCTCTGCGGCGCTGTCCAGGCAATTGATTCAGCAGCAGTTCGTCGATGACTTTGCCAACACACCCTTGCAGCACGCCGACGTGCTGGCTTGGCTCGGTTCCACCCGTGGCATAGTCGCCACCCCCCACAGTCAGCGCAGCACGGCCCAGTTGTGCCTGCACCTGGATGGAGTGCTCGACGATCTGCCGCTGATCGCCGCCATCAACCACGCCGAAGCCGCCCTGGGCACCGCCGTACAAACCGCAGTCAAGCGCGCGGACGAACAGGCCTTCGCCCTGGCCAACGGGCAAAACCTGATGTTCTGCGAGGACGCCGCGCGCCGGCTGCACCTGGCACTGCAACGCTTCCCGGGCCTGCAGGCATTCGATGTGCGTGTGGTCCACAGCGAAAGCCTGCATGCCCACGATGCGGTCGCCGAAAGTCACTGGCACCAGGAGCAACCATGATCCGCAAAAACCCTTCCGGCGACTTGCCGCACATTGCCGAGTCCGCCTACGTCGATAAAACCGCGATCATCTGCGGCAAGGTGGTGATCGGCGAGAACGTGTTCGTCGGCCCCTATGCGGTAATTCGGGCCGACGAAGTCGATGAATCGGGCCAGATGCAACCGATCACCATCGGCGCCAATTCGAACATCCAGGACGGCGTGGTCATCCACTCCAAATCCGGAGCGGCGGTGACCATCGGCGAGTACAGCTCCATCGCTCACCGCTCCATCGTCCACGGCCCCTGCACCGTCGGCAATCGGGTGTTCATCGGTTTCAACAGCGTGCTGTTCAACTGCGCGGTCGCCGATGGTTGTGTGGTGCGGCACAACTCGGTGGTCGATGGGCGCGACTTGCCCAGGGATTTCTACGTGCCCTCCACCACCCGCATCGGCCCCCACACCGACCTGTCCCAGTTCCCGCCGGTCAGCATCAGCGCCTCGGAGTTTTCCGAAGATGTGGCGCGCACCAATGTCGATCTGGTGCGCGGCTACAAAGCCTTGCAGAACGAGTTTTGAACATGGCCAGTGTGCTGATTCGCAACGCGCGGCTGGTCAACGAAGGACGAGTATTCGACGCCGATCTGCTGGTGGATCATGGGCGCATCGTGAAAATTGCCGGCAGCATCGACGGCGAAAACGCTACGGTGGAAATAGACGCCAGCGGCCAATGGCTGCTGCCGGGGATGATCGACGACCAGGTGCATTTCCGGGATCCTGGCGCGCCGGAAAAAGGCAGCATCTACAGCGAGTCGCGGGCAGCCGTGGCCGGTGGCATCACCAGTTTCATGGACATGCCCAACACCCACCCCGCGACCCTGACCCTGGCCGCGCTGGCCGATAAAAAACGTCGGGCGGCGATGCATTCGGTGGCCAACTACGGCTTTCACTTCGGCGTCAGCAACGACAACCTGGACACCGTCGCGGCGCTCAATCCCAGTGACGTGGCGGGAGTCAAAGTGTTCATGGGCGCGTCCACCGGCAACATGCTGGTGGATGACCCGCGCGTTCTGGAACGGCTGTTTGCCGAGGTGCCGACCCTGCTCCTGGCCCATTGCGAACACAGCCCCAGCATCCGCCTCAACGAGAGCACATTCGCCGAACGTTATGGCGACAATGTGCCCGCCAGCGCTCATCCGCTGATTCGTGATGCCCAGGCGTGCTTTCGCTCCTCCTCCCTGGCCGTCGACCTGGCCAAGCGTTTTGGCACCCGCCTGCACGTCCTGCACCTGACCACCGCCCGTGAACTGGCGCTGTTCGATGACCGGCCCCTGGCGCACAAACACATCAGCGCCGAGGTCTGCCTGCATCATTTGTTGTTCGATGATCGTGATTACCCACGCCTGGGCAACCTGATCAAATGCAACCCGGCCATCAAGACCCAGGCTGACCGCGATGCGTTGCGCCTGGCCTTGCTGAGCGACCGGCTGGACGTCATCGGCAGCGACCATGCCCCGCATACCTGGGCGCAGAAACAGCAGCCTTACCCACAGGCCCCCGCCGGCTTGCCACTGGTGCAACACGCCCTCCCCGCGCTGCTGGAGCTGGTGGCCGAGGGCCTGATTCCCCTGCCGACGCTGGTGGCGAAAACCAGTCACCGGGTGGCGGATCTGTTTGCCATTCCTGACCGTGGATACCTGCGTGAAGGCTATTGGGCCGACCTGGTGCTGATCCGTCCCGAGCCTGCTGGCAAAGCGGTCGACACGCAGCCAGTTCTCGCGCAATGCGGCTGGACGCCGTTTGCCGGACGGCAGTTTCGACACAGCGTCAGTACCACCCTGGTCTCGGGGCAAATCGCCTGGCATGCCGAAAGTATTAATGACGACTGCCAGGGTTTACCTTTACGTTTCATGCGTTGAATCCGGTCTGGCGTAAAACTGCCGGGGGTCACTGAGCATGCCTAACATCACATTGCCCGACGGTACCGTGCGCGAGTACGACCAGGCACTTTCGGTATCGGAGCTGGCCTCGAGCATTGGCCCGGGGCTGGTCAAGGCAGCGGTCGCCGGGCGGGTGAACGGCCTGCTGGTGGACTGCGCGTTCGTGATCCGCCAGGACGCCCGCGTCAGCCTCATTACCGCCCGCGAACCGCAAGGCCTGGAGATTCTGCGGCGCTCCTGCGCGCTGCTGCTGGGCATGGCGCTCAAGCAACTGCATGCCAAGGTCGAGTTGGTGGCCGCCGCTGCCGTCGGCGATGGTTTCTTCTGTGATTTCACCCTGGCGCGCGTCTTGGGCCCTGAAGATCTGCAACGGCTCGAGACGCGGATGATCGCGCTGGCCGCCGCCAACCATTCACTGCATTACGTGCTGTCGTCCTGCTGGTCGATGGACGGTGCAGTACTGAGCGAAGGCCCCTATGTACCCAGCACCGGGGCGATGAGCGCATTCGCCCTGACCGACGTGAGTGGCAAAGGAGCGCAACGCATCTATGGCGTGTGCTGGACCGACCAGCAGGAACTGCAGGCGTGGCAAGCCACCCCGCAAGTGGTCGTCATCAACATTGATGAACGCCAGATCGACTACAGCCAGGCGCTGACCGACACCCTGCGCCGCGCCGGGGTGCACGCTCACTCGGACCTGCGCAACGAGCACATTGTCAGCAAGATCCGCCAGCATCGATTACGGGGGGTCGAGTATGTGTTGGTGATTGGGCAACGGGAGATGGAGGGAGGTTTTGTCAGCCTGCGCGCCAACGCTGGAGACGACCTGGGCAGGATGAGTGTGCAGGCGGTGTGTGACTACTTGCTCAAGGCGCCAGTGACGGGCGGCATTGCGCCGCCCCACAGTAAAGCGTTCAAGCCCTTGGCTTGACGGTGCCGCAATCCTGCCCCAGCCACACGGCACGGGTGTCCATGCTGCCCTGTTGCGGGATGCCGGTGGCATTGAAGGTGCCATTGACCTTGGTATTGAACTCGCGATCGCTGAGGAACGTGGCCACTCCGGAACCCTGGGCTTTCGGGCAACTGAAGCGGAATTTCCACTGGTTAGCGCTGCGGTCGGTGATCTCTTGCCTGCAGCCCGACTGCGCGTCCTGCAGGGGAATCTCGTCGGTTTTCACTTGCTCGGGCGTCAGGCAGACGCGAATGCCCTTGCCGCCCATGTTGATCCCCTGTTTCTCCAGGGCGGCCTTTTGTGCCGGAGTCATCTGACTGCCCAACTGCCCGAGGATCAATTGCAGGTCCGGTAGATTCTGGTTGTCGACCTTCATGTTGCTGGAGGTCAATTCCCACAAACCCGGTTGCAGCATCTGCGCCTGAGCGGCCACAGGAAGTGACAAGCCAACAGCCATAGCCAAACCCAGCAGACGTACGTTCATCAAGTAACTCCTAGTCAGTAATGGCCGTTAGACGTCGCCAATCTACTTCGGTTGCATAGCGAATTAAATAGCGACATTCATCGCAGAACATGGTCTGTTACGCATTGAATTCTCCGGAGCAAGGTTGCCCCATGGATTTTTTTGGCCCCCATCTTTTTGCCTACCTGATCACGCTCATTCACTCCCTGGGCACAATGGCCGCAGTCCACGCCGTGCTGACCGTCAGGACCGCCCAAGGCTCGATAGCCTGGGCCCTGTCGCTGATCTTCATTCCCTACCTGACCCTCATTCCCTACCTGGTATTCGGACGCAGCACCTTCGATGCCTACATCAAGGCTCGGCGCCAGGCCAACGAAGAAATGCGCAAGGCCATCGCCGACCTGAACTGGCGACCCTGGGTCGAGGAAGCGCTGACCGCCCGCGCCTCCAATGCCTACGACTCGCTGCGCGCCATGCCGAAGTTGGGGCGCATGCCGTGCCTGGCGAACAACCAACTGCGCCTGCTGATCAATGGCCAGGCCACCTTCGATGCCATCTTCGAGGCCGTCGAGCAGGCCCGGGAAGCAGTGCTGATCCAGTTCTTCATTGTCCATGACGACCAGCTCGGACGGCGCCTGCAGCACCTGCTGATCAAAAAAGCTGCGCAAGGGGTCCCGGTCTACCTGCTCTATGACCGCATCGGCAGCCACTCCCTGCCCCACCACTATGTCCAGGCCCTGCGCGACGCCGGCGTCCAGGTCAAAGCGTTTGCCACCCGCAGCGGCTGGCTCAATCGGTTCCAGGTCAACTTTCGCAACCATCGCAAGATCGTGGTGGTCGACGGCAGGCAAGGCTTCGTCGGCGGACACAACGTCGGCGACGAATACCTGGGGGCCAAGGCCCCGCTATCGCCGTGGCGCGACACCCACGTGGCGGTCAGCGGCCCGGTGGTGGCCTGCATGCAGGAGTCGTTCGCCGAAGACTGGTTCTGGGCGGCCCGCGAACTGCCGCCCTTGATCCTGCCACAGAGCTATCCCGACGACGGCGTGCTGTGCCAGTTGCTGGCCAGCGGCCCGGCAGACCCCTACGAGACCTGCTCGTTGTTTTTCGTCGAGGCGATTCATGCCGCCACGCAGCGCGTGTGGATCACCAGCCCCTACTTCATCCCCGATGAAGCGGTGTTTGCCGCGCTGCGCCTGGCGGTCCTGCGTGGCGTCGATGTGCGGCTGCTGCTGCCCTCCCGGCCGGATCACCGCATCGTCTATGCCGCCTCCAGCCTGTACGCCTTCGAAGCGGTCCGCGCCGGCGTCCGGGTGTTCCGCTATCAACCGGGTTTCCTGCACCAGAAGGTGGTGCTGGTCGACAGCGAAATCAGCGCCATCGGCAGTGCCAATCTGGACAACCGCTCGTTCCGGCTAAATTTCGAAGTGATGTTGTTGACCGTCGACAAGACCTTTGCCGGCGAAGTGGAACAGATGCTCAACGCCGACTTCGCCCTGTCCCATGAGATCAACGAGGACGAAGGCCGGGAGACCCACCGCCTCAGACAGCTCGGCATGCGGGTCGCCCGCCTGATTTCGCCGATTCTCTAGGGCGTGTAGATATCGTCCCGGGTCCAGGGCAGCTCGTGGCTGCCATCGGCATGGGCCTTGACCGCCAGAATCTGGTGCAGGTTGATCCAGCCCCGCGCGAACGCGTAGGCGCAACCTGCCAGGTATAACCGCCAGATCCGCAACGCTTGCTCCGGCACCTCTTTGGCCGCGGCTTCAAGGTTGTCTTCCAGGCGCTCGCTCCAGTGATCCAGGGTGCGCGCGTAGTGCAGGCGCAGGCTTTCGACATCAACGATTTCCAGGCCCACCTCGCTGATCTCGGCCGAGATCATCGACAGATGGGGCAGCTCGCCGTTGGGGAACACATAGCGCTCGATGAACTCACCAGCGCCCCGTCCCACGGGCCGACCATCGATGTGCTTGGCGGTAATCCCGTGGTTCATCACCAGGCCGCCTTCGCGGATCGCACCAAACAAAGTCTGGCAGTACTGCGCCAGGTTGGCGTGGCCGACGTGTTCGAACATGCCGACGCTCACCACCTTGTCGAATCGGCCATCCTGCGGCAGGTCGCGATAGTCGAGCAGTTGCAGCTCCACCAGGTCCTCCAGCCCTTCGTCGATGACCCGCTGCCGGGCCAGCGCCAGTTGTTCTTTGCTCAGGGTGATGCCGAACACCCTGACCCCGAACTCCCGCGCCGCATAACGCGCCAGCCCGCCCCAGCCGCAGCCGACATCCAGCAGGTATTCACCCGGTTGCAACCGCAGCTTGCGGCACAGGTGGCGGAATTTGGCTTGCTGGGCCTGTTCCAGGGACTCGCTGCCGGTTTCGAAATAGGCACAGGAGTAGGCCATGTCGCTGTCCAGCCACAGCTGGTAAAAGGCATTCGACAGGTCGTAGTGGTAGGAAATCGCCGCCGCGTCAGTGGCTTTGTCATGCACGCTGCGTACCGGCTGGTCGTCATCGTCTTCGTTGAGCAGGGCCTGGCTCCACGCATCACAGACGCGGATCACATCGCTGATCGACCCTTCCAGCTCCAGCTTGCCCTCGACGAAGGCCGCGCCCAGCAGGTCCAGGCTGGGGTGGGTAAATTGCGAGACCATTCGCGGGTCCTTGACCACAATGGTGACACTGGGCTCAGGGCCCAGGTTGAATTCGTGGCCGTCCCAGAGTCGCAAGCGAAGCGGCAGTTGCAGATTCTGTAAGGCCGGTGGAAGTTGCGCGAGCATGAAAATCCCCCCTTGTTTCAGACGTCTGAAATGAGGGTAGACCATCGTAGAAAATTAGCTGGCTATCGACTTGAACAGCTGCTCAGGTACGCCCTCACTGCAGTTGACTGTCATTTCTGGTTTGAGTTCGATAAAGCCGATTGCTCACATTTCGTCCAAAAGATCCAGGCCATTGCCACCAGGACCCTCGCCCCATACAGCACAGAATGGTTCGGCACCCGGCGTGAATCCACGGGTTGCCCCGCTCACTTGTTCCACGTGGAACCCACTCATGTGTGCGCTTGGGTTGTGCCCACCCGCCATCACGCCCAGTATCGTTATGACATAACAACGCTCGATCATTTTTTGTCATGGCGTTTTCCTCCCTCTGGCTGAGGCCTTGACGGATAAATATTACGGTCATAATATTGGCTGCCCGCCGGGTTAACCCCCCGCCTCTGCCATCGAATGCCTATGCAGGAGTACTGCCATGAGTACCTACGACGTCGTGATTCTCGGGGGAGGCCCTGGTGGCTATAACGCAGCGATCCGCGCCGGACAACTGGGCCTCAAGGCGGCCTGCGTCGAGGGTCGCGCGACGCTGGGCGGGACCTGCCTGAACGTCGGCTGTATGCCGTCCAAGGCCCTGCTGCATGCCTCGCAGCTTTACGAAGCGGCAAGCGGGTCAGCGTTCGCCAACCTCGGCATCGAGGTCAAGCCGACCCTCAATCTCGCGCAAATGATGCAGCACAAAGATGAAAGCGTGGCGGCACTGACCAAAGGCATCGAGTTCCTGTTTCGCAAGCACAAGGTCGACTGGATCAAGGGCTGGGGCCATATCGCCGGGCCCGGCCAGGTCCGCGTGACCGACAGCCAGGGCAACCAGCGCGACCTGCAAGCCAAGGACATCATCATCGCCACCGGCTCGGAACCCACCCCGCTGCCCGGGGTGACTATCGATAACCAGCGCATCCTCGACTCCACGGGAGCCCTGTCGCTTGCCGAAGTGCCCAGGCAACTGGTGGTGATCGGCGCCGGGGTGATCGGCCTGGAACTGGGCTCGGTCTGGCGGCGACTGGGGGCGCAGGTCACCGTGATCGAATACCTGGACCGCATTTGCCCGGGGGTCGATGCCGAAGCAGGCAAGACCCTGCAACGCGCCCTCGGCAAACAGGGCATTGAGTTCAAGCTCGGTTGCAAAGTGACGGCCGCCACCCCTTCCGCCACCGGAGTGCAGGTGCACGTGGAGGCTGCGGCCGGTGGCAGCGCCGAGGTGATCGAAGCCGATTATGTGCTGGTGGCCATCGGGCGCCGGCCGTTTACCCGGGGCCTGGGCCTGGAGAACGTCGGCCTCGCCACGGACGCTCGCGGGATGCTGGCCAACCGCGGCCATCGCACCGAAGCCGCCGGGGTCTGGGTGATTGGTGATGTCACGTCCGGGCCGATGCTCGCCCACAAGGCCGAAGACGAGGCCATGGCGTGTGTCGAGCAGATTGTCGGCAAGGCCGGCGAAGTGAATTACGCGCTGATCCCCAATGTCATCTACACCCGGCCGGAGCTGGCCAGCGTCGGCATGACCGAAGAGCAGCTCAAGGCGCAAGGCCGCGCCTACAAGGTCGGCAAATTCCCCTTTACCGCCAACAGTCGCGCCAAGATCAACCACGAGACCGAGGGGTTCGCCAAGGTCCTGGCCGACGAGCACACCGACGAAGTCCTGGGGGTGCATCTGGTGGGTCCCAGTGTCAGCGAGATCATTGGCGAATGCTGCGTGGCCATGGAGTTCAGCGCCAGCGCCGAAGACATTGCCCTGACCTGCCACCCGCACCCGACACGTTCCGAGGCTTTGCGGCAGGCGGCAATGGATGTCGCGGGGCTGGCGACGCAGATGTAAGCACACCCGCGGCGCCGCCCCGGGCTCAGGAAGCCTGGCGCCGGCGCCGCAGCAACAACAGGCCCACCGCCCCCACCAGGAGCAGCCCGCCGACCTGCAGCACGCGCTTGTACGGCCGCAGGTCCGAACGCACGTTGTCCAGTGACTGGATCACGTAGCGCTGGTTGGCGGCGGCGAAATCCGGCTCCTCGCACTGCTGGCCAAAGTTCTCTGCCCACGGCACATAAGGCCCCTGCTCGACGTAGCGCCGGTACAACGCACGCTGGTCTTCAAGGCCGGTGCCCCAGCCCGAAGCCTTGCACAACACGGCGGCAAACGCCTGGCTGGTATGGGGCAGCAGGTCGGCCGCCTGGCTCGCCAGCCCGGTGGCGACATAACGATAGTGGAAGCGCTCGTTCGGCTGGGCGACGCTGGCTTGCTGACGCTGGACCTCGCCGGCGGCGATCAGGGGAGCGGCCTTGATCTCGGGGATGTCGAGGCTGAAGTTACCCTCGAAGGTAGCGAAATCAGGGGCCATCTCATAGCCGAGCAGCTCCATGCCGTGTTCCCGGGCCAGCCGGCCCGCGTCATAGAAGGCGGCGGCGCGCTTGGTCGGCCACCAGCTCGACTGCGCGGTTTCGCGCAAGCCCGCGTACTCTTTGGAGAGCGCCTGCAGCCCGGGGTTGTCGAAATACGCTGCGGCCTCGGCATAGCGCTCTTCACGCAGCAAGCGCCGGCCGAGCAGGTCGCGCAAGCGCGCGGCCACCGACAAGGGCTCGTAGTTGTCGCGCTGCTCCTGGGTCAATGGCGCGGGGGCCGGCACCTGCTGATCCACGAACTGCTTGAGTTCGTCCACCGTCAGCACCCGCTCCGCGACGAGCGCGGCATCCTGCCAATACAGGTCCTGGCTGCGATACAGCTGCTCGAATGCCTGCAGGTAGTCGCCGCGCTCCAATGCCAGCAAGGCACTTTCACCCTCGACCCGACAGCCGGGCTTGAGCGCCTCGTAGTCACCACTGGCGGTGGTGCGCAAGCCCCAGTCTTCATCCTGTGGAAAGGCTTTGGCCGCCTTGGCATAGGCACTGGCAGCCAAGGCCTTGTCGCCGTCGCGCAGCGCCATTTTCGCCCGCAGCCACCAGGCCAGGCCCCCATCGCCGGCGTGCTCGAGCAGGGTTTTGCTGGTGGCGTAGTCACCGATCTGGTAATTCAGCGCCGCCAGGCGGTCTGCATTGTCCAGGCTGCCGGTGGTGCTCTGCACCAGGGCCTTGATGATTTTCTGTTCGGCCGGCGGTTGCTCACCGAAGGACCAGCCCACATGGCTGATCAGCGCCGCCGTGACCAATTGCTGGACCGCCTTGCCTTCGAGCAAGGGGATGAGCTGCGCCTCAGGCATGGCATTGAGCTCATCGATCAATTGCTTGAGGGAGCTGTAGCCGACGGGCGAACCTTGCCGGCTCTGGGTCGCGTACAACTCGACGGCGCTGTTCCAGTCACCCGCCTGGCGCACCACCCGCGCTTCTTCGCCGAGGCTGGCGATGCCCAGCTCGAGTGGGTCGCTGAAGCCGTCGACACTCAGTTGGCGGGCCTGGATAAAGGCCTGCCGAGCCTGCTGCAGGAGGTCCTGGCTGGCGTCTTGATTCTGCTCGATGGCCTGCTGATTGATAGCCATCAATGCCCGGCCGAGCGAGTACGCGGCCCAGGTGCTGCGCAGGGCGCGCTGGTCGGCCGGGAGCGCCAGCACCTGGCGGAAGTAGTCGGCCGCCGTGGCCGTATCACCCGCGTTGAACGCCACCGCACCGGCGGTATAGAGGCTGAGCTCCGGCGCCAGACCGGCACTTTCGGCCAACACCTGGTGGGCGTCCTGCAGGGTGCGCAGCCGGGTGACTTGCGCGCGCTGCGCGTCAGTCAGACCCAGCTGTTCAGCGTTGATCCGGGCTTGTACGTAAGGGTCCAGGTCACTCTCGTAATCGCGGCTCATGGCAGTGGCCGCCGCCGGTTTCAGGCCGGTGATGACCTTGCCCAGGCGATTGACCTCGAACTGGAAGCTGCCTTCGGGCAACTCACCCAGGCTCATCGCCCGGTCGCCCAGCAGGCGCAGTGGAAAGTCCGGCCCGCAGGCGGTGGCGGTGCCCAACGGCAGGAACAGACTCAACGCGAGCAAATGCCGCGGCCAGTTACGGGAATACATGTGAACCTCCTTGATCAATGTGTGTGCAGCGTGCCCAACCCAGGGTGCGCTCGGCACCGGCGGGCAAACGGCCGTCCCTGAGGCGGCTGAAGCTCAGTTGTCCAGGCGTCTGTTGTACGGCATAGCCGTTGAGCCCATCCGCGGCGACGCATTGGCTGACGGCCAGTGTCACCCGTTGCGGCAACGTGCCGTCGAGATTGCCGTCATTGCTGACCACGATGTCGTACAGACCTTGCTGGTTGGAAAGGTTCAACGCCAAGCGGCTGTGCAGTTGCTCACCGCGCGCCACGGCACCCAGGGTGGTCAGGCTCCAGGCACGACGGTCGCCCTTGAGCGGCAGGCGAAACCAGATCAATCCGGCCAAATGTGGCGGCGGCTCGGCACGCAACTGGCTGGCCAGCGTCGCCAGTTGTTGCGGGTCGGCCATCAGTTCGCGGCGCTGGCCCACCCGTTCGATCGGCACTTCGCTCTCCACCAGGGGCGCCCCGCCCTCTCCCGGCAGCAGGGCAATGCCATAGGCCGGCAATGCCAGGTAAAACGGTTGCCGGGTGATCCGGCTCCAGCGCTCGGCCCAGTGTCTGGCTTGCACCGGGTCGAACAGGCCAAGCTCGGGACGACTGACCGCATGCACCTGCAGGACACTGCTGTCGACCGCCGCCAGCAAGGCCGCCAGCTCAGGACTGTCGAGCCAGGCGGGCAAGGCGGTGATGCTCAGCTTCAAGGAAGCGGGCAAGGCCTGGCGCAAACCCAGCAGGAACTCGCGATAGGCCGGCAACCGCGCGGTCCCGGCATCGTGATCGATTTCCACACCCGCCAGCGTCAGGCCCAGGGCCTGCCAATCGGCGATCATCTGCAGGATGCGCGCCGTGGTATCGACCGGGTCCAGGTGCTTGAGCTGGCCATCCAGGCGGACCACCGCAATCAGCGGCCGGCCGTCGCGCTGCAACAGCGCCCCATCGATCTGCGCTCGGCGCCAGCCGCCTTGTGGATAAGTCTGCAGGGCCAGGACCCGCAAGGTGGAAAAATCGGCACGTGATTGCGCCAGCGCCTCGGCATGGGCGGTGGTCCATTGGCGCTGCCAGATGTAGAGCTGTTGATCGAGAGGGGGTGCGGTCGACTGCTGGCAACCGCAAAGGAGCGCGAGGCTGAACAACAGCGCACGACGCAGAAGATAAATCGCTGACATTAAGGGCCTGTGGCTGAAAGACTGACCTGGCCGGCTGGGGTTGATGGATTTGTCGTGGGTGTTCGCTCCCACATCCCGCATCCACACACAGCCGGGCCGGTGCGTCAGCCTACGCAGCCAATGGCTTGCGGGCAATGATCACCTGACTTTTCGCGACCACGCCATCCAGCGCCTGCTTGATCTGTTCGCCGCGTGGCGACTCCAGAACCGCCTGCCAGGTCTCGGCCCAGTGGTTGAGCAGCGGATGGTCGGGACTGCCCAGGTCGACCTTGGCCTCCCAGAACAGCATCATCCACAGCGACCAGTAGAAGCCGTACTGGCTGTGACTGAGCACTTCCAGCCCGGCGTCGCCGACCATCTGCTTGAACTGGTCTTCGCTGATGATGCGGACGTGATTGGGCTTCTGGAAATACTCGGGGGCGGCGATGTCTTTCTGCAGATTTTCCGAGCTGGGGTGCGGGACACTCAGCAGGTAGAGCGCGCCCGGCTTGCCCACGCGCACCAGTTCGGCAAGAAACTGCGCCGGGTCGTCGACGTGTTCGATGACCTCGGTGGACACCACCCGGGTCGCCGTCTGATCGGCAATCGGCAGCGGTGCGCAGTCGGTGACGTGGCACTCGACGCTGGCCGCGATGGTATCGCCCAGGCGCAGGCGAGTGGCTTCGACCTTGGCCGCGTCGATGTCGGCAATGATGATGTGCGCCCCCCGGGTGGCACAGAAATGCACGTTGCCACCGTCACCACACCCCACGTCCAGCAACGTGTCGGCGGCCGTCACCGGGAAGCCGGTGAACAGTTCGCCGGTCTGCTGGTTGAACCAGCCACTGAGCACCGCATCGCGCAGACCCAGCATGTAGGGATCGACCTTGGGTGCCGGCGCAGGCGCTGGCGCGGGTGGCGCGGGTGGACAGGCCGCAGCGGGGGCAGCAGCGCCCCCCGCCAGCTTCTTCAACAGGCTCAGCATGAGGTGACTCCTGGGGATGGGGTGGCCGCTCGGGACGCACTCAAGCGTTTGACCAACGCCGCGCCGCGATTACGCATGGGCATTTCGATGAAGCGATAGTTGAGCTCGCTCAACAGCACGATCAGGCCGAACGCCAGCAACAGCGTGATGATCGGGTGGCCGGCCGGGCTTGGCAGAGATGCCGCCTGCAAGCGAAAGATCAATTCGCGCACCAGGCAATAGGCCGGGATATGAATCAGGTAGATGCCATAGGAGCGACTGCCGATCCAGGTCATCACCCGCTTGAACAGCCCCGGCGGCATCAAGTAGTCACCGTTGTAGGACGCCAGCCAGACCAACACCGCACTGAGCACCGCGATGGCGCCGATGCGGTAGGAGGTGAAGGTAAAACGGTCGGTCGCCAGAAAGCTCATCAGCAAGGCAATCGCCACCAGCACCGCAATACCGGCCCACGGCCGGCGCGGGAAGGTTGGCTGCCAACGGCGGTAGGACGGTTGTGCACTCCACATGGCCAGCAACACCCCCAGCGCCAGCGCGTCGGTGCGGATCACCATCAGGATCGGCGTGCGCAACGTCAGCAGTTGCACGGCCACCAGGGCCAGCAAAGCCCACACCAGGTGTTTGCGGCAGACCATGATCAACAGCGGAAACAACAGGTAGAACTGCTCCTCCAGCGACAGGCTCCAGTACACGAAGCTGGTGCCGTACTCATAGTGGAAGAAGCTGTCGGCGAAGCGGAAGTTGGCGTATTGCAATACCCCGGCCAGCGTCGCCTGCAGGTTGGCGGCCAGGGTGCCGAAGGCACCTGAGCGGTTGATGAACAGGCAGGCCAGGAGCATCAGCGCCAGCCATAACCAGGCCGACGGCAAGAGTCGAAAGGCGCGCCGCAACCAGAAGTTGCGGGTCTGCTCCCAGTACTCCTGGCGCGTGCTGCAGCCTTGCAGCGCGGGGATCAGGCTACGCGCGATGACAAAACCGGAAATCGCGAAAAACAGATCGACGCCCCACCAGGGCTGGCCCAGGGCATGGATCGCCTGCAGCAGTGGGACCTGCCCGGTGAACAGGCTGTCTTGCAGGTGATGAAACAACACCCCGAGCACGGCGATGCCGCGCAGCAGTTCGATGTCCATGATCCGCTTGTCACTCATCCCGCGCTCCCAGGCGTTACGTCGCCGGCCATGGGCTTGCGCGCGATGATCACCTGGCTCTTGGGCATGAACTGGTCCAGCACCTGCTTGATGGCCAACCCGTCGGGCTGCATCAGCAAGTCATGCCAGGTGCGGGCCCAGCCTTCCATCAGGGGCGGGTAAGGCGCCTGGATCCGGTCGCGCACCGCGCCCGCCATATCCCGCCCGGCTGCACGCTCGCTGGCCCAGAAGAAAATCATGCCCATCACCCAGAAGAAGCCGGTGGCCTGGCGGTGTTCAATGATCAGCCCGGCGTCTTCGACCAAGGCGGCAAAGCGCTCATGGGAAAAGATCTGCACATGGTTTGGCGCCTGGAAATAGGCGGCGGGCGCGATGCCCTGTTGCAGGTGTTCACCCACCGGGGCGGGCACGCTGAGCAAGTACTGCGCACCGGGACGGCCCATGCGCACCAGCTCGGCCATGAATTGCTCGGGGGTATCGACATGCTCCAGCACTTCCATGCACACCACTTTGCTCGCACAGCCGTCCGCCAGCGGCAGCGGCAGGCTGTTGCTGACCAGGCCAAGGGCTGGGGCCTGGGTCATGGCATCGACCTGGCGCGCCAGTTCGCGGACCTTGTCCTGTTCGCTGTCGGTAAAAATCACCGCAGCGCCCTGGCGCACCGCAAACAGGGTCGCCGCGCCCTCACCACAACCGACGTCGAGCAGGGTGTCGTCGGCGCCAATGGCAAAGCCCTTGAGCAATTCCCCAGTAGCGCCGAGAAACCAGCCGTCGAGTACCGCATCGGTGAAACCACAGTCACGCGGCGATACCGCCGGAACCGAGACCGGGGCCGGTACTGGTTCCGGCTCCGCTACCGGGGCGGGCGCAGGGCGCAGCCAGTCGAGCAAGCGGCCCATCATGCTGGTTTCGCCTGGGCGATCACGCTTGCCAGAAACGCCTGCAAGCGCTGCTCGGTAGCCGCCTGGCTGCAGAACGCCTGCAGACGACTGACGGCGTGGGCCGACATGCGCGCATAGCGTGGCGCATCGTGGCGCGCCACTTGATAGCTGGCCTGGTAGGCCGAACACAGCGAATCCCAATTGGTGACGTACCGCAGGGTGCGGTAGGCGGCGCGCGGGTCATGAGGCCAGGCGGTGAGTTCGTCGGTCGAGTCGACGATGAAGGTGTTTTGCCCATCGATGTAATCGGCCATTGCCGTGTTGCACGGGGCAACCGCCGGTTTGCCGCAGGACATGAACTCCATCAGCGGCAGGCACTGGCCTTCACCGAATGAACTGTTGACCACAAAGCTGGTGGCCTGCACCAGGCGCTCATAGTCCGCATCGGCGAGAAAACCGTGGATCAACACGATGCGGCAACGGTAGTCCTGGTTCTTGTACAAGTGGTGCAGCATGTCATTCAAGGCGTCGGCGATGTCGTGGTGCGTGAGCTTGAGCACCAGGGTGGCATCGGCACACTCGCGGAACGTGGTGCAGAACGCGCTGAGCATGTCCTGCCAGTTCTTGCGCCCATCGTAGGGGTTGAACACCGAGGTGTAGATCACCCCGTCGAGCACCAGTTCGTGCTCGCCGACAGGCGCGTCGAAATCCACCGGCTCGCCTTCACGCAGCGCCGCCGGGCCATAGGGCCGCAGGTCGAGGTTGCGACTGTCGATCAGCAAGCCACGCAGGCTGAGCCTGACCTGTTCGGCCAGTGGCTGCTGGCCGAGGTTGCGCCCGCGCCCGGCAAAACGGTCCCAGACCGGCGCCGGAATCGCGCTGATCGGATAGTCGGGGCCCATGGCATCACGTACCGCGGTCACGGTAAAACTGGAATGGGTAATCGCAGCGCCGACCTTGTCCAGCACCAGGCGCCAGTCGTGCCGGGGTTCACCGTGCCAGGTGTCGGTGGGAATGGTGCTGAACTCCCAGGCAAACACCGGGATGGTCGGACAGGCGTAGTGGATCGGGGTGCGATGGGGCGGCGAGAACGACAGGAACACGCAGTCTTCGCCGCGGCTCTGGCAGTCGAAATACAGGCGGTCGACCAGTTCGTCGGGGTTGCTGACTTCGATCACCTGCCCCAGCCGTTCCAGTACCGGGCGGAATTCCTTGAGCACAAAGTAGTAGCTGTACTCGGGACGGCCAAGGTTCTGCTCGATGTTACTTTTGTTGGTTTCCGAATGAATGATGATCAGCATGGGGCCGCCCCTGCGGTCGCGACCGGCGACTCAGGCACCGGGCTGGTTGGCTGTTGCAGTTGCAGGAAGTCCGCCAGGCGTTGCTGCACCCCTGGGAAATTGCAGTAGTCGCGCATCCGCTCGCTGGCCGCAACGGCCATCGCCTGGTAACGCTCGGGCTGCTCCTTGGCCATGTGATAACTGGCCAGGTAGGCATTTTTCAGCGATCCCCAATCGGGGCGCTGGTAGACGGTGCGGAACAGGATCCGGCGGTCCTGCGGCCACACGGTCGGCTCCTGGCTGGAGTCGACGATGAAGGCCACGCGGTCGTCGATGTAGTCGGTCATCGCCGTGTGCCGAGGGGCGATCACCGGCTTGCCACAGGCCATGAACTCCATCAGGGGCAGGCACAGCCCTTCACAGCGCGAGGCGTTGACATAAAAACTGGCGGCGCCGTAGAGCCGGGCAAACTGCTGGTCGTCCAGGTAGCCGTGCATGACCACCACCCGGCAACTGAAGGGCGACAACTGCGACAGCAGGGTCAGCATGTGCACGTAGTAGGTGGACAGGTCGTTCTGGGTCATCTTCAACACCAGGGTGGCGTCTTCGACATCGCGCATGGCCCAGCAGAATGCAGTGATCAAGTGGTGCCAGTTCTTGCGCCCGTCATCGGGGTTGAACACGCTGACGTACACCACCCCCTCGACCTGGGTTTCGACCACTTGATCGGTGTCGGGGAACACCGCTTGCGGGTGTGAATCCTCAATGGGCGCCTGTACCACTTCCACCACCGGGGCAGGCGGCGGTACTTCGGCGGCCGGTCGTCCGCCGTGCAGGCGCGCCCGCAGGCTTTGCGGCAACAGATCACGGAAGCCTTCGCCGTAGGTCTGGTGCAGGTAATGGCGAAAGATCAACAACTGCCGGCGCACGGGCTGGCCGGCAGCCTCGCGCAGGCTCTGGCGCAGATAATGTTTGGCGATGAACAGGCGGCGACGCCAGGTCAGCGGTGGCGCCGGGACCACGACTTCGGGCTCAGGCTCGGGCTCGGGCTCGGGCGTCGGTGGCGATTCCGTTTCTGCAACGATCGGCGCGATCAGGCCGTCCGCCGACAGCCCCAGTGTGCGGCTGTCGATAATGCAGCCTAGGGTCTGCAAGGTGGTGCCCGGGTTGACCGGCTGGCTGGCAAACCGCTGGCGAATATCGGCAAACCGTTCCCAGAGCGGGGTCGGCAGCACCAGCACCGGGAAGTCTTCGCCCAAGGCCCGGCGTACCGCCTGCGCCGTATGGCTGGACAGGGTGATGACCCGGCCATGTCGCGCCAGGGTGCGGCTCCAGTCCTGCCGGGGGTCGTTGTCCCAGTGCTCGGTGGGAATGGTGTCGAACTCCCAGGCAACCACGCAGATCGTCGGGCAGCTCAGGTCGGTGGGGGTCTTGTGTGGCGGTGCGAACGAAAGGAACAGGCTTTCTTCACCCTCGGCGGCGAGGCGTCGAAAAAGTGGATCGACCTCGCTGACCGCTTCCACCACGTGGACCCGGCCCAGGCTCTCAAGGACCGGACGATAGGCCTTGAGGACGAAGTAGTAGCTGTATTCAGGACGGCCGAGGCTCTGGCTGATCGAGCGGTCGTTCACATCCGAGTAAAGAATGAAATTCATGGCATCCCACGCTGAAACCGCCCTTTCGGCAGCCTCATTCTTATGACGGCACAGCCCCGGATCGACCCGCCATAGCGCAGTTCGTCCAGCGCCTGCATGCCCGTCTACGTTCTTGTTTTTGTGGTCAGCTTTGTGTGGTTGAAAGTCCACTTTGCTGATCGCTGGGCAATCGTGCTGAGGGGCATTCTAAACACATCCGTTGGGGATTCGTGAACACCGGCGATGAATAAATCCGACGGTCCTGACGAGAACTGCACGGTCACGTTAAGACCTGTTGAAATTGCCGCGCAATTGGCACAGATTGACGCAAACAACTACAACAACGACTTTGCATATCAGAACCTTGCGAAAAGTGGGCACAGCTTTTCGGGTTCGCCCAACAAAATGGGTGGGGTATGGCAAAGTTTACCGATTGAGGGGCTGTTGCTTGAAAAAGCGTCTGTTCGTTACAGGCCTGAATGGATTCGTCGGCCGTCATATCCAATCACGCCTGAACGCTGTCGACTCGCAGTGGCAATTGCTGCCTGTTGCCCCGGGCTACGACCTGCGCGAGCCAAAAAGCCTCGAAGGCCTTTGGCCGGAACTGCCCGATGCGGTGATCCACCTGGCGGGGCAAACCTTCGTTCCCGAAGCCTTCCGTGACCCGGCCAATACCTTTCAGGTCAACCTGCTGGGCACTCTCCACCTGTTGCAAGCACTCAAGGCCCGCGGCTTCAGCGGCACCTTCCTGTATGTCAGTTCGGGCGATGTGTACGGCCAGGTCAGCGAAAGCGCCTTGCCCATCGACGAACACCAGCCACCCTGCCCGCGCAACCCCTATGCCGTGAGCAAGCTCTCGGCGGAATTGTTGTGCCTGCAATGGGGCATGACCGAGGGCTGGCCGGTGCTGGTCGCGCGCCCGTTCAACCACATTGGCCCCGGGCAAATGGACAGTTTTGTCGTCGCCAGCGCCGCCCGGCAGATCTGCCGGATCAAACAAGGCCTGCAACCGGCACAACTGCAGGTCGGCGATATCGATGTGACACGCGACTTCCTCGACGTCGCGGACGTGGTGTCGGCCTACCTGGCCTTGCTGGAGAAGGGGGAGCCTGGGCAGGTGTACAACATCTGCTCCGGCGTCGAGCAGAGCGTACGCGGCCTGATCGAGCAATTGGCGGATCTGGCCCAGGTCCACGTGCAACTGATTCAAGACCCCGCGCGCCTGCGCCGTGCGGAGCAGCGTCGCGTCTGCGGGAGCCATGCCCGGTTGCACCAGACCACCGGATGGGCGCCTGAACTTACAACACAACAATCCTTGCGGGCGATCCTGTCCGACTGGGAGTCACGGGTACGACAAGAATGACAAAAAGTGCACTGATCACAGGGATCACCGGCCAGGATGGCGCCTATCTGGCCAAACTGTTGCTCGACAAGGGATATCGCGTCCACGGACTGGTTGCACGGCGCAGCAGCGATTCGCGCTGGCGGCTGCGGGAAATGGGAGTCGAAAGTGATATCCATTACCTGGACGGTGACATGGCCGACGCCTGCTCGGTGCAGCGCGCGGTAATCAAGTCCGCACCGGATGAGGTGTACAACCTGGCGGCGCAAAGTTTTGTCGCGGCGTCCTGGGATCAACCCGTGACCACCGGGATTGTCGACGGCCTGGGCGTGACCCACCTGCTTGAAGCGATCCGTCAGTTCAGTCCACACACCCGTTTCTACCAGGCCTCGACCAGCGAGATGTTTGGCTTGATCCAGGCCGAGCAGCAGGACGAAAACACCCCGTTCTATCCACGCAGCCCCTACGGCGTGGCCAAGCTCTACGGCCACTGGATCACGGTCAACTACCGCGAAAGCTTCAACCTGCATGCCAGCAGCGGCATCCTGTTCAACCACGAATCGCCACTGCGCGGGATCGAGTTCGTAACCCGCAAGGTCACCGACGCCGCCGCCCGCATCAAGCAGGGCAAACAGCAGGAACTGCGCCTGGGCAACATCGACGCCAAGCGCGATTGGGGTTTTGCCGGTGACTATGTCGAAGCCATGTGGCTGATGCTGCAACAGGACCAGGCCGACGACTTCGTGGTGGCCACGGGCGTTACCACCACCGTGCGCGAGATGTGCCAGATCGCCTTCGATCATGTGGGCCTCAACTACCGCGACTTCGTGAAGATCGACCCGGCGTTTTTCCGCCCGGCCGAAGTCGACGTGTTGCTCGGCAACCCGGCCAAGGCGCAACGGGTGCTGGGCTGGAAACCAAAAACCGATTTGCAGACCCTGATCCGCATGATGATGGAAGCGGACATGAAACGCGTCGCCAAGGAGTAGGTCATGCTGATCCCTGTGATTCTTTCCGGCGGTGCCGGGACACGCCTGTGGCCGGTTTCGCGTGAAGGCCACCCCAAGCCATTCATGACCCTGCCTGATGGCGAGACTCTGCTGGGCAAGACCTACCAACGCGCGGCCTCGTTGCTGGGCAGCCACGGCGATATCGTCACCGTGACCAACCGCGACTACTACTTTCAAAGCAAGGATCACTACCAGGATGCCCACCTGGGCCATCACCGTGGTCACTTCGTGCTCGAACCAATGGGCCGCAACACGGCCCCGGCCATTGCTGCTGCTGCGCTGTCACTGCAGGCCCTGCACGGCAACGACGTGATTATGGTGGTGATGCCGGCCGATCACCTGATCCAGGACGAAGAGGCCTTCAAGGCGGCGGTCAAGCACGCCGTAGCCCTGGCCGAGTGCGGCCACCTGGTGACATTCGGCGTCATCCCGACTGCCCCCGAGACCGGTTTCGGCTACATCGAACGTGGCGCCCCACTCGACGAACACGGGGCGGCCAGGGTTGCGCAGTTCAAGGAAAAACCTGACCTGCAGACCGCCTCCCACTACCTGGATAGCGGCAACTTCCTGTGGAATTCGGGCATGTTCTGTTTCTCGGTCGCCAGCGTGTTGGCAGAGCTGAAAACCCATGCCCCCGAGCTGCTGGAACAGACAGACGCGTGCCTGGCGGCCAGTACGCTGGTGGAAGCTGGCGGCTGCCTGCAACAGGAGCTGTCGGCGAGTCATTTCGAGCAGATGAGCGATATTTCCATCGACTACGCCCTGATGGAGCGCTCCGACAACGTGGTGGTGGTTCCCGCCAGCTTCGACTGGAGCGACATCGGCTCCTGGGGCGCGGTCAGCAGCCTGATCGCCGCCGATGCGCAGAACAACCGCGCCAGTGGTGAAGCCCTGTTCATCGACAGCCACCACAACTTCGTGCAGAGCGATGGGCGCATGGTCGCCACAGTGGGTGTGGATAACCTGATTGTCATCGACACCGCCGATGCCGTGCTGGTGGCGCACGCCGACCGTGCCCAGGACGTGCGCAAGGTGGTCAAGCAGCTCAAGGACCAGGCGCACGAAAGCTACCGCCTGCACCGTACCGTGAGCCGTCCGTGGGGCACATATACCGTGCTGGAGGAAGGCCCGCGCTTCAAGATCAAGCGCATCGTGGTCAAGCCCGGGGCCAAGCTGTCCTTGCAGATGCACCATCACCGCAACGAACACTGGGTCGTGGTCGAAGGCATGGCCAAGGTCACCAACAACGGATCCGGTTCGCACCTGGTGGCCAAGAACGAGTCCACCTTCATCGCCGCCGGCCACAAGCATCGCCTGGAAAACCCTGGGGTCATCGACCTGGTCATCATTGAAGTACAAAGCGGTGAGTATCTGGGAGAGGACGATATTGTCCGCTTCGAAGATCAGTACGGCAGGACAGTCTGAATGCTCCTCAACCTCTACCGCTCGCTGCGCAGCTACCGGGGTTTCATCCTCGGCAGTGTCAAACGCGAGTTCCAGTCGCGTTATCGCAACTCCCTGTTCGGTGCCTTGTGGACCGTGCTCAACCCGCTGTCGATGATCGTGGTGTACACGGTGATCTTCTCCCAGATCATGCGCGCCCGGTTGCCGGGCGTGGAGGATGGGCTGGCCTATAGCGTGTACCTGTGCGCCGGCCTGCTGACCTGGGGGCTGTTCTCCGAGATCACCCTGCGCAGCCAGAGCATGTTCCTGGAAAACGCCAACCTGCTGAAGAAGATCAGCTTCCCCAGGATTTGCCTGCCGGTGATTGTGCTGCTCAACGCCGGGATCAACTTCGCGATCATTCTCGGCCTGTTCCTCGGCTTTTTGCTGATCACCGGGCGCTTGCCCGGCATGGCATTGCTGGCGCTGGTGCCGTTGCTGGCCCTGCAAGTGATGTTCTCGGCCGGGCTGGGGATGATTCTGGGCGTGCTGAACGTGTTCTTCCGGGATGTCGGGCAATTCTTCGGCATCCTCCTGCAGTTCTGGTTCTGGCTGACGCCCATCGTCTACCCGATGTCGATCCTGCCCGAGGGTATCCAGCGCGTCCTGGCGCTCAACCCGCTGACGGCCTTGATGCACAGCTACCAGAACGTGTTTCTCTACAACCAGTGGCCGGACTGGAATTCGCTGACCCCCGTGCTGGTGATCGGCCTGCTGTTCTGTGTGATGGGGCTGCGGCTTTTCCGCCAGCGTGTCGGTGAAATGGTGGATGAGCTCTGATGGGAACCATACGCGTCACGGGCCTGGGCAAGGCCTACAAACAATACCCGAACCGCTGGAGCCGGCTGATTGAATGGCTGGTGCCCTTCTCCCGACCTCGCCATGAACAGCACTGGGTGCTGCAAGGCGTCGACTTCGAAATCCCGGCCGGTGAAGCGGTGGGCATTGTCGGGGTCAACGGCGCCGGCAAAAGTACCCTGCTGAAAATGATCACCGGTACCACCCAGCCCACCTGTGGCCAGATTCACCTGCAAGGCCGCGTGGCGGCCCTGCTGGAGTTGGGCATGGGTTTCCACCCGGACTTTACCGGTCGGCAGAACGCCTTCATGGCGGGTCAGTTGCTGGGCATGCAGGTCGAGGAAATCGAGGCGCTGATGCCGGAAATCGAAGGTTTCGCCGAGATCGGCGAGGCCATCGATCAGCCCGTGCGCACCTATTCCAGTGGCATGCAGATGCGCCTGGCGTTCAGTGTCGCCACCGCGCGCCGACCCGACATCCTGATCGTCGATGAGGCGCTGTCGGTGGGTGATGCCTACTTCCAGCACAAGAGCTTCGAACGCATCCGCAGCTTCCGCCGCGCCGGCACCACGTTGCTGATCGTGTCCCACGACCGCTCGGCCATCCAGTCGATCTGCGACACCGCGATCCTCCTGGAGAAGGGCCGCATGGCCATGCACGGCAAGCCGGAAGAAGTCATGGACTACTACAACGCCATGCTCGCCGAACGCGAAGGCCAGATCGTGCGCCAGGAGATGCTCGCCAACGGCCAGGTGCAAACCATTTCCGGAACCGGTGAAGCGACCATCCACAGCGTGCGCCTGCTGGATCAGCGCCAGCGCTCGGTGGAAGTCGCCGAAGTCGGCCAGCCCATGGTGCTGGAGGTGCAGGTGGATGTGCGCCAGGACATCGAGCGCCTGGTCCTGGGCTTCATGATCAAGGACCGCCTCGGCCAGGCGATATACGGCATCAACACCCACCGCCTCGACCAGGCCCTGACGGACTTGCACGCCGGCGAACGGGTGACTTACCGCTTTGCGTTCCCCATGCGCTTGGGCAAGGGCAACTATTCCGTGGCCCTGAGCCTGTCGCGCCTGGACTCGCACCTGGACCGCAACTTCGAATGGCGCGATTACGGCCTGGTGTTCCATGTGATCAACAACCGTCAGGAAGACTTTGTCGGTTGCTCGTGGCTGGAGGCACAAACCAGCATCACCCGCTCATCAGAAACCTCGGGACAACCGCAGGCGCCGGAGATCGCCCCATGACACGACTGCTGGTTGAATGCACCTATGTGTTCGAACACCCTGAAGCCAACTCGGGGATCCAGCGCGTGGTGCGTAACGTCATTACCGAGCTGCCAAAAAACAACCCGGCGGTCGAATGCATTCCCGTGGTGATGCTCAAGGGCGCGTTGTACCAAGTGACCAGCCTGGCGCCACTGAAGGTGCCCAAGCTGGACCTGATGGGTGTGCGCGTACGGCTGGAGCAGATCGCCAACCGGTTCTGGCTGATGCACCGCACGCTGGAGCGGCGCACGCCGTTTCGCCAATCCCGGTTCGCTCGCCGAGTGTTGTATGTCGGCTGCCGGCTGGCGGCATTTGCCGCGTTGAGCGTGCCGATCCGGTTGCTCAATTACTGCCTCAGACGCCAGGAAATCCCCACCCGCTGCCAACCCCTGCAGCATCAGGCGGGTGATCAACTGGTGCTCCTGGACTCTTCCTGGCACGCCGATTTTTTCCCCCTGGCCGAACAACTCAAGCGCGATGGCGTGGGCATTGTCTCGGTGATCTATGACTTGATCCCGCTGACCCATCCGCAGTTCTGCGACGCCGGGCTGGTCCGGGTGTTCAACGAGTGGTTCGACTGGATCGCGAAGACCGCCGACGGCTACGTGGCCATTTCCGCGACCATTAGCGATCAGGTGCGCGAGGAGATGCTGCGCCGCGTCGGCTCCGAGCAAGTGGCGCAACGCTGGTTCGACCACTTTCACCTGGGCAGCGAGCTGGACCTGACCGACGACGCGTTGCCGGTGGAGCCGGCCCTCAAGCAGATGTTCAAGAACAAAGACCCGGTGTACCTGATGGTCAGCACCATCGAGCCGCGCAAGAACCACGCCTACCTGCTCGATGCCTTCGAGCTGGCTTGGGCCAAAGGCTCGCGCGCACGGCTGTGCATTGCCGGGCGCATCGGTTGGAAGTGCGATGCGCTGATCGAGCGGATCCGCCAGCACCCGCAGCTCAACCAACGCCTGTTCATGTTCAACGCGCTCACCGACAAGAGCCTTGAGTACGCCTACTCCAACGCCACCGCGCTGGTCTTCCCGTCTTATGTCGAAGGGTTCGGCCTGCCGCTGGTGGAGGCCATGCAGCGCGGCTTGCCGGCGATGGGCAGTGACATCCCGGTGTTCCGTGAGATCGGTGGTCCGTTCATGGCGTATTTCGACCTGGATGAACCACAGACCCTGGTCGACCTGATGACGCAGATGGAAACCACCGGCACCTTCCCGGCGGAGCGCGACGTCAAGGAGTGGCGCTGGCTGGGTTGGCGCGAGGCCAGTGCACAACTGGTGGAGCGCGTCCTGCGCCATGTGCGCAAGACCCCGGCGACGGTTGAGAGGCAGCATGCAGATTGCTCTTAATGCGCGAATCCTGCAGGCGCCACGCACGGGCATCGGCCATTACCTGGCGGAGCTGGTCAACGCCCTAGGCCAGGAGCCGGACATCAGCCTGTCGTTATTCCACGGCTGGGGCTGGAGCTCCCAGCTGCCGAGCGCCGCGATGCCCGGTTACTCACGACTGAGTCCGGTGCTGCGGCAGATCCCCGGAGCGTATCAGGCACGCCGCTGGCTGGAGCAACGTCGCTTCGACCAGGGTCGCCCCGGCAATATCCAGCTGTACCACGAGCCGAGCCTGTGGCCGCTGGCATTCAAGGGGCCGACGGTCGTCACCCTGCACGACCTTACGCACGTGCACTACCCCGCCACCCAGCCGGCGGCACGCTTGAAAGAAATCGAACGACGCCTGGAACAGGGGGTGAAACAGGCCAGCCTGATCCTCACTGACTCCCAGTTCATCGCCGATGAAGCGCAAGCGTATTTTGGCCTGGGGCCGGAGCGCTTCGTGGTCGCCCCCCTGGGGTTTGCCCCGCGTTTTCACCCACGTACCGACGCGGACTTGCGCCAGGTACTGCAGGCGCACGGGGTCGAGCCGCGTGGTTACTTCCTGTGTGTCGGCACCCTGGAGCCGCGCAAGAACCTCGGGCTGGCTCTGCGCGCCCATGCCCAGCTGCCGGAATCGCTGCGCCAGCGCTTGCCCTTGCTGATTGTCGGGATGGCCGGCTGGAAGGCCCAGCAGCTCGATGATGAACTGCGCAAGGGCCTGGCCAGTGGGCATGTCTGCCTGCTCGGGTACCTGCCCGATGAGGACGTCGCCCACTTGGTGGCCGGTGCCCGGGCCCTGGTGTTTCCATCGATCTATGAAGGTTTTGGCCTGCCCGTGCTGGAGGCCATGGCCAGTGGTACCCCGGTCATCCTCACCCGACGCTCGGCCATGCCGGAAGTCGCGGGGGCTGCGGGCAACTATATTGAACCCGAGGACGTGCACGGCTTATGCGATGCCATGAGCCGGCTGGCCGACGATCAAGTGCATTGGCAGGTAAGCCGAGAAGCCGGGCTGCAACAGGCGAAGCTTTTTTCCTGGGATCGCTGCGCGACGCTCACCGCGCGCGCCTATCGCCAGGTTTTAGGAGGTTGAATGCGCGTCCTACATTTCTATAAGACCTATTTGTCGGAAACCGTCGGCGGCATCGAGCACGTGATGTTCGAGCTCTGTGAAAGTGGCGCCGCCCATGGCATCGAGAGCCAGGTGCTGACGTTGAGCGCCAACCCCGTACCGGCGGTTATCCCGTTTGGCCAGCACCAGGTGCACCGGGCCAAACTCGATGTGCAGATCGCCTCCACCGGGTTCTCCTACAGCGTGCTCAAACAGTTTCGTGAGCTGGCCGCCGAAGCTGACGTGATCAACTATCACTTCCCCTGGCCGTTCATGGATCTAGTGCATTTTCTCAGCGGCATGAACAAACCAAGCGTGGTGACCTACCACTCGGACATCATCCGGCAAAAGCTCCTGCTCAAGCTCTACCAGCCGTTGATGACGCGGTTTCTGGCCAGCGCCGACCGGATTGTCGCTGCCTCGCCGAACTACCTGCATACCAGTGAAGTGCTGAAAAAATTCCCGGACAAGACCCGGGTCATTCCCTATGGCCTTAACAAAGCCGCCTACCCCAAGTCCGACCCTGAGCGCATGGCCCGTTGGCGGGAACGCCTGGGCGAGCGCTTTTTCCTGTTCGTCGGGGTGATGCGCTACTACAAAGGGCTGCACATCCTGCTCGAGGCCCTCAAGGGTGTCGATTACCCGGTGGTGATCGTCGGTGCTGGGCCGCTGGAGGTTGAACTGCACGCGCAGGCCGCCGCACTGGGCCTGCGCAATGTCCAGTTCCTCGGCCGTCTCGACGATGAGGACAAGGCCGCCTTGCTGGAGCTGAGCTACGCCATCGTCTTTCCTTCACACCTGCGCTCGGAGGCCTTTGGCATTTCGCTGCTGGAAGGGGCGATGTATGGCAAACCGATGATCTCCAGTGAAATCGGTACCGGTACCAGCTACATCAACAGTCACGGCGAAACTGGGTTGGTGGTGCCACCGAGCGATCCACCGGCCTTGCGCCAGGCCATGCGCACCCTGTGGGATAACCCGCAACAGGCCGCCGTCATGGGCGTCAAGGCCGAGGCTCGTTACCGGCAGTTGTTCAGCGCTGAAGAAATGGGTCGCCAGTGGGCGGCGTTGTACGAGGAAGTGCTGGCCGAGAAGTCACTGTCCTACGCCTGAGCGACGCCAGCGTAAAGCCAGCGCCGCCGGCCGCCGGACGACCTGCTCCACCTGCAGCGTCCACAGCCGTTCAGCCCCTTGGAAGGCCGCCACTTGCGGCCCGTCCAGGATGATTTCGCTACGACCACTGAGCTGCAGCACATCACCGGTGGTGAAATCGATGAACAGCAGCCCGGCTCGGGGGTTGAGCAACAGGTTGCCCAAGGTGTTGAAGTGGCGGTTGCCGGCGAAGTCGGGAATGGTCAGGCGATTGCCCTGTACCTGAACGAAGCCGGCCGCGCCGCCGCGATGGGAAACATCCACCGCCCGTGAGTTATCCACATCCACATAACTGGCGACAAAGAAGGTGTCGGCTGTGCGAATCAACGCCCGGGCCGCGTCATCCAGGGCGTCGAGGTGGTGCGCGACGCGCATGGAGGGGTCGGCCGGCGGCACGGCTTCGTACTGGCGCAACTGGATGTACTGCGGGCAATTACCGAAGGCCTGCTCGACCGCAACACTCACCCCCGACTCGTCGACCGTCAGCACCCGGCCATTGAGGCGGTTGCGCCGACGACTGTGCAGTTCGATCCCCAGTAACCCGATCGCCGCGCCGGCCCGTATCTGCGCCGGATCATCGACACTGGGCAGGCTGTCCAGGCACAACCGCGCAGGCTCCGCAGAATGGGCAAAGCCGGGCGGGCCTTCGAGAACGCTGGCCCAGGGATGACCTTGAGCGTCGACTGCACCGAACAGCACGAAGGGTAACTGAGCATAAAACTGGCGATGTTGCTCCGGCATTTCGCTGCGGATCACCTTGCGGCCAAACGCTTCCATGCGTTCGGCAACGCCGACAAGGGTCTGCAACTGTCGCTCGCCTGCGTGCCAGGGTGAAACGTCCATCAAACAACTCCCCTGCGCACTTGGCGCAGTTTCAGGCGGTTTGCAGACCGGCGACTGTGCGGGGCATGGCCACGAAACCCGGCAGCGCTTCGATTCGCGCCAGCCAGGCCCGCACGTTGGCGTACTCGTCCAGGGCCACATTGCCTTCCGGGGCGTGGGCGATGTAGCTGTAGCCGGCGACATCCGCGATGGTCGGCTCGTCACCCACCAGGTAGCGGGAGCTGGCGAGTTCCTGATCCATCACCTTGAGCAGTGCGTGGGCACGGGCGATCACTTCTTGCGCGTTATGGGTGGCGCCAAACACCGTGATCAGGCGCGCGGCAGCCGGGCCATAGGCAATTGGCCCGGCCGCCACCGACAACCAGCGCTGCACCCGGGCAGCGCCCACGGGGTCGGCAGGCAGCCAACGGCCCTGGCCATATTTTTGCGCCAGGTACAGCAAAATGGCGTTGGAATCAGCCAGCACCACGCCTTGATCATCGATCACCGGCACCTGGCCAAACGCATTCAACGCGAGGAAATCGGGCTGCTTGTGCTCACCCTTCGCCAGATCGACAAATATCAGTTCGGTGGGCAGATCCAGCAAAGACAGCATCAGCTCCACCCGATGGGCGTGGCCGGAGCGAGGGAAGTTGTAGAGTTTGATGCTGTGCATGATCGACTCCAGGGGGAAATCGCGCCGCTCAGGAGCGAACTGCGCTGGTGAAGTCCATCTTGCATCGGCTGAAAAAACAACAGAATCACCAGAAAAGGCAATCCGCTATTTCACCCACCGCAATAATGCCTCAGCCGCGCAATGCCGGATGTTCGCGCAGAGCCTGCACCGCGTAGTCGACAAAACTGCGCACCCGCGCAGGCGCCTTGCGCCCGCCCTGATACACCACATGGATGGGCAACGGCGGCAGCTCAAAATCCTCGAGGACGATTTCCAGCTCACCGGCTGCCACCTTGTCGGCCACCTGATAGGACAACACCCGGGTCAACCCCAGGCCCAGCGTCGCCGCGGTAATGGCGGCCTGATTGGCTGTCACCACCATGCGTGGTTCCAGGCGCACACTCATCGAGGCACCCGCTGCCATGAAGGGCCAACTGCGCTGCTGACCGATGGCAGAGGTGGCGATAATCCGCGCGCGGTCGAGTTCCTCTGGGTGCAGGGGACGACCATGGCGCCGGAGGTAGTCGGCAGAGCCGCACACCACCCGGCGTACCTCACCGACCGCAATCGCGTACTGACTGCTGTCCGGCAGCTCGCCAATGCGCACCGCAACATCAACGCCCTCCTCGACCAGACTCACCACCCGGTCGACCAGCAAGGCATTGATGCTGACCTGCGGATACTGCTCAAGAAAGCCCACCACTACCGGCGTGACATACAAATCACCAAACAGTACCGGCGCGGTAATGGTTAGTTGCCCCCGAGGGTCGGCATGACTACCCGCCGCGGACTCTTCGGCGTCCTGAAGGTCGGCAAGAATCCGTCGACAGTCTTCCAGGTACCGCTGCCCCGCTTCTGTCAGCTGCACAGCGCGAGTGGTGCGTATCAGCAACTGCGCACCGATCCGCACTTCCAGCGCCGCCACCGCCCGGGTCACGCTGGCAGCCGACAGCCCAAGGCGCCGGGCTGCCGCCGCGAAACCCTGGTCATGGGCCACGGCCATGAACACCTGCATTTCCTGAAAACGGTCCATTGCCTGTCCTCGGGCCGGGTAAAAAATCGCAGCCTGGGCTGCGATTTTTGGGTCTAGACAACAGAGTCTGACACAAGGCTTCTGCCACCTCCCAAAGGGATCGGCTAGGACGGTGAGAGGATTTTGGGTGCGGTAGGGACGCAAGCCATGTGTCGAACTCAGAAAGCGAGCTGCTGCACGCCGATGGGTCGCGCAGCGGAACACTGCGTGCCGTCTCGCTCCGTCGCCCAGCCAAAGGTTAAACCTGGCGGGGCGACGCTGACAGGTGAGACGAGCAATCCTTGCTCAGGTGACGAAGCAGTCGAGGCATCAGGTAACCGGCGTCAGCGCCCACGCCCCTGAGCGTTGCGGAGGCGAAGTTTCGTTGCCTGGGCAAGCCCACGAAGTACACGCCAGGCACCTGGCTTGCCACTCCGTTGCGCTGCAGCACACGCCCGCCGTGGTCTGTTATCGGGAGAGCAGTCAGAAAATCCAGGTTTGGCTGGAACCCCGTCGCAAAGATCAGTGCATCGATCTGGGTTGTGCTTGCGTCCGACCAAACGACACCCTCTGGCAGCACCTGCTGGAACATGGCCCTGCGCTGGAATCGACCGGTATTGAGAGCATGTCGGTATTTGCCGCTGTCCAGCACGGGTGTGCGCTGGTCACTCAACCATCGCGTGTGCTCCAACCTGGTAAATTTCAGCCAGGTATGAAACTCGAGCCCGAGGATTCGCTGAGGGAAGAACCGAATTTTCTCGCGGGTCGCCAATGACACCTGCGCGACGCCTGCAAGTTCATAGGCAATTTGAACAGCCGAATTTGCGGCCCCTACCACCACGACACGCTGGCCGGCAAAAGGCTCTGGCGTTCGATAAGCCGAGCTATGCAGACAAGTACCTGAAAAACTCTCCAGCCCAGGAATGTTGGGGGTGAACGGCCGGCTGAATCCACCCGATGCCACCACCACCGCATGGGTGGTGAAGGTCGCACCGGTATCACAGCGAATCTCAAATAGCTTTCCCTTCTGCGCTACATCCACCACTCGGGTACCTCCCTGATACGGCAGTCGAAACTCGGCCGCGTACATTTCCAGGTACTTCACTACCTCGTCCCGTAGCGGATAGCTCTTGGGGTCGGCAGGAAACGGCAGCCCTGGCAGCCCTGAGTACTCTGCCGGTGAGAACAGCTGCAAGCTGTCGTAGTAGTTACGCCAGTTTCCGCCCGGGCGTGTCTGTTCATCGAGGATGAGGAAGTCCAAGCCGTGCTGCTGCAAGTGCCAGCCAAGCGCCAAACCTGCTTGCCCACCGCCGATGACAACCACATCCAAAGTACGACTCGATTCATTCATATGTGCGCACTCATGCATATATCAAGAAAAAAAAAGCCTGACTACGGGCAGCACAGCGACACCAGACCCTTGGTTCGCTGAAGGAGTCCTTCCAGACGCTCGACGATCGCCCCGCCGTTCACTTCGTAGAAAACCTGCCTACCGACCTTGGTGGCCTTCACGATCTGGGCGTCATGCAGCACCTGCAGGTGCCTTGAGATAACAGAACGCTCCTGCGGCAGCTCTTTGGCGATCTCACCGACATCCGCCCGGCCCAGCAGCAACACGCGCTTGAACACCGCGACCCTGGAGGGTTCGCAGAGGGCTTTGAAGAAGGCTTCATCCAACGCCTCAATGGCAGCATCGATGGCGTGGGTGCGGAGATTGTCAGGAGTCGTCATGGGGGCAATATATGTGTACGAAGGCGCACATGTAAAGCCACCCATCATCACAGGCTTGCGATGCATACGAAAAAGCGTATATTCGGAAAAACATATACGAGTGCAGCGTCCAGTGATGATCCGAAACCATCGAGATGTTCGCCCTCGTGAAAACCAAGCACTGAGAACCGCTATGACTGACTCACTGACCCCTACCAGGGTTTTCAAATGCCTCGCCGACGAGAATCGCATTCGGATGATGCTGCTGATCGCTCGCGAGGAAGAACTGTGCGTCTGCGAACTGATCTGTGCCCTGGAAGAAAGCCAGCCCAAGGTTTCCCGGCACCTGGCGCAACTTCGCACCTGCGGCCTGCTGGAAGACCGTCGGCAAGGCCAATGGGTCTATTACCGGCTGCATCCTCAGCTGCCCGCCTGGGTACGCGAGATTCTGGTAACGACGCTGGAGGCCAATCGCGAATGGCTAAGCACCAGCGCCAAACGATTGGACACCATGGGTGACCGCCCACAGCGCGTCGCCACCTGCTGCTGAACATTGCCGAGAAAAACCGATGAAAGTCCTGTTCCTCGGCACCGCCAATAGCTGCAGCAGCACCCTGTCTGAAGCCGTTTTCAAGCACCTGGCTCCCGACGGTGGAACGCTCTGACGTTTAGGAAGATTCACCATGAGCAAGAGTCGCCTTTCATTGCTCGACCGCAACCCGACGAGCTGGATTTTTCTGGCCGTGGGGTCAGGCATAGCCCTGGGCAGACTGCCCACGTACCACTGCGCTGGCCTTTACCGCCGCGAGTAACAACTTCGAACTGGCCATTGCCGTGGCTGAAGCGTCGCTGGTTCGATCAAGCATCTGGTGCCTTGTCCCAGGAGTCAAAATCATGACCGAACACCCTATCCCCAACCTCGACAATGAACTGATCGACCTGCCGTCTTCCGACAAACTGAAGATCGAGCAGCAGTCCACACACAAACCTCGCATCCTGCTGCTGTATGGCTCGACCCGCGAACGTTCTTTCAGCCGCCTGCTGACAGAGGAAGCGG
>Ga0067045_1028324_pt1 | contig 36196 bp, 33 predicted proteins | sample TerdegcTABiofilm_FD_59184 | JGI IMG/M metagenome (GOLD analysis project Ga0067045, IMG submission 59184) | Combined Assembly of (Gp0054472, Gp0054536) Wastewater bioreactor microbial communities from Singapore -Terephthalate degrading...
TATATAACCGACGAAGCCTTAGAAATAATCACTACCGACATAAACTGGCTAATAAAGTCGTTTGGCGAAGAAGTATGGAACGATTACAAAAAAGAACATAATCCATATATACCCGATAAATACAAAAGTTTCTTTAAATAATAATACTGCATATATCTTTTCATTTATTAAGCTTTAGTATTTAATAGTTAAAAATATGTTTAAAAATTATAAAATAGTTTTATTATGAAAAAACTTGTAATAGTAGAGTCGCCGACCAAACAAAAAACAATATCCCGTTTTCTTTCAAACGATTTTATAATAAGAAGCTCATTCGGTCATATAAGAGACCTTCCTCAGAAGGAGCTCGGAGTAGATATAGATAAAAAATTCGCTCCCAAATATGTTACGGTAGAGAGGGGAAAGAAAATAATATCCGAGCTTATGAAAATAGCACTCGGAGCCGACTCTATTTATCTGGCCACCGACCCCGATAGAGAAGGAGAAGCCATAAGCTGGCATATAACCCAGATTTTGAAAAACGTCGACCCGAAGAAATTTAAAAGGATAGCCTTCCATGAGATAACAAAAAACGCAATACTCGACGCCCTTAAAAATCCGAGAGAAATAGATATGAATCTCGTAAACGCCCAGCAGGCGAGAAGAATACTGGATAGAATAGTGGGTTATAAAATATCGCCTCTATTATGGGCTAAAATCAGCGGAGGTTTGAGCGCCGGAAGGGTGCAGTCGGTCGCGGTAAGGCTTATATATGAGAGAGATAAAGAGATAAAAGCTTTTGATGTTAAGGATTATTATTCGCTTGTTGGAAATTTTAAAAAAGAAGAATCCAAATTTAACGCAAAACTTTTTAAATGGGAAGGAGAAAATGTCGAAAAATATACGGTTTTAAAATTATTCGCCGAAGATTATAAGTACAGGTCTTCCATATTCGACAAGAAAGAAAAAGTTTTGGGAGTCATCAATTATCTTACGCCTAAAAAATTTAAAGTCGTAAAAGTAGATAAAAAAACCACATCGTCAAAACCCAAACCACCTTTTATAACAAGCTCTTTGCAACAGGAGGCATATAACAAACTGGGTTTTACTCCGGATAGAACCATGAAAGTGGCCCAGAAACTCTACGAAGGCGTGGAGATAAAAGGGGAGATGAAGGGTCTTATAACTTATATGAGAACCGACTCTTATAACGTAAGCGAGCAGATACAAAAACAAGCTCGAGATTTTATAAAGAAAAATTACGGAGATAATTACTGCCCGGCTCATCCTCCCGTTTACTCAAAGAAAGTAAAAGGGGCTCAGGAAGCTCACGAAGCCATACATCCGACCGACGTTTCTCTTACGCCCGAGGATATAAAAAATTACGTTACCCCGGACGAATATAAACTTTACGACCTTATATGGAAGAAATTTCTGGCAAGTCAAATGGAAAACGCGTTATTCGATCAGCTTACCGTAGAAATAACCGACGAAACCGACAAATCTCTTTTTAAGACCGGGGGGAGAACGTTAAAATTCGACGGTTATCTTAAGGTTTATTCCGATACTTCGGACGAGAAGAAAGAGGATGAGGACGAAAACGAAGAGGCTATCCTTCCTCCGCTTTCGGTGGGGGATGAGATTTCGGTTATAGACTTCGATGTAAAATCGCATTCCACCACTCCGCCCCCCAATTATAACGAGGCGAGTTTAATAAAAACGCTTGAAAACCACGGTATAGGAAGACCTTCCACTTACGCCACTATAATAACTACCATAATTAACAGAGGATACATAAAAAGAGATAAAAGCAAAAAGATGCTTATAACGGATCTCGGCAAAAAGGTTACCGAAAAGTTAATAGAGTTTTTTCCGGATATAATGAGTTTGAGCTATACCGCCGACATAGAAGACAAATTGGACGATGTGGCGGACGGAAAAGTCGATTGGATAGAGCTACTGGATAAGTTTTATTCTTCTTTTAAATCTCAGTTAGATAAAGCTAACGCCAATATGAAAAACGAAAAGATTATTCAGCGCACCAACGTCAAGTGTCCGATATGCGGTTCGGATATGGTTTTGAGAGAAAGCAGATACGGTAAATATCTTACCTGTTCGAAATTCCCCAAATGCAAGGGAAAGATGAATGTGGATAATAACAATACCGAAAAGTTTAAAGGTATAAAGACAACCGAAAAATGCGATAAATGCAAAGACGGATTTATGGTTCTGAGAAAAGGGCCGAAAAATTATTTTTTGGGTTGTTCCAATTTCCCGAAATGCAGAAATACGAGACAAATAACCGAAAAGGAATTGGAAAAACTTTTGCCGAAAGAAGAAGAAAAAAAAGACAATCCATAAATGGAATTACTTATAGAGAGATTTTTGCTTTACGGTAAAACTCAGCTTTCGTTTTCCCGTCATACCGAAAAGTCTTATAGGTTCGATTTGTCGGAATTTCTAAAGTTTTGCGCGGAAAACGGAGTTAAAAACGAATCATCTTTAAATACCGTAGTTATAAGAAGGTATCTTTCTTATATAACATCAAAAAATCTATCGAGAAACAGCGTTATAAGAAAAATAAGCGCCGTAAGAAGTTTTATCAATTATCTGGTCGAAAATAAAATGATAAAAACAAATCCTTTTGAGATGATATCAATCCCCAAAAAAGCTCAAACACTTCCTTCCTTTTTTACCGAAGAGGAAATGGATAAACTGATAGAAGAAAACGAGCCTTCAAAGGTTCTATCAAAAGACCCCGATTACCATTTCGCATTCAGAGACTACGCCATATTGATGCTTTTATATTCAAGCGGATTAAGGAGGTCTGAGCTGGTAAGTTTAAATTACGGGGATGTGGATTTCATTTCGGGTTTTGTGAGGGTTTACGGTAAGGGGAGAAAAGAGAGAATAGTGCCCGTCGGAGAAAACGCTTTAAAGGCGTTAAAAAATTACGCGGATACAAGAGCCGATATTTCTTCATCTTCGCCTTTATTTGTAAACAAAAACGGCAAAAGAATAACGGATACCGCCGTTTTTTTGATATTAAAAAAGATGGCCAAAAGGGCGAAATTTACAAGAAAAATAAAACCTCATATGTTAAGGCACTCATTCGCCACTCATCTTTTAAATAACGGCTGCGATATAAGAGGTGTTTCGGAGATGTTAGGCCACTCGAGCCTTGCCACCACTCAGATATATACTCATTTGTCGGTTGAAAAGTTGAAAGAGGTTTATAATAAGGCTCATCCGAGGGCCAAAAAAGAAGGTTTAAAGGAGGAGTAATTGAATATACTTGGAATTTTGTTTTTTTCGGCTAAATTGTTTTCTTATGAGGTTTCCAATTTAATAAACGATAAGTTTCCCGGTTCCGTATGGTCCGTTTCGATTTCCGACTCAAAAGGCGTAAGGATTCTTGATTTGAATTCTTCTTCTCTTCTTGTTCCGGCAAGCTCCATTAAGGTTATAACCGCTTTGTATTCTCTCGAAAAATTGGGTGAGGATTACAGATTTAAAACCGAAATTTTATACTCTGGTAAAATAGACAAAGGCGTTTTGAAAGGAGATCTTTACGTAAAAGGATACGGGGATATGACGCTTGGAAGCGAAAATTTTAACTCGGATATCGATTCGGTTTTAAGCGAGATATTTGAGTCAGTTAAAAAAATCGGCATAAAAAAAATAGACGGAAAAATATATGCGGATTCCTCCATTTTGGATGATTTTCAGGAAGGTTCGTGGGAGTGGCAGGACATAGGCAATTATTACGCGTCGAGAGTTACGGCTCTTTCGATAAACGATAACTCATATAAGATATATTTCCAAACCGGAAAACAAATAGGCGATAAAACAAAAATAGTTAAAATAGAGCCGGATATGGATATCAAATTTGTAAACGAGGTGTTGACCGGAGAGGATAAAACCGGGGATAACTCTTACATATACTCAAATCCTTATATGGACACGGCGATAATAAAAGGCAGCATAGGAAGAACCGAAGGGCTTTTTGCCGTAAAAGGTTCCATTCCAGACCCTCCGCTTTATTTTGCGAAAATGTTTTACGGGTTTCTTTATAAAAACGGAATAAAAGCCGAAGGTTACGGAGTTTTAAAAGATAAAAAAGAGGATTTAAAATTAATAAAAACATTATATTCTCCTCCCGTAAGCGAGATAATAAAAATAACCAACAAAAAGAGTTTCAATTTTTATGCCGAATCCCTTTTAAGATATTCCGGAATTAAAGAAAATGAGATAGGGCTTTTAAAAAACTTGAAATCGTTGGGTTCTTATTTAAACTCGGTCGGAGTGAATAATTTTAAAATAGTGGACGGAAGCGGACTTTCAAGGAGAAACCTTTTAAGTTGCGACGGTTTTATTAAGGTTTTAAACGAAGCTAAAAAAAAGAGTTATTTTAAAACTTTTTACGATTCTCTAATATCCCCGGGCGATTCGACGGCTAAGGGGCATATAAAAAATTTCGGATTAAGGAAAAAAATAAATACCAGAGTAAAATCCGGCTCTTTAAACGGTATAAGAAGCTATGTCGGGTATCTTGAGGATAAAAAAGGAGAAATTTATTCTTTTTGTTTTATCGCAAACAACTATACCTCTTCTCCAAAAGAAATAGACGATTTCTGGGAAGATTTGCTTTTCGATTTAATAGAAAATCAAAAAATGATAAAATAATATTATAATTTGCCTATTAAGAGGGGTTTATGTCAGTAAAATATTTGACAAAAAACATAGGAATTGAAGGTAAAGGTAATGTCCTTATAAGGCCTGCCAAACTTATGGACGCGAGAAGAATACAGGTTTTATATACCGAGGTTTACGGCTCGTCCTACTCCATTTCGATAATAACCGACCCGGATAAGATGAAAAGAGCGATAGAAAGCGACGAGTATTACTGGCTTGTGGCCGAATATAATAATAAAATAGTCGCCAGTTTGGTCTATTCTCTTGATTTTAAAGGAAGGATATCTAAGGCCTTTGGCGCCGTGGTAAGCGAGGAGTTTAGAAAGCACGATATAGCTTATACTATGATGAAGCTTATACTCGACGACATAACCCAGAACCAAAATCTTGTGGATGTTATTTACGCGACCACCAGAACCACATCCTACGCTCCTCAAAAACTTACCGAAAGCTTAGGTTTTTTAAAATTGGGGATATTCCCAAATACCCACAAAGTTAGCGAAAACGAAACTCATTGTTTTACCGCTTATATAACGGAAGAAGCGATGAAAAAGAGAAAAAGAACGCCGGTTATTATTCCCGAGATAGCGCCTTTTTACGATATAGTTTTAAAGCAGATAAACTTCGAGCCGGCTTTAATAAAAGATTTTAAAACGCCGTATTCCGACCATAGAGATAAGATTCCTTTTATAAATTTCGAAATGATAACGGCTCCCAATTTTATCAAAAAAAGATACGCCTCGGTAAAATCCAATAGTTTTTTGAAACATACTTATATGCCTTTCCACGAACCCAATATGCTTTTGGTTTCTATGGACGGTAAAACCGAGATATACATGTCTTATAACCCGAAAGATAAATACAGCGTATTCATAGGCGGATATACAGACCTGGATCCGACTATAATACTCGAAAGCGTGGCTAAAAAAATGCAGGAACTGAATATGGCGTATCTTGAGATACTTTTCGACGCATATACCCCGGAACTTCACAGGGCCGCTATAGACGCGAGGTTCATCCCTTCGGGTTATTTCCCTGCGGCCAAGCTTGAAAAGGGAGTGAGATACGACTGTATAGTTTTTTCAAGGACCTTCGACGTGCTTGATTTTAGGAACGTAAGGCTTTCGTCGCTTTATAGAAATTTTCTTAAAGAGTACATAAAACTTTGGAGAGAAAATTACATAGAGGTGGTATTCGAATGAAAGAACTCGACATTGAATCTAAACTTCCGCACCCTTCTCAGAAAATAAAGATAAAAAACATTCTCGACGAGTTATGCGAAAGCGAAGCCTTCGATTATTCGGTTAAAACTCAAAATCTTTTTGTCAAAGCCATGAGATATCTGTGCGGGTTGCAGTTTAAAAAATCGGATTTTATCAAAAAATACTATAAAACATTTGGGTTTGATTTTAATTCGATAAAAAACGATAAAGATATTGAAAAAATACCTTTCGTATTCGTAAACGGTTTTAAGGAAAGGGATCTGACTACATTAAAGCCCAAAGAAATCGTTTTAGAGTTAAAATCCAGCGGAACCACCGGACAGAGAAGCAGAATACAGCTGGACATTGGCTCACTGCTTAGAGTAAGAAGAATGGCATATAATACCTTTAAAGCCCTGGGGCTTACGGATTTGGATAACCAATACGATTATTTGTGTTTTACATACGACCCGAATGTGGCGGGGGATGTCGGGACCGCTTGGACCGATAAGCTTTTGACTTCTTTTACAAAAACCGGGGGAGAGGTTTTTTACGCTTTTAAGTGGGACAGCCTAAAAAAAGAGTTTTTTTTCGATATAGATAATACGGTTTTGAAACTTAAAGAGTACGAAGAAAAAAATAGCCGGGTTAGGCTTATAGGCTTTCCGGCTTTCGCTTTGAAAGTAACCGAAGAATATAAAAAGAGGTTTAATAGATTTCCAAAATTAAATCCCAAATCTTTCGTGGTTACCGGAGGGGGGTGGAAAACGTTGAGCGATCAGGCTATAGACAAAAAAATATACAGGCAGATACTCGCGGATAATCTTAATATACCCGTTGAAAATATAAGAGATCTTTTCGGAATGGTGGAGCACGGAGTGGCTTATGTGGATTGCGAAAAAGGGAATTTCCATATACCGGTTTACGGAAAGGTATTTTCCAGAGACCCGGTAAGCTTTAAAAATTTGGGTTACGGCCGAAAAGGGCTTTTGCAATTTATGACTCCGTATCTCGCTTCTTATCCGTCTTTTTCTTTGCTTTCAAGCGACTGGGGGGTAATAAGGGAAGGTTGCGACTGCGGAATTAAAGGTCCGGTTCTTGAAATATCCGGAAGAGCCGGAGTAACCAAACTAAAAGGTTGCGCGGTATCCGCGTCCGGTATGCTTTCTAAATAAAGAGGAATCTATGAAAATGTTTAAAAATTATATTTTCGGTTCGGAAAGCGATAAAGAAATAGAAAAAGCCGAGGATTTAAAATATATATGCGATAAAGCCAATTCATTAAAAAACGATATTTATTTTCAGGATAAGGATTATATATTGGATACTCTGGACTCGGTCGGAAAAATTTTTTCCAATAAAAACTCTTTTTATTACAAAACGGCTTTTAAGGATCTTGTAGAAAAAGTAAATTTCTCAAATCCGATGATAGAAAAAACGCTGGATATAGTCCCAGAGATTTTAAATAAAAAGGAATTGAATAAAAGGTTGTCTCTCGAGACTTTTTTGCCTTACGCCATAGACCACATTACCGAAAGGCACGGATACGACGGATATTTGAAAGCGTATCCCAAGGGAGTAGTTTTACATGTGGGAGCCGGCAACGTATTTATCGGGGTTTTGGATTCTCTGGTTATGGGGATGATAACAAAAAACGTAAATATAGTCAAAGTTTCAAGCTCGGGATCAAATTTTATGAACATATTCGCTATGGCGGTTAAGGAGGCGGATAAAAAAGGGGTACTCGCAAGGTCTTTCTCCATTTTGCACTGGCCCGGCGGTAAAAGAGATATAGAAGAGGAGATAGCGAAAAAAGTGGATCTTATTATGGTCTGGGGCGGTTATGACGCTGTGGATTCTTACAAAAAGATAGCTCCGATTAACGTCGATGTCGAGGGTTTCGGGCCCAAAACAAGCTTCGGCATATTGTTTGAAGATTATATAGAAAGAAACGGTTACGAATCGGTAGCCGAAAAGATAGTAAAAGACGCCGGTATGTGGGACCAGGGGGCGTGTTCCAATATGCATACCCTGTATGTTTTGTGCTCTAAAAAAAATGAGAAAAAGATAGCGGAAAATTTGATTAAAGCGTTGTCCGAAGGGTTTAAAAAATTCGAAAAAAAACTTCCGAGAGGAAAAATAACCGACGACGAAAAAGTGGAAATTACAAAGGCGAGAGAGTTGGCTAAGATAGACCGGGCGTTAGGCGATGCTTTGTTATCTTCCGACTTCCCGGATTCCAAATGGACCGTAATATACGAAAAAGATATTTCATATAGAGTCTCTCCTTTAAACAGAGTCCTTTACTTAAAAACCACGGATAATTTATCGGATATTAAAAAAGAAGCGAAAAAATATAAGGATTATATACAGACGGTCGGAATAGGAGCGAATATAATAGAAAGAAAAAAAATAATTAACGAATTTTACTCGGCCGCTGGGGTGAGGTTTTGCGAGTTAGGCGAAATGACCGAAGGTAAAACCGGTTCTCCTCACGACGGAAGATTCGTATTATCAAGACTCGTTAATTGGGTTTGTCTGGAAGGAAGAAATTCGTTAAACGATAAGATTATAGAGCTTGTTAAAATGGCCAAAGAAAAAAGCGAGTTTTATAAAAAATATTATTCAAAAATAAAAAAACCGGTTTTAAGTTTGTCGGATTTCGAATCTTTGCCTTTGCTTGAAAAAAAACATATACTTGAAAATACTCCTCCGGAAAGCTCGGCTCTTTTTACTTCAAAACCCGTAAGAGGGATATATTTCGCAAGCGGGGGGTCTACCGGAGAGCCGAAATATGTTTTTTACGACCAGCATGAGTATGAACATACCATAAGAATGCTGGCATACGCTTACGAGTCGGCGGGGCTTTGTGAAAACGACGTGATAGCCAATCTTTTCGTGGCCGGCAATTTATGGTCGAGCTGGTTGAGCGTGGAAAAAGCTATAGCGTATACCAAAGCCACAAGCGTTCCCGTGGGAAGCAATCTGCCCATGGAAAACATCGTAAATTATCTAAACCATTTTAAAGTTACCGCCGTGATAGGGCTTCCTTCTTTTTTGATAAAACTTGCGGAGTACGCCGATTCGAATAAAATAAATTTAAACATAAAAAAGATTTTTTACGGCGGAGAGTATGTGGGAGACGAGATGGTAAATTATTTTAAAAAGGTTTTTAAAGGCTCATCCGTCCATTCCGCGGGATATGCTACGGCCGACGCCGGAGTTATAGGATTTCAATGCAACCGTTTAAGCAAAGGGGTTCATCATCTTTTCGCTCAGTCTCAGTACATAGAATTTTTAGACTCCGCCACATTAAAACCGGTAAAACACGGAGAAATAGGAGAGCTTGTCGTTACTTGTTTGAATAAGAAAAAGATGCCGATAATAAGATACAGAGTCGGAGATTTGGGAAGATTTATAAACAAAAAATGCGATTGCGGAAGATCCGAGCCTCTTTTTGAAATACTCGGCAGATGCGACGACAGAATACATGCCGGAGGGGCTCATATATTCGTAAACGATATACAAAACGCTATAGGCAAAGTCGGCTCCCTATCTTTTAATTTCCAGATAATCATATATAAAAAAGGAGCGAGGGATTTCATAGAAATAATGGTGGAATCTAAAAAAGGCGCCAAAGATTTGAAAGCCGAAGAGAAACTTTATAATTCCATAATGGAAAACTGCGAAGATTTAAGAGAAAGCGTTAAGATGGGCTGGATAGATAAACCTGCAATAAAAATACTGCCTCCGGATAGCATAGAAAGAATAAAAAGAACCGGCAAGATAAAAAGAGTTATAGACAAAAGAATAAAAATTTAGTTTTCGTTTTTCGTATTTCTTTCCGATATAATAGATTCCAGAAAGTTTTTAGCTATTTCTTTCGCCCCAAGACCAAACGATATTCCGACGGCCAAGGCAAAGCCCAATCCCAAAGACGCAAACAGTATGTTTATGCTGGATCTTAAAAGCTTTATATCTAACCCTAACTGTTCTATTACTAAAACGCTTGTAAATATTAAAACCACTATCGATATTATTTTGGAAAAAAGCTTTCCAGCTTTTAAGTTGTTAGATATTGATGCGTTATATACTATGTCTTCTATGGTTTTGGATAGTATTATTCCGGCAAAGCCTATTATTATTGCGGCGACTATTTTGGGTATGAATTTAATTAAAAATGCTTCAAGTATTTGAGAAATAAAGTTAAGTTTTAAAGCAGAGGTTGCCGATACTATGAATATTAACATTACTATCCAGTATATGAGTATTGATATAACTTTTGTAGGAGATTTGCCGAAACCGGTTCTGGCGAGTATTTCGTTTAATCCTATTTTGCTCGTAAATATGTCCAATTTGATTCTTTTCATTATATGCTCGAAAACAGAGCTTAATATTCGTGATATGAAAAATCCTACGAGTATGAATATTATAGCGGCAACTATGTTTGGAAGATAGTCCACCATTACAAGCCATAATTTATAAGTCGGCTCGAATAAAAGAGAAGAAAGCTCTTTCATCATATTTCCTCCTGATCTATTATTATTTTACCAAATAAAATTATATAATTTAATAAAATTATGAAGGAATTTCCAAAACCTGTAGGTTTTGTATATGGTTATGAGCCAAGCGGTCATCAGATAGCGGCTTTGGCGATAAGTGAGTTTATTCCTAAAGATATAATAAACCCTTGTTTTTTAAGCGTTTCTGATTTTTTTCCAGGATCTTCAAATTTTCTCGTAAAGGGATATCTTGAAATAATACAAAAAACACCGCTTTTATGGGATTATTTATACGATAACCAACTTTTGAGCAAAACATATTACGGGCTTGGTATTAAAATCCCGGATTTTTATTCGAACATCGTAAATAAAAAGCTTATCAAATTAGGGATTAACACTATAATATCCACTCACGCTTTTTCTTCGATAATGACTTCCGGAGAGAATTTGAAGATAAAAATAAGAAACAACTTTGCGGTTATCACAGACATATATGCTCATTCCTTCTGGCCTAAAAACTTAGATAAGTATTTCGTGCCTCATTATCAAACATATAAAACGCTTGCGGAAAACGGGGTAAGCGGGGATAAAATAGAAGTGGTCGGTATGCCTTTGAGAAAAGAGTTTTATTCGGATTATAATCCGGTCAAGTTAAAAAAGAAGTTAAAAATTCCGGACGTTCCCACTTTTCTTATAACCGGCGGAAGTAAGGGTATAGGCGAAATAATGGATATAATAGACGTTTTTAGGGAGATAAGATACAAGTGCAATCTGATAATTTTTTGCGGTTCGAATAAAAAACTTAAAAAAACCCTATCTTTGATGAAATATCTAAATAACGCCAAGATATACCCTTTAGGTTATCAAAAAAATCCCGCGGTTTATTATGCGGTATCGGATATGGTCGTAGGAAAGTCGGGCGGAATAACATTGTTTGAAACCGCGGCGATGAAGAAGCTTTTTGTGGTTTATTCTCCTCTTCCGGGTCAGGAGGAGAGAAACGCTAAGTTCCTTGTAAATCATCACTGCGCTTTAAATCCATCAAATCCAAGAAACTTGAAATTAATAATAGATTCTTTTTTGGCCAACAGGAATTATTTTGAAAGATACGTAAACAATATTTCAAAGCTTCATAAAAAAGACGCGGCCATAAAAATAGCAAACGAGATTATAAATTCGGTTTAATAATTTGTAAAATATATTATAGTTCACTTTTAACATTACGGGGAGTGGCTCAGTGGTAGAGCGCTCGCTTGGGGTGCGAGAGGCCCGGGGTTCAATTCCCCGCTCCCCGAAGCTTTGCTAAGCAACAGCGGTAAGCTGTTGCGCGGGAATTGAAAGCCCGCAGCAAAACATCTGCATTCGGTTTTGCGAGGGGCGGCCTGCGAGAAAATTTGCGGTGAGCAAATTTTACTTGTAGGAAATTCCCCGCTCACCGAAGCTTTGCTAAGCGACAGCGGTAAGCTGTTGCGCGGGAATTGAAAGCCCGAAAAACATTGTAAGCGACGGCGCGACACTTGTTCTTTAAACTTTAAACATCTAACTTTGAACATGCAACTTTAAACATTAAACTTTTAATTGGCGGGGCGTGGCTCAGATGGCTAGAGCGCTCGGTTCGGGACCGAGAGGCCGCCGGTTCAAATCCGGCCGCCCCGAAAAATCACTCTAATTTTTCAAACATGAAAAAAATAAAATTGAGAGCTCATCATCTTTTATGCGTTAAAGGTTTTGAAGGTAAAGGATATGATGAGGATTTTATAAACAATATGAAAAATATCGTCGGTATTTTAGGCGATAACGCGTATGTGGAAGTTTTAAACGGTTGCGACGATATATGCGTTAAATGCCCGAATATGAAAGACGGAAAATGCGTTAGCGAAAACGGGGGGGAAGATTTTGTTAGAATTATGGACGATATTGTGATCGATAAAATGGGTATTAAGCCGCAAGAAGTTTTGATTTGGCGAGAAGCGGAAAATAAAGTTTTAGGCCGTTTTCAATCGAAAAAAGATCTTGAAGGCGTGTGTTCCGATTGTTCCTGGAATAATATTTGCAAATGGTATCTTACGAGAAAATAGCTAATTTTTAATCCAATCGATTATTTCTTTAATATATTCGTCCCCGTTTTCGTTATCGAATATCCGAACTCCGTGTCCGTTTTGAGAAAGAATAAGTTTATATTTCTTTTTGCTTTTTTCGCATATCTGGACAAATACCCTCGTACTGTTAAAAGAATATACGTCTGTTTCGGATACGGTAAATAGAATTTTAGCTTTTGTTTTTTTAAAAAGCTCAGCCGGCTCAAAACCTCCGTAATTAATTCCCGAAGACATTAATACGATTTTCAAAGATTTTTTGTAAAAATATTCCATAACGGCGTTTGAACCGATGCTCGCTCCTATCGGTATTATGTTTTTAGCCGGGATTTTTTGAGATATGCTTTTATAAACGGCGTCTATGTCTTTTAAAAAATTAATTAAATCGGTTTTAGTAAGCTCTTTGTAATCTTTTATCGTTCTATCGCCGCATTTTTTGCTTTCGCCGTGTCCTCTCAAATCCAACGAAACATAGTTTAGTTTTTCTTTTTCCAATCTATTATTAAATTTATCCCATTCTTCTTTTGAAGAACCAAGGCCGTGAACTTCAAATAAGGTAGGATATGTTTTGTCTTTTATGTTTATATGGGCTGATATTTCGCATCCGTCGGTGGTTCTTAAAATCGTTTTTTCGCCGCTTAAAAGAAATGGGCCGGATATAAAAAACAAAAATAAAACGATAAAGGTCATAAATTTATTATACTTTTTTTAATAAAAAAAGTATTTGGTATTCGAATACCAATATTGACAATATTTAACGCTTTTAATATCATTTAATTATAGGAGAAATTATGTGCCTTAGCGTTCCCGCCAAAATAATGAAGTTAGAAAAAGATAAAGCGTTGGTAGATTTCGGAGGAAGCCAGAGAGAAGTTTCCATGATGCTTTTGCCGGAAGCAAAAATAGGAGATTATGTGCTGGTTCATGCGGGTTTTGCCATACAGTTACTCGAAGAATCGGACGCTAAAAAGACTCTGGACGCTTTTAAAGAAATATATGAAAACGAAAAATAAAAATTTATTTTCTCCGAGCCTTTGGTCCGATAAAGATATCGCGATTAAAATTTCAAAAGAAATAAAAAACAAAGCCGAAATGTTTTTTAAAAAAACGGGCAAAAAACCTTCCATGATGGAGGTTTGCGGAACTCATACGATGGCGATAGCGAGAAGCGGCATAAGGCAGTTGATAGGAGATTATGTAAATCTCATATCCGGCCCGGGGTGTCCGGTTTGCGTTACTTCTCAAGGGGACATAGACAGAATAATAGAATTTTCTAAATTTAACGACGTTATAATAGCCACTTTCGGAGATATGATGAAGGTCAAGGGTTCCGAAGGCTACGACCTAAACGATATCAGAATCAAAGGGGGGGATGTAAGGATAGTTTATTCTCCGATGGATTGTCTGGAATTGGCTCGAGAAAACCGGGGAAAAAACATAGTATTTGTAGGCGTGGGATTTGAAACCACCGCTCCGACTATAGCGGCCGCGGTAAAAAAAGCTTACGAGGATAAAATAAACAATTTTTTTGTAGCCCCTCTTTTTAAGCTTGTTCCTCCTGCTTTGAGATTTTTATTGGACTCTAAAATTTCTAAAATAGACGGGTTTATTCTTCCCGGTCATGTCAGCGTTATAATAGGGTCCAGAGCTTACGATTTTTTGAAAGAAGAATATAAAATTCCCTCCGTCATAGCGGGTTTTGAACCTCTCGATATACTCAGGGCGGCGGATATGATTCTAAGTTATTTAATCGAAGGAAAAGAGGTTTTCGGGGTAGAGTACGAACGAGCGGTAAAATCGGAGGGCAATAGGGTAGCTCTGGATATTATGAATGAAGTTTTTAAAGTATCGGACGCTTATTGGAGAGCTATAGGCGTTATAAAAAAATCTGGATATTCATTCTCCGATAAATTTGAAAAATTCGACGCGTTTAAGAAATACGGGATATCTTACAGAGAAAAAGCCGAACCGAAAGGATGTTTATGCGGTAAAATCTTGCTTGGACTTTCAAAACCGAGCGACTGTCCGCTTTTTGGCAAAAAATGCGTTCCGGAGGATGCGATAGGCCCGTGTATGGTTTCTTCGGAAGGCGCCTGCGCCGCATGGTATAAATATGGAGTGAAAAAATGAATATAGAGACTCTTAAGGTTTTTAAAGATCTCATAGAAACCCAGAGCTTTACCAAAACTGCGAGAATGAATTATATATCTCAATCGGCCGTGAGCCAGCAGATAAAAAAATTGGAAATGATTTTTAAAACGAAACTTTTTATAAAAAGAAACGACAGATTCGAGCTTACCAGAGTCGGCAAGCTTTTATACGAAGGAGCTGGGGATATAATAAAAACATACGACAATACGATTTCAAGGATAAGGGAAAATTTCGAAGACTCCAAAGGAGAGATTAAAATATCTTCGATATATACCGTCGGAATTTATCTTTTGAATAATTACATAAGAGGATTTCTATCCAAATATCCTAATACCAAAATCAATTTAGATTATTACGAGTGGGATGAGGTCATCAATAAAGTTTTAAACGACGACTGCGATTTCGGGTTTGTGGCTTGCAAAAAGGTTAACGATATCAATATCTCTTCGCTTCATATAAACGACGAGGAGATGGTTTTCGTCGCTCCTAATTCTTATCAAAAACCAAAAGGAGAAAAAATAGATTTTATCGAGGCTTTTAAGGTAAGCCTGATATTTTTCGAAAAAAATACTCCTTCAAGAAAGTTTGTGGAATGCGTTACGAAGGGGAAAAAGGTAAGCTTTAACGTCACTATGGAGATGAATAATATAGAAACCATAAAAGCGGCCATTATGTCAAACGCCGGATATTCCATACTTCCTTATACTTCGGTGGAAAACGATTATAAAAACGGAAAGTTGAAAATTTTCAGATTTTCAGAGCCTTTTTATAGGCCCGTTTATATGGTTTATAACAAAAGAAAAAAGTTTTCTCCGCCTTTAAGTTTATTTATGAATTTTATGCTAAATATAAAAAAGAACAAAACGATTTCTTACGAGGAAGTTTATGGATAGAATTTCTCTGGCCTGTGGAAGCGGAGGAAAACAAACCGCGGAACTTGTTAAAAAAGTTTTCTTGAAGAATTTATATAGCGAAGAACTTTCAAAACTGGAAGATAGCGCGATAATTAAAAATAAAAATTTGAAAGTCGCTTTTACTACCGACTCCTATGTCGTAGACCCAATATTTTTCCCCGGGGGAGACATCGGAAGGCTTTGCGTATGCGGAACCGTAAACGATATATCGGTATCTGGAGCTAAAATCGAAGCCATATCTCTCGGATTTATAATAGAAGAAGGACTTGATATTTCCGTTTTATTAAAAATAGTAAATTCCATAAAAAAAACCGCTAAAGAAGCCGGGGTAAGGATAGTTACCGGGGATACCAAGGTTGTGGAAAAAGGAAAAGCGGATAAAATATTTATAAATACGAGCGGAATCGGCTTTTTCGACTCCGAACTGGATTTTTCTTATTCTAAAGTTAAAAAAGACGATATCATTATAATAAACGGAGAGGTTGGCTCTCACGGGATAGCCGTTTTAAATTCGAGAAATAAATTGGGCATTTCGGGAGATATAAAAAGCGATGTGGCTCCTTTGAACGGCCTTATAGATTTAATAAAAAGGATACCCGGGATAAAGTGCATTAAGGATGTTACAAGAGGCGGTCTTATAACCGCTTTAAACGAGATATCCGAAAGTTGCGGTTTCGGAGCGGAGATAGATGAAGATAAGGTGCCGGTTTCGGATTCCGTAAAATCTGCTTGCGAAATGTTGGGTATAGATCCTTTTTATGCGGCAAACGAAGGCAAAATAGTTGTTATAGCTTCTAAAAAATCGGCCGAAAAAATACTCGCCGAAATGAAAAAACATAAATACGGCAAAAAATCGGCGATTATAGGAAGATTTAACGAAGATAAACATGTAAGCGTAAAAACGCTTATAGGTACGGTAAGAATAGCTCAGTCTATGAGCGGAGAACAAATGCCGAGGATTTGCTGATTGTATGTTAAAAAAAATCTTTATATGGTCGGTTAGTTTTTTAATAGCCGGGACAATAGCGATTTTTCAAAGAGCCACCGGTCCCACATATCCCGTTAAAGGGAAATGTTTTTTTGAAGATAAATCCATAAAATATAAATTCCCAAGAAGCTGTACGGTCGGTTTTGACGACTGCGTCGGCAAAATATATAAACCGGGCTTGAAAGGGTATGTTTTATACAAAAGGCTTGGAGTTGAAGAAAATTATAAAAAAATAGAATTTGTATCCGATGAAGGGGTTTCCATATTTAAATTGGAAACAAATTTTCCCAAAGCCGGGAAAATAGAGTACGACGCGTATGTCCTGTCTGAAGGAAAAGAGTTCAAAATTAATAAAGATAAAGTGATTTTAAGGTTTAAAGGATATGTTCCGGCTTCGATTTTGGCGGCTCATATAATTTTTATGTTTTTGTTTATGATATTTTCGGTTTATCTTTTTTTTGAAAACAATTTTTCAAACGGGATAAATAAAAAGATTTTCTATTTGAATTATTTTTTTCTTATAATCGGCGGATTTGTTTTGGGTCCGATAGTGCAGTATTACGCTTTCGATATTTTGTGGAGCGGTTTCCCTTTCGGCTACGATCTGACGGATAATAAAGTGCTTTTGATATTCATCGCCTGGACCGCGGTTTTGTTTAAAATCATTAAATCTAAGGATTATAAAAAATGGCTTAATTTGGCTTTTGTTTTTACTATTGCGGTTTATCTCGTGCCTCATAGCCTTTTGGGAAGCGAATACGATTATTCCGCAGGCAAACTTACCAATGTTAAAAACTAAAAAGATAATAATAAACGGCGTAGTTCAGGGAGTCGGTTTTAGACCTTTTATATACAATCTCGCAATAGAGATGAATATTAACGGATATGTTCTAAACTCTCCGGACGGAGTGGTAATAGAATTAACAGCCGAAGAAGAAAAAATAAAAAAATTTATAGAAAATATAAGGTTAAAAAAACCTAAGGAATCCGAAATATCTTCGATAGAAATCAGCGAGGAAAAACATAAAAATTTCAAAGATTTTAAAATATTAAAAAGCGAAAATAATTCTTTTGTAAAAACATCCATCCCCGCGGATCTTTCCATATGCGAAGACTGCGTTAAAGATATATCCGACCCAAAAAACAGAAGACATCTTTATCCTTTTACTAATTGCACAAACTGCGGCCCTCGTTTTTCCATAGTGGAAAAAATTCCATACGATAGAAAATTTACCACTATGAAAAAATTTAAAATGTGCCCCGAATGCTTTAAAGAATACGAATCTCCCCAAAACAGAAGGTTTCACGCTCAACCAAACGCCTGTCCTGACTGCGGCCCTTACGCCTGGGTCAGGAGTTTTGATGGAAGAACAATAAAAAACAAATGGTTGGATTATATCGTAAAAAGAATAATCGATGGAAATATAGTTTTGATAAAAGGAATAGGGGGTTTCCATATCGCATGCGACGCTTTTAATAAACAAGCGGTATCAAAACTAAGGGAAATAAAAAGAAGAGATTTTAAACCTTTTGCCGTAATGGTGGAAAGCATATCGGATATATCCGTTTGGTTAATAGTAAAAAAAGATGAGGAGGATATTTTTAATTCCTCAAAAGCTCCCATAATAATGTTCAGGAAAAAAAACGATTCGGTTTTTGAGTATGTCGCTCCGAATATAGACAGCGTGGGAGTTATGAAAGCTTATACGCCTCTTCATAAAATAATTTTTAATAAGCTTAAAGAAAAAGGCTTTAGAAACCCGCTGGTTATGACTTCGGGAAATTTTAAAGACGAGCCGATAATTACCGACAATAAACAAGCTTGCGATAGATTTAGTGGATACGATATACTTCTTCATAATAGAGATATTAAAAACAGGATAGACGATAGCGTATTGTTTTTAGACGATTTTAAAACCCAAAGGATTATAAGAAGATCAAGAGGTTTTGTGCCTCAGAGCATAAAGATAAAATCGGACGAGGATAAAAAAATCTTTGCCGCCGGCGCGGATATAAAAAATTGTTTCGGTTTCTATAGAAAAGGAGAGGTTATTTTGTCTCAATATATAGGGGACCTTGAGATAAAAGAAAACAGAGATTTTTTCTTAAGTTCTTATGCGAATATGAAAAAACTTTTCGATATAAACGCGGATACGGTTTGCGCCGATATGCATCCTCAGTACCATTCTTCTTCAATGGCTAAAAGTTTGGGTATAAGAAATATTATTTATGTACAACATCATGTCGCGCATATGTGTTCGGTAATGGCAGAAAACGATCTGGAAGACGATGTGCTTGGGATTTCTTTCGACGGTACCGGTTACGGAACGGACGGCAATATATGGGGGGGAGAGTTTTTTGTGGTTAAAAACGGAAATATTAAAAGGGCGGCTCATTTTAAATATGTACCTTTGCCAGGCGGAGATACGGTATCGAAAGAGATATGGAGAAGCTTTGTGTCTTTTTTTTCAAACCGTATGGATTTTGTCTATAAGGTTTTAAAAGGCAAAATAGAAAGAAGCAAAATCGAAATAATAAACAATATGATTGATAAAAAAATCAATTCTCCTCTTTCATCTTCGGTTGGGAGAATATTCGACGCCGTTTCGGTTTCGGTAACCGGAGATGTCGTTTCAGATTTCGAAGCTTCGGGACCTATGAAAATAGAGCATATGGCTTATGAAAAAGTAGACAGACCCTACAAATTCGATATCGAAAGAAACGGAGATATTTATGTCGTGTCTTATGATTCTTTAATAGATGGTATTATAAATGATTGGGAGAGAAAAAGAGATATTATATCGGCCAAATTCCATTCGGCTTTAATAAATTTGATTAAAGATTTAAGCTTAAAAATTTGTCGGGATTACGATATAAAAAATATATGCGTTTCCGGCGGAGTTTTTCAAAATAGATTTCTAACAAACTCTATTATAAAATCCTTTTACCGCTCGAAATATAATTTATATCTAAACTCCAAAGTTCCGTCAAACGACGGGGGGATATCTTTAGGACAGATCTATTACGCTTTGAAATTTAATAAATAACTTATTTTGTTTGCGTCGATACCTTTATTTTTTTTATTTCATGGGGAGCCGATTTCATTATATTCTGCATTCTTGGGTCCGTGCTCATTTTAATCAAACTTTGCATCATTTCTGGGTTTGAAAGAAGAATGTCGGTCATCTTTTGCATAAACTTTGGGTCTTGCATTTTTTTCATCAGTTTAACCGGCTTGTCTTTGTCGTTGGATTCGAATATTTCTTTAAGTTCCGGATCGTTTTTGAAAGTTTCCATAAACTTTTTTACATTTTCGTCGTTTGTGAAATCTTTTGCGACTTCTTCCATTTCTTTTCTTTTTTCTTCGTTAGTAAGCGAGGAAACGGCGTCCGAAGAAAAAACTATCATGGATAGAGAAGATTGTTGATTGTGAGTGGAAACCGTTACGCTCTGGCTCATCTCTTCCATTTTTTTTGCAAATTCTTCCAGTTTCGCCTGAGTCTCCGGATTTTCTATCGCGGTCTGTATTGAGTTTTGTATTTTTTTATAGTTTGAATAAACGGTATAAAAAACCGCAAACGAAACGAATATAACCGCGATTAAGACGTATGCGAGTATTTTAAGAAATTTTTGTCTTTTTCTTATCTCTTCCAACTCTTTTGAAATTTGATTTTTTTCTTCTTCGCATTTTACGGTTTTGTTGTTCTCTTCCATTCGTTCCTCCATTTGACATTATACAAAATAAATTATAAGATATATAATAATGCGACTCTTTCAAGGCTCTCTCTCGAAAGTCGTTTTTAAAAAATCTTAAAAAGCCCTCATCGTCTAGTGGCCTAGGACGCTGCCCTTTCAAGGCAGAGATCAGGGGTTCGAATCCCCTTGAGGGCGCCAGTCTATCTTTAATTCCTCAACCGCAATTCGGCTGTTTTCCTCTTTAAGTTTCGCTTTTGCCCCTCTTTGTTCTGGAATATAATTCCCCCCAAATGTCAACTTTTTATCCAGCATTTTCTGGATTTCTCCAATGGGATTCTCATGAACTTTAATAACTACACGGTCTTTAAATATAATCACTCGCTCTAACATTAAACGAAGAATTTTTATCTTAAGCTCTACTGGTAACTTATTAATGAACATAGCAAAACGCTGGAATGTATTCTCAATCACATCCACATCATAAACAGCCTGACGGCTATGCGAAGCACGTGCTTCTATTTCAACTATTTGCCCTTTTAGATTCTTTTTGACATCTTCCAAACGCTGAATCTCCTCTGCCACTTCACTTGATTTACTTCCAGCTTTAACCAAATTAACCAAATGCCGCAATTCATCCTCAATAGTTTTTAGTCGCCCTTCAATTACCTGACGCTCCTTATTCAATGGGATAAGACTTTCCTTAGCTTTCTTTTGAGCTTTGAGTGCAACTGATTCCAAAAATTTTCTGTCCCATCCTATAGCTGCAAGATTTTCTATTACTGTAAAACTAACCTTCTTTCCTTACAATTTTAACAAATTTCTTCACTGTATCAAAAGGCCTCTTTCCCATATTACGGTATCCTTGATGCGACCTCTCATAATTATAGTATTTAAGCCACTTATCCAGATCAGCCTGTAATTCTTCTAATTTGACATACAGTTTCTTCCTGAATACCACACGGAAGAATTCGTCAAGAACTGTCCTGTTGAAACGCTCGGTAAATCCATTCGTCTTCGGACTTTTAACTTTAGTCCTTCTATGTTTTATATCGCTAAGCTCAAGGTAAAGCTCATACGGGTGATTTTCAGTCCCGCAATATTCTCGACCATTATCGGTCAGTATGCTCTTAACCGGAATACCCCATTTCTTATATTGCGGTAATACTTCATTATGAAGCACGGCAACGCTATGTTCTGGCTGTTTGCCTGTATGCAGGTAAGCGAAAGCGTAACTTCCATATGTATCCACTACCGACTGCAAATACACTTTCCCGACTCCTTTAAGCGACCCCACGTAAAAAGTATCCTGTCCAAGTAATTCACCAGGTCGACGGCTCTCTATATGACGTTCACGAAAGCAGGGATTTGCCTTCTCTATTGCCTTTATCTGTTCGGGGGTAAGGGGCAGTTTTTCCTTAAGATGCTTTTCTTCAAGCTTCAAAAGCCGGTCGTAGCGGCTGGCCATCCCGTTCTTTATAAGAATATTCTGTATCGTGGGACTGGACACGCTTATACCGCGCAGTTTAAGTTCATTGGACAGTCTCACGCATCCCCATGTGGGATTATCCAGACTGAACTTTAATATCTTCTCTACCGTTTCTGGCGGCGTTGTTTGGGGGTGCGTCTTATGTATAGGCGGCAAGTCTTTGAGGCCTTCCAGACCGTGGGTCTGAAATCGTCTCTTGTATTCGTAAAACTGGGAGCGGTTTATCCCGCGTCTGCGGCATGCCTCAGACACATTCCCTAATATTTTGGCCAGCTCAAGAGCGCTGAGCCTTTGTTGAATTAGTTTGTTTTCAGCGTTTGACATTTCTTCCTCCTTACGTATATTATACTTGTATTGGAAGAAGATTAGCTATACATGTAATGTCCTGTTAAACCTTTCTATACAACCATTGCTTTGCGGATGTCTGGGATAATTATGATAGTGGATTATATTCTCTTTGCTTATATAATTCCTGAAATGTTTCTCAAATTCACTGCCATTGTCCGTTTGAACACGCCTGACTTCATATAGGGATAGTTTACGGTATTTCTCCATAAAATCTCTGGCAGATAAACTTGAAAGACTATTGTATGCGTAAGCAAATCCAAATCTGCTTTTTAAGTCTATAGCTGTAATCAGATATCTTTTAATCCCGCCTTCAAATATACTTATAGAATCAATCTGAATCAAATCTCCTGACCCGGCAGGTTTGTATCCATTACGCCTTCGCTTCTTCAGCCTTCGGATCCTTCTTTCTATAATCCTGCCACTACGACCATTCAGGCTCATCTTCTTGTGACTGTCTGTTATCAGACCTTCTTCCTTAAGATCTTTTATTAACCTGCCTATGCTAGAAATTGACACCTTTTTCAGTCCCGTATTATCACAAAATATATCTAATGCCGGTTTTATTGTTTCCTGCCCCACCTTAGGATGTTTAATCCTATATTCTACTATAAAGTCTTTTATCGCATCTGGAACATCCCTCCTACGCCTTCGCTTAGGTGCTTTGCTTAATGGAGCAAGTGAAACCAACTGACCACCATTTATGCTAAGTGTCTTTTTCCATAGATAAACTGTAGAACGGGATACACCAAAGGCTTCTTTAGTCGCTTTAGCACCATATTTGTCAAAAAAATCTATTATCTTTACCCTTCGTTCTATTTCCAATCTTTGTGGATGATTTATCAGCTCACCTATCCTTTTTAAGTTTTTTAGACTTTTCAGTCTGAAATTTGAATGTAAATATATCTGTTGCATATTGGACGCTCCTGATATGGTTTGATATGCATTATTTTAACACTTTTTCGTTCTTAAAACTGTCCAATATGTTTCTGAGATTTTTCAGAATTTTGTGTAATTTTTTTAAAGGGTTTCCTCCAAATATTATTTTGCCTATTAAACACAGCAAAAATTATTCTTTCAACGCTTTGCGTGTTTGTAAAACAACTCATCGGTCTTGTTCGCCTTCTCACCTCCCTGAATACCCGCTCTATCAAATTTGTTGTCCTTAATTTTTTCCATAACACTTTTGGACACTCATAAAAGTAAAGTAGGTCTTCTAAATCTTTCTCAAGACATTCTACTGCTTTGGGCGCTATTGGCCCCCAGACTTTTTCCCATTTCTTATATGCTTTAATTGCTTCATGCTTATTTGCTGCGTTATAAATATTCCTTGCTTCATTTATGCAAGGCTTTTGTAATTTCTTTGGTAATTTATTGGACACATTACGCAGCTTGTGCGCCCAACATCTTTGTTTCTTAACATTAGGCCAAATTAAATCCACAGCATTATATGATCCTCTATTCCCATCCATTACAACAAGCACTAAATTCTCACCTTTTAATCCCCTATTATAAAGCGAAGTTAAAAAACATTCCCATGCTATCTGTGATTCACCATTGCGCGCTAACCTGAAATCTATAAGTTCTCTAGTACCATCTTCCTTGATTCCATATGCAACAAGAATACAACGCTTCATTGATTTGATTGGACTCCTGGCTTTTAAGTATATCCCATCCAAAAATATATACTCGTAATTATCTGATATAGTTTTACGATGAAATTTCTCTACCTCTATATCTAATTCTTTGCTTATGTGACTTACCGTTGTTGCACTTATCATTTCTTCTTGATAGAGCGGCTTTAAAACTTCTTTCACTTTCCGTGTAGAAACCCCTTGTAAAAACATTTCAAGAATCAACTTATTTATTTTGGAACTTCGGCGTTCATAACGCTTGATTATTTTTAAATCCGTACCACCATTTCTAACACGAGGAACATTCAGGGAATTTATCCACCCAAATGCTGTCCATAAACTTCTTGAATATGTCCCATTACGCCAGTTACGCCGACCAGAATTATGTTCCCATCGCCTTGCCCCAGCTAATTCCTGAACCTCTATATCCATTGTAGTTTCCAGTAAACGCTTCAGATTTAAAAGACATGCTTTGCTCAACCCGTCTTCTAATTCCTCCCTTGATATCACTGCTACTTCCTTCCACCTTTGATCTATGTCCTTGTCTGTAAAGTATGGTTCTTGTATAATATTATTCATTGGGTTATCCTCCTTTTAGTTTTTGACTACTATATTGAAGGATAACCCTTTTTATTATCCTTGTCAAAAATTACACAATTTATGATACATAACCTATAAAGAGTTATTATCCGGGAGGTTGGCTGAATATTTGATATACTATAACACTGAGAGGACACATAAATCATTGAATATGAAAGCACCATTAGAATTAATTTTAGAAGATAAAATGTCGCAAATGTGTGTAACTCATACATTGATAGCATTTTCTAATGTGAAAATGAGCCTGAAATAGCAAGTTTTGATTCAGACGCATTTTTTTGAATTAAGCCTCCTTTTTTCATTATTTTTATACAGTTTTTTTCTAATATACTTCTAAACAACTTGTCTTTTGCTTCTTGCATTATCTTCGCAAATTCGTTGTCACTATATTCTAAAGATATATCATCCAATTGCTTAAAACTTATTCCAGGCTTTAAATATCTATCGGCATTTTTGAGCGATTTCAATCGTTCATATGGCGTTTGCCATGTTTCATATTTTCTATGCCTGATACCTCTTTCATCTATACTAACTCTAGCAAAACCACAAGGCCTGTGATAATTTAAGTATCTATTGAAATAGCGAAAATAAAACTTATTAATCTCAGACGCATATTTCTGCTCTATATGCCAATAACCCATATGCTTGCGTATAACACTTCCATTTTTACACTCTACTAATGCATTATCATTTGTCCGATTTGAACGTGATTTTGTCTGTTCTATTAAAAGTTCATTCAACATCTTCGCTACGGTCTTATTTATATATTCACTTCCGTTGTCACTATGAAAACTATGTATCTTAAATGGAAAGCATTTTAAAGTTTCCTCTAAAACCATACTCATTAAAGTTTCATTTATGTTCTCGACACTTGCAACCATTTCCCATTGTGTTACTTCATCAACTAGATTAACATGATATACCCCTTTTTTATTTCCCTTATCTCCCTGATGCACTGTATCCACCCTTAAATATCCTGGCTTACCATTCGGATTTGGTTTACGCCTTATACCTATATTTACCTTCACTGATTTTGTCCTTGCAGAGGTAGTTGATTTCATTTGATAACTTCTAGTTAAACGCAAATTGTAAATATGTGCAGGGGATATCTCTTTTAAGCGTTCAAAACGTTTATCACCATAAACACGATATTGCCTTTCAAGTATATGTTTCGTCGCAGGACCAGAAAGTCGCCCATGCGCATTATCAGTTTCTGCTAAAAGTTCCCTGTCAAATTCTGTGTATATAACTTGAAATCCATTCTTATTGTCATAATCTGGCTTTATAATTCCTTCCATAAGTTTCTTCTTTATAAGTCTTGTTACCTGAGCTTTTGAAAAATTTGTCATACGCATAATATATTTGCGAACAAAGCCTTTATCCTTTTTGCTAAGTGAAAAATATTTGAATCGTTCAAGGACTTTTTCAATCCACTTATATTTTTCCAAACGACTAACTCCACTAAATTTTATCGTAGAGCTTGAATTTAGAAATATTCTAACATCTTCTATGTTTTTTAAGTTTGAATCATCCATTGTTAATGTCATAATCCAAATTATTGCCCTTTCACCAAAACATTTCAAACATACTTGAAAGTCAAATCTAGCAAAGGATCCCATTTCTGATAAAAACCTTTTTTTAAAAAAATCCTGTCTAAAACAAAAATGACAAGGTTACATGCTTTTAATGGAAAAGACCTTTATTTCATAGATCTGACTTACTGTCAAATTCAAAGAACATTTTGCTACTTATTTTTGAGCTCATTTGTGTTAGAAACACGCTAAATTTCAGGCTCATACCGTATTAGACAATTCTTTTTTGAGAATAATCATAAATGATTTCATAGGGGAATTAAAAATTTTAGGAGGATTTTTTGGGCAAAAATAGGCAAAATTCGGGGCTCACTGCGGAAGTTGGCTGATCTGCAGATGATCCTAAAATCTCGGATGCGCTTTTTGGCAGGATTCCCGTAAAAGTGAAGTCGTGACATGGGTGTATCGCTGCGTAGTGGTGACTGATTGATGACCTAAAATTTCCTGTAAAACTCTTAAATTCGCACCACCTGATAATAAATGTGTTGCAGCACTGTGCCGAATAATGTGTGGCCTTACATCCGTTTTAATTTGAGCCTGCCTTGCCATCTTCTTCAATTGCCACCAGAAACCACCCCTGGTTAGCACCTGGCCTTGTGAATTTACAAATAGGGTATCCTGTGCTATGGGAAATCGTTTATTCTTTGTCTCAAGGTAACGAATTAAAGCGTCCTTAGCCTTCTGACCGAATGGTACTATCCGTTCTTTGCCACCTTTGCCTATTATACGGACAAGACATTCATTTATATTAACCTGTTCTTGTTTGAGATTTATTAGTTCTGATACTCGCATTCCAGTAGCATACATTAATTCCAGCATTGCATGGTTACGAATAAGATTAAATTTATTTCCTGTAGGTAAGCTCAATAACTTTTCCATCTCATTAATGCTTAATGGTTGAGGTATCCTTTGCCTGAGTTTTGGAAGGCGCATACCTTTTGTGGGGTCATTTGCAGTATAACCATTGGTATTTAGAAATCTATGAAACTGCCTTATTGCAATCGCAATTCCAAAAAGGGAAGATGATTTTATATTGCTATTTTTCTTTTGCTCAAGATAATCTAAAACATCGTTTCTTTTGGCCTCAATGGAAGTCCGTCCGTGCATATTCAGTAAAGAGATATATCCTTTGAGATGATAGTGATATGTCTGCCATGTATTCTCAGAAAGACCTCTTTCAATCCGAAGATGACGGACGAACTTGTCAAGTAATACTTCTGATGTCATAATTATCCCTTATTCTGTATGACCTTTACCCGCTTTTTGTCGTCTTTTACAACCTGCCAACCTTTGCGCGTATATGACACCATTCTTGCTCTGACATTGGCTTCAAGGTCTTTGCCTTTGGCTGCCTCTGGTGATTTCTTTGCCAGCTCATTTGCTATTTCTTTAACTGTCTTGCCACCTTCAAGAAGCATTGGGTCAATTATGGCAGCCAGTGAGTTCTCTTTGTTTGCCTTTGCCTTACTGCTATTCTTATTCTTGCTGTTGAACTTAAGAAGAATCCTTGAGTCTTTGCCTATTCCTTTTTCGTCATATGGCTTGAGTTCATAGTCGCCGTTCACTGCAATGGTTGTGCCGGTGGTCTCAAGTTTTATAAGGACCTTGCCAGCTTTTGAACCAGTCACTGTGACTGGGATACCTGTTTTAGACAGATACTTCGCACCAACTTCCGATTCACTTGCTTTCATTGTTATCCTCCTTTTTTTACCTTTCCATAGGGCAATTTGCCCTTCATGAAGGAAGTTACAATGATTTCTCAAAGAAATCAAGTCCTTTCTTCAAGAAAAAAGCTTTATTTTTCCAGCATTTTTTCTTTTATTTGCAAGATTAAATTTTTTGTTTTGAGCCATTTGTAAACTTAAAAAAGTAGTTCAAATCCATTTGACCATTAAGTCAAACGGATTTGAAATTCAGGACATAGAATTTGATTATAGCGTTGCTTGCCATTATTAAGAGGTAAATTAAAGGATTAAATTCTTTCGTTTATAAGCCATCTGTGAGCCTGAAAAAGTAGTTGAAATCCAATTAACCCTTAAATCAAATGGATTTGAAATTTAGAGGATATGGGGCTTAATTACATATATTCAGGAACCGCAGAAAGGAATCTTTCCCCCTCATACCCTACTGTCTGAAAGAGATCCAGTCCAAGTTCAAAAGCAGGTATAAAGTGGCTTTCCCCAATGAATGAATCATGGAAAAAGTTATCTTTTGGCGCCCTTTGCCCGCGTTCTTCTTGCTAATCTTCTACTACATCTTGCCGATATAGTTTAATGTTTAAAGTTCAATGTTGAAAGTTGCACGACAGGAACAAAAAGTCGTAAGTTTAAAGCTTAACGTTCAATGTTTAATGTCATATACCATAGAATAGAGAATAATCAAGTTTAATGTTGAAAATTCAAAGTTAAACGACTGGAACGAAATGCTTAAAGTTTTTCAATATTTCTACACATCTACGCCTCTATACATCTATGCACCTAATTCCAATGCATCCACACATCTATGCGTCTATACATCTATACTTCTACACATCAATACATCTACACATCTAATTTCCTCAAACCCTTCCGGTCCTTCACTATCAATCTGTTCGCGTTCCGTATCCAGCCTAAAAAGATATTGACTTATATCGTAAATATTGATTTAATTATTATTATAAGCGATTTTATGCGTTTTTTAAATAAAATTATAAAAAGCCTTTTTAGGCATAAAATATATATAAGTTTTAACCCGACTTCTTATCTTCCTTCTTTTACTTTTAATTTAAGCTTTTTTAGTTTTATAGCCATATTTATATCTTTAACCATATTTATAAGTTTTTCTATGTTTAATTATCTTAAAAACGTAGATTATTACGCGTTAAAAATAGAAAACAAGATACTTAGAGAAAAGATAAAAAATATTATGATCGTAGCAAACGAAAGTTTGGATTATTTGGATTCGGTTAAAAGAACTCAGATTCAAATATCCAAAATAATAGGGGATAATAAATTAAGAGAAGAATTCGGGAGCGTTTCCGTAGGCATGGGAGGACCTCAAAGTTCGGATGCTTTAAGATTGAGAAAAGCTTTTGAGAATCTGGATTATTCCAAATTAAACGAGAAAGAAGTAATAGAAAGTTATAAAAACATAAAATCCGAATCCGAAAAAAGATTGGGTTCTTACGATAGTGTTATAAACTATATAACTACGAGATTTAATCATTCCAAATCTCTGCCCAAAGGTTGGCCTGTTAATGGTAATATAACATCCGGCTACGGTTATAGAATACATCCTTTTACTCTTTCATACGATTTCCATAGCGGTATAGATATATCCAACTCTCCCGGGACTGATATAAAATCGACCGCGGACGGTGTAGTAAGATATACCGGTTGGGCGATGGGCTACGGTTTATGCGTCATAGTCGATCACGGTTTCGGCTATTCCACATTGTACGGACACCTAAGCCAATCGCTCGTCAATCAAGGGGATGTGGTTAAAAGAGGTCAGGTTATAGCCAGGCTCGGCTCAACCGGAACTTCCACAGGACCGCATCTTCATTACGAGGTCTGGGAATACGGAGTGACCAGAAATCCCATAAAATATATGGATAATTACAAACTGGCCAAGGATTTTTAATTATGGCTTTAATAAAAGAAAAAATATCTGAGCTTACTTCTTCCGAAAGCGTAATATCGGCCGATTGTATTTTTACCGGCAATATAGTTACCAAAGGGTCTCTAAAAATAGAAGGAACCGTTGATGGATCGATAAGCGAGGCGAAAGAAGTTTTCATATCTAAAACCGCCAAGATTACCGGTGATATATCGGGAGAAAAATGCGTAATTTACGGAAACGTCAAGGGCAACATACTCGCAAGCGATATGGTCGAGATAATGTCGAGCGCAAGCGTGGAAGGTGATGTTACGGCTTTAAGGATAATGATAGAGGAAGGAGCAAATTTTAACGGTAAAATAACTATGAGGTCCAAGAGATAGTTTAAAGGAGAATTTATGGTTACATTTTTGAATAAAAATAAGAAGATAATATTTACGATAACCGTGGGAGTTTTTGTGGTCGGGATATTTTTCGGCATGGGAGCGCTGATAGGCAACATATCTTTAGGCAATGTGGTCGCCAAAGTGGGCGGCGGAAAGATATCTTACGAGAAATACCAGATGCAGGTTAGAATGGCTTACGATAATCTGATGAAAACTCAGAATCTGCCCGAAGCCAACGATATGATAGAGAAAATGGTAAAACAGGAAGTTTTTAAAGAAATGATAGTACAGGAACTTTTATATCAACAGGCGGAAAAATTGAATATGGGAGTTTCCAATTTCGAGGTCGCGGTTGAAATACAAAATACCCCTATGTTTTTTTATGAGGGAAGATTCGACCCGAGAGTTTACGTGTCTTCCATATGGTCCAATTATAGAATGACTCCGAAAGAATACGAGGACTGGAGAAAAAAGGAAAGAACGGCGATGAGGTTTAAGCAGTTTTTATATTCCGAAATAAAACTTACTCCGGACGATATCAAATTTTATTCCGATATGATAGGCCCTAAAGCCAAAGAGATGGAAAAAGACAAAAACAAATTTGTTTCTCAATTGAAACAGGAAAAGTTTTTAGACGTAGCCAACTACTATTTAAGACAGCTTACCAACAAAGTCGAGATAAAAGATTACAGACAAAAATTCGAAAAAAATCAAGCAAGCTAAAGTGTTAAAAATAGAAAATCTTACAAAAAAATTCGGAAACTTTACCGCGGTGGATTCGGTTAATCTGGATATCAAAGAGGGAGAGGTTTTCGGTTTCTTGGGTCCAAACGGCGCAGGGAAAACCACCACCGTAAAGATAATATCCGGAATACTAAAACCGACCTCGGGCTCGGTTTCGATAGACGGGATAGATGTTATAAATAATCCGATAGAATCCAAAAAAATGATATCTTATATACCGGACGAGCCTTTTGTCTATCCTTATCTTACTGCCAGGGAGTTTTTAAGATTTATAGCCGAGGTTTATAAAATAGAAAATTATAACGACAAAATAGACGAGCTTTTGAGTTTTTTTGGACTTTTAGATTATGCGGATTTGCTTCTTTCTTCTTACTCTCACGGCATGAAACAGAAACTCCTTATAGCCAGCGTCGTTTTAAGAAATCCGAAGGTTATGCTTTTCGACGAGCCTACCGTGGGGCTTGACCCTCTAAGCGTAAAGAAGTTTAAAGAACTCATTAAAAGGCTTACTCTGGCCGGAACCAGCGTTTTTATGTGCACTCACATACTTGAAATGGCCGAAAAGATATGCGATCAAGTCGCGGTGATAAATAAAGGCAAAATAATAGCCAGCGGCAAAGTCAAAGACATAATAGGCCACGATAAAGACAAAAATCTGGAAGATGTTTTTTTAGAATTAACGTCTTAGTATGCTTCTAATATTAAGATACCGATTTGTTTCTTTTATAAATAAAATCAAAAACTTAAAAGGCTGGAAAAGATTAAAAACTTTAATTTTTTCCATCGTTTCTTTTTTCTTGCTAATTCTTTTATATCTTTCTTTTTTGAGAATATTAAAATATCTCAAAGGTGTGGAGCTTATAGGAGACCTTTTGATATGGAAGTTATCTTCGATGGTTTTCGTCATCAGTTTCTCCATGATAGTCGTATCTTCGCTTATAATATCGATGACCACTCTTTTTTATTCTTACGACCTTAAATTTCTTTTTTCTTTGCCTGTAAGAGAAGATAATATTTTCGGCGACAAAACTATTTCTACCGTTTTTTATTCTTCGTGGAGTCTTGTGGTTATAATAATGCCTTATGTTTTAGCTTTAATGAAGGTTAACGGGTTTGGATTAGGTTTTTTGGTTTCTTTTGTTTTTCTTGTCGTTCCTTACGCTTTTTTAGCGGCGGTTATAGGGGTTATTTTCAGTCTTTTGCTTATGTATTTCTTTCCCAATTCAAAAACCAGAGACGCGGTCTGGATTTTGTCGAGCCTTTCTTTTTCGCTTGTTTATGTGGCTTTGAGATTTTCAAAACCCGAAAAACTTTTAAGGCCGGATATGTTGGGAGTAATAGCCAATTACCTTTCTTATCTTCAGGCTCCGACGGCCCCGTATCTTCCGAGCTGGTGGTTTACTAAAGCCTTGATTTCTTGGTCGGGCTCCAATTATTCTAATTTTTTATTTTATTCTTTCCTATTATACGGTTCGTCGTGGTTTTTGTTTTGGCTCTTGTTAAAATTGAGTTTGAAAACTTATCTTAAAGCTTTTAGCGGTTCTCAATCCGTAAACCAAAAAAAATATTTTTATAAAAATCCGTTCGAATTTAAATTTTTAAAATTTTCCGAGTTAAAGGATTTATTGGCTTTTTTTTATAAGGAAAGAATTACGGTTAAAAGGGATATAAGGTATTTTTCTCAGATAATACTCATAATAGCTCTCAGCATGGTTTATGTTTTTAGCGTAAAAAGCCTTCCACTTGATAATTACGAAGCGAAAAACTTCGTTTCGTTTCTAAATATTACCGTAGCGGGGTTTGTGGTCTCGGCCATATCTTTAAGATTCGTTTTTACATCCATAAGTTCGGAAGGGGGAGCATGGTGGATAGTAAAAACCGCCCCGGTTAAAATTGAAAATTTCCTTTTTGCCAAATTGATATTTTATTTTATTCCGATATATCTGTTTTCCATGGTGCTCGTATCGGTTTCCAATTATTATCTGGAAGCCGATTTGTTTATGTTCAGGCTTTCGGTTTTTATTATTACCGTTATGAGTTTTGTTATATCCGTTTTCGCCGTAGGTTTCGGTTCGATCTTCCCCGATTTTAATATAGAAAATATACATCAAGTGGAGTCCTCTTACGGAGGTTTTATATTTATGGCGGCTTCTGTTTTCTACTGCGTTATTACAGCCACTATTTTTTCATATCCGGTAAGAAACTATTTTTTCTGCCTTTATAATCCGAATTATACTTTTGAAAAAACTCTTCTTTATTCGGCATTACTCGTTTTTTTGATTATAAGCTTTTTATCTTCGTTTTTTATTTTTTCAAGAGCGGTTAAGTCTCTAAAATCTCACGAATCATAATGTATAATATTATTATGAAAATATGTATTATTCTCTTCGCTTTGTTTTTGTCGGCTAATTTAAAAGCCGAAAATTTTTATTCATACGGAGATCCTTCGAAAAACGAGGTCGCCCTTACTTACGACGACGGCCCTTCCCGGGATACGCCCGCTTTGTGCGATATTCTTAAAAAATACAACATTAAGGCTACGTTTTTCGTTTTGGGTGAAAACGTTAAAAGATATCCCGGTTATTTAAAAAGAATAAAAGAGGACGGACATCTTATAGGAAGCCACACTTATTCTCATAAAAATTTTTATAAGTTTAAAAACAATCCCGATATGGCAAAGATAATAGAAGATGAGATAATAAGAACGGAAAACGAGATAAAAAAGATAACCGGAGAAAAACCGGTTTATCTCAGATATCCTTACGGATATAACGCCAAAATCGGAATAGATATGGCGAAAAAAATGGGTTATAAGGTTTATAATTGGAGTTTCGGTTACGATTGGAATAAGATAGGCGACGAAGAGCTTGTAAACAAATATATTTCAAACATAAAGCCGGGAGCGATATTTTTAATGCACGACAGGAAATACAAAACCGATAGAGTTTTAAATTTAACTCAAAAACTTATAGAGGAACTTAATAAAAGGGGTTATAAAACCGTAAGGCTCGACGAGATGAGTTTTAAATGAGTTTGGATTTATTTGAAGCGGTTAAAAAAAAGATAGAAGAAGTCTATCCTTTCTTGAAAGCAAATAAAAAAAGGGAAGTCGTAAGATTGGTTTATGAAATATTAAAATCGGGAATAAAACCGGATTTCCTTTTTCTTCCCAAGTATAAAAATTACGAACAGCTTAAAAGAAATTTGATAGCGGTAAGATATCCTAAAAGTTTTAAGGAATATCCTTTAAACAGATTCTATCTTCCGGAATTGAATTTAAAAAAAGAAGACTCTTTTATAGAAAAGAGCGACTTTTTAAAAATAAAAAAAGTCGTAGCGGAAAAATCGTTGAAAGACTCCAAAATCGTTTCAAATATAATAAAGAAATATCCCGATGTTAAAATCGATTATATAGAAAACTTTAAAAGCGTGAAAAAAAGTTTAGAGATAGCCGGTTATAATAAACGTTCCCAAAGGCTATATGTGATTAAAGAAAAATTCGATTTTTTGAAAAAATGCCCATGTACAAAAAATTGCTTGAGTTGCGATTATTTCGTATTGAATTTAGGGTTTGGATGCCCAATGGAATGCGAGTATTGCTTTTTGCAGGGTTATCAAAACTTCGAAGGCATCGTTTTGCAGTCGAATATTGAAGATTATCTTAAAAAAACGATAGATTTTTTTAGAAACATAAAGAAACCGATAAGAGTAGGAACCGGCGAATTTACCGATTCTCTGGTATACGACGATATAACCGAATATTCGGTCGATATAATAAAAGAATTTTCAAAACATAAAAATATCATATTTGAGTTTAAAACAAAAACTCTAAACATAGATAATATTTTTAATCTCCCGCCGGCTTCCAATATCGCTTTTTCATACTCCTTAAATCCGGATAAAATCATAAAGAATTCTGAGCACTATACGGCGTCTTTTAAAGAAAGAATATACGCTATCAAAAAAATATCCGATTACGGTTATTCCGTCGGTTTTCACTTAGACCCTATCATATGCGCTCAAGGATGGAAAGATTTATATCGCGATATGATAAACGACATATTTTCATTAATCTCGCCTTCGAAAATAAGATGGGTAAGTCTCGGAACATTCAGATTTAAGCCGGATACAAAAAAAGTTATAGAAAACAGGTTCAAGGAAAACATAATTTTGGACCAGGAGATGATTATAGATTTCGACGGAAAATTGAGATACCCTTATTTTTTAAGGAAGGAAGCCTATATTCATATTTTAAATTTACTTAAAAGCAAAAAAATGGATATTAACAAAGTTTATCTTTGCATGGAAGAATCCGATATGTGGAAAAATGTAGGGTTGGCTCCGATTTTAAAATGGTAGTTTTTTTTATGTATAATTAAATATTGTATACGGAGGGCATATGAGCATAGTTCTTTCCACCTGCGCTATAATAATTACCGTTATAATAATACTTGTCGGTCTTGAACTCATAGACACTTTAAAAAAAATAAAGTCCGCATCCGAGGCGGTTGAAAAGCTTTCAAGAGACATAGACGATAGGGTTATGGACGTAGAGCCGGCTTTTAAAATGGTTAACGGAGTATCCAGCCAGATAAACAATCTGGTTTCCAATTTGATAAATTCCATATCGTCCTTATTTAAAAAACAATGATACTGGATAGATTTTTTAATAAAGCATACGACCATGCGGTTTTGGAGAAGATAAAATTTCTCTCCCAGATTTCTCTCTTTAAGAACATAAGAAGAAAGGATCTTTTGTATATACTCGAAAATCTTTACGAAAAAAAATATCTTAAAAACGAGGTTCTTTTCAACGAAGGAGACATAGGCAGGGCTTTATTCATAATATACTCGGGGAACATCGGTTTGTACAAAAAAAACGGGGATCAAAACATATTGTTTTCCGAAGTAAAAGCCGGAGATTTTATAGGCGAGATGGCTCTTTTGGAAGAAATGCCGAGAAGCTTAAGCGCCATATGCCTGGAAGATTCTTTCGTTTTTTTGCTTTATAAAACCAACATAGAAAACATGATAAACTCAAAACCCAAAATAGCGGCTCGAATCAATTATAATTTAGCCAAAATTCTTTCCTCAAGGCTCAGAAATACCCTAAGGTCAAATGAAAAATAATATAAGGATAAGAGAAATTATCTTTCCCGCGATTTTGTTGCTGTTGGCGGTTGTGGTTTTTTATTACGCGAGAAAAACTTTTTTTACTCTTATTTTAAGCGTGGCTTTTTCGTATCTTTTAAATCCTCTCGTAAGGTTTTTTGAGGTTAGAGGAATAAAAAGGATATATACCGTAAGCGTGATATACGGAGTGGCCGGAATGTTGTTCGCTCTTCTCGTTTTTATAGTTATGAATCTGGCTACGATAGACTTAGATTCTTTTATAAACAACTGGCCCAGCTATTATTCTAAATTCGAGAGCATTTTTACTTCTTTTGTAAACAAACTGGTTTCGGTTTTCCCTTTTTTATCCCAATTTAAATTAAACGATAAGATTCTCGGCTTTATGGTATCGGTTCCGAGTTACGTTCTTTCTTTTATACCTTCTCTTATGCTCGTTTTTATAATACCTTTTATTTC
>Ga0067045_1028323_pt1 | contig 36189 bp, 30 predicted proteins | sample TerdegcTABiofilm_FD_59184 | JGI IMG/M metagenome (GOLD analysis project Ga0067045, IMG submission 59184) | Combined Assembly of (Gp0054472, Gp0054536) Wastewater bioreactor microbial communities from Singapore -Terephthalate degrading...
ATTGTAGTTATGGTATTTTTCTGCTTAGTATATTTGACCATAGTTGGTTTTGGAGAACAGATAACTGCTGAAGAAATTATGAAAAGAAGAGATGAAAATGAATATATTCATTCTGCTTATGCTGAGGCAACGATGATTATTAGTAGAGGTGGGAGAAAAGTGGAAAAGACCATGGTGATGTATTCCCAAGAAAAGGATGCCCTGGTGGAATTTACCAATCCTGCGGATAGGGGAACAAAGTTTCTCAAACGGGGAGATAATTTGTGGATGTTTTTTCCTGATGCTGAGGATATTGTTAAAATTTCTGGACATATGCTGGAACAGGGTTTGATGGGAAGTGATTTCTCCTATCAGGATATGATGGAATCAGATAAGCTCACTGAATTATATACCTTTACCCTGTTAGAAGAAGATATTTTTCAGGACCGTCCCTGCTATGTTTTAGAAGCTATTGCCCTACCCGGAAAAAAAGTATCCTATTATCGCCGGGTGGCCTGGATTGATCAAGAACGTTTTGTCGGTCTAAAAGAGGAACTCTATGCAGAAAGCGGCCGGTTATTAAAGACAATTGAAGTACAAAAGATAGAAGAGATAGAAGAACGATGGCTACCGGTGCAGTCTATTATGGAGAATAAATTACGTAGAGATACCTATACTCAGTTTATAATTAATAAGATTGAATTGAATCCAGAATTGGAGGAAAGAATATTTAGTCTACAAAGTTTACGTTGAAGAAAAAGATTATTGATCAAACCTATTTCCTTAAATTGATTTTAAATGCCCTTAGTATTTATACTATATAAAATAAAGAGAAGGGCATTTTTTATTTCCATGTAAAATACGATTTTTTTAAGGAATAGAATAAGAAAATAATAAAGAGAAAATTCATTTAAACAAAAAATTGCTAGTTTCTAAAAGGTGAAAAATAGGGTATTATTATAGGCAAATTTAAAGAAGAAAAGAGAAAGGAGTAGTTCAAACAATGGTAATTAATCTAAGAAGTGATACCCAGACCTTACCCACTGTAGAAATGCTGGAGGAGATGAAAAAGGCTCCTTTGGGAGATGATGTATTTGGAGAAGACCCTACTGTGAATAAGTTGGAGAAATTAGCTGCTGAAAAGTTAGGTAAAGAGGCAGCACTTTTTGTCGCCAGTGGTACCATGGGTAATTTATGTGCTCTTATGAGTCATACCCATCCTGGTGAGGAAGTGATACTGGAGGCTAATGCCCATATCTACTATTACGAAGTAGGAGGGTATTCTAGATTAGCCGGACTTTCCCCCCGCTTGGTACCGGGGGAGCATGGTATTATGACTGTAGATATGATTAAGAAAGTTATAAGACCAAAAAATATTCATTTTCCCAGCACTGCCTTATTGTGTATTGAAAATACTCATAATCGTGGTGGAGGAACTGTTTATTCAGTTTCTTTGATGGAGGAAATTACTCAATTTGCCCATGAGCTAGGGTGGAAAGTACATGTGGATGGAGCACGCATATTTAATGCAGCCATAGCCCTGGGAGTAGAAGCAAAAGAATTGGTTAAAGAGGCAGATTCGGTAATGTTCTGTTTGTCCAAAGGACTTAGTGCTCCAGTAGGTTCACTACTGGTTGGAGAGAGAACATTTATAGAAAGAGCAAGGAAGATAAGAAAGATGTTAGGTGGTGGTATGAGACAGGCAGGAGTATTAGCGGCAGCAGGTATTGTAGCCCTGGAAAAGATGATTAATCGTTTAACAGAGGATCATGCTCATGCTCGTTATCTTGCTGAAGAGCTGCTGAAAGTAAAGGGTCTTAAAATAGATTTAAATACAGTACAAACTAATATGGTCTATTGCGATATTAGTCAATTAAAGGCTTCTGCCCTTCAACTGACTGAATGGTTAAAAGGAGAGGGGTTATTAGTGTCACCTGTTCCTCCTGATAAAATACGTCTGGTTACCCACCGCCATATTTGCCGAGAAGACATTAACAAAGCGGTAGAAATTATAAAAATGGTAATTAAAGACAATAATCTTTTATTTTAATTAATTATAATTATTTGTGATAAAATAGAAAAAATTGTCCCTTCTTGACCAACCATCCTTTATTCTATGACCAGAACAAACTCTACCGGTCAAGCAGGACTATAAATTACTGTAAAAGGCTAAGTTGATGAATCATTTTTCAGTAAGTGAGGTGAGAAAATATGATTCAGGAAGATAGAATCTCCTATCTTAACGAAAAGGAGGAACAAGAAGGTAATTACATAATTTACTGGATGCAGGCAGCGCAAAGGATAAAATATAATCAAGCTTTGGAAACTGCTATCAGAATAGCCAATAAACGCTCCTTGCCACTTGTAGTCTATTTTGAAATTAATACAGATTTCCCAGAGGCTAATTTACGACATTATTATTTTATGTTGGAAGGATTGCAAGAAGTTAAACAAAATTTTAAAAATATGGGAATCAATATGGTGATAGGTTATCCCAAGGACAATAGATATACTAATCTGTCCTCTTTAGCTAAAAGAGCTGTAATGATCATTACTGATTATGGCTATCTACGATTTCAGAACGAATGGCGGGAAAAATATGCTCAGGAGCTGCCCTGTCTGATGATTCAAGTAGAAAGTAATATTGTAGTTCCCGTAGAGAGCGCTTCTAACAAGGAAGAGTTTAATGCGGTAACCTTCCGTAAAAAAGTACAACGTTTGTTACCATATTATCTTAAACCTATGGAAATGAGTGAACCGAAACAGACCTCGCTTAATCTTAATTTAGATTTACTTTCCTTTCCCTTAGATGATGTAAGGGAAAGCATTAAACGATTAGCCATAGATAATTCAGTACCTCCTTCTCCTGTTTTTCGGGGAGGTGAAAATCAGGCAGAAAATTTACTGGATGAGTTTATCAATAAAAAGATATACCGTTTCAGCACTTTACGTAATGATCCTTCCCAGGATTTCTTATCCCATATGAGTCCCTATCTACATTTTGGTCAGATCTCTCCTCTTTATATAGCTCTCAAACTTAAAGCAAAAGCACCAGCCGAAGCATACCGGTTATACTTAGAAGAATTAATTGTCAGAAGAGAGTTAGCCATAAATCATGTTTTCTATAATGAATATTATGATCAATTCAAAGGATTGCCCAGATGGGCTAGGACCACCTTAGAAAAGCACCAAAGTGATCCAAGAAAATTAGTTTATTCTCTTGCTGAATTGGAACATGCTTTAACACATGATCCTTTCTGGAATGCTGCGCAACTGGAGATGATGATTACCGGAAAGATGCATGGCTATATGCGTATGTACTGGGCTAAAAAGATTTTAGAATGGAGTCCTACACCTCAGGAAGCCTTTCAATATTGTTTATATCTTAATAATAAATATGAACTGGATGGAAGAGATGCTAATGGCTATACTGGAGTGGCTTGGTGTTTTGGATTACATGATCGCGCCTGGAAAGAACGCCCGATATTTGGCAAGGTACGTTATATGAATGATAATGGTCTAAAAAGAAGATATAATATGGAAAAATATATAGAACGTGTTAAAAAATTAAAAGAAGGTAAATAAAACCTTTTATTTTTGCTATAAAGGAGATTTTTATGTATATTGAACAATTCTATGTGCCCAAGATTGCCCATAGTTCTTATCTTTTAGGAGGGAAAGAATGTTGCGCGGTTATTGATCCCAGCCGTGATGTGGATAGATACATTGCTGCAGCAAAAAATATGGGTTTTAAAATAACTCATATTCTTACGACACACCTGCATGCTGATTTTATCTCAGGGCATATGGATCTGGTTGATAAAACCGGAGCTAAAATTTATGCCCCTGCTTCAGCTCAATGTCAGTTTGAACATCAGTCCTTACAGGAGGAAGATGAGTTTGAAATTGATAATGTCTTGATAAAAGTAATGGAAACTCCCGGTCATACTCCGGAACATATTGCTTATGTAGTCATAGATAGGTCTAGAGGTAAAGATCCGATAGTTCTTTTTTCTGGTGATACCTTATTTGTGGGAGATGTGGGAAGACCTGATTTATTCCCGAGTAGAGCAGAAGAGTTAGCTGCTAAATTATTTTCTAGTTTAAGGAAATTGGAGACACTACCAGATTTCTGTGAAGTACTTCCAGCTCATGGAGCTGGCTCTCTATGTGGTAGGGCGTTGGGTGCCAAAAGGAGAAGCACCATAGGTTATGAAAAAAAATATAATGAAGCCTTGCAGATTAAGGCAGAAAAGGAGTTTATTGTTTCAGTAACTACAGAAATGCCTCCCATACCTGATCATTTTGCCCGTTGTAGTGAAATTAACCGTCAGGGTCCTCAATTAGTACGTCGATTAGCTCCAATTCAAGCTTTATCTCCACTAGATTTTAACCAGTTGGTAAAATCCGGTCAATTTGTGATTTTAGACTGTCGTAATTATGATGCTTTTGGTGGACAACATATTATCAATTCCTACAGCATTGATTTTGGGGGAAATTTTCCCACCTTTTCGGGTTGGGTTATTCCACCAGAAAAGAAGATATTATTGGTAACACCTGATCGGGTCTCCGCTGAAGAGGTAGCGTTATGGTTGTATAGGGTTGGTCTGGATAATAGTTATGGTTATCTGGAAGGAGGAATGTTTGAATGGACCAAAAACGGATTACCCTGTAACCATGTTCTACAGATTTCTGCTCCAGAATTAGCAAGAGAAAGCGAAAATAATAACATTAAAGTTCTGGATGTGAGGGCATTTTCTGAGTTTGAAGATAGCCATATTGAAGGAGCAATTAATATTCCGGCACCTGATTTAAGAGAAAGATACCAAGAATTAGACCATAGGCAACAATATTACGTTGTATGCAGTACCGGACATCGTTCCAGCCTCGCTATTTCCTTATTATTACAAAGGGGATTTGAAAATCTAATTAATGTAGCTGGGGGAATGACTGGAATGGGGGAATTTGGTAAGAATAGAGGAGGGATTTACAAATGGGGTAGTTTCCCTTATCGCTGGAAAATTCATAGAAAATAGCCAGGGGAAATTGAGTTATGAAGTATAAAAAGAAAGGAGACGATTTATGGTGGAATTTATGACCTTACGATTATGGTCACCATATCTGGTGGGGGCAGGTATTGGTATCCTGAGCTGGTTTACCTTTTTACTTTCTAATAAGCCTATTGGTTGTTCTACTGCTTTTTCTCGGAGCAGTGGAATGATTGAGCAGCTTATAACAGGAAGATCAGTGAACAATCATCCTTATTATAAACAATTTCCAGCTGAAGTAGACTGGGAGTGGATGTTTGTGCTGGGTATTGTCATTGGTTCTTTTATTTCTGCATCTCTTTCGGGAGAATTTCGTTTAAGATGGGTTCCCTCTTTATGGATGGCCAGATTTGGAATATTAATTTTCCCCCGCTTTTTAGTTGCTCTGATAGGTGGAATAATACTGGGAATAGGCGCTCGTTGGGCGGGAGGTTGTACCAGTGGTCATGGTATTAGTGGAACTTTACAGTTAGCTGTGAGCAGCTGGTTGGCGGTAATACTATTTTTTATTGGAGGTGTTATAACTGCCCGCTTTATTTATTACGGTCTGGGAGGCTAAAATGTTAAAGGAATTACATTCTCAAAAGAAAGCTCAGCTCCTTCTGGGTCTTGTTATGGGCGTTATCTTTGGTTTCTTATTGCAAAAAGGAGGAGTAGCTAAATATGATGTGATTATGGGGCAATTGCTACTGAAAGATTTCACCGTAATCAAGATAATGCTATCAGCAATTGTGGTGGGTATGGTGGGCATTTATCTGATGAAAGGTATGAGAATGGTAGAATTGCATCCAAAACCAGGCTCTGTCGGTATGACTGTAGTTGGAGGTTTGATATTTGGAGTAGGATTTGCATTATTGGGGTATTGTCCAGGAACCATATCAGCTGCCATCGGTCAGGGAAATTTAGATGCATTATTTGGAGGATTAGTAGGTATTCTAATGGGGTCCGGAATTTTTGCCCATTTATATCCAGGATTGGAAAAATTTCTCAAGATAGGATGGTTCGGTGAAATTACTATCCCAGAATATCTAAAAGTAAACCCCTGGTTAGTAATTATCCCTATAAGTCTATTGATTGTATTATTTTTGTATATAATTGAATCAGTTGGCTTATAAAAAATAATGAAAAATTAAAGCCTTATTCAACTGAAGAAGAATTTAATTTAATTGTTTTATTATATGTTAAGTGAATATATTTTTTGAAAGTTAGATTTATATAATCCAATTTTATTTATTGCTGAAATAACCCAAATATTATAGAAGTTACATAGAACTGTAGTTGTTATATAATATTTTAGCGATGCATCTATTTTAATCTGGAGAATTTAGATGAATATTAAAAATACAATGATAGAAGTACTACAGGCTATATTACCCATAACTATCGCAGTATTTCTTTTACAATTTACCATTATTCGATTGCCGATAAGGGAATTTATGATTTTTCTTTTTGGGGTTGTTTTAACCTTTTCTGGTTTTATTTTGTTTCTTATTGGTGTGCGATATAGTCTTTTGCCTATAGGTGAGGAATTTGGTATTTTTTTAATGAAGAACGAGAATCTATGGCTGGTTATTGGTCTTGGTATTGCCTTAGGGTTTGCGGTTACTATCTCTGAACCCGGTTTACAGATCCTTGCAGATCAGGTAATGGATGTTTCAAATGGAGAGATTCCCAAAAGTCTTTTAATGGTTACTGTATCCTTAGGATTAGGCATATTTCTTGCCTTATCGTTGGTCAGAATCATTTATAAAATATCTTTGCGAATTATATTATTAGGTAGCTATATTTTAGTTTTTCTATTGGCCATATTCTCTTCACCAAATTTTTTTGCAGTTTCTTTTGATGCCGGTGGTGTTACAACAGGTCCCATGACAGTTCCATTTATTCTTGCCTTTGGAGTAGGGATGTCTTCAGTAAGTGGTGCAAAAACTACATCTGGAGATAGTTTTGGTTTTGTAGGCTTAGCGTCTGTCGGACCTATTTTAGCAGTATTAATTCTAGGGATGATATTCTAATGAAAATATTTATAGATATTCTAATAGACAAAACAGTAGAAGTGCTATTTGCTTTATTACCCCTTTTAATCATATTTGTTATATTTCAATTTATAAAAATAAAATTACCTAAAGCACAGTTTGTGATAGTTTTAAGAGGATTATTACTTACTTTTTTAGGACTTGTTTTATTTTTGAGTGGGGTTGATTTGGGTTTTATTTACATGGGTGATTTAATAGGTAAGACACTTGGACAATTATCTTATAATTGGATTCTTATTCCAATTGGATTTGTATTGGGATTTGTAGTAACCATTGCTGAGCCGGCGATCCAGGTATTAATTATTGAAGTTGAAAAAGTAACAGCAGGCTCGATTAATAGAAAAATTATCCTTTATTTTTTATCTTTTGGTGTTGCTGTGGCGGTGGCTTTATCGATGTTCAGAATGATAAATAATATATCTCTGTGGTATTTCATTTTACCGGGATTTTTAATAGTGTTGATTTTTATGTGGTTTGTTAGCCCTATTTTTGTATCCATAGCTTTTGATTCCGGAGGCGTAGTCACCGGACCTATGATTGCTACCTTTCTTTTATCACTAACTGTTGGGAGCTCAACTGTCATTTTGGGCAGTGATCCTCTAACTGATGCTTTTGGAATGATTGCAATGGTGGCTATGGTTCCCATATTTTCTATCCTTGTATTGGGTATATTATACAATAGAGCAGAAGCCAAAGCTAACGAACAAGCAAAGATAAATGCTGAAAAAGAAAAAGTAAAAGAATTTGTTTTACTGGGAGTATTTGCTAAAAAAAAATATATGGCAGATATTGTAAAATATTTTAAAAATATCGAATTTAAAGGAGATAATAGCATTCAAGAGTCATATAACAAAGTTGATGTTTACAGCGAAATAGTGACCTTTCCAGAAGAAATAGAAAAAGAGATGCTATTCAAGCTAATAGAAAAAGATAAGACTACCGATATTATAAGAACAATTCAGAAAAAAATATTTTTGGATGATTCTAACGAGGGCTTGCTATTTACTATAGATATGGATAAAATTGCTGAAATCTGTTATCTTTATCATTCCAAGAAAAGAAATAAGGAATAATCTGAAAAAGTGTATGTACATCGAGATGTTATTTCTAAAAAATACTTTAAACTTTTGCAATTAGCTTGATTAGAATATAATTCATTTATAGATATTAACAGAATCCCTATAGGAAGAGTTCTATGAAATATAATAAAGATAATGGAGGGGAAATATGGCTGAAATAAATATTAAATTTGATTTAATTGTGACTATCGTCAGTAAAGGGTATGCTACAGATGTTATTCAGACTTCTAAAAAAGCTGGAGCTGAAGGTGGTACCATTTTGTTAGGACGTGGTGCTGGAGTACATGAAGGTGGAAAAATATTTGGAATTCCTATTGAGCCGGAAAAAGAAATTGTCTTTACTCTGATTGACAACAACAAGACCAATCAGGTATTAAAAGCAATTCGGGAGGAGTTATGTTTGGATGAGCCAGGTAAGGGAATTTCTTTTGTACTGGATGTAAAAAAAGTGGTTGGCATCTGTCATCTGTGTGGTTTAGAACAAAAAAAAGATGATGAAGCAAAAAAATAGGAAATTCAAAGGTTACTTATTATAATTTTATGCTAAAATTCAGAAAAAAATCTTTTTTATTGAAGAATAATTTTTTTAATTTGAATTATAAAAGTTTGTTATTATTGATAAATCTATTTTTACTTTTAATTTTTTCTGCTCAAAACTGCTTAAATAATGAAAATTCTGGTTTTTCCGAAAATCAATATAGAATAATTGATATTTTTCCTCATGATAATACTGCTTTTACACAAGGATTAGTATGGAAAGGTAATTATTTTTATGAAAGTACAGGACTTTATGGCAGGTCTTCTCTGCGGAAAGTAGAAATACAAACCGGAAACGTATTACAAAAATATGATTTACCAAATGATTATTTTGGAGAAGGCATTACCATTTTTAAGGATAGTATTTATCAATTAACCTGGAAAGAGCAGACAGGATTTATCTATGATCAGGAAACCTTTCAACTGATAGATACATTTTCTTATTCTTATGAGGGATGGGGAATTACACATGATGGAAAACATCTTATTATTAGTGATGGAAGCCCGGTGCTTCATTTTGTAGATCCTTGTACCATGGAGGAAGTTAAACAGGTTACAGTATATTTTCAGAAGACCCCGGTGCGTTTTATAAATGAACTGGAGTATATTAAGGGTAAAATTTTCGCTAATATCTGGCAGACAAAACAGATTGCTATTATTAATACTGACTCAGGAGAGGTTACTAACTGGCTCGACTTGGGAGGTATTTTAGACAATATAGAGATAAATAGCTCTCAGGATATTGATGTCTTAAATGGTATTGCCTATGATGAAGATAAAGGCTATTTATTTGTTACCGGTAAATTCTGGCCTAACATATTTCAGATAAAAATTATGGATAATTTTGTACAGTAAAATATTAGTAGCTATGAGGCAAAAAGGTAACTTCCTAAAAAATGAATCCAGAGAGGGTGGTGGCGGCTATGACTAAAACAAAAGAATATAAAATTGAAAATTTAATAAATAAAAATATTAAATGTACCTGTGGGAAGATCCATTATGCAGGCATTGCCGATATTATTATTGGTAAAGATGCAATCAATAGGATACCTGGTTTATTAGCAAAATATCAATGCCAAAATCTATTTCTGGTGGCAGATGAAAATACTTATGGAGTAGTTGGGGAGAAAGTTGAGAAGCTTTTAAGAGAGCATGGATTTAATCTATCAGTACATATTTTTCAAAGAGAAAAGCCTTTGGTCGCTGATGAAAGAGCAATTGGAGAACTTCTAATTCGTCTAAATAAAGATACTGATATGCTTATTGCAGTCGGTTCAGGAACGTTAAATGATTTATTAAAATATATTAGTTATAAACTACATATTCCCTATATCATTGTAGCTACAGCCCCATCTATGGATGGTTATTCTTCATTTGTATCTCCCTTAATTGTAGGGAATCTGAAAATAACCTTTGAAGTCACCACCCCTCGGGCTATTATAGCCGATATTGATATTTTAAAAAAAGCCCCCTTGAATATGCTTCGGGTTCTGAACATCATCTTTCTCATTGCTGGGTCCGATTTTCAACCAGATTTAATCTTTCCATCCTTAAAAGAAATTAAGATTTTATTAGATGAAATTTATTAGTAGAGAAGTACCTAGAAAAAAATTTGACTAAATTAGATTAAGTATTTATAATCAAATAAAAAAATCGAAATAAGATAGGACAGGGTGAAGTAGTTATATAATTAAGAAAAAAAGAGAGCCACTGGTGGTGAAAGGTGGTAATTCGGTTATATAACGAAGTGGTCCCTGAATTTTCAGCCTGAAAGAGTTGACTTGAGTAAGTGCTGACGGGTTTCCTCCGTGATCAAGGAAAGAGTATCGGTATATATTATCTCTGCTATTAACTATTTTATACCAGTACTTTGTAGAGTGGAACTATGTAGTTCTAAGAAGAGTGGCAACACGGAACAACCTTTCGTCTCTGAGAGATGTTAGGTTGTTATTTTTTAATAATGATTTTATATACCCGTATTCTACTGAGATGGATTGATTTATAATTATTCTAAATGTTTATAAATTAATTCAATAAGGGTGGCACCGCGAAGTAGGCTCTTCGTCCCTATTTTAATCAGGGATGGAGAGCTTTTTTATTTTATTGATTCAGATATGAGCGTTCACAAAATTATAAAGAGAGGAGGGATATAATAAATAAATACTTGTTAATAAAAATATTCAAAATATTGATTTTAAAAAAATAGGGAGAATAAATAATGAATAAAAAAATTTTATTATTAACAATTTTTTTACTGAGTATTACTGTATTTAATTTGTCGGTAGTGGCCAAACAAATTCAATTGTCCATTACCACTGGCCCTATGGGAGGAGGCTTTTATCCCATGGGTGGTGGCATTGCTGAATATCTTTCCAAAACTATTCCTGATTTATTCATAACGGCTATCTCATCTGGAGGCGTGGATGAAAATTTAAATCGTTTGGATCGAGGTGAAGCAGATATTGGTTTGGTTAGTACTGGGGATGCTTATATGGCTTTTCATGGATTATCTCCTTATGATCACGCTTATGATCAAATGAGAGGTATGGGTATACTTTTTGGTAATTGGGTAGAACCTTATGCTCTAAAAAAGAGTAAAATTGAAACTTATTTGGATGTAAAAGGGAAAATAGTATGTGCTGGTTCACCGGGAGGTTCTATGCATAAGATATTTTTTGAAATATGTGAATTTCATGGATTAGACCCAGAAAAGGATTTTAAAAAGATTGTCTATTTACCTGCTGATGCTGCTATCCAGGCTATAAAAATGGGACAAGTAGATGTAGTAATGGAGATAGCTGCTATTCCCACAGCAGGAATAACAGAGTTAGCCTTAACCCATGATCTACATATATTAAGGTTTGCACCAGGATTGCGAGACAAAATGGTTCAAGAGTATCCCAAATATATGGCAATGACCATTCCTGCAAGTACCTATAAGGGAATTGAGGAAGATATTGAAACGGTAGGGATGGGTGCTATGTGGGCGTGCCAAAAAGAGCTTTCGGATGATTTAGTATATGAGATGGTGAAGAATCTGTATAGTGAAGAAGGACTAAAACATATGGCTTCAGTTCATCCTGCTGCAAAAAGTATCTCTTTAGAAAATGCTGCCAAATGGGAACCGATACCTTTACATGCTGGAGCGAAAAAGTTTTTTCAAGAACAGGGTTTAATCAAATAATAATGTGTAGCTAAAAGCTAACAATTCCATAATGATTCAGATAATTCAATTTGACCGGTTAACTAAGAACTTTAAAGTTAGCCGGTCCCTAGAATTAAGAAAGGAATGTAATAAAAAGATAGCATGTTATTGTTCAAGTTACTGAAAAATAATCAGGAGAAAAAAGTAATTACTAATCAGTTGTTAATGAAAGGAAGAGAAATTAATTATTGGACAAAGACAATGGTAGAGGTGGGAATGGCTTTATTGTCGACATTAGTTCTGTATTGGGCAGTGGACGTTACTTTTGATATAATTACTAAACATGCTCTTTTTTTAATGCTGGTTCTGATATTGTGTGCTATAACCTATCCTTTTTCAGTAAACATGAATAAAAAAATATCTCTATATATCGATTATTTTGTAATATTTTTTATTATCATTAGTTCATTTTATATAATGTACCATCCCTATGAACGTTTTGCCCGATTGAGCTCTCTTACTTCTCTGGATATTTTTTTTGGTGTTGGAATGATTCTAATTGGACTGGATATCGGTAGACGAATAATTGGGTGGTCTCTTACCTTAACTGCAGGTACTGTTTTAATTTATGCTTTTTTTGGTCAATATATTTCCGGTAGATTTGGGCATACTGGTTTTTCAATGCAAACAATAGTCAGTCAAATTTTTTGTGGTATGGAAGGCTATTATGGGCTGGTTACCAGAATTATGATTCAGTATGTAGTGCCTTTTATGATTTTTGGGGCTTTTTTAGAAAAAACAGGTGCCGGAGAGTTTTTTATTAGATTAGCTTTTTCTTTAACCGGGAAAACGGTAGGTGGTCCAGCTAAAGCAGCTGTAATTGGTAGTGCATTATTAGGGTCGGTGTCAGGTAGTGCTATTGCTAATGTATCTTCAACCGGGATTTTTACCATTCCAATGATGAAAAGAATTGGTTATCCTGCCCATGTGGCAGGAGCAATAGAAGCCTCAGCTTCTACAGGAGGGCAGATAATGCCACCAGTAATGGGGGCAGTAGCATTTATTATGGTAGAATTAACCCAGATACCATATTTAACTATAATAACTGTAGCAGCTTTACCAATTATACTATACTATATTACTTTATATACTTTTGTGCATATTGAAGCGAAAAAACAGAATATCGAGGTTATTGCTAATGAATTCAATGAACGATGGATAGATTTACTAAAGAGTGGATGGTATTATTTCTTTTCATTGCTATTGATAATAGTGGTAATGGTGCTGGGATTTTCTCCTAATCTTGCTGCTCTAAGTGGAATTATAGTAATTATGGTTATTTATATGATTCAGAATCGAAAGATAAATATATCCTTAGTTTTTCAATCCTTAGTTTTAGGTGGAAAATATTCCCTCTTTATTGGTAGTCTTATCCCTTGTATCGGGATTATTCTGGCCATAGTCGGTTTAACTGGAATTGGCTTAAAAGTATCCTGGTTTTTATCAGGGTTAAGTAATAACAGTGCTTTTTTGGCTATATTATTAGTAGGAATTATTTCTACCATATTAGGTATGGGTTTACCTAGTAGTGCTGCATATATTATCGTAGCGATTACTGCTGGTCCGAGCTTAGTTGGTTTGGGGTTTCCCATTCTGGTTGCCCATATGATAATGATATGGTTTAGTATTAATTCTGAGATTACTCCTCCTGTTGGTTTGGCTTCCATCGTAGGAGCAGGCATTGCTGGAGCTGATCCTATTAAAACCATGTTCACCGCTTTTAAATTTTCTAAGGGTTTGTATATCTTGCCTTTTTTATTTTATTACCGTTCAGCAATCTTATTACAGGGTTCGCTATGGATGATTATAGAAACTATGGTTATGGTATTATGTGGACTGATTGCTTTTGCTATATTTTGTGAAAGGTATCTTTATGGATTTTTACCTTTGGGGAGACATATTATCATTCTAATTTCGGCCGCAGGTTTATTTTATCCTCAGAGAATATTTAATTATTTAGGATTAGGTTTGTTTCTTTTAATTTTATATCAACAAAGTAAAAATCCCCCCACAAAATGTGCCCAAAAAATATTCTATTAAATTTTTAACAGATATAAAAACTATTACGTTAGATATTGGAAGGTGTAATTAAATGAAACAATATACATTATGCCGATTATGTTCTGCCTGTTGTCCAGTAGAAGTAGAGATTAGAAATAATAAAATAACTTCAGTTCAGAGAATCAAAAGATACTCTGATGCTTTGCACCAGGTATGTCCTAAGGCAGAAGCAGCACCAGAGATTCTCTATTCAGAGAAACGTCTCAAAAGCCCCATGCTTAAAGATAGAAAAAATAAGTGGATAGAGGTAAACTGGGAGAAGGCCATTGATATGGTTGCTCAAAAGATGACTGACATTAAAGATAAATATGGTCCAGAAGCAGTTTGCTGGTTGAGAGGACAAGCTCCAGATTGGGGAGGTGCCTGGCACTATGCTATGCGATTGATGCATGCTTTTGGTTCACCAAATGTTATTGGAAACGGTTCGGTTTGCCATGCCGGAAGAGAAGCAATGCAGGTTTTTACTTATGGAGAGATGACTAACCCAGATTACAAAAATAGTCGATGTATTTTGTGTTGGGGTAGGAATGATAAAGATACCAATCCTTCTCTTTATGAAGATTTATTATATGCCAGAAGTCAAGGAGCAAAATTAATAGTAATTGATCCAGTAAAAACTGAAATAGCTGAACAAGCTGATCTTTGGTTACCTATTCAGCCAGGAACTGATGGGTTTTTAGCTATGGCTATGATGTACTGGATGATTAAGCATCAAAATTATAATCACGAATTTGTAAATCATTGGACGATTGGTTTTGAGAAACTCACCAAAGAAGTGTTGCATTATTCTCCAAAAAAAGTAGAAGGTATTGTAAAACTTTCAGCTGATGAAATTATTGAAGCAGTGCAATGTTATGTACATAATCAGCCGGCTTGTATTGCCGAGGGAAATGGCTTGGATATGCATTGTTATGTTTCCCAGGTTACTAGAGCCATTGCCATTTTAAGAGCAATTAGCGGAAACTTAGATCAAAAAGGAGGAGATTTACTTCCTCAACCCATCCCAATAAAGAATTTTCAATTAAGGAACTCTATCTGGCAGCATCCAGAACCAATTAGCAAAAATTATCCTTTATTCAGTCAATATAGTGAAAGAAGAGGTATTCATACCTTAGGGGTACTTACTGATGCTATTTTAGAGGGGAAACCCTATCCCATTAAAGGACTTATAGTTCAAGGGGCTAATCCGATAGTCACTATGGCTAATTCTAATCGTGTGGAGAAAGCATTACAAAAGCTGGATTTTCTAGTAGTTATTGACCCTATGATGACCCAGACTGCTTTTTTAGCTGATATTATTTTACCAGCGAGTTATTCATTTGAGCAAACCATGATTAGCAATCAAGCTCTATCTAATAATTTTATTCGATTGCATAAAAAGGTAATTGAACCTTATGCCCAAAGTCGTCCTGATTGGGAGATTATTTTTACAATAGCCCAAAAATTAGGATTTAAGAAAGAATTCCCCTGGCAAAGTGTGGAAGAAGCTATTACTTATCAACTCCAACCTTCAGGGATTGAAACTCATATATTATGGGACAAGCCAGAAGGAATTATCACAGAACAAACTCGTTATAAAAAATATTTAACGGAAGGATTTAAAACTCCAACTGGCAAAGTAGAGATAGAATCCACCTTGCTAAATAAATATGGCTATGAGGCACTTCCCAAGTTTTGGGACAATCTTCGGTTTCAAGAGCCTTCTTTCTATAGACAAAAAGAAGAATTTCCATTTATTGTTTTAAGTGGTAAAAGACCAAATTATTTTGTGCATTCACAATTCAGACATATTTCTTCCTTGACAGAAAAGGGGAATTTTCCTGTCATTGATATTAATCCTCAAGATGCCGAAAAGAATAATATTAGACAGGGAGATTTAGTTAGGGTGAGCAGTCCAAATGGTAGTATAGAAATGAAAATTAACATTAGCTGCTTGGTATTGCCTGGAATGTTAAGAATAGCCTGGGGATGGGGCGAGGTAGAGAAATGTTATAATTTAAACTTGTTAACAGATGATTTGCTAAAGGATAGTATTATTAGTACTACCAGCAATCGTATTTTGATGGGTAAGTTAACAAAAATTTAGTGGGCTTCCTCTTTATAGTTGTGTGATATCAATAAAACTACATATTATCTGATTATCTGAATATTATCTAATTTGAATAAACTTTTCTTTCTAAGGAGTAATAAGTTTTATTATTTCCAATTTATAATTTATATGAAAAATTTTTTGTTTTTAATATAAGGTGAAATCAAAAAAATTTTGCTATTCGAGGTATCAAATATTATAATATTATTATTTATAGATTTTTATCTACTATTATAAGTAGGTAATAAAAAAGGAGTGAGAGAAATTGAATATAGCATTAGATGTAATGGGTGGGGATTATAGTCCAGAAGAAACTTTAAAAGGAGTCTTTCTTTTTTTAAAAGAACAAAATGATTCTATAGTGCTATTAGGAGAGGCAAAAATAATTGAAGAAGGATTAAAAAAGTACCCCTTTGATAAGGGGAAGATTGAGATTATTAATTGTCCGGAAGTAGTTAGTAATGACATATTACCGACTGAAGCTATTAGAGGGAAAGAAAATTCACCTATTATGAAGGGAATGGATTTGTTAAAAAAGGGGGTATCTGATGCTTTTGTTTCTGCTGGTAATAGTGGTGCGGTTATGGCAGCAGCAATTCTCAGGCTAGGTTGTATACCTGGCATTAGCCGACCAGCTATTGCTGTACTGATACCCACTTTTAATGGTAATAAAGTAATTCTAGATATAGGGGCTAATGTTGATTGCAAGCCAGTCCATTTACTTCATTTTGCCCTTATGGGGGCTTCTTATGCCAGGTATGAACTGGGTATTGAACAACCCAAGGTGGCCTTGCTCAATATTGGAGAAGAAATTAATAAGGGCAACCGACTGACTAGAGAGGCCTATCAATTACTACAGGAGAGGCAGGATCTTAATTTTATAGGAAATATTGAAGGAAGAGATATTTTTATGGGTTTAGCAGATGTGATGGTCTGTGATGGATTTGTGGGTAATATTGTCCTGAAAACTGCTGAAGGACTTATTAGTATGTTTATGACTGACTTCAAAGTTAGTATTTTAAGAAATCTTCCGGAAAATGATGCTATTAAAATGTTAAAAGAAAGATTCAGTGATTACACAAAAAGACGAAATTATAAAACCTATGGAGGGGCACCACTATTAGGAGTAAATGGATTGTGTTTTATCTGTCATGGTAGGTCTAAAGCCGAGGCGATAAAAAATGCTTTACATAATGCTTCAGTATTTGTAGAAAATAAGGGACTAGATCATCTGAAAGCACTTGACTTTCATTCAAAATATTCGACCCAGGATAAATCCTAACAACAAGCCAACCAAAAAAATAGTGGTAAGAATGCGGGCATCTTTAACCATGGCTATTCCTTTAAAACGAATTACAATTAAAGAAACAAAATAGGCCAGGACATTTAATGTAACAAAGATGGGCCAGGTAATAATTTTAGCCATCATAGGGCCGATATAAGGAATAGATTGAATTAGTGCTAAGAGAAAAGTAAAAATGTTGCTGAACATATCGATAGTTATTCCTACCAGAGCTATAATTACTGTAATAAGAAAAAGGTCTATATCAGTATATTTAAAAAGATAGTAGATCAATACCAGAAGGAAAGTAGCAAAGAAAAAGTCTGTTGCCGAAATTTGCGTTTTCTTAGGTATTCTGGGTTTGAATTCCTGTTTAAAAGGAATCTTTTGTCTTGACTTTTTGTTGTTCATATTTATTTTCACGTATATTTTAATTGTAATTAGGAAAATTAACTTATTAAATTATTTAAATTTCATCATTCATTCTCATATTTGCTATCATATAGAAAGGGAATATTACTTGTCAATCAAATTTTTAAATAGGCATATCCTAATACTCCATATATATTTATAGGTTAAGATATTTCAAGTTATTATTATCTTAAAATTACTTTTTACTTTTACAAAAAATGTAGCACACATTTTATTTGTAATACTTTTCAACAATGGTAAAATTTGTACTTGACTTTTATTGGTAAATAATTTATTTTTAATGGAAAAATATTCAGAACATCAGAAAAATATTACTTTTTTTATACAGATATAAAAAATTTTGTGAAGATAAGCTTAAGACTAACAAAATACTTCTTAATGTTTTCATCTTAATATGATTATATTGGTATGAAAATTAAAGCCCTAAGATTTATAAATCCATGAGCATTGTCCTTATAACAAATATTAATAAAACCATTGTAAAAATATAAAGAAAGCTTTTTAACATTTTAAGGTTAAAGCATTTTGAACCTACATAGCTTAATTGTGATATTTGCAAGACGATAGAATAATACAGAGGAGGTGAGTTGTTAGAGATATTCAAATTAATCAAAGTAATTAATTTAATATTCAGTTTATTTTTTATAATTTCGTGTTTTAAAGATAAAACTAATTTATTCTTAAAATAAAGGAGGGTTAAAATGTATAAAAAATGGATAAACTATTTTAAGATTGTCGTGCTATCAGTTTTTATGGTGGTTTTTAGTTGTATAAGTTTAGCGAATGATACTAGTTATATTCAAGAGAATAAAGATAAACTGATTACTCTTGAAGAGAATGGAAAGCCACCTACTGTGATACCCGAAGGATTAATCCCACCTGAAGATGCCTCATTAACAGCTTTAAGACATAAATTAGATCAGATGATCAAGGAATACTTACCAAGAATGTCTGAAATGAGCGATTGGCTGTATTATAACCCAGAGCCTGGCTATTATGAATTTAATGCTTCAAAAATGTATGGAGCAGAATTAGAGAAATATGGTTTTGAAGTAACCTATGGAGTTGAAGGGTTGGAAGAAGGATATAACAGTGTAATTAAAGAGAGATTTAATGCCGAAGGTCTCCCCACAGCTTTGGTAGCGAAATATAAAGGCAAAGATGAACATCCAATTATTTGCTTTATGTTTGAAGCAGATGCATTGCGAGCTCCTACCAGAGAAAAAGGAGCTTTCCATGGATGCCAGCATAATATGCAGGGTGCAGTGGCTCTAGGAGCGGCGATAAATTTAGCTAGATTAATGGAAGAAAATAATCTGCCGGGAAGTGTTTGGGCAGTACTTACTCCTGCCGAAGAGATTCCTCCTCCGGATAAATCAGCTATGACTAAGGCTGGAGTATTTGATGGAGTAGATGTTTTATTACGCAGTCATGGATTTGGACATCAGGTAAAAAGAAGTGAAGCCGGCTTCGGGAATTGCTGTTATCTGATTGATGCAGCTCTATATGAATTCTATGGAAAGTCATCTCATGCTGCTTTTAGTCCTTGGAGTGGTCGAGATGCATTAGATGCTGCCAGGTTATTTCTGACTGCCGTAGATATGAGAAGAGAACATTCCAAACCGGAATTTAGATTTATGGGTGCCATTACTAAGACAGGAACTGCAGCTAATGTGGTTGATGATTTCGTTCAAGTAGACCACTGGATTCGTAATAGTGATCCTACTGCTCAAAAAGAAATTGATGAAAAGGCGGAAGAGATTGATAAAATAGCTCAGGGAGCTGCAGCTGCGGCATTATGTGAAGTGAAAATCAGACACTATGCCCATTATTATAATGGAATAGAGTATGGTTGGCTTAATAATCTTTGGTGGGAATATGTTAACCTTTATGGTGATGCAGAGGCTATCTCGGATGAATTAGGTAGACCAAGTGGTTGGGCAGAATGTGGATATCCTTCGGTGAATATACCTGGTATAACTGTCTATCCAGCTATAGCTAATGTACCAGAATTAGCAGGACATAGTGATGAAAATGCTGATATTACTATTACTGAGGCAGGACATAAAGCATTACTACAAACTGCTCAAATCTCTGGAGCAATGGCTTTACGAATTATACTTGATCCCAAACTCCTTGCTACTATTAAAGAAGAACAGAAAAACTGGCAAGAATATGGAGTAAAGACAGGTTTAATTACAGAAGATATGATTAGAAAATAAGCTATTTTGATGAAATAATATAAAAGGACCGGTTATGATTAATAACTGGTCCTTTAGTATTTTAAAATTGGTTTGGATTTAACATAAGGAAAAAATTAAAATGGTGATAAAGTTTTTTTATGGTATTTTATCTTTTTTAATTTTTTTGTCTATCTTTTCTTTAAATTCTTTACTGGTTTTTGGATTGGAGAAGAAAATTATTTGGCAGAAAACTTATGGAGGGGATAATTTTGATATTTCTTCAGAAATTATTTGTACTAAAGAAAATAATTTTTTAGTTGTGGGTAATACTAATTCCCAGGGTGCCGGCAATAGCGATGCTTGGGTAATTAAATTAGATCAAACGGGTAATATAATTTGGGAAAAAACATATGGCAGTCAAGCTAATGATGGTGCAAATTCTATTATAGAGACAGTAGATAATGGCTATATTATCTGTGGTTACACTTGGTCGCAAAGTGCAAAGAAAGATGATGGCTGGATATTTAAGATTGATGGAAATGGAATTAAAATATGGGAAAAAGTGTATGGAGGAAAGTCTTTTGACAAATTATTTTCTATAATAAAAGATAGCGAAGATAATTATATTGCCATAGGAACAAATAGCTCCCATGGTGGTGGTAATAGTGATGCTTGGGTATTAAAATTTGATCAAGAGGGAAATCTAATCTGGGATAAAACCTATGGTAAAGAGGCGAATGAAGGTGCTTATTCAGTAATAGAGACTTACGATAGGGGATATATTATTTGCGGTTATGTCTGGTCTGAAGATAAAAAAGATGATGGGTGGATATTTAAGATTGATAGAAATGGAAGGAAGATATGGGAAAAAACTTATGGAAGTATTAATAGTGATAGATTAGTTTCAGTAATAAAATCCTGGGACCAGGGATATATTGCTACAGGCTTTGCGGATAGGAATTCTTGCTCTCTTTGTGATGAACAAGGATATATTTGGGTAATCAATCTAAGTGAGGAGGGGGAGTTGACATGGGAGAGGAAATTTGGTGGAAGCGTATATGATATGGCTTATAAAGTAATTCAATCACAAGAGGGATATATTTTAGTCGGAAGAACAAAATTGCAATCCAGCAAAACATTTAGCGCTTGGTTGTTGAAAGTGGATAAAAAGGGAAATGTTTTAGATGATTTAGTAATTACTAATAATAAAGATAATTATTTTAAATCCATAGCTACAGATAAAGATGGAGGGAATTTTTTCATTCTAGGAGACACTTGGTTTGAGACCTCAGGTATGTCGGATCTTTGGTTATTAAAAATCCACCCTTGATTTTACTCCTAATTTTTACTCCAAAGTTGTTTTAATTTTAGCAAAATACTTTTTTTAAATAAATCTTTCTTTAGCTTTATAAAGATACCGTCACCAATTAATTCCCCTTGGGTATAGATTCCTTCTTTCCTATGTTTTATTTCACATAACAGAGGGTCATCTTCTTGTGAAGCTTGATCCTCTTTAGTAATCTTCAATATACCTTCTTCCGGTCTGCCTTCCTGGTCAATCTCCATGAGCCTCAGGGAGAAATAGCACAGGCAGGATTCCTGATTAGGGGAAAACCCTACTACTTTAGAGCATTGCCTTAAATCTTTATTGATAACCACTGCAATTAAATTTATGGTTCTAATCTTTGGTTAGCGCTGAGTAGGGTGGGGAAGATAAACCAAAGAATATTCCCATTCTTCTTCTTGAAGATGACTTACTTTCTTCCCTTCTTTTAAAATAATTCAGTTAGCTTTAGTAACTTTTTCCAGAGGCAATATAAAATATAAACTATTTGTATTTTGTAATGCCCATCTTGATTTATATGTAAATTGATCAGTAGGTGGTAGAAATTATGTAGTGATATGCTCTGACCTAATATTTTGAGTGCATTTGTAAATATGATGTAATCTCTTTGGTAAGATAATACACTTACTTGAGTAACTCATTCTTCGGTTAGATTAGGATATAATAGTATTTTCAATTGATTGTTAATGAATTTTTTGAGTTTCCTAAATTTAGAATAATAAAATTTTAGTATTTATTTGACAAAAATAACTAATGTCATAATATATAGATACCATGATATTTTTTACTTAAAAGGAGTAGATTTCCGTGAAAGTACTAATTATAGGAGGAGTGGCGGGAGGAGCAAGCGCAGCAGCTCGTCTGAGACGTCTTGATGAAAAGGCTGAAATAATAATTTTGGAGAGAGGCGAATATATTTCTTTTGCTAACTGTGGTCTCCCTTATTATATTGGTGAGGTAATTAAAAAACGTGAAAACCTAATTGTTCAGTCACCTGAAAGTATGAAAAAAAGATTTAATATTCAGGTAAGGATTTTAAATGAAGTTAAAAGCATTGATGTTAGGAAAAAGCAGGTAGCTATTTACGATATTAAAAACAAGAAGACCTATAGAGAAAGTTTTGATAAATTAATTCTTTCCCCGGGAGCAGTCCCTATCAAACCTTCAATAAAGGGATTTGACGCCCCTAATGTATTTACTCTGAGAGATATTCCCGATGCTTTAGCCATTAAAAATTATGTAGATGAACATAGTCCAAAAAGTGCAATAGTGGTAGGGGCCGGTTTTATAGGAATGGAGCTAGTAGAAAATCTTCATAGAAGAGGGATAGCTATTACTATAGTTGAATTAGCCAGCCAGGTTTTAGCTCCTCTAGATGCTGAAATGGCTTCTTTAATTCACCAACACCTCAAAGAAAAGAAGGTAGAATTTTATTTAAATGAGGAGATAAAGGAAGTTGAATACCAAAAAGAGTTTTCTCTAGTTAAATTGAATAGTGGTAGAGAAATAAAGACCGATATGCTTTTAATTAGCATAGGGGTACGCCCCGAAGTTACTCTGGCGAAAGAAGCTGGGTTAGAATTAGGCCAAAGGGGTGGTATCAAAGTAGATCGTAATTTAAGAACTTCCCATCCTGATATCTACGCAATTGGTGATGCTATCGAAGTGTTAGATTATATTAATAGAAATCCTGTCCTTATTCCTCTGGCTGCACCGGCCAATAAACAGGGAAGGATCGTTGCTAATAATATTTGTGGGAAGTGTGGGAAGACAGAAGAATACGAAGGTACCCAGGGTACTTACATTTTAAAAATATTTGAAATGACTGTAGCAGCTACTGGAAATAATGAAAAATTACTTAGAAAGTTTAATATCCCTTATGAAAAATCTATTACTCATTCGGCATCTCATGCTGGATATTATCCAGAAGCCCGTCCTTTGTCAATTAAACTAATCTTTTCTCCGGAAAATGGCAAGATATTAGGTGCCCAGATAGTTGGTTATGACGGAGTAGATAAAAGAATAGATGTAATTGCTACAGCCATAAGAGCAGGAATGACGGTCTATGATTTAGAAAAGTTAGAGCTGGCTTATGCCCCACCTTACTCTTCAGCTAAAGATCCCGTCAATATAGCTGGGTATGTAGCTTCCAATATCTTAAAAGGAGACATTAAGATAATCCACTGGCATGACATAGAAAAGTTAAATCAGGAAAATTCTGTGCTAGTTGATGTGAGGACTCCCGAGGAATATAGGTTAGGCACCATCAAAGGAGCAAAAAATATTCCAGTTGATGAAATAAGAAACAGGTTAGATGAAATTTCTAAAGACCAGGAGATTGTCATCTTCTGTCAGGTAGGCTTAAGAGGATATATTGCCTGTAGAATTTTAAAACAAAATGGATATGAGAAGGTAAAAAATCTCAGTGGTGGATATAAAACCTATTTTCCGGCTGTGCAAAGGCAGGATAATTCAGATGTTTTTAAATATGAAAAGATAGACAAATCAGACTTGATCAAAGCAAGGGAGTCTTCTCCCGATTCAAAGGAGAATTAAATAAAAGTTAAAATTCAATTAGATGCTTGTGGTCTTCAATGCCCTGAAACCATAATCAAGTTATCTAAAGGTTTAGAAGGATTGAAAGAGGAAGAAAGTTTAGAGATAATTTCGAACGAACCAGCTTTTAGCTTGGATCTGGAATCCTGGTGCAAGCATACCGGTAACCAATTGTTAAGGATACAAAGAGAAGGAAAGATTAGTAAAGCCTGGAGAAAAAAGGGGAAATTCTCAAGTAAGGAATAATTTGAACCATAGAAAAATTAAAAACAGTGGTAATGACAAAACTATGGTGATCTTTAGTAGCAATCTGGATAAAGTTATTGCCTCTTTTATTATTGCCAATAGTGCTATAGCTATGAGAAGAGAGTTTACTATGTTTTTTTTACTTGTTGGGGACTTAATATTATAAGAAAGACAAAAAATAGGAAAGTGAAAAAAGATTTCTAGGGGAGGTGTGTTCGGAATGATTATGCCTAGTGGTTCTCAAAAAATAAAACTATCTCAGTGGACGGTTCTCTGTTTAAAATTTTCTTCTCACTTATTCAATCCCAATCTTTCTATAAAATAAAGTATAGAATAATACCTGAGATAATGGTAAGAGGAACAGTGATTATCAGTCGCAATCCCACCAGTTGTGGTTCAAAGAAAATAAAATCATAGACTATTCTACTTAATCCGATGGCTCCATAACCGATAAGCATAGTGACAATGATACTTATGTGGGCCCCTTTCTGCAGGAGGGACTGTAAAATAGGATATACAGCATAGGGTCCTCCCTGTAGTAAACCTGCTAAAAGCCCTCCGGTGACAATTCCCCTTATACCACTTTCCTGGCCAAACCATTTTATGATTAACTCATCAGGTAACAATAAGGTGATGGCCTGTGCGATAAGAAGGGCAGAAAAGATGACTGGTATGAGTTCAAAAAAGGTATGCAGGGAAGTTATAAAGCCTTTCTTTGCAATGTCTGGTTTATACATTATTAAGTAAAGATATAAAGCGACGGTACTGGAGACAATTATTCGCTGAGCCCAGTTTTTGCCCAAGAAATAGAAAATTAAATTCATATTTTTACTCCTTGAAATTTTATCTTACTTATTTAAGTATAGCACAGTTAAAATTAGTTTTATCTGATAAATTTGAATTTAGAAGTAGAACTATTCTTGATTATTTGTTAAAATCATTTTATCTTATATTATCATTATTAATCATTATGCAGGGTTTACCCAGGGGAATGTCTTTAAGGGAAAATATGGAAAATAATATAATTCTTTTTTTGGGAAATCATTAGGATAAGGGAAAATCAGAATGTCTTTTTTATCAACAATTTTTCTTGCTTTTGGATTAGCTATGGATGCTTTTGCTGTTTCTATTACCGGAGGAATTGTCTCTGGTACCGTTAATCTTTTTTTTGCTTTTAAGATTGCTCTTTTGTTTGCTGCTTTTCAGATGATAATGCCTTTGATAGGCTGGTGGTTGGGACAGAATATAGTTATTTATATAGCACAATACGATCACTGGATTGCCTTTTTTCTTTTATCTTTAGTCGGGGCAAAGATGATTTATGAATCTTTTCAAAATAAAGAAAATAAGCAATCTATTAATTTTAATAATCTATTAGTATTATTATTTTTAGCCTTAGCTACCAGCATAGATGCATTTATTACTGGAGTAAGTCTCTCTTTTCTAGAGCTAAATATTATAAGAGTAATCATTACCATTGGTATAATTACTTTAATCTTATCTTTTATAGGTGTTCGCATAGGTAAAGTATTAGGTTGCCTGATGGAGAGATATGCTGAACTGGTTGGTGGTATTATCTTAATTGCTATAGGTCTTCAGGTATTAACTGGACATATTAGAGGATAGTATGAGGAATAGAAATAATTATATTAAATTAATTCTCATCTTACTAATTTCCCTATTATTTAATGGATGCCTTTTCTTTCCATTTGGTTCACTCTATATTACTAGTAATCCCTCTGGTGCACAAATTTTTCTTAATGGTACTGATACTGGGATTTTTACTCCTGCTCTAATTACCAATCTCTATCCAGGTTCCTATACCATTATGTTAACTTTAGATAATCCTACCATGAGTAGTACTAACACTGTAGTGGTTACTCAGAGGCAAACAACTGAAGTGTATTTGGAGTTATTTCCCGAAGCCCAATACCGGGCTTTATGTGTAGGTGTGGATAAATATAAAGAGCCAGGTATAAATAATCTATTTGCACCTTCTTTTGATGTCTTTCGCATAATTCAGGTTTTTGAGCATGCTCGCTTTGGTGAGCGAAAAACCAATTTCTCTGTAGTGAATAGTTTGGTTGGGGAACAGGCTACCCGCTCTAATATTTTACAGGCAATTGTCTCATCATTTGCCCAGGCCAATGATAATGATATTTCCTATTTTTATTTTTCTGGTCATGGCTGGAGTGATGGTACTGTTACTACTATTCTACCTTATGATGCCCTATTAGAAAATTATTCTCGGGATATTACTGTGGAGGAATTAGCTGCTACTTTAGGAAATATACCTGGTACCAAAGTAGTTATTATTGATTCCTGTCATTCCGGGGGATTTATAGGCAAGGAGGTACTTACCCGGGAAGTTATAGGTATTAAAAATTTACAGAGATATAATACTAGTATACTGGAATCCTTTGCTTGGTATGATTCTGGAAGGGAGAAGGGGAATCTTGCTACAGGGGGATTCAAGGTAATTGTATCTGCCTCAGGAGATCAGAAATGTTTTGAAACAACCAAACCCCATCCTATAGACGGCTATCCCTATGGTTATTTTTCTGCTTCCCTCTGTGCCGGTTGTGGTTATAATAGTTTTAGCTTTCCCTATCCTGCTGATATTAATCTTGATTACAAGGTAACATTAGATGAAATTTACCAGTACATTTACTCCTCATTATTTTATTTAGATCAGGATGTTCAGGTCTATCCGCAGAATTCCTCCTTTCCCTTTATTGAGTATTAGAAAATTTTAAATGTGATAATTTTTTAAACCAATGGTCAAAAGTAAAAAATAAGGAAGATCTTAAAAAATAACATTTTTTACTTACCAATTTTTGAAGAATTCCTTTTAAATGTTGACAAATTGTAAACAATTGTCTTAAAATAAAACTATAACATGATCATTATAAGGTAAAAAATATTTTGATAAACAATTTTTTAGATACCCAAAAATTGTTTTCCCTCAAAGATAAAGCTTATCAGTCTATAAAATTAGAGATTATAGTAGGTAATCTGAAACCGGGAATATTTTTAATAGAAGAAAAAATATCTAAGAGTATGAATATTAGCCGAGGTCCTATTCGGGAAGCCTTAAATAGATTAGAAAAAGAAGGATTTGTGAAAATTATCCCCTATAAAGGGACTATGGTATCTCATATTACGCAACAGGAAGTAAAAGATATTTGCCGGATTAGAGAAATTCTGGAACCCTTAGCAGCTAAAGAAGCGTTTTTAAAAATTTCCCAATCTGATTTGGAAAGAATCAAAAGAAATTTTATACGGCTAAGCTCCAGATCAGAAAATATTGAGAGTAAAAATCATTTTTTCGTTCTAGATAAGGATTTTCATAAGTTATTATATAGTGAATGTGGAAATCAAAAACTTGTAGATATTCTAGATAACTTTGGGGATCATACCAATTGGTTTATGAATCTATTTATAAAAAATTATCCCTATAAGGAATCTATAAAAGAACATTTAGCAATCATACAGGCTATTGAAAAGAAAGAAGAAGATTTAGTTCAAGCGACTATTTTCAAACACTTAGAGCGAGTAAAAAACCTGATACTTTCAGAGATTAGCAGGTGAATGGGGTAAAAAATTAGTAGTTAGGGTAGTTAGGTAGTTTCTTTTCAAAATAATAAATTATAAACTTATAGTTAATTAGTCTTGAGATTATAATTATATATTATTAAAAATTTGGCATTCAAATAGAATAGAAAGATTAGTATAATAAGAGAATTCTTCAGGAGATAATTTGGGATAATAAAGTAAAATATCAGGAAGTTTGTTTATTATTTTATTAGATTTTGTTAACAATTTGTTGACGATAGGTGTGTCTTTATATACGATTTCCTAATTTTGAATTGGTTAGAAAGCTTAATTAAATTAAATGTTGTGGATAAAGAGCTAAATAAATTTTTTCACCTGCTTTTTATCATGCACGTACAATTTAAGTTTAGTTTTGGTTAAATATTTGAAATATAAGGATAAAAAAATGAGTGAAGGTGTTATTTTTGACATTAAAAAATTTGCTATACATGATGGTCCCGGTATCCGTACCACCGTCTTCCTGAAAGGGTGCCCAATGCGCTGCCAGTGGTGTCATAATCCAGAGAGCTGGCTTCATCAGCCGGAGATTTACTTTAATCAACAAAAGTGCATTAAATGCTATCAATGTATCTCACTATGTCCTGAACAGGCCATCACTTTAAAACAGGATTACCCTTATACTGATAAGCAGAAATGTCAACTCTGTGGAAGCTGTGTTGCTCATTGCTCTGCTCAAGCCCGGGAAATTATCGGCCAAAGAGTAAAAGCAAAGGAAGTCATTAAAGAGATAAGGAAGGATCTCATTTTCTATGAGGAGTCTAAGGGAGGAGCTACCTTCTCTGGTGGTGAACCTTTGGAACAGATTGATTTTCTATTTGAACTGCTCTCCCTCTGTCAGGAGGAGGGCATTCATACTTCAGTTGATACCTCAGGCTATGCTCCCTGGTCTTATCTTGAGCGTATTTTACCTCTGGTCCATCTCTGGCTCTATGATCTGAAATTAATAGATGAAGAAAAACATAAAAATTATACCGGAGTCTCCAATAAGATTATTTTAGAGAATCTAAGAAGACTTTCCAGGAAAAGAGAGTGTATCGTAATTAGAATACCTCTTATCCCGGGGGTGAATGATGATAAGAAAGAATTAACGGATATATTCGATTTTATTCATTCCCTTTCTATAAACCAGGTCAGCATTCTGCCCTTTCACCGATTGGGTCTGGACAAATATACCCGACTGGGACTGGAGAATAGCATGGGAGGGACCAAATCCTTATCCAAACAGGATACGGAAAGAATCATTCAACCCTTTTGTAAATCTAATTTATCAATTACCATAGGAGGTTAAAGATGAATACTCGAGTAGCAAGATTAAGAGAAAAAAGTCTTACCGTAAAACCGTTCATTGATATAGAGCGAGCCAAACTGATAACCGAAGCCTACCAGCGTTATCAAGGTAAAGTTCCTACTCCTATATTGAGGGCATTGGCCTTTAAACATCTTCTGGAGCAGAAGACCATTACTATTGATAGGGGTGAACTAATTGTAGGAGAGCGAGGGAGTGCTCCTGGAGCTACTCCCACCTATCCTGAGTTATGCTGTCATACTTTGGAAGACCTGGAGATTATTCACAAACGTGAGAAAATCTCCTTTCAGGTCAGTCCGGAAGTAAGAAGGGTACAAAAAGAGGTGATTATACCATTCTGGCAGGAGCGTTCTATTCGTCATCAGATATTTTCCCTCATGGACCAGAGTTGGTTGGACTGCTATCAAGCTGGTATTTTCACTGAATTTATGGAACAGAGAGCACCTGGTCATACAGTAGCCGATGGAAAGATATATCGAGAGGGCTTTCTGGATTTCAAAGAAAGGGTAGAAAAGACTATTGCTTCTTTGGATTTTCATCAGGATAAGGAAGCCTATCAAAAACTCATCCAGCTTAGGGCTATGTCTATCTGTGCTGAGGCAATCATTAGTTTTGCTTATCGCTATGCCCGGCTGGCCGAAGAGTTAGCCACTCAAGAGGAGGATGTTTTAAGGAAACAAGAACTAAATTTTATCTCACAAGTCTGCCGTCAGGTACCAGCTCATGCTCCTCGTAATTTTTGGGAAGCTTTACAGATGTACTGGTTTGTCCATCTGGGCGTCATTAGCGAACTTAACACTTGGGATTCTTTTAATCCTGGACACTTGGATCAACATCTTTTGCCCTTCTACCAACAGGGCTTAGCAGAGGGAACATTAGATCGGGAAAAAGCTAAAGAATTACTACAATGCCTCTGGATTAAATTTAACAATCAACCTGCTCCCCCTAAAGTTGGAGTAACTTTAGCTGAGAGTGGTACTTATACTGATTTTGCCAATATCAATAATGGGGGACTTACACCACAGGGAGAAGATGGGGTTAATGAAGTTACCTATCTCATACTGGAGGTTATTGATGAGATGAGACTTCTGCAGCCCAGTACTAATATTCAGTTAAGTCAGAAGAGCCCTGACCTCTTCTTGAAGCGTGCCTGTGAGATTATTCGTAAGGGCTGGGGACAACCTTCGGTCTTCAATGCTGATTTGGTAGTAGCAGAGTTATTGAGACAGGGTAAGAGTATTACTGATGCCCGGGAGGGAGGAACTAGTGGCTGTGTGGAGACCGGCGCCTTTGGCAAGGAGGCTTATATCCTAACCGGCTATTTTAATCTGGTTAAGGTACTAGAAATTACTCTGTATAATGGAGTGGATCCCCGTACTGGCAAGCAGATTGGTTTGGTTACTGGTAACCCTAGAAACTTTACCAGTTATGAAGAGCTCTTCACAGCTTTTCGAAAACAGCTACGTCACTTTATTGATATTAAGATAAAAGGTAATCAGATCATTGAACAACTCTATGCCACTAGTATGCCTGCTCCTTTCTTGTCCCTTATAATAAATGATTGTATAGAGAAGGGTAAGGATTATAATGCTGGTGGTGCCCGTTATAATACCAATTATCTGCAAGGAGTAGGTATAGGTACTATTACCGATAGTCTTTCTGCTCTGAAATATCATGTCTTTGAGCACAAGAACTTGAGTATGGATTCCCTTCTTTCCGTCCTGATTGGTAATTTTCAGGGTGAACCGGAAATTTATCAACTCTTAAAGTACCACTCACCAAAATACGGTAATGATAATGATTATGCCGATAGTATTATGCAGGAGGTCTTTAATGCCTTTTATCAGGAGGTAGAGGGACGTCCTAATACCAAAGGAGGAAGGTATTGTATTAATATGCTACCTACTACCTGCCATATCTATTTTGGTTCAGTAGTTGGTGCTACCCCTGATGGTCGTAAAGCTGGAGTACCTTTCTCAGAAGGTATCTCTCCAGTGCAGGGCGCTGATCGACAAGGCCCCACTGCAGTAATCAAATCAGCAGCCAAGATGGATCAAATAAAGACCGGAGGAACCCTCCTAAATCAAAAATTCACCCCCTCTCTCTTGGAAGGAGAGAAAGGGTTGGAGAGTCTCGCTCATCTTATCAGGGCTTATTTTAAGCTGGGAGGCCATCATATTCAGTTTAATGTAGTTAAGGCTGAGACCTTAAGAGCAGCTCAGAAAAATCCAGAAGAATATCGAAATCTTATTGTGAGGGTTGCCGGCTATAGTGACTATTTTAATAATTTAAGTAAGACCCTGCAGGATGAGATTATTAGCAGGACTGAGCATCAATGATTATGAATATAAACTGAAGTGTAAATAGTACTCGAAAATAGTACATATAAATATATACTAAGTTCCGAGGTTAGAATTAACTGTTATTCAGAAGATAATGTTTGAAAATAAGCAGGAATAGTTCTTATAAAATTATTCCTGCTTATTTACTTAATACTTATACTATTTCAATTTCTACATGTTCATTTTTTTCTTCATCATAGACATCACAAATTTTGCCGGAAAATTCAGGATCATTCATAGCTTTATTAAGTTCTTCCATATCAAAGGGGATTTCTTCACCACCGATTTTAACGGTATCCTTTCCCATTTTGTTGGCAATATTTATTCCCCATTTTACCAGACTGAAGGGTACCTTGATATTTACCTTTGGTTTATTATCTTTGGTTACGTTAATTTTAATGAATCTTTTTTGTTTATTGCTTACTAATTGCCTCTGCTCACTCTCTTCTTCCTCTGTTGATTTTAGAGCATCGATAAGGTTAATTGCTTCTTCATGAGTAATCTTTCCTTCTTTTAGCATATCCAGAACCTGTTTAATTTCTTCTTTCATCTTGTCTTTTTCTCCTTTTTTATTATTTTCAATTATCTTTCTTTTAGTAAATTAATCGCTTCTTCTACCGAAAGCACACCCTTATTGATAGCATTTATAATTTCGCTTCGGGTTAAGGTTCTAACTTCATCAAATAAACCTAAGACAGTCAATAATTTATCCAGTCTATTTTTGACCGTAGGGTAAGAAATTCCCATTCTTTCCTGAACTTCCTTTATATTTCCACGGGAACGCAGAAAGGTCATTAGAAATTCTCGGTCTTCTTCAGAAAGAGAGATAAGTTTGTTCATTGGGAAATTTCCCTGTACCTTTGTGCTGCATTTACTGCATCTTACTTCGGTAATATTCATGGTAGCATTACAAGCTGGACAATGAGTAGGAATATTGGGCAAAGATTTTACCTCCTTTTGATGAAAATTTATATTATAATTAGTCACATATAAAATGTTATTAATAATTATAAACAATTTATATATAATGTCAATATAATTATTAATATTTTTAATATAAAAATATATAATATTAAAGTAAAAATAAATTAATTTAACATTTTTTGCAAAATGTTTCTTATATTCTGTTTCTTGAGTAGGGGATATCAATTAAAGATTTTTCTATCAATGAAAAAGAGAAAGAAGTGATATTAAACTACTTTCAGAATAGCTGGCTAATCTTTTTATACGTTTATTTTCTCAACAGGATTTTATTAACTAAAAAACTAAATCAATTTTTGTTATTCCTTATATAAAATAGAATATAATTTAATAAGTTTTAATAAGTGTTTTCAATAAGGCGGGACAGGTTTATTATGTTTATAAGAATCGAAGAAGCTAAAAGTTAACCACCGGTAAAATGAAGAACCCCAAACATGCTATAGCCAGGTCTACTTGACAGATACATTATGATATAATTCGGTAAGGGTATCTTAAATTATAATAATTTATAGAGAATAAATAAGTGTTAGTATATTTTTTAGCAGTGCAGACATAAATAAAGAAAAATTTTCACAAAAAGATAGGGAGGATATTATGATAGAAGAAAGAAGGATAGAGGAAGAGTTATTAGAAAAGATTAAGGAATACGATACACCTTCGGTGACCAATGTGGTAGCTACTTATCCTAATAATCCCCTGTGTCTGGGACTATACCATCCCTGGAGTCAGAATTGGTATACTGACCAGAGTATTCACTGTATGTTTCCTGAACTGGGCAGGACAGTTGGTTATGCCGTTACCTGTGTATATGGATTGCCTGATCCAGCTTATACTCGTCTGTCCTTTATGGATGTTATAGATGCTTTAGAACAATCCAGAAAACCGACCATATTGATCATAAAACAGAAGTTTCCCCTGGAAATAGCAGGTAAAGTGGGTCTTTCTGGAGGTAATATGACCACAGCATTAAAAGCAATCGGTTGTGTAGGAGTTATTTCTGATGGCCCTTCAAGGGATATAGATGAAATAAGACCGATGAAGTTTCAATATCTGTTAACCGGAGTTACCCCGGGACATGGCGATATGGCTGTTCATGCTGTTAATGTCCCGGTTTCGGTAGCGGGTATGGATGTCTATCCTGGAGAAATTATTCATATGGATGAAAATGGAGCTTGCAAATTTCCAGCAGATAAATTAGAAAACGTAGTAACAAATCTAGCTTTACTGCAAAAAGAAGAACAAGAACGAATGGCTAAATTGGCTAAAGCTACAACCGCTGCCGAGATAAGAGCAATATTTGCCGGTAAATCATATGCTATGAAGAGATAGGCAAAATTAAAAAGATTTTAGCGACAGAACAGAAAGGAATAATGATTGAAAATAGGATGCCATGTTTCCATTGCTGGTGGTCTTGAAAAAGCTGTGGCCAGGGCAAAAAAATTAGGATTAAATACCATGCAAATCTTTTCTAAAAATTCCCTTACCTGGCAGGAAAGATACTATACCAAAAGGGAAATAATTGTTTTTCAGAAAGCTCTGCAAAAAACGGAAATTTATCCTGTTTTTATTCATGCTTCATATCTTATTAATCTTGCTTCTCCAGATGAAAAAATTTATCAAAAGTCTATTAAGGCTTTTTTAGAAGAAATAAAAAGGGCAGAAAAGTTACTTAGTTTAGTACCTTCTTATCTCATTGTTCATCCTGGTACACATCGTGGTTCGGGAGAAGAATATGGTTTACTGAGGATAAGTGAGGCTTTAATGACTATTTTAGAGCAGATTTCTTCTTTAAAACTATCAACCATGATTTTACTTGAAAATACCTCCGGTTCGGGTAGTAGTCTGGGCTACACTTTTAGCCAATTGGCATATATTATTAGAAAGATTGGCTGCCCAGAAAATATAGGAATTTGTCTTGATACCTGTCATGCCTTTACAGCGGGATATAATCTCACTGATGAGAAAGGAATAGAAGGTACTTTAGCTGAATTGAGAAGGGAAATTAACTGGAATAAATTGAAAGTTATTCATCTTAATGATTCTAAATATCCATTAAACTCAAGAAAAGATCGACATATGCATATTGGAGAAGGATTTATTGGTTTAGAGGGATTCAGTATACTGGTAAACCACCAGGCCATAAAAGATTTACCTTTTATTCTGGAAACTCCTAGAAGAAGTGAAGAGGACGACCAAAGAAATATAAATATAATTAAAAGATTGAGAAAATAAGAAATGAAAGCAAATGAAAAGAGCCCGAATATTAATAGTATTGTTGTAAAAAAAATTATTATATCTTTTCTTCTAATTGTTTTTAGCATAATAATAAATAATCTTTTTTCTAATAACAGTTTTGCTAAGACAGAATATAAAATTGAAGACCTTCTTTTTAACAATAGTGCCTTTATAACTGTTGAGGGAGTGCAATTACATTATCGTATCTGGGTTCCTTCTTCTAAAAATTCATCTGGTAATATACTGTTGGTTCATGGATTAGGTGGCTCGACTTTTAGCTGGCGGCAGGTAGCATCAAAAATGGCTGATTATGGCTATCAAGTTCTGGCAGTTGATTTACCCGGTTTTGGCTTGAGTCAGCGCAAACCTTCTGTAACACATAGTCAACAAGAGAGGGCCAGGTTGATTTGGAAATTATTAGATAGTTTAGAGATCAAAGGCTCCTGGCATCTGGTAGGACATTCCATGGGTGGAGGTGTGGTAACTGCTATGGCTTTACAAAGGCCTTCCCATATCAATACCTTGGCTGTAGTTAATGGTTCGATTAGTACAAGAGGGAGAAGAATTTCTTCCCTGCTTGGCCAATTTAAATTGTTGCGAAATACTACCGCAAAGATAATGGGTGAGCTTTTCCTGACCAGGAGAAGAATTAAGTCGTTCTTAAAGTCAGCTTATGGCAGGGAACCTACACCAGAAGAGATTGAAGGTTATTACTATCCACTGCAGATAAAAAATACTCATCTTACCATCAGTAGCTTACTAAAAAGATACAGAATAGATGCAGATTTAGAAGAACGAATTTCAGAGCTTACCATTCCTATCTTATGTTTGTGGGGGAAAGAGGATAAATGGGTACCACCAAGCAAAGGATATGAACTGGTAGAAAAAATGCTGAATGGACATTTAGTTATCATTGATGGGGCGGCTCACTGTCCTATGGAAACCCACCCCCAAGTTTTTATACTTAATTTAATTAGCTTTCTAAAAAGGTTTAATTATACTTTTGATTAAACAAAATGGCTATAGTGAAAATTAGAATAAAATAAAGAAAATTCACTTTCTTAATCTATTTTGCTATAATCATAATTTAGCTAATCTATAAGGGGGTTAGGCTTTAACGGTATAATTTTATGCGGGAATACCAGTATGAGATTGCCACGCAAAGCTCAAGCTTTGCTCGCAATGACATTAACGTTTATAGTTTTTGGTTTATAGTTTATAGTGGAATATTTTTTGGGTATAATTGTAGGCTATAATTCACGGCAACGCATAATGGTATACATTATACTGATATTCTGGTATATGGAACTAAATAACGCAATAAGCTCAACACACAATGAATTTGTCATTGTGAGGAGCATTTTTCCTTTTTTGTCATTGCGAGACGCGTAGCGCTAAGGCAATCTCATTCATTTATACCCGAGAAAATTAAAACCAGAAACTAATGCTGTGAATTTATACTAAATACCAACGACCAACGACTAACGACTAAATCGCATTACTCACGGCTTTATACGGTAAAAAAGGGGTTTTCAAGGGGAAGTATTCCCCTTGACAATCCTGAGGACTGTGTCTACCCAAGCATATGATTCCTCAGGTTCCTAAGATACAAAATGAAAATATTTTTTCTAT
>Ga0067045_1028325_pt1 | contig 36185 bp, 28 predicted proteins | sample TerdegcTABiofilm_FD_59184 | JGI IMG/M metagenome (GOLD analysis project Ga0067045, IMG submission 59184) | Combined Assembly of (Gp0054472, Gp0054536) Wastewater bioreactor microbial communities from Singapore -Terephthalate degrading...
CTAATACAATCCGGTGCAAACTTAACATCCATTTGTAATAACTCTCCTAATCTAACAGCCACAGGTTTCAAGCTGTATTTAGGATTTGGACCACCCTTTGGTCTTCCAAGGTGACTCATTAAAATAGTCCGTCCACCGCTCGAAATAATTTTTTTGATTGTTGGTAAGGCAGAAGTTATTCTAATGTCGTCGGTTATTTTTAAATTTTCGTCGAGTGGAACGTTAAAATCCACACGGACTAAAACTTTTTTCCCTTTCAGATCAACTTTATCAATACTTAATTTCTTCATTTTTCCCTCCGTAATCATTCAAATATGATATAAAAAAAGACGCAGTCTTAAATAGAATCTGCGTCTTAACATACTATATTATTTATTACTTAGTTAATTTTAAGAGCAGATCAACAACTCTGCAAGAATATCCCCATTCATTATCATACCAGGAAACAACTTTGAAGAATCTCTTCTCGCCTTTAAGATTATTTTGAAGAGTTGCCAACGAATCATAAATAGAGGAGCGTTCATCATGAATAAAATCGGTAGAGACAACTTCTTCATCGCAATAACCTAATATACCCTTTAAATAAGTTTCTGAAGCTTTCTTCATTAGTGCATCAATTTCCTGGATTGATGTATCTTTCTCAGCTCGAAATGTTAAATCAACAACAGAAACATCTGCAGTTGGAACGCGGAAAGACATTCCAGTAAGTTTTCCTTTTGTTTGTGGCAAAACTTCACCAACTGCCTTTGCAGCACCGGTTGAAGAAGGAATAATATTAATTGCTGCTGCTCTTCCACCTCTCCAATCTTTTTTAGAAGGACCATCAACCGTTTTCTGTGTAGCTGTATATGAATGGATTGTTGTCATCAATCCGGTTTCAATACCAATTCCCTCTTTCAACAATACATAAACTACGGGTGCTAAACAATTTGTAGTACATGATGCATTCGATATGATATGATGTTTTTCAATATCGTATTCATTATCATTAACACCCATTACAATTGTTTTAACATCACCTTTACCGGGAGCGGTCAATAAAACCTTTTTTGCACCGGCTGCTAAATGCCCTTTAGCTTTTTCACTATCATTAAAAATACCCGTTGCTTCAATTGCAACATCAACCCCTAATTCTTTCCAGGGTAATTGAGAAGGATCTTTCTGTGCAAGAACACATTTAATTTTTTTACCATTAACGATAAGAATATCATCTGTTTCTAAAGACGGGTCACTCTTCTCACTTCCTAATGTTCCCTTAAATTTTCCGTGAATTGAGTCATATTTAAGTTGATAAGCAAAATATTTTGCATCTGTGCTTACATCTACTAAGGCCACAACCTCTACTTCCTTTCCAAAGTAGCCCTTATCTACCAAAGCACTGAAAACCAATCTGCCTATTCTACCGAATCCATTGATTCCTACTTTTACTGCCATCTCTTTTATTCCTCCAATACAATTTAGTTGAAATTTCGTTTGCAAATATAAATATTCGATTTAGAAGTATCAATTTGAACAAATATTATTAACAAAAAATTAAAACAATTGTCACTTTTATAAGAAAAGTTTATCTTGCAGTTGTGCTATCAATCCTTTTCCATTTAACAACATAATTATTAAAGGTGATGAAATGCCCTCATCCGAGTTTTTAGCATACGTCCCTATTTTTTCTGAAATACCGATGGAAACTGTCGAAAAAATTGAAAAAATCGGTACAAGAAAAATCTACAAGAAAAATGACGTAATCCTGATGGAAGACGAAGTTGGCACTGCACTTTTTGTTATAGTTTCTGGCAAGGTTAAAGTTGCCAGAACAAGCACAGACGGAAGAGAAGTAATTTTAACAATTCTTTCCGAAAGCGATTTTTTTGGTGAAATGGCAATCCTTGACGGACAAACTCGATCTGCAACAGTCGTTGCAATTGAAGACTCGGAGCTTTTTCTTATCCAGAGAAATGACTTTATAAACCTTCTTAAAGAATATCCCGAAGTTGCAATTTCTTTATTACAGGAATTAACTAAGCGGTTACGTTCTGCTGATGCTAAGATAAAAGCTTTATCACTTAAAGATGCCGAGGGAAAAGTTGCAACAGTATTACTTCAATTAGCAGATGACGTTGGTAGAATTAAACACGGTAAAGTAGAAATTGAAAAACTACCTTTGCAACAGGATTTAGCAAATATGGCTGGAACATCAAGGGAAACAATTTCCAGAACAATTCATTCCTTTGCTAAAAAAGGATTGGTAGAACTTGACGGAAATAAATTGAGAATTACCGATTACGAAAAATTCAAGGAATTATTCAGTTAAATATGTCAGTTAAGATAGATCTTCATATGCACACTACCCATTCGGATGGTGCATTCTCCCCTACCGAGTTAGTTCTAAAAGCCAAAGCGGCCGGGCTTGATATTATCAGTATTACTGATCATGATAGTGTTAACGGAATTAAAGAAGCAATAGCTGTTGGCAAAGATACCGGTGTAGAAGTTATTCCCGGTCTTGAGATAAGTACCGACCTTGATGAAAAGGAAGTTCATTTGCTAGCATACTTTATTGATATTGATAATGAAGAATTACAGAAATATTTAAGCTTTTTTAGAGACGAAAGATTTCACAGAGCTAAAAGGATTGTTCAAAAATTGCGTAATCTCGGTTTATCAATTACGATTGACGACGTAATAGACCATGCCCGCAATTCGGCAATTGGCAGACCTCACATTGCATATGCAATGGTTAACCTTGGATTGATAAGTAATTACTATGAAGCTTTCGAAAGATTTATAGGCGACTACGGACCGGCTTTCGAAAGAAAAATTCATGTCTCTCCTCAGAGTGCAACTAAATTAATTAGTGATGCCGGGGGGCTCTCTTTTGTTGCTCATCCCGGGTATATGAAGGAATCTATTCTGATTGATTTAATTAAAGCCGGCATTGACGGAATTGAAGTAATTCATCCTAGCCATTCAGAGAGTCAAATAAATTTTTATAGAGGAATTGTAAACCAATACTGTTTGCTGGAATCCGGCGGTTCAGATTTCCATGGCGGTAAAAAGGAAGATGGAGAAAATTTAGGTAAATATAATATCTCACCAAATCACCTCGAAGCAATGAGAAATATGCTTCATAAGAATAGCGCATGAATTAAAATTCTACTATTATTTATATCGAACTTATTTACACTTTTTGTTCAGAAAGAAAATACTAAATTTGTTTAGTTACTTTATTAATTAACCTAAAAATTGTGGGGAAATAATGAGTAAGCTGAAGCTGTTAATTGCTTTTATTCTGATTTCTAATTTTGTAAAATCACAAAGTGTTGGCGATTGGAATATTCATGCAAACATGAAAGATCTTAAAGAAGCTGCTATCTCATCAAACGGAGTATGGGCAGTCTCTAATGGCGGTGCATTCAGACTCAATCCGTCTGCCGATACTTCCTTCCATATATTGAATAAAGCTAATGGATTAATCTCGCAAAACCTTACATCAATCGGGGTTGATAAACAGAATAAAATCTGGATCGGTTCTCAGGAAGGTTATATTATCGTTTACAATCAGACTACCAATTCAATAACAAATATTCTGGATATCTTTAAATCGAGTAAACTGCGTAAACGAATTAATGACTTTTACTTTTCTAATGATACAGCATATGTTTCAACAGACTTCGGTTTATGTTTGATCAATACAAACAATCTTACATTTTACGATACATTTATTAAACTGGGTTCCTTCCCTTCTGAATCAAGAATAATTAGCACATACAGAAGTGGATTAGTTTATTCTGTTACAGATAATGGTGTTGCAATTCAAAAACCCGGGACAACTAATCTATCCGCACCAGAATCCTGGAACTCATACCCATTCAGTTCGATGGATACTGTTACATCCGCATCCAAGATTCTAATTTATAACAATCAGATTGTAATGGGTACAAACAACGGTGTATTCAGATTTACCAATAATAGTTTCAGACCTTACCTTCTAAAGGGAAATTCCATATTGGATCTTGCTGTATCGGGTAACTCACTTATAGCAATTACAAGTAAAAAAATGTTTGAATATAACGGGACGCAAATAAATCAATTATTCGAAAATCAATCTATTACTCTATCCTCTGTAAGTGTAAACGAAAATAAAACTTATTACATTTCCTCATCAAACGGACTTATCGAAATAAAAAATAATGTTGCAAAATATTTGGCTCCTAAAGGTCCATATAATAATCAATTTATTAACATCTCGGTTGCCGGTAATGGTAATTTATATGTTGCAACCGGTAAAGATCTTTACGGAGTTGGATTCCTCGAGTATAATGGAAATAACTGGAAACGATACAGCAGAGAAAGTAATCCGCAAATTCCTTCTAATGCTTATTACAATGTTTATGCAGCAGATGATAACAGTGTTTACCTTTCCAATTGGGGTTATGGCGTAACTATCTTTAAGAATGGTCAGTTCGAAATTTATACTGCAGATAATAGTGATATGGTAGGTATTCCAATCAATAATAAATTTTTGGCAATTGCAGATGTTAAGTTAGATTCTAAGAAAAATGTTTGGATTGCAAATCATCAATCAGCTGCACGAAAACAATTGAGCTTACTTACTCCGGATAAGAAATGGTATCATTTTTCTATTACAAGTCCTTCCCTTTCCGAATTTGATGTATTGGATAAAATGGTAATAGACCAGAACGGCACCAAATGGTTTATTGTATTCGAAGGTAATCGTGGTCTTTACTATTATAACGAAAGAGAAACTTTTACAAACTTAACTGATGACAAACAAGGTGGCATTAAACAAAGCGATGGTTTACTAAGCGATATTCTTACTTCTCTTGCAGTTGATAAACGCGGCTACCTTTGGATTGGAACCACCGCCGGTGTTAATGTTATTACAGATCCTTCACAAGTTTTAACGGGTGACCGTGTCAAACTTTTAGCAGCATTAAAAGGCAATTATGCTCCTTCAGTTAGAAACCAGAGTGTAACCTGTATTGCAATTGATGCACTCGACCAAAAATGGATTGGCACAAAACAAGGTCTTGCCGTTATTGCAAGCGATGGAATAACATTGTTGGCTTATTACGATTCTAAAAATAGCCCGATCCCAAATGACGAAATTAAAAGTATTGCCATCAACGAAAAACTTGGTAAAGTTTATATCGGAACCGAATATGGCTTGGCAGAACTACAGACTTATTCAATAAAACCGGTAGAAAGTTTTAATGAATTGTTTGTCTATCCAAATCCGTTAATTATTTCCGGCAATGAAAATGTTCAGGTAACAATTGATGGGTTAATTAAAAATAGCAATTTAAAAGTATTCGATATCTCGGGAAATTTAATACGCGACTTCAAATCACCGGGTGGCAAAATTGCTTTCTGGGATGGTAAAGATATTAACGGTAATTATGTATCGTCAGGAATTTATGTAATTGTTGCCTATGACGAAGAGGCAAATAATGTTAATACCTCTAAAGTTGCAGTAATACGGAAGTAATTCTACCCAGATTATGATAGATATCAGAAACTTGTCAGTTCAATTTACCGGTGAAAATCTCTTTGAAGATGTAAATATCAAATTACACCGGAACGATAAAATTGCTCTTGTCGGTTCTAACGGTAAGGGTAAATCTACTTTATTAAAATTGTTAGTCGGACTGGAAAATCCCGAGGACGGACAAATCATAAAGCAGAAGGGTTTAAGAATCGGTTACCTTCCTCAGGAAATAATTTCATTCAAGAATAAGAAATTAGTAGAAGAAGTAAAATCTGCAATTCCTGAAGTTGAATCGATTGCAGAGCGGGAAAGAGAAATAGTTGATCAGCTTAATTCCGATTCACTTGAACACGATGAAAGAGAAGAATTATTAAATGCTCTCGGCTCATTGCATCATAGAAAAGAAGAACTGGATTTTTATAGTGTAGAATCAAGAATTGAAAAAGTTTGTACCGGACTCGGTTTTAGGGAAAGAGATTTAGTGAGGAATACAGAGGAATTTTCCGGCGGTTGGCAAATGAGAATTCAGCTTGCCAAAATTTTACTTGCAGAAAATGATCTCCTCTTGTTAGATGAACCTACCAATCATCTTGATATTGAAACTCTCCAATGGTTAATTGAATTTTTACAAAGTTCTTCCAATTCAATTATTGTTGTCTCGCACGATAGACATTTTGTAAATAGTGTTACGAATAAAACATTAGAAATTTTCAACAATCATATAAATTTTTTCCCCGGTAATTATGAACAGTATCTCAAATTTAAGGTTGAACGTGATATTCAACTTAAAGAGCTTCAGAAAACTCAGGAGAAAAAAATAAAAGAAACCGAACGGTTTATTGAAAGATTCAGATATAAAAATACAAAAGCAAAACAGGTTCAAAGCCGCATTAAAATGTTAGAAAAAATGGATACGGTTGAGCTAATTGAGCAGGAGAAACAGATTGAGATTCGTTTCCCCGATCCACCGAGAAGCGGTGTAATTCCGGTTGAACTAAAAAGTGTTTATAAGTCTTATGGTTCTTTTGAGGTATTAAAAAATATTAATCTGAAAATAGAACGTGGAGAAAAAATTGCTATTGTCGGTGTAAACGGAGCAGGTAAAACAACGCTTGCAAAGATAATTGCTTCGAAAATTTCTCCTTCTTCCGGACAAGTAATATTCGGTAACAATACTCTAATTTCTTATTATGAACAGGAGGTTGCTGATGCACTGAATCCTGAAAATGACCTTGTTGATGCACTTGAAGAAGTCAACGAAGAACTGACTATTGGACAAATAAGAAAAATACTTGGTACGTTTTTATTTTCCGGCGATGATGTGTTTAAGAAAATAAAAGTCCTTTCCGGTGGAGAGAAAAGCCGTGTAGCATTAGCAAGGTTACTATTAACAAGAAGTAATATCATAATATTAGATGAGCCGACAAATCACCTCGATTTTACTTCAAAAGATATTTTACAGAAAGCCCTTATAAATTTTCCCGGAACTCTTGTAATTGTATCTCATGATATTGATTTTATTAAACCAATCGCTACTAAAATATTTGAAATGAATGAAGGTAATTTAACCGTTTATTATGGAGGAATAGATTATTACTTTTTCAAGAAATCTGAAGTAACAGATGATCAATTAAACAAAAAAGAAATTAGTGATAAGTTTACACGAAAAGATCAAAAACGGATTGAAGCGGAAAAAAGACAGCAGAAATTCACGCTTACTAAAGATCTTAGGAAACAACTCGAATTATGTGAAAATGAAATTGCAGCATTAGAGGAATTCAAAGCAAAAATTGAGAAAGAATTATCAGAACCAACCATATTCAGCAACCCAACTTTGGCAAAAGAAAAAAATTTAGAATACGATAAAACTAAACGCCTTCTCGAAGAAGAATATAACAGATGGACAGAAATAAGCAATGAGCTTGAAAAAATAGAAACTAATTTTTCACAAAATTAATTTACGGTTATTATTTCGGAAGAAATTCTTCAGCCAGAGCAATACCACCAAACAAAGCCGCATCATCACCAAGTTTAGTTTTAACAATTTTTACAACTTTCCCCGGTTCGGGCAGAACAGATTTCTTAAATGCTTTCTTGACCTTTGGCAACATAAAATCGCCAATAGCTTCAATTACTCCTCCGCCTAAAACGATTGTATCCAGGTTCAGCAATGTGGTTAAACTTCCTAAAACCGTTCCTATTGTTGCAGAAGATTTATTTACATATTTAATTGCCAGCGAATCTCCCCTATTAACCGCATCGGCAAGAGCTTTACTTTTTAAAATCTTCTTAGGTGATTTATATTCTTTCAAAACACTTTTCTTACCTTTGTTCAATTCCTTTTTAATATCTCTTACAATAGCAGTTCTGCTTGCAATAGTTTCGAATGTACTATTCTTATCCTTACTTAATAAATTGCCTTTACTATTAACTTTCATATGACCGATTTCACCGGCAAAAAATGATGAGCCACGATATATTTTACCTTCAAAAAATAATGCGCCGCCTATACCGGTCCCGACAAATACAACTAACATATTATTAGTATCCTTATTAAACTCAAAATTCTTAATACCCAAGCCGGCAAGGTTAACATCATTTTCAATTAAGAGAGGAATTGAAAAATATTTTAATAAAGCTTCCTTAATATTGAAATTCTTTATCCCAAGGTTAGGAGCGCTTGATATCAACCCGGTATATGGATTAACTGTTCCCGGTACACCAAGACAAATGGCTTTAATCTCTCTTTCCGAAACTTCATTTTCGCTCATAATTTTTTTAACAGATTCCACTATTGCTTTAATTAATCCCTCTTTTCCATTCATGATATCGGTTGAAATCTTCTCCTTTGCAACAATCTTGTTGGCAGAATTAATAAGTGCAGAAAGGATTTTTGTTCCGCCAAGGTCAATAGAAATAATAAAATTCTTAGTCATCATATCTCCGGCTTGCGTAATTATTTTTATGTATAGATTATACTCAACAAAAAATTTATTAAATTCACATAGCAGTTTAATTAATCACAAGGGTATTTCATCTTTCACTATCTAAAAATAATAGTTTTATAATAATATCGGGAGAATTAATGTACATAAATTTTTCAGATATCCCCGGACATCAGAACCTGTTTCTTGATTACTTAAATGAATTTAACAATGTTGAAAAATTCTATAAGAGGAATTTTAGAGATCAGGAGAAATATGAAGATTTATTCAAGCATCTTGCTGAATATGATAGACCACACAGAATTGATTTATCCGAAGCCATATACGATCAATACGCTGAAATAAAAATCTCTAAACAGACTCAAGCTAATATTGAAGCTCTTAAATCGCCAAAGACAATCGCTGTAATTACAGGCCAGCAGCTCGGCTTGTTTGGAGGTCCGCTATACACAATCTACAAGTCATTTACTGCAATTAAACTCGCTTCTTATCTCAAGGATAAATACGAAGGATATCATTTCGTCCCCGTCTTCTGGCTCGAAGGTGATGATCACGATTTTGAGGAAGTTCGTTCTATTAATCTTGTTAACAATCTCAATCAAATATTTAATGTTAAATACGAAGACGGCGAATTAGATGAGATTAACCGTGGTAATATCGGTAATCTTAAATTTAATCAGAATATCGAACAATTATTTCAGCTTCTAACTACAGAGCTAAGAGAGACAGAGTATAAAAATAGTTTGATAGAATTATTAAAGTCGATTTATCAACCGGGCAGAACATTCCTTGAATGCTTCAGGGAATTGATGATAAAAATATTTGATGAATTTGGATTAATTGTTTTTAACCCCACTGCTCCTAAAATTAAACAATTACTCTCGCCGATATTCACTAAGGAAGTAACAAGTTACAAAAATCATACAGGAATTCTTGTAGAAAGAAGTGCTGAACTTGAAGAGTTATACCATGCACAGGTAAAAGTAAAAGCAATTAATCTATTTTATCTGGATGATAACGAACGCCTTCTTGTTGAACCTGTTGAAAATGATTACCGGCTCAAAGGTAAAAGAAAAAGATTTAGTCATGATGAATTAATATCGTTAATCAGCACAACGCCGGAAAAATTTAGTCCTAACGTTCTGCTGCGCCCAATTTGCCAGGATTATCTATTTCCAACCGGTTTTTATGTCGGTGGACCATCGGAGATAAGCTACTTTGCCCAGGTTACACCCTTATACGATTTATATGGCTTAACAGAACCTATAATCTATCCAAGATCCGCCGCAACGATTTTAGAAAAAGGTGTGCAAACTATTTTAGATAAGTACAAACTGAACTTCCCGGATATATTTTTAACAGAAGATCAGCTTTTTACAAAAGTAATTATGACTGATTCGGGTTCCGATTTAAACAGTGTGTTTAATGAAGCAATAGTAAATATCAAAAACAGTCTGGAACCGGTTAACGAAAAATTAATCAGTATCGATAAGACGCTTTCGGAAATCGCTAATAAATCAAAAGAAAGAATTGAACAGTCAATTGAATTCCTGAAATCGAAAGCAATTGAAGCCGAGAAACGAAAACACGAAGCAACAACACGTCAATTAGGCAAAGTTAGAAACGTTCTTTATCCCAACAATGAATTACAGGAGAGAGAACTAAACTTTATTTACTTTGCTAATAAATACGGAATGGATATTTTCAAATGGATTTATAGCGAGCTTGTTATAAATAAATTTGAACATCAAATTCTTGAGCTTTAGCTGATAATGTTTATTTGATCCAGAAAATCTGGATTGGAAACGGCAACAGACTCAAACTGATTTACTGCTCCACCGTTTTTCAGAAGCATAGATAACACGGCAAAAGCCATTGCTATCCGATGATCTCCATAACTCTCAAAAATAATTTCATCTTCATTTTGAATACTTCCACGTAATTCAAAACCATCATCTTCTTCTATTACATCTATACCAAGCAGCTTATAATTATTACATAAAGATTTTATCCGGTCAGACTCTTTTAATCTCAGTTCCTTAGCATGATTAATATTAAAGTTACCTTCAGCAAAAAGTCCGGCAACTGATAAAATTGGAATCTCATCGATAATATTTGGTATTATTTCCTTAGGGATTTCAACATTTACAAGTTCACTCGATTTAATTATGAGATCACCTTTTAATTCTCCATTCTCAATACCTTCATTATCAATTTGGATATTTCCGCCCATTGAAGTAAGAATGTTAATGATTCCAATTCTTGTAGGATTAAGCGAAACATTTTTAATTATCAACCGCGAATTTTTAACAAGTAATGCCAATACAATAAAAAAGCTTGCAGTTGAAATATCGGATGGAATCATCATTTCAAATGGAACGGGATAATTATTTTTTGATACAAATATTTTGCTTGTATTATCAACACGTTCGGTTTTAATACCCAACATTCTTTCCGAATGATCTCTTGTAGTAGTTGATTCATGAATAATTGTTTCCTGATCAAGATGCAGCGCCGCTAAAATAATTGCGCTTTTTACCTGGGCACTGGCAACTTTCATTTTATATTCAATTGCATGAATATTCTTGCTTGGGGAAATAATTAAAGGTAAGGTTCCTAATTCTGAAGCACTTATTACTGCGCCCATCAACTTTAATGGCTCTACTACACGTAACATTGGACGATTTGATAACGATTCATCTCCTGTAATAACAGAACTAAAATCCTGTGTACATAAAATACCACTTAATAAACGCGCTGATGTGCCTGAATTACCGGCGTATAATTCCGAATCAGGTTTTCGAAATCCATTGCATCCGTTACCGTAAATTTTTATTCCATTATCACCTTTTACAATTCTGATTCCGAGTTTAGAAAAAATATTCATAGTTGATTGAACATCCTCGGAGTTGGAACAATTACGAATAACCGATTCCCCTTTTGCTAATGAAGCAAACATAACGGCACGGTGAGAGATTGATTTATCGCCCGGTAAATTTAATGTGCCGTTTACTCTCTCAATTTTTTTGAATCCCTGAATCATTTTCTGCACCATCTATCAATTAATTTATCAAGTTCTTCCGGTGATAACTCGGATTTATCATACATGTTTTTATTATCTCTTTGACGTAATGCTTCGAATAATGAGACGGCAGTAGCAACTGAAGCGTTAAGACTCTGAATCATCCCTTTCATCGGTATATAAAAAATCTCATCGGAATTATTCTTCATTTCGTCAGAGACTCCACGGTGTTCATTACCGACAACAATTGCAACCTTTTGGGTTAAATCAAGCTGATATAAACTTCTGGCATTGGGATCGAGGTAACTCGAATAGATTTTAAATCCTTCCTCTCTCAATGACGAAGCACAATCTTCAACAGAACAGAATTTGGCAATATCGACCCATTTATTTGCGGATGCCGATGAGACTCTGCTTAATTTTGGAAAACCTTCTATAGTGTAAAGTAGATTTACTTTGGAAATACCAACTGCTTCGCATGATCTTATTATTGCACTAACGTTGTGATTATCGTGAATATTCTCCAATACAACTGTAAGTGAGAATTGGCGGGAGCTTGCAGCTTTGGTAATTTTTTCGAGTCTTTTTTCGCTAAGAAATTTACGCATGTTGCTTATCGAATATAATCTTATATATTTTTCTAAAACCTTCCTTACGTGCAAGATCTACTTTTATTTTGAAATTGGTATCAACCTGAATATAGAAACGGAAAAGTTCGAGAGTTTTAGATATGGCATCATCTTCATTATGCGCCCAGCTTTCACAACCCTTAATCGATGGTATTTCAGTTGAGTAGCCGTCATCGGATTGATCAACAATTAAATCAAGTACCACTAATAACCACCTGTAGCAGATTTTTCACCTTTAACAATTTTAACACTTGCGCTTGCACCAATTCTATCCGCACCACTTTCTATCATCAATTTTGCATCTTCGGCAGTTCGTATTCCGCCGGATGCTTTAACACCAACAGCAGTTCCAACAACATATCTCATCAGTGCAACATCACCGGCAGTCGCCCCACCCTTGCTGAATCCGGTAGAAGTTTTTACAAAATCTGCTTTGGCTTCCTTACTTAGTAAACAAGCTTTTATTTTCTCTTCATCGGTTAACAATGCAGTCTCCAGAATAACTTTGCAAACCGCATTATGACGTTTAGCAGCAAGGACAATTTGATTAATGTCATTGAATACATACTCATAGTTTTTCTGCTTAAGCATACCGATATTGATAACCATATCAATTTCCTGAGCACCGTTTTCTAAAGCTTGTTCTGCTTCTGCCCTTTTTATTTCTGTAGTGTTAGCACCTAACGGAAATCCTATTACCGTACATACTTTTACAGGTGTTCCCCTTAACAATTCATAACTAAGTTTAACATAACATGGGTTGATGCAGACTGAAACAAAATTATATGTTTTAGCTTCTTCGCAAAGTTTTTTTATTTCATCGGGTGTGGCTTCGGGTTTAAGTAATGTATGATCAATCATCCTTGCAACATTCATATCAACTATTTCATTACCAATACCGGGTCCGGCAGCAATACGATCAGCACCATTACTTATAATATTTTTTACCGCTGTCGGTTGATCTACAACGTTCCTTTCCCAACCGATGCACGTACCTTGCGTACAATAAAAATCTTGAAGAGATTTTTCGATAAAAACCTGACCTACAACCTTATCAATTAATGATGAGTCCATTTTATTTCCTTGATTTAAAATTTATATATGCCTGATAAGTATTCTTAAGAAGCATTGCGATTGTCATTAATCCTACACCACCGGGAACTGGTGTAATATAAGAAGCAACTTTTTCAACATCCGTAAAATCAACATCACCCACTATTTTATAACCTTTTGTTGAAGTAGAATCCTCCACACGATTAATTCCTACATCAATAACAACCACACCTTCTTTAACCATACCAGATTTAATAAAGTTAGGTTTGCCAATAGCTGCAATCAATATATCTGCACTTTTGGTAAAGAGAGATAAATCCTTGGCAGCACTATGGCAAATTGTTACAATTGCGTTGGCACCTTCTTTCTTTTGTACTAACATATTTGCAATCGGTTTGCCTACAATATTACTTCTGCCAACAACAACAACATGTTTACCGTCGGTTGGTATTTTATATCTCTTAAGAAGTTCTACTATTCCAAAAGGAGTGCACGGATAAAATGTTTCGTTCCCAATTACAAGGTTACCTACGCTTACCGGATGAAATCCATCTACATCTTTTTCGGGATTAATTGCTTCGATAACTTTACTTTCGTTTATATGAACCGGCAAAGGTAATTGAACCAGTATCCCGTGATAATTAAGATCATTGTTGTAATGATCTATAAGCCGCAACAATTCATTTTCCGAAGTATCCGGAGAAAGTTTTTCAATCTTTGACAACATCCCTATTTCTATGCAAGATTTACTTTTAGAATTAACATAGGATTGAGAAGCCGGATTATCTCCTACTAAAATTGTAACAAGACCCGGAACCTGTCCCCCATTTTTCTTTAATTGAAAAATCTTTTCTTTTAGTTCTTCTTTAACTTCTTGAGATATTTTTTTACCATCAATTATAATTGCCATAAGATAATTCTGATTTTATTCAGTAATGTTTTCTACTTTCTTATCAAATTCAGGTAAAAATATTCTTTCTATTTCAAGTGCTTTTCCGGTTTCAGTATCAACCTTAACATAAAAACCGCTTAGATGAACATTCTCGGTTGCGGTCTGATATTTTTGCGGTGTTTGATACAGAAAACGGTTAACGGCTGCTTCTGTTTTCATTCCTATTACGGAATCATATGGCCCGGTCATTCCGCAATCTGTAATGTATGCCGTTCCATTCGGAAAAATTCTTTCATCAGAAGTTTGAATATGTGTATGTGTTCCGACAATTGCAGATACTTTTCCATCAATATAATTTGCTAATGCAAGTTTTTCAGCAGTAGCTTCGGCATGAAAATCAATAAATATTACTTTGGTCTCTTGCTTAAGTTTTGGGAGAATCCAATCAGTTGCCCTGAACGGACAATCAATCGGAGTCATATATGTTCTCCCCTGTAAATTAAGTACGGCAACTTTTCCTTTTGGTGTATCAACAAGACAATATCCGTTCCCAATTGTCCCTTTCGGATAATTCAAAGGACGAATTACACGTGAGTCTTTTCTTAAATATTCCTGTGATTGATGTTTATCCCATGTATGGTTTCCACCGGTAATTGCATGAACTCCAAGATCGAATAATTGTTTAGCTTCTTTTTCGGTGCAACCTTTACCATCGGATAGATTTTCGCCGTTTACAATTGTAACATCAGCTCTGTATTTCTTTTGAAGACCCGGCAGCCACATCTGAACAATGTTCATTCCCGGTTGCCCGATAATATCGCCAATAAAAAGTATATTTATAGTCATATTGATTTCTCTTTAATTGAAATATATTGAAAATAGCACGAATAACGAAACGTTTTGAAAAACTTGATTATCATACTCTAAAATTATTTATGGAATGAAGTGATTATAACATTTTAACTAAATTGAGTATATGAAAAAGAAAGACTCTAATACTGAGAAGAATATCAAAGAGGTTCCTTTCGAAGAAGCCGAGTATTGTGTATTCGACTTTGAAACGACCGGGACATCTGCAAGATTAGAGAAAGTTATAGAGATTGGTATAGCTAAGGTAAGGAAAGGTAAAATTGTTGATACATATCAGTCCTATATTAATCCCGGAAGACTTATTCCATATAATATTACATTAATAACAGGTATTACAAATGAGGATGTTAAGGATGCCCGATATTTCGATGAAGTGATAAATGAAATAAAAGATTTTTTCGGCAGTTCAATTCTTGTTGCTCATAACCTTCCATTCGATTATTCATTTCTAAAAAATGAATGCGAGCAAGCCGGTATTGAGATTCCAGAAAATCCCGCAATTTGCACGTTGAAACTTGCAAAGAGGATTTATCCGCACTTCCCCAGCAGATCATTAGGTAATTTATCCAAGACGTTGAAAATAAGGCATCGGAATGTCCATCGAGGCCTTGGTGATGCTACTGCAACGGCTAAAATACTTCTTAAAATGTTTCCTACGCTTCGTGATGAACATGACATTGATACAATAAGTGATCTGATCCATTTCCAAAATATACCAACCGGAACACCTTTTAAGATGATAAAGAAAAAGTTATCCGATGATTATTCTTCTGTTCCAAATGATCCGGGGATTTACTTTTTCAGGGATTCAAAAGGTGAGACAATTTATATCGGTAAAGCTAAATCCCTAAAGCAAAGAGTTAGCAATTATTTTACAAGTCATACACCAAGAAAGACAAAAAAGATTGTTCAGAAAGCACAACGGCTTGAATATATAATTACAAATACCGAATTAACTGCACTCTTAGCCGAAGCAGAACTAATTAAAACAACTGACCCAAGATTTAATACTCTGCTTAAAAGATACTCTAACAATTATTTCATAATGATTGACAATAAAAAAAGTTTTCCTACAGTTGAAAGAGTTACTTCTTTCGATTTTGATGGTAATGATTATTACGGTCCATATCCAAACAGAGATACTACAATAGCAATCAAGGAAATAATTGATAAGACTTTCGAAATCCGTGAGTGTGGCCCTAAGGAGTTTGCAAAAAAAAGAAAATGTTATCTCGCTGATATCGAAAGGTGTCTGGCGCCTTGTATTGATCCTGAAGTTAAGAATCATTACAATGAAGAGTTATTGAAGGTACATAATTTCCTTAGCGGGTTCAATCAATCGGCGGTAGATCGTTTACTAAATAAAATGAAATATTTAAGTGAACAAAAGAAATATGAAGAAGCAGCTTTAACAAGAGATTTGGTCAACTCAATTCTCAAGCAGCTTAATAAAGCATCGATACTGTCTGAACCCATCAACAAAGCAAATGTACTAATTGAAGTATCCGGTGCTAAGGATAATGATTACTTATTACTATTGGAAGGTAAAATGTTTATTAAAAATTATTTCAATGATACGACTAACGGATTTAATGAAGCGCTTGAAAATTATTTCAATGGTACGATTCAAATCTTCAAAGAACTTACCGAAAAGGATATGGAAAGATTAAAAATTGCCTTATCATGGTTGGTTAAGAATAAAGGGAGAACAAAAATCCATTATTTGAAAAATTACAATTCAGTAGAAGATCTTGCGAAAGAATTAATATTTTTAAGCAGAGAAAAGAAAGATTATATCGCAATGGAATAATCGATCAAGGGACAAGAAATTTTAGAAGTACAAGCCGAATCAAGAAACCTGTTACAAAAATCAACCCGGCATACATTAACAAAGCTTTTAACGATTCATTGGTCAGAATAATAGTAGATAGAAAACCACGCCAACCGCATTCTTTGCACCTATACAATCTGTAAAAAGTCATCTTCTTAATTATCTGCTCTCTCATATTTTTGGCTCTTGAATGATTTAATACAGCTACACCTTTGCAAGAAGGACACCTGCTAAACTGTGGATTACGAAAAATAAATATCCTTGGAGTTTTCATCCCGAAACCTGAATACTTGACCATTTATAAATTTTTTTCAAGAAATACCTTATAACTCAATTGATTACTTATAATACCAAATGCAGCTTTAAATTGTAAATCATTCTTAAGAGATTCAACTACTCTACCAACTCTTCCGTCAGTTCTTGCTGCTATTTCTTCTTTGATGGAAGAGATTATTTCATCCTTATATTTTTCCATTTCTTTTGAATGGCTTTCATCAATCTGGGCTTTAAACTTATCAAGAAGTTCCGAAAATGTACCGTTTAGATTCTCCTTTGATGCAGCAACTTTTAATTGTTCTATTAATTTTTCTGCCGGAGAAGTGAATTCAAATTTCTGTTTTTTAATGTACGATTGAAATTCTTTCAATTGCTGTTCGGGTGTTAGCTTATTAAAATCGGCATTAGATTTATCATTATAGAAATATGTTGCAAAGCCAAAGAACATTCCATCCGCAAGCAGACGTTGAACAAGTACTGATTTTGATCTATTCGCAATAGTAGAATCGGGTTTTATTCCACCGGCAGAAAATACTTTTCTATTCAAATCCGTTCTGAATTCTTTTTCATCATTTTTCTTATTGGATTCAAATACTTTGTTCTTTTCAGAATAATTAATTTTCTGAATTGATCTACCGCTTGGAGTAAAATATTTTGCAGTCGTAATTTTTAACGATGTATTGTAAGATAGCGGTATTAAGGTCTGCACCAACCCTTTACCGAAAGAATTTGTTCCGATTATAACACCCCTATCATGATCCTGAATGGCACCGGCAACAATCTCGGATGCAGAAGCGGAACCTTCGTCAATTAAAACAGCTAATGGAATCTTACCGGCTATCGGTTCTTCAGTAGCAAAATATTTTTTTACATCAAGTGAATCGCGACCTTTTACCGAGACAATTAATTGCCCTTTGGCTAAAAATTTTTCGCAGACATCCACAGCAGCATCTAATAATCCTCCCGGGTTTCCCCTAAGATCCAGCACAATTGTTTCAATATTTTTTTTCTCTTTTAGTTCAATAAGTGCCTTCTTAATTTCTTCTCCTGCAGTTCTTGAAAAACCGCTAAGCTTTAGATAGGCATTATTACTGTTTTGTGGATAGAAACCATAATAGGTCAGATTTTTTACTTCTATCTCTTCCCTAATTAAATTAAATATTACGGGTTCACTCTGTCCTTCTCTGAGTATTGTAATTTTAACAGCAGTGCCTGGCTCACCTTTTAATAAGTCGCTTAGGTTATCATAGTTCTCTTTAGTTACAGTTATTTCATCAATTTTGGTTATCACATCACCGATTCTAATCCCCTGTCTATAAGCAGAATAACCTTCTATCAGATCAACAACAGTAATGCTTTCGTTTCTAATGCCTACTGTTGCTCCTATTCCACCATACTTACCTTTTGTAATTATGTCAATATCTTTTTGATTACTTCCATCAATAAAGTTTGTATACGGATCCAATGATTGAAGCATTCCTTCAATACCGGCAAGCATAAATTCTTCGGGATTAAGGGGATCAACATAATTGAGTGTTACTTCTTTATAAACACGACCGAATATGTCTATGCTTTTATTTATTTCGAAATAGATATCAGAATCCTTGGTAATAAATCCGGAGAGAATAAGGATACTAATTATTGATATAACTAAGTTTTTCTTTGTAACCATAAATTTACTTTCTAACTAACTTCTTAAATTAATTTCTGATACAATTTGTTCGTGTAATTTGGAAATTGGTAATAATCCATCAAGAACTTTAAAACGTTTTTCCGAAGAAGAGAGTTCTAAATAACCTTTTCTTACTCTTTCATAAAAATCGACTTTGGATGATTCTATGCGATCGAGTTCCACTTTTTTTACTTTGGACATTCTTCTCACTACTTCATCAACAGGTATATCAATAAAAAAGGTAATTGTAGGCACTGCTTCCTTTATGACAAAATTCTGTAATTCCACCACAAAATTTTTTGAAAGTCCTCTTCCGTAACTCTGGTATGCAATGGATGAATCGTGAAAGCGATCTGAGAGAACATAAATATTATTTTTTAGTGCCGGGATAATAGTTTGATTTACAAGCTGGGATCTGCTTGCAGCAAACAGAAGAGCTTCGGTTTCAAACTTCATTTCGGAATTTTTCTTATCAAGTAGAATATCACGAATTTTCTCTGATATCGGTGTTCCGCCCGGTTCGCGAAGCACTATTACTTTTTTCCCTTCTTCTACCAGATATTTTTCTAAAAGTTGAACTTGAGTAGATTTACCACAGAAATCAAGTCCTTCGAAAGTAATAAACATAAAAAGGTTCCGGATTATTTTATTCAGTATTGTTTGATAATGTATTCTAATTTTTTCGGTTTAACATCAACAAGAATAGTGCTCGAAGGAATTTTAATAACAGGTTCAATTCCACCGTCATCATTTCTAAGTACTTCCCAGAAATCGATGTAAGCTGTAATACTATCCTTTGTTAATCTTCCAAGCTTGTTTATTCCCCCTTTAAGTACTACGTTTATTTTACCTGGGTATAAAATCAACTCTTTGGATTGAGGAACGTTTCTTACTTCAACATTTATATCATCATATGATTTATCTACAATTTTCTGTACATCAAATTCAATTCTGCATTTATCCGCAGAGTAATTAACTCCATCAATTTCCATTAATTTCACAGAAATATTCACCGGTTCGGATAGCTGTTTTAAATCAGTTAATTCAGTTAAGATTGTATCGATATCCCGCAATTGACTTTCTGATCCGGAAATTTCAATCTGGTCGGGTATAATATTAATTGGGGAAGCAATTCCAAAACTCTCTTTGAATTCAACAACTAAATTTGCTTTCACATAAACTTTTTTTGTGATTATTCTATCAACATCAAATTGAATAGACGAAGGTGCAACTTCAATTACTCTAAACGAAGAAGTAAGCCAGGAATTATTTTCAAATTCATCTCTTAAGTTAACACGTTGTTTTCCGCTCTGGCGACGTGCTGAAATTAAAAATTCCTGATTACCGGCAATTGATAATTTTGCTAATTCCCAACCTTTGCCACGTAAACGAAGGTAAATTTCTTTGTCCGATATTGCTCCTTTTGTATAATTTTTTGGAAGATCTATTAGAGAAACCGGGACTTTAATTGTTGTAGTAAATTCACCGGATAGGGATATAGATCCCCACATTATTAAGGAAAAGAAAGTAATAATTATTATGGGAATTATTTTGTTCTTCATGCTTCAAAAATATAAAAAAAACTCCACTATTGTGGAGTTTATAAGTGCTCTATAATAAAAAGTAATTACCTGATTTTATCAAAATGCTCAATCAATTCTTCACGGTTTGCTCGTGAAATTTCCCGTCCTTTAATCGGAAAATTTTCAAAACTTCTTGCAAGATGACGCAGCTTATGAACATTAAGCGTTGATAATTCTTCTTTGGTTGGAACTTCACCCGGTGTTACCATAGAACTTTCTTCTGTAATTTCTGATGATGGTTCTCCCTCACCAATTTCTTTCATAGCTTCTTTTCTAAGTGCTTCTAACCTTGAAGTTCCTTCTTTAGATTGAGGAATTATTTTTTCTCTTCGTTTTGGTTTAGCAACTTCTTCAACATTGGCAGTTGATTCTGTTTCCGATAATTCATAGATAGTTTCAGGTTTATCGGAAGGGGCTATTACAGCTTCACTAACCTTTTCTTCTATGATTTTTTCTTCCGGTTTTTCTTCAATCGGGAGAGGTTCAATTTGTTTGCTTTCTTTTTTTTCTTTAGTAGGTTTTAATTCAGAGCTATAGATAATATCTTCTAATTGATCATCAGGTCTAGGAATAACATGTGCGGAGATTAGCTGGCTAACTCTTTGAGCAGCAGCAGCGCCGGCATCAACAGCAGATTTAACAGCCGCTACTTCGCCAACTATTTTTACAGTAACCAACGCCGCCGTAATTTTTTCTTTACTAACTAACTTAACGTTAGCAGCTTTAACCATTGCATCGGCGGCTTCTATGGCACCAATTAGTCCTTTGGTTTCAATAAGCCCTAATGCTAATTGCATGAGTCACTTTTATTTTGCACGTTTAGGAAGAATCATTTCAACATCGGAATGAGGACGTGGAATTACGTGAACTGAAACCAATTCTCCAACTCTCTGAGCAGCAGCAGCGCCAGCATCGGTAGCAGCTTTAACAGCGCCTACATCACCTCTAACCATAACGGTAACATATCCGCCGCCAATTGTTTCTTTACCAATTAATTCTACTTTTGCTGCTTTTACCATTGCATCAGCGGCTTCAACTGCACCGACTAATCCTTTGGTTTCAATCATTCCTAATGCGTCAAGTGTCATAGATGTGCTCCCAATTTTAATAATTTTCGATTTCAAAATAATTTATCTAGATAAAAATGTCAATTTCATATTTAAATTTAGAATTAGAATCCGGATTTCATAAAATCTTCTAAAATTACAGCTGCGGCATTTTTATCCAATAATGACTTGTCTTTCCTTTTCTTTTTGGATTTTACTGATTCAATAATCCTTTGTTTAGCTATTTCCGAAGAATATCTTTCATCAACCAATATTACAGGAAGACCAAATTTTTGTTCAATCTCATTTTTAAGTTCTTCAATCTTACCAAATAATTTCGGTATGCTGCCATCCTCTTTAATGGGATTTCCAATTAAGATTTTTACAACTTTATATTGATCAAGAATTGATTTAAGATTTTTGAAGAAATCCGAATCGTTTTGAAGTGTGGTTAAAGGGTATGCAAAAATATTAAGTGGATCTGTAATTGCTATTCCAATTCTTTTTTCACCGTAATCAATTGCCAGTATTCTTGCTTCTTCCAAATTAATTCCGTCTATTAATGTTCAGCGTCAAAACGTTCAACAGAGTAAATTCCTTTTACTTTTTTCAATCTATCAATAATTTTATTCAAATGATCAAGGTCCTTTACATACACTGTAACAGTTCCCTTAAACATAGAATCTCCGGTTGTAATGTTTACGGATTTTATATTTGTATTCTGATAAGTAGTAATACTGTTGGAAATATCTTTTAATAATCCCGGCATATCTTCACCTTTAATTATTATACCGGCGACAAAGAATGCTCCGTTCGATTTAGGCCATGTAACCGGCACGACACGGTTATCACCTTTCTTAAGCATGTTAATCAAATTATTGCAATCCTTACGGTGTATTTTAATCCCTTCTCCAATTGTAACATAACCGACAACAGGATCACCCGGAATTGGATTACAGCACTTTGCATAACTAATAGCCAGACCTTTCTGATCACCTTCTACAACAACTCCACCGGCGGTATGACGGGCTATATCTATAAATTTATCGAACTCAAGTTCTTTTTCCGGTTTTTCTTCGGCCTCTACTGTTGGATTGAGAATTTCATCAAGATTCAATTTGTCCAGTGCTGCTGCTTTATAAAACTGTCGTGTGTTATCGAACTTAAGTTTTCGTGCTAATTTGGATAAGTCTTCTGATGAAAAAGAAAGCTTCAGTTTCTTTATTTTCTTTTCCCAAATCTCTTTTCCGGATTCAACTAAATTTTCTTCTTCCTTATTTAAGTGCTTACGGATATTGCTCTTAGCTTTATGAGTTTGAACAAATTGTAACCAGCTTTTATTGGGTCTTTGATTTTTTGATGTAATTATTTCTATCTGATCACCGGAATGAATTTTTGTATCGAGCGGGACAATTCTACCGTTAACTTTAGCACCAATACAATGATCCCCAACATTACTATGAATCTCGTAGGCAAAATCAACAGGAGTAGAGCTTATTGGCAATCTTTTCAAATCACCTTTTGGAGTAAAGACATAAATTTCATCCTGGTAAAGGTTCAGCTTGAAACTTGCGAGGATTTCTTTAGTTGCCTCATCTTTGGTGGCATTTTCGAAAATATCCCTGACCCAGCTCACCCATTCTTCCAGGTCCTTATCAGATGAGGTTAAATTTTCTTTGTATTTCCAGTGAGCTGCAACTCCACGTTCTGCAATCTCGTGCATTTTACGGGTTCTAATCTGCACTTCAACTAATTTTCCTTCCGGACCAATAACCGTTGTATGAATTGATTGATAATTATTTTTCTTTGGGATAGAAATAAAATCTTTGAATCGATCCGGAATAGGTTTATAAAGTTGATTGATTATTCCAAGGACATAATAGCATTCGTTGGGATCATTACTTTCCAGAATAATTCTAACAGCAAGCAGATCATAAATATCTTCGAAAGGACGATTCTGCATTATCATTTTTCTGTAAACACTGTAAAGATGCTTGGGACGACCTCCCAGATCATAATTTATTTTATGTTCCTTTAATTTTTCTAAAATTGGCTTAGTGAATTTATTGATAAAGGTTTCGCGCTCTTTTCTTGTGTCCTTAATTTTCTTAGCAATATCTTCGTAAGCTTCCTTATTAAGATATTTGAATGCAAGGTCTTCAAGCTCCCATTTAACTGCTCCTAAACCGAAACGATGAGCAAATGGAGCATAGATTTCCAAAGTCTCCTTGGCAATTCTTCTCTGCTTTTGTGGATGAACAAACTCGAGTGTACGCATGTTATGTAATCGGTCGGCAAATTTTACAAGTATAACACGAACATCCTTAACCATAGAAAGAAGGAGTTTGCGGTAATTTTCTGCCTGGGTAATTTCCTGACCTTTAAATACGCCGCCAATTTTAGTAACACCGTCAACAATTTCTGCTACTTCTTTATTGAACTCATGTGATATGAAATCTAAGTTGATTCCGCTATCTTCAACTACGTCGTGTAAAAGTGCGCTTATAACCGAAATATCGTCAAGGGGAATTTCACGTGCCACAATCATTGCAACTTCGTAAGGATGATTAAAATATGGCTCGCCGGAAGCTCTAAAATCGTTCTTATGCGATTCATAGCTTAACTGGAATGCTTTTTCAATCAACTTCTCATTTACAGATGGTAGATTCTGCTTGCAAGTTTTAAGCAGATCTTCGAGCATTCTTTTATGTTTGATGCTAATCGCAACTTCCATTTTTTATCTATTAACTTTAATCCGGTTGAAATTTTTTATTTAGTAAACCATTAAAAAGTTCCAAAGGTTCTATCGCCGGCATCGCCAAGACCGGGCATAATAAAACCGCGTTCGTTCAATTGACGATCTAATGCGGCTGTATAAATTGGGACTTCGGGATGTTCCTCATACATTTTAACAACACCTTCGGGAGCAGCAATTAAACAAGCAAGAACACAATTTCTTGCACCTCTTTCTTTTAGATATTTGAATGAAGCTACTGCGCTTCCACCAGTAGCAAGCATCGGATCCAATAGTATTGTGAGTGATTCATCTAAATTCTTTGGCGTTTTATAATAATAATCGATTGGCTCCAATGTCTTTTCGTCCCTTTGTAAACCAATATGACCAACCTTTGCATCGGGAATCATATCTAAAAATGAACTTACCATACTTAAACCAGCCCGAAGAACCGGAACAAGAACAATTTGTTTCTTTAACCTGTATCCTTTTGTTATTTCTATTGGAGTTTGAACATTAAATTCTACTAAATCTATTCCTTTCCCTATTTCAATTGCTAAGGCATAAGAGACTCTATTTAATGCTGCACGAAATTCATGCGGTTCTGTTTTACTATCTCTTAAGATTGTTACATCACGTAATACCAAAGGATTATTAACAAGCGTTAGATTTTTCATTTAATTTCCTTTTCTACTTTTTTCCCTAATAATGAAAGAGGATTTATAAAAGGTGAAATTGGCGGCGAATAGTTATAATTAATTCGCGACAGTTCCGTTGCTTTTATTTTATTATGAATAAATGTAGTGATTAAATCACCATAACCCGAAACTTCTTTTCCACCTAAGAAGAAACCACCGATAATTCTAAAGGATGATTTTTCGACTAACAACTTTCCGAAAACATTATCCGAACCCGGCATCACTTTAACTAAATTAGGAGCAATTGAAGTGACCGAAATAAAATTGAATTTATTTGTTTTCGCTTCGATGGAATTTAATCCCACTGAAACAAGGAACTTATCAAATATTTTAACAGCAATATTTTTGATAACCGGTTGGGCTATCACATTACCACCGGCAGCATTTTCACCGGCAATGTGTCCCATCTGTTGAGCAAAAGTAGCAATAGAGATATAATCATATTGACCGGTAATTTTATTTATTACTTCAATATTATCCCCGGCAGCAAAAATATTTGGATCGGATGTTTTGAGTTTCTGATCAACTCTTAATCCGCCAAATTTACCAATAGTAAGTTTAGATGATATGGCTAAAGAATTATTCGGTTCAAAACCTAAAGTTAGAAGAACAAGATCAAATTCTTTGGTATATCCATCGTAAGTGGCTGTAATTATTTTATCATCCTTATATCCAAACTTCAGTTCCTTTTTCCCACCGGAAAATTCAATTTTGTTTTTTGAAATAAGATCGTGAATAAGATGTCGGACTTCATCGTCAGCTCCGGGCATTGGAAGAATTTCCTTATCGAGTAATGTTACATCATAACCTAACTTGATGAATGCCTCGGAAGCTTCTAATCCTATATAACCGGCACCAATTATTAATACTTTTCTTACACTGTTTTTAGCAAGATAATTTTGAATGCTTATTAAATCTCTTACTGATTTTAACGAAAACAAATTTTCTGATTTGACTTTTATTTGCGGTAAGACCTTTGCATTTGAACCTGTGGTTAGAATTAATCTATCGTAATACTGATCGAACGATTGATTTGAGATAAGATTCTTTACTGTGATTTTTCTATTAGAGCGGTCAATCTTTTCTACAAAATGATTTGTAAGAACCTTAACACCTTTTTCCTTTTCAAATTTTTCTGCATCAAAAAAAACAATTTTCTTATAATCTTTAATTTCGCCGGATAAAACATAAGGGAGTTCGCATGTTCCGGTGGAGATAAAATCTCCGGCTTCAAACATAACAACATTAGAATCGGGAGCAATACGTTTTGCTTTAGCCGCAGCAGCTGGTCCGGCTGCATTACCACCTACAACAATTATGTTTTTGGGTGTTAGCATTCAAGGAATATCATTTATTCGGATAGAAATATAACTATTTTTGAATTGAATGGATATGGAGTAAAAGAGATTAAACCATTGTGGTACTTCAATAATCCTATTTTTCCTTAAAGGAAATAGTCATCGGAACACCTTCAAATCCAAAATTTTCGCGGATAAGTCTTTCTAGAAACCGGCGATAATGTTCGGGTATAAACTTATGTTCGTTAGCAAAAAACAAGAATATTGGATAGTAATCACCAACCTGTGTAATATATTTTATCTTTACCTCTTTGCCGGTAGGAGTTGCCGGAGGCGGAGTTGCTGCAATTAATGGCAGCAATACATCATTAAGCTGACTTGTAGAAATCTTTTTCTTTCTCTCATCATGAATTTTTTTTGCAAGATCAACCAACTTGAAGATTCTTTGTTTGGTAAGTGCAGAAATTGTAATAACAGGGATATAATCTGCCATACCAACTTTCTCTTTAACAGCTGCTTCAAATTGTTTTGCCGTATTAGTATCTTTTTCGATAAGATCCCACTTGTTTATTGCAATAATAAGTCCTTTCCTTCTCCTAATTGCTTCCTGTATTATTTTCTGATCCTGATTTTCAATTCCAAGTTCTGCATCAACAAGAAGAATTGCAACATCGCTATCCCATAGTGCTCTATACGTTCTTACATTTGCAAAAAATTCAATATTCTCTTTTATCTTAGTTTTCTTTCTAAGTCCGGCTGTATCAACCAAAACAATTTCTTCACCGTAATATTTTAGAACTGAATCGATGCTATCTCTTGTAGTACCCGGAATGTTGGTTACAATGCTTCTATCATATCCTAATAAAGAATTAGTAAGGGAGGATTTACCAACATTTGGTCTGCCAATAATTGAAAGACGTAATCGCACATCGGCAGCAGCCTTTTCATCCGGAAAAGGTAAATGGTTTTGAATATCGTCCAAGAAATCTCCAAGGTTTCTTCCATTAAGTGCCGAGATATCATAAATGTGTTCAAATCCCAATTCGTAAAAATCATTTTTGTAAGCGCCTAACGCGGTTGTATCGGATTTATTAACAAGCAAATAATAGGGTTTGGAAGATCTACGGATCATACTTGCAATTTCTTTATCAAATGGAGTTAAGCCGATTCTGCCGTCAACAACAAATAAGATGGCATCAGATTCATCAAGTGCAATTTCAACCTGTTCTCTGATCGCACTTTCAAATGTGTCTTCGGAATCAGGGACATAACCACCGGTATCAATCAATCTGAAATGTTTTCCATTCCATTCAACATCGCCATAAACTCTATCTCTTGTTACACCGCTAACATCATCCACGATTGATGTACTGCTTTTAGTCAGCCGGTTAAAAAGAGTTGACTTACCGACATTCGGTCTGCCTACAATAACTACGATTGGTTCTTTCAATTCAATTCCTTAAACTATTAGGGAGAAACTTACTAAAAATTATATTGCAAATTTAACTGAGGATAGTAAAAAGTCCTAAACCCAAAATCGACTTTTTTTATTTCCGATGAGATGCTCAAATCCTTGTTAAAACTTGCAGCCGACCATGCTGCATCTATAGCACTTATAATATGATTGGAGATAACAACAATTACAGCTGTGGAAGCAACATTATAAAAATCGTTTGCTTTACCACGTTCTTTAGAGTAGTATAAAAATTTACTTGTAAGAGGATCGCCATAGGTAAAGGGAGTATTTTCATCACCAAAATCATCCCAGCCAACATTAAACTGAGGATACTTACCAATCATTTCGAAATATTGCTGATCCTTAAATGGAGCTAAACGATGCGAATAATAATTTCCAATTGCACTTTCAAGCCGGTTAAGTTCTGCCCAGACTACATTTCCGTTGATATCGAAAACTTTGTAATCCGCTACAACAATTTGTGGATTAATTGATTTAGCATTCTTTATAGTCCAGTTAGCATATCTTCTAACATCCCAATGTGCTAATGCGAAGTTCTGAAATACTTCAGTCTGATCGTCCCCTTTTTTATCATAAATCAGTCCAACGGTAATAGCAGCAACTTCTGCAGCAATAAAAATAATAGACTTCAAATAACGTTCGGAATAAAATTGCCCGGCACCGGGTAGAGCGAATGATAAAACTCCTGAAAGCAAAGGTGATTTTTTATGCTGGTCTATTGAAGAATCTTCTAATTTAATTTTCTCACTTGATTCCAAATAAGAAAGTTTAGAGTCGATAAATAAATTACCGGTCAATTTTAATTTCTTCTTATCCTGACAGTTTACAATGGAAGCAAATATTAATAAAAGAAGAATTACTTTTTTCATTTTCACTCCAAAGATTATAAACTAAAGTCGAACAAGATTCCGCCATAGAATTGAAACTCTTTTCCGTATGTAATTTTTTCACCACGGATAATACGCGAGAATTTATCGAATGAGTATGAAGCATTAAAGAAAATACTTGTTGGGAAAAGGTAAAACGAATTCATCTTAATTCTAATTTCAGTTCCGGCACCTTTCTTAAAATTATTTAGAGAAGGAATATCACCTGTCCATGCATTCCCAAAATCGCCATAAAATGAAAGGTAAACTTTATCAATATAAAAATGACCCAGACGAGCATCGATGTTTGTTAAGAGTGGAAAACGATATGTCAGGTTCAACCATCCGACTTCATTACCACTGACAGCATAGAACGGATAACTTTTCATTCCGATTAGTCCACCCAAATAAAAGTCGAAGAAATCCGGAACCTCAGGACCTAAAATAGAACCGGCTCTAAACTGAAGTGTAAGAGTATTCTTTTTTCCAAGGTCGAAATATTCTTTCCAGTTCAATTCTAACTTATGGTAATTGTAAGCGTTATAAAGTGGTTTTAGAATTCCATCAGCAACTTCATAATTCCCTTCGTTATTATAACGATTGAACTCGTAATTATACTGTAACTCTACTTTGCGACCAATCGGATTTATATCAGTATCAACATTAGGTATTAAGTTCTCGTGTGTAAATTTCAGTTGGAAATTCCGTCCGATAAAATACTTGTCGTTAGTTGCCGGATAAAGTGCGTTATTAGTCTCGGGTATTATAAAACTGCTAAGTGTCGATACATACTGACTGTAAATAAATCTAAGTTCTATTTTATTTCCTTCAGTAAAAACTTTATGACGTGCAATGAAATCAACTTCAAAAAGATTATAAGTAACATCAACAGGAACATTGTAATCTATTTTAGGTGGAGTAAATGTAGAATCAATTCCAAACTGAAGATCGAAATTTGTGTTTCTGCTTATACTATAAAGTTCAACACCAAATTCCGGTTTTAATCCAAAAGAGAAGAGCACCGGGAATTTATCGCGGTATTCGAATAAGAAATAGATATCGCGTTCAAGTTTTTTATTTAATGATGCACTGCCAAAAATTGAGAACCGGTTTAATACATCACTCGATGTAAAGTAGAAGCCCGGTTTTATTCTATCCCATCCGGAATTTGAGGTGGTATAGTTATCGATTCTAATGAACGGGAAGAAACTAATTTTAGAAAAGAAACCTGAATATTTTTCTACAGCATAATCCGGCAATGAGAAATCATTAAAGTTACGTAATGATGTTATATTGAATTTGGATATATCACCGTTTGGTTTGTCTTCATCTAATGGAGGATTATTAATCCATACATATTTTTTTGAAGAATCTACCTTTTGCTGTTCATCGGATTTCAATAGAAAGATTTTATATCCGTCAGTTGTATAACCGGCATAGACAATATCACCGTTTGAATTTACAGAAGGCATAAACGCCCCGCCGGTCACGTTTGTAAGTTGTTTCTTAACTCCGGATTCAAGATCGAGCGAGTAGATATTAAAAATTCCTGATTCGTCGCTTGAATAATATAACTTATCATTTTTCGCCTGGAACGGATGTCTTTCATCAGCGGAAGAGTTCGTAATCAACTTGTAATTAGCTCCGCTTGTATCAACTTTACCAACATCACGGTTATCGTGATATGAGTAATCGAATACAATACTTTTATCATCACTCGAAAACTTAGGATTGTAAAGCTGTTCTCCTTTATCGAAGAATGTAAGTCTCTTAAAATTTTTCCCGTTTATATCGCAAATACCGAGATTAACTGTTCCATCATTCTGAAAAACGAATGTAATTTTTTTACCGTCGTTAGAAACGGAAGGATTATTAGCTCTTAATCCAAAAGTTAAACGCTCTTCTTTTTCTTTATCAAGATCATATACATATAGATCGTGAATATTACTTAACCTTGGGTTATCATCACTAAGTTTGGCATAAATTATCTTGTTCGCTCCGTTAATAAAGCTAACTGTCGAACGAATGTTGGGGACAATCATTTTTTCTTTTTTTGTTTGAACGTCGTAAAGAAAAACTGAAGATAAACTGAAGTAGTCATTTGTTTTGTTGGAGATATACAATATTTTATTTCCATCATTGGAAAAGACCGGATAGAAATTTCCAAATCCAACAGATGCAATTGTATCGCCGGTAACGATATTTTGTTCAACACCCGCAATTCTCTTTTTATAATCTTGCTTTAAAAATGAAGACCACTCATTATAAATTTCATTTCCGTCTTTACCTAATACTTCCTTGAATGCGGCATCGATTGTAAATGTGGTAAGATTTCCAAGTTTCTGTGTTACTTCTCTAAGTTTATCTTCACCGTATTTCTGTGAAATATATCTTGTAAGTGCAAAACCGGAATTATAAACGGATTCATTACCCAAACTTGTTTTATCGAAAACACCCATCTGATTCCAGGTAAGCATTTTATTAGCTAACGCGTAAGATCTTAAAATCATATCGCGATGAGTATCCCAGTTATCGTAATTAAATTCCTTACGCATATATTGAGCAGTTCCCTCAGCAAACCACGCCGGAATATTTATCATTGGCACCGGATACGATGCAATAAAATTCGGGAAACCATAAAGAATATCGGGACGGCGTTTATCTTCATAATTCAGAAATTGTAGATAGAAAACAGGAACAGTTCTGGACAATTTCATACCGGCTTGAATCTGAACAAGATGAGTAAACTCATGCGAGATAACATTCCGGAGCCAGTTATGTGTTCCGCGAAGATCAAAATCGAGTGATGACGACCATATTTCTATTTTGTTATCAAAGAAATATGTAGCACCATTGGAATAATCATCAATATCTTTGATTATAAAATCTACAACATCAGGTTCGTATTGATAAAGTGAAGTGATCGGTCCCCAGATTTCATCTGCAATTTTTGCAACTGTTTTGGCAGTCCGTTCAGCTTCTTCGTGAAAGTGAACTCTTACGTATTTACTTCTAATTGTTAACCATTTGTAATCGGGGTTATATTCATTTATCTGAGAAAAAGTTGTTGATGATATGACTACAATTAATACCAGGGCAAGAGAAATTCTTCTCGAAAATTTTTCTAAGCTTAAATTCATATTTCTATAAATTATATTCATCAATTCGATATTCATCATTTAATTATAGCGATCTTAATTAACTTACTTGCAGTTTTACCTGTATTACTTTTTGTTTCAAGTCGTGCATAGTATACACCGCTCTGAATTCCTGAGACATTCCACCTGGTTTCGTTATCAATCCCACCGATTGCTTTGTTGCTAAGTTCTGTAACTAATTCTCCGGATAGATCAAATATTTTTATGTTAATATCAGAATCCTCAGAAACGTAATACCTGATATAAGTTTCATTTCCATAAACCGGATTGGGCCAGTTGTATGCTTTTTCTGATGGGAAATAATCCGTGGTTTTGGATTTAGAATCTGCCTGACCTGCAAACGATGCGTTTGAAAAATTTGCGTACTCACTTAACCAATATTCTTTTCCGCTTAACGATGATAATGACCAAAATGATAATTCTCCGCTACCGGTAAATGAAGGTAATAACGGTTTATATCTGGCAATCGGACCCATTGTTGGGAGTTCTTCAAGAAATATAACTGGAATAGTATTTTTAATACGGGCAACATTTATCGGGAAGGAGGAGATTTGCTTGCCATCCGTAACGCTGAATGCATAAATATCACCGTTGGAATTAAATGCGAGTAGATCAGTATTGTCATCATTATTAAGATCTATTACCAGTGGTGAACCGGTCAATGTAAAATTTGATTCCGTGTCAATCGGAAAATTAGTAGCAGTAATTCCATTAAAATTTACCGCATAGATTTTTGATCTCAGATTGAAGATTATATAATTATTTCCATCCTTATAGAGATCGGCAATTGAGAAAACAGAAATTTCTTCCAATGGCAGACTAAACGAAGAAACTATTTGACCATCAACAATAAAATAGAAGTTGTTTCCCTCTGAAAGGATTACATTGACAAATTTCCCTTCTACATTTTTAGTTATAGCTAAACGTTTTGCCTTTTGATTTAAGGTGATGAACTTCCCTCTTGAATCAACAAATCTATTTTCTGATATAACCGAAAAATAATCCTCGACAGCAGCAATTTGATTTATTGCTCTGTTGTTTAGTGAATAAGAAACCATTCCTCTAATAAAATTTGATGAGATGAATTCTTCGATGTCAATTTCATTAACTTTACCGTCAATTGTTCCAATAAGTGTTTTTACAATTCCCCCGCTTTTAACGATTAAGGGAGTTGAAGAAATTTCAGTACTAAACGAATATTTCGATAATTTGTAATTGTTATTGATAGTTGTTAATAAATTTAGATCTTTCCCCTTTGCGCCAATAACAAATTCATTATTACTATCTTTGAATAAAGCCGGTCTAAGTGCACTGAAATTTTCTATTTTGGAATTTGATCCGCTAATTAGATCAACTCTTATAAGGTTATTATCATCTTGAATATAAGTCCAATAATTGCTGCCAATCTGCAACGCAGCAATTGAAACAGGATTTACAACTTGTGGAATTTTAACAGACCTGCTTAATGTGATGGTGCCGCTGCCGTATACAACATCAAAAGAGATTTTATTAGAAAGCTCGGAAAAGTTTTCGAGTGTAATTAGACTGTTCGAGCCATCGTATGATCTGCTATTCGGTTTGGTATCAAATGAAAATCTGTTTTTATAAAGTCTTGCTTTGTTCCCCTTAAACCAGAAATCTTCTTTATAACCTTCTCCTATAGTTTCACCAATTGGACTAACAAATATTTCACCAATATCCTGAATACCATCAGCTTCTTCTACATCAACACCGCGCCTATCGGGATTTGCATTAATTTTGTTTGCGCTAATTTTTTCGTTAATAACTTTCTCGTCAATATGCCAGATTACAATACCGCTGCCGGGTAATGCTGCATCATATTCATCAACATCAATAACAACTCCGCCGGGAATTCCATTTTTATTGTTTCGTTCAATTACATATACACCACTGGTATCCAGATCAATTACTTTTGTAAAAATTTGTCCGCTCTGTTTATATGTAACTTTCAATTTATCGTTCTTAGAATCCTGAGCGCGGTTCTCAACAAGAAAATATTCGTTGGAATTAATCGGAATTTTCAGAAGTGTTGAATCGTTCTGTGAAGCAGAATTTCTTGATGCTACTGTAACTTTTTTGTTACCGGGACTAAGTGTTATAGGAGTTTCCCAACCTAAATAAATTTTTTCCCAGGGTGATGGTTCGGGTGGAAACATTCCGGAGTTTGCAAAAATTGCTTGAGGATCCATCAATCCAAATCGGCCGATTGCACTTCTTGCGGTGGAAGTATTGAATAAATCCGGTAGCCCAAGGTGTGTTGCTATATTACTTACAAGTAATCCATTGATTGATAATTCGATAAGGACGGTTGAACCATCAATTGCTTCTGCTTCTCTCGATTCGGTTTCGGGAATTATAATTGTGTTATTTATCCGGAACAAATTGTTGTTCACCGGAAATCCATTAAACTGGCTGCCGAATATTTTTTGAAATGCCGATTTACCAAGATATAGCGAAGGTAAATTGCGGTTTATAAGCGGTGCACCTTGCGAAAATGAATTACTAATACCGGCATGAAAGATTATAAACAAGTCATAATCAGAGAACTTAACATTTGTATATTTTTGATCGGCAAGTTTCCAGACTTCCTGTGCAAAATTACCTAATGGCGTGTAATCGTTTGAGTTGTAAGTTGGTGAGTAATCGCGTATCATTTTAGATACTGTAATTACTTCAGGCAAAACCTTGTAAGCAACTTTAACATTGCCCCGGGAAACTTTGTTAAAATAATTTTTTGCAAATTCGAGATGGTCTTCAAAATAAGCGGAATTGTGTGGAAGCGGATCTAAAATTGTATCTCCGTAAGCTTTTGTATAATGCGAACCAAATTTCCCATTACCTGTAGTTCCATCATATTTATCTTCCTGAAATTCAACCATCACTGCAAGAATTTTTATTTCCTTATTATTTGATTTAAGTAAGTCCCCGGCCATTGAAAGTGTGGATTGTTTTACAAAAGATTGGGCAGATATACTGCCCATCATTGTTAAAAGTAATATGAAAGAGAAGAATTTATTCATACAAAATTAAATACCACGTGGAAATCCCGGAGCTGGTTTTGTTTGAGAGCCCCAACCGATAAGAAGTGAAAATCTAAGCGTATTGTTTAAAGGATGATTTTCTGCACCTTTGAAAACATCTGTGGTTATATAACTGAAATCGAAGCCGTATAGATCATACCGTATTCCGGCGCCGAGAGTAACAAATTTTCTATTTCCAAAAGATGGATCCTCATAAAAGAAACCGGCGCGGAGTGCAAACTTAAATCCTTCAGATTCGCTTCCATACCAGTATTCCAATCCCATCGATGTTACAATATCTCTAATCTCTTCACTAAATGGTTGATCGAACCATGCTGTAAAAATTGTTTCGTAAAAGTCTTTTCTCTTTTTCTGAGTCTGTGTAGAATCTAAAGTACCTCTGAATGCTTCACCTTTATCTACAAGTAATTTGCTGAAATCAACAGTATATGTTAACGAGTTATATTCATCTTCGAAAATACGTGCAGCTAAACCAAGTCTAAAGTTTGTTGGAATAGGATCTGCTTGTGCCTGATCTATGTAATAAATTTTGGGTCCGATGTTACTAAGATTGAAACCAAGACTAAAATTATTTCCGATATCACCAATCAATGGTAATTCTAATTTGGAAGGACGCCACATAGCACCAATATCAAAACTTACTGATGTAGCAACACCTGAACCTTGTTCGGCTTCTGTTGGTTTATCTGCCAGACGGCTATGAATAACTCTAAAGTTGAAACCCAATCCCCAATTACTGCTTAGCTTGGTGGAGTAACCAACAGTAAGAGCTGCGTCATAAGACCGGAATGTTCCGATTGGATCCGGCGAAGCAGAACTTGTTCTTACAAATTCTCCGTAACTCATATATGTAACGCTTGCAGTTAAACTTCCGCTTAATTCTTCAATGTATTGACGATAGGTTAAATAATCATAAAAAAGGTCAAGGTTAAACATTGGCAGCCAGTTACTATGTGTGAATCCTACTTCGGAACCGGTTAAAAATGCAATACCGGCGGGATTCCAGAAAATTGCAGCAGAGTTATCTGCTAAACCGGCACCTGACTCACCTAATCCACCTGCTCTTGAATCTGGTGCTAAAAGTAAAAATGGAACAGCTGCTTCACCCTGTGCCTTTATTTCGTTTATCATTCCAATGCCTAATACGCATAGAATCATTATGATAAGTATTCTCTTCATTTTATATCCTCCATATAAAGTAGATTTCAACTTTGTGATTAAGTTTATTTAATTACCGCTAATTTTCCAAGTACATTATTCTTATAACGACCATCAGAAGATTCAACGGTCAGTTTATATAAATATGTTCCGTTACCAATATTATTACCATCGTTATCTCTACCATCCCAATCGATTCTAACAAATTTGTTTAACAAATCTCTTTCTTCAATTTCCTTAATCAATCTTCCGGCAACAGTATAAATTTTTATCTTTACATTTATAGCATCAGTAATATTATGCTGAAATGTAAATGTTGTATTGGAAGCAAAAGGATTTGGATAATTATAAACATCTCTAAGAACAATTCCGTTCAATGAATTCACTACAGAAAAACTTGCTTCTTGAA
>Ga0067045_1028326_pt1 | contig 36169 bp, 29 predicted proteins | sample TerdegcTABiofilm_FD_59184 | JGI IMG/M metagenome (GOLD analysis project Ga0067045, IMG submission 59184) | Combined Assembly of (Gp0054472, Gp0054536) Wastewater bioreactor microbial communities from Singapore -Terephthalate degrading...
GTTGGTGAATAATCAAAACTCTTTTTTCAACTGATCTACCCAGCGTGAAATTCTTTCGTCAGTAAGCTCGGGTTGCCAGTCTTCATCCAAGGCAAGGCCCACAAAATGGTCTCCTTCGAGTGCCTCAGACGATTCAAACTTATAACCCACTGCCGGCCATCTACCCACAATCAGGGCTCCTTTACGCTCCAATTCTTTTTTTAAAATTCCCATAAAATCAACATAATGATTGGGATAGCTTACCTGATCGCCCAAACCAAAGAGTGCAACTTTTTTTCCTGATAAAAACTTGCTGGTTTCTGAGACCAGAAATAGCGACCACTGATTTTCTCCGGAAGCATCTTTCCAGGTTTCGGCTCCGACGGTTGAACATCCTGCCACCAATAGATCACACTCTTTAAGGTCGGTATCCGTCAATTGTTTTAATGATTTCAGCTTAGCTTCCTGACCAATAGCTGTCTTGATTTTGATGGCACAACTTTCTACATTACCCCGTTCAGGCCAGTATACAATTAGAATTTTTTTCATAAGTATCCGTTTGTGTGGTTTCTTTCTCTAACCACAAATATCGGATTTTGTTTATCAAAACGAAAATTATCCTAGTCCTCAGGTATCAAACAAACTTATTTACAATCGAGGCAACCGAAGATACATATCCTCCACCGAAAAGATTTACATGTACCAGTAAAGGATACAGGTTATGTATATCGATACGCTTCTTCCATTTTTTTTGTAAAGGGAATACTGCTTCGTAGCCTTCGTAAAAGGCTTCAGGAAAGCCTCCAAAAAGCATAGTCATGGCCAGGTCCATTTCGCGATGGCCAAAATAGACTGCCGGATCTATCAGGTAAACTTTACCGTCGGTACATGGCAGGTAGTTGCCTCCCCATAAATCACCGTGCACAAGCGCAGGAGGTTCGGCTGGTACTAATTCGTCGAGGCGCGCCAACAGGTTAGAAAATGCTCGTAAAATTTTAGGGTCCAGTAAGCCTTTTTCCCGCGCCATGCGCAGCATGGGTTCTATACGGCTTGCCGCAAAAAAATCAGACCATTTGGCATAGCGGGTATTTTTCTGAGGCAAACTGCCAATGTAATTATCGCATTCGAGTCCGAATACTGGTGCTGTTGTTTTGTGCATGAATGCCAGCTGCCGGCCTGCTTGTTCCATCATTTTTTCACTCCGGTAACCCTTTTCAAGGTATTGTAATATCAGAAATGCCTCCTGACCATCATCCCCAAAACCTACAACATCGGGCACGGCAACAGTGTTAGTGGACTGCATCAGCTTGAGCCCTTCCGCTTCTGCCTTGAACATGCCCGGATAACGACTGGCGCTGTTGTATTTAAGAAAATATTTTCCAGTGCTTGTCTCAAGCATTAAGGCATAATTAATATCGCCTCCGCCGAGAGGACGGGTAACCTTAATATCTGTAGGGTTATTGAGCTTTTTTTCTAAAACAGCCATTACGGCTTGCCTAAGCGATTCATTCATGGCAAGTTCTTGTTTCAAGCAAAGATAAAAATCCCCCTGTTTTGAAATTCTCTTTTTACTCCTGAGGCTTTCTATAAAATTGGGGCAAGCGAAACCTATGTATTAATGATGATAACCCGTATTTTAGTTTTTAAATAATAAACAGGACACTCATATGGGAAAGCGTTTTTTTATCATTGGATATACGGTATAGAACCATGAGAGAGCCTCCGACCAGAAAAACAATGCCAGCCATGATGCTCAATACTTTAAAGTCAAATATTTTGGCGATTGCTGTTTGCGCCAGATATAACAAAGAGCTCAGGCTGAAATCTTTCAGAAGAGTGCCGGAAAAACGCAAAATCCATTCAGTGAAGCTGAAATCGCTTGAAAAGATAAGAAGGCCGAAAAAAGAAATGGTTAATAGTAAAGCGATAGCAGTCCTGAAGCCGATATTAAAAGGAGCTTCCTGGAGTGGCTGCATTATAGGATGATCAGAGGGAATACGCTCCATCACCTTTTGAGTAAATTGGGGTGAGGGTTCTTCCGAAGGAATAGCTGCGAAAACCATTCGAAGAAGATCGTCAGGGCTATTTTTTGATGTATTCATATGTGATAATGTTTTGATTTTCAATAATTAAATTCTGTAAGTCTCTGAGGCTTTGATGCGTGCCTGAATGTTTGCAAAAATCCTTTTGCGAATCCGGTGGAGCTTCACCTTTACATTGGAGACCGAGAGCAGTGTGATTCTGCTGATCTCATCAATGCTAAGTTGTTGATGGTAAAATAGTTCCATTAGGGCGGCATCATCAGGCGGTAGTGTTTCCATGACTTTTTTTACCATCTGAATTTGCTCGTCAAGGGAAAACATTTGGAGATTGGAAGAAAATTCATCTTCACTATAATTGTCGATCAGTTTTTCGTCGATGGCTACGGTTTCCATACGTTTCTTACGCCGAAAAGAAATGGCGGTATTGTAAACAATCCGAAAGAGCCAGGTAGAAAATTTGGCTTCTCCTTTAAAATGGGGGAGTGCATTCCAGGCCTTGACGAAAGAATCCATGGCAATTTCTTCGGCATCTTCTCTGTTGCCTGCAATAGGCAGAGCCACATTGAAGGCTTGATTTTTATATTTTTCCACCAATGCTGCAAATGCAGCCTGGTCGCCATTCTTGGCTTTTTGAATGATATGTTCTTCGCCGTTTCCTGACATTTGCTTTTAGGACGCAGTCCTCCATAACGGGTTACACGACAAAGGCGAAATTAGTTCCTTTTGGCATATTTTTGATTAATTATCAAAAACTTAATAAAAGGATGTAACCCCGGAAAGCAAATTGCGTCAAAAATCACATCTAAAAAAACGAGTATGAACGGAGAAGATGTACTTATTCCCCTGGGATTTTTTGCCATGGTGGTATCTATTGTTTATCTGGCACTGAGGCAAAAAGAAAGAATGAGCCTGATAGCGCGGGGGCTCAATCCTGATGACATGTCGGGCGGTTGTGAAAGTGCCCTACAACTCAAAGCCGGGCTTTTTCTGATCGGTTTAGCCTTAGGAGTGCTAAGTGGCGATATTATGGCTAATTATTCAAAGCTGGAGCCGTGGGCTTCGCATCTTTCGATGATTTGTATCTTTACGGGAGGCGCCTTATTGCTAAGTTATTTTTTGCTGAAAAAATATCCTCCCAATAAACGCAGGCAGGAGCCCTGAACCAATCGCTGCCGGTATTGTTTAAGCATTAAAACCAAACAATGAACAATACCCGGGTCCCTTGTGTAATTTTCTGGTTTCGCCGCGATTTACGGCTGGATGATAATTACGGGCTATACCGTGCTCTCACTTCAGGATTGCCGGTTTTGCCCGTATTTATTTTTGATAAGCATATCCTCGAAAAGCTCGAAGACCCTGACGATGCGCGCATCACCATTATCCACCGACGAATACATCAATTAAATGAACAACTATCTAAATTTAAGAGTGGTTTGTTGGTTGATTTTGGTAAACCCCTGGAAATCTTTCAAAAATGGGTTAAAGAATATCCCATCCGAGCAGTCTATACCAACCACGACTATGAACCTTATGCCCTAACCCGAGACCAGGAGGTTGGTCAGTTTCTTAAAAATAAAGGCATTGAATTTTTAACCTTCAAAGACCAAGTTATTTTCGAAAAAGACGAAATCCTTAAAACGGATGGGACTCCATATACTGTATTTACACCATACAGCAAGGCCTGGAAAGGCAGACTTCAGGCAGTGGAGGCTTTTCCGTCGGAACGCCATGGAGAGGCTTTCATTAAAATTGAAAAAACGCATCTCCCTGAACTACATACCCTGGGTTTCAAGGAGTCTTTCCAAGAGATACCATCAGCAAATATCCGCGATGAGATCATTCTTAATTATGATAAAACACGGGATTTTCCGGCTCTCGAGGGAACTACGCGTTTAGGCATCCATTTGCGGTTTGGAACTGTTAGCATCAGAAAGCTTGTTAAAATCGCCATGCGACTTAACCCTGTTTTTCTCAATGAACTTATCTGGCGAGAGTTTTACATGATGATACTATGGCATTTTCCCTATGTGACCCGGAGTGCATTTAAGCCTGAATACGATCGCATAGAATGGCTCAACAGGGAAGAAGATTTTGAGGCCTGGAAAAATGGAATGACGGGTTATCCGATGGTTGATGCCGGCATGCGTCAACTTCTGAAAACCGGATATATGCACAACAGGCTGAGGATGATAACGGCTTCATTTCTGACCAAACATCTTCTTATCGACTGGCGGTGGGGTGAGGCCTGGTTTGCGCGTAAGCTGCTCGATTTTGAATTATCCTCAAATAATGGAGGTTGGCAATGGGCAGCAGGTACAGGAGTGGATGCGGCACCTTATTTTCGGATTTTTAATCCTATGCTTCAGGCAGCCCGTTTCGACCCTCACGGAGAGTTTATTCAACGCTGGGTTCCCGAAGTGAATTCTCCAAGCTATCCAAAGCCCATGGTTGATCATTCTGAAGCGCGAGAGCGAGCCTTACGCGTCTATAAAAAAGCCTTGGTCTGATTTTTTTGTTTAACTTTCCGGTGATAAAAATAAACATTCTTGCCTTAGGGCTGTTTTTAAAGAAAAAGCCTTATGAATCACCCGTTAATCAATCAACCTGCACCAGACTTTACTGCAACCTCACACGATGGCATAGTATTCACTCCCTCTTTATACAGGGGGCAGAAAAATATCGTATTGTTTTTTTATCCCAAGGACGATTCGATGGGCTGCACAGCCGAAGCCTGTGCTTTCAGAGACTCCATGCCAACTTTTGAAATAGCTGACACACTCGTGGTGGGTATTAGCCCCGATAGCCTTGATTCTCACCAGGTTTTTGCAAAAAAACATGGAATCGCTTATCCCCTCTTGTCCGACCCGGAAGGTAAAATTAGAAAGTTATATCAGGTTCCCCGGGATTTTTTAGGACTGCTTCCGGGCAGGGTGACCTATGTAATCGACCGAAACGGTATCATCCGGGGTGTATTCCGTTCGGCTTTCCAGTTTAAAAGGCATGTAGAAGAAGCCCTTCAAATGCTTAACATGTAAATTTCAGTTAGGATATGAATAAAAGACTGATAGTTGTCATTTTTTTATGGATACCCTCATTTCTTTTTTCCCAAACTGGTGTCATCAAAGGAAGGGTTTATGACCTCAGAACCAATGAGCCTCTGCCGTTTACCAATATTGTAATTTATGGAACCAACATTGGAAGCACAAGCGATCTCGACGGCAACTTTAGTTTTTTTGGGGTTGAACCTGGTTTTAAGCGATTGGTAGCCACCCAGGTGGGTTATGAACCCTTTACGAGCGAAGATTTTTTGGTTACAAATGCTCGTACAACTTATGTGGAAATTGCGATGAAACCCACAAAAATAGAATTGACGGAGGTTGAAATTAAGGCTTCTCCTTTTCAGCGAAAAGAAGAGAGCCCCCTCTCGATGCGGAGTCTTAGTATTTCTGAAATTGAGAAAAATCCGGGAGGCAACCGTGACATTTCTCGTGTTATTCAGGCATTGCCAGGAGTGGCTAGTTCCGTCTCTTTTCGCAACGATCTTATTATCAGGGGAGGAGGTCCGTCAGAAAATAGATTTTACCTCGATGGTATGGAGATTCCCACACTGAATCATTTCAGTACCCAAGGGGCATCCGGTGGGCCTATAGGGATAATTAATGTAGATTTTCTTCGGGGGGCCGATCTTTACTCTGGTGCCTTTCCGGCTTCCAGGGGAAATGCATTAAGCGCAGTGTTGGATATGCAACAAATTGAACCTTCAAAGGATAAAACCAATTTCAGGGCTACGGTTGGAGCCTCCGATCTGGGGCTTTCGTTAAATACCCCTTTAAATCAAAATACCGGATTACTTTTTTCACTCCGTCGTTCATACCTTCAATTTCTTTTTAGTGCCATCGGATTGCCCTTTTTGCCGGTTTATAACGATTATCAATTAAAACTAAAGACGCGTATCGACCAACACAATGAGCTTAGCATCATTAGCATCGGAGCCCTCGACCAGTCGAGATTGAATACCGATATTAAAAATCCTGACGAGCGGCAACGTTATCTGCTGGGCTATTTACCTGAAAATGACCAATGGAACTACGCTTTTGGGGCGGTGTGGAAACATTTTCGAAAAAATGGTTTTGATACTTGGGTGCTGAGTCGTAACATGCTGCGAAACAAAGCTTTTAAATATTTCGGAAACGATGAAAACCAGCCTAAAATTCAGGATTACTCTTCTGATGAAAGTGAAAACAAAGTGCGCTTCGAACGTTATACCTTGTTAGGCTCATTGAAACTGGTGTGGGGAATGGGCGCTGAATATGCGCGTTATACCAATCGCACCTTCCGGCTTTCATTTAATGCCGGACAGCCCGATACCATTAATTATCAATCTGAATTAAAACTCTTTAAGGGGAGTGCTTTTGCACAGGCAAGCCAGAACGTCCTCAACGAGAGGTTGTTGCTTTCACTGGGAGTTAGAACCGATTTTTCAGATTATTCTGCTGAGGTTTCTAATCCCTTAAAACAAATCTCCCCGCGGTTCTCAGCTTCTTACACCCTGTCGCCCGGATGGCTGCTCAATTTTAACGTGGGAAGATATTACCAATTGCCTGCTTACACTACCCTCGGATATCGAAACAAACAAGGCATTCTTGAAAATAAGCTCAATAAAATCACCTACATCTCAACCAATCATCTCGTGGGAGGTGTTGAATATCAGCCTAATGAACAGACGAGGGTAACCCTTGAAGGATTTTACAAAACCTATGGGAATTATCCACTTTCGTTGAGTGACAGTGTGGCTCTTGCCAGCAAAGGTGCAGATTACGGCGTGGTGGGCGACGAGGCGGTAGTTTCTACAGCCAAAGGAAGGGCGTATGGACTAGAGCTACTTTTCAGGACAAGAAGCCTGGCCCAGTTTAATATTATTGCTTCTTACACGTATGTGAGGAGTGAATTCACGCGCAATGATAACCGTTATATTTCCTCTTCGTGGGATAATCGTCATTTAATCAATCTGGTGGTAACCCGCAAGCTGGGAAAAAAATGGGATTTTGGGGCCAAATGGCGTTATCTGGGTGGAGCCCCATATACTCCTTACGACCTTAATACAACTTCTCTGCGCCAGGCCTGGGATGTCAGAAATCAAGGTTATCTCGACTACAGCCGCTTTAACGCTTTGCGATTTAAAGCTTATCACCAGCTCGATATCCGTATCGATCGTTCCTGGTATTTCAATCGTTGGACCCTCATTGCCTACCTCGACGTACAAAACCTTTATAATTTTAAGGCAGATTCTCCTGATTATCTCACCAATCGCGACCCGGACGGCAATATCCTCATCGACCCGGCTGACCCTGACCGGTATATTATTCGCAGCATAAAAAATGAAAGCGGGCAAGCTTTGCCCACAGTTGGTTTAATTGTTGAATTTTAATGGATAGAAATTATGAAACACTTGGGAATTACAGTGATTATGGGTTTGTCTCTTGTCATGGCTTTTCCGCTTCATGGGCAGGCTCAAAAAAAACGAAGCTCAAAGCTGCAACGCGATACCTTAATGGTCTCTAATCAAGAGGGGAAAGGGAATTTGTTTGAGATAAAAGCGACTGCCGGCAAGGGGCATAATCACCCCACTTTTGTCATTTGGCTTGAAAAAGAAGATGGTACTTATATCGAAACCCTCTATGCCACACGCTATATAGGGAAAGGTGTTTTTCGTTACGGTAAGGCAGAAAAAGGCAAATGGGAGCCGGCGCCTGTGCAGCGCAAGGCTGCAGTTCCCTATTGGGGTCATAAACGGGGTATTGTTAATGAAAGCGGGAATTACATGCCTTCGGCCACTCAACCTTTGCCCGACGCCATTACAGGACCTACTCCCCCGGCAACCTTTACTTTGCAGACCAAGGCATCAGAGCCCCTGAATGGTGTTATCAGGATTCGAATGGAAGTGAACCAGACCTGGGACTGGAACAACCATTGGAACAACAGTCTTTATCCTGACGACAAAGATTACCGAAGTTCTGCCCAACCGGCCGTGGTTTACGAAGCGATTGTGGACGTCAACAATCTGCCGGATGCATTTATCCCGCTAAAGCCCATTGGCCGCAGTCACCATAGTGGAGCCACAGGTGATCTTTTTACCGACCTTGAGACACTTACGAGTGCGCTGCAAATTTTCAGTGAAATAAGTGTCAGGGTGAGGCCTTCTGATGCTCGCTAATCTGTATCAAAATTGGATTCCGGTTCGAATTTAATGTCTTTCACATTAAGCTGAAGAGAAACCTTCCCATTCCATTCGTTTTCTTCGATGTGGTAACAAATGCTGAAAGGGGTTCCTTTTTGTATTTCGGGAAAATGATGCCCAAGCTGAAACGCAATGCCCGACACAGGATAACCTGAAATATGCGGATGAACCACCGAGAGTTTGATGTGGTTTTTGCCTACCAGGCGGCTGTAGCCTGTGTCCATCACTTTTTCAGTAGCAAATACCGGCGACATATTGCCTGGGCCAAAAGGTGCGAATTGTTTGAGAATATCGAAAAACTTCGGTGTTATGTCGCTGAGGGTTAAATAGTAGTCAATTTCTATTTCAGGAGCAGGATGAATTCCCTTGAGTTTTTCACGGGCATATTCTTCAAAACGCGTCTTAAAACGATTTAAGTTTTCGGGTTTTAGGCTAAGACCTGCTGCATAGGTATGCCCGCCAAAATGCTCCAGGAGGTCGCTGCAGGCATCAATGGCATCATAGATATCGAAATCCTTGATGCTACGGGCAGAACCGGTTATCAGACCATTGGATTTACAAAGAATTATGGTGGGTCTGTAATAGATTTCGGTAAGCCGCGAGGCTACAATTCCAATGACCCCTTTATGCCAGTCGGGTTTATAGATCAGGTTAGTGAAAGCATTTTTTGAATCAGGGTCGTTTTGGAGAATATCCAGCGCTTCCTGTGTGATGCTGCTGTCGAGGTTGCGTCGCTCAGTATTGCAGTTGTTGATTTGCTCGGCCAGCTGACGAGCTTCTTCAATGGAAGTGGAAATCAAAAGCTCCACGCTGTTGTTTCCGCTTTCTATGCGTCCGGCCGCATTGATACGTGGACCAAGAGTAAAAACAAGGTCGCTGATGGTGAGCTCTTTAGAGAATATTTTCTCCGGATTCTCAGGCTTCTCAAGCCTTTTGATACCACTAATTTCCAGCAGGGCTTCAAAACCCGGCCTGGGTTGCGAATTGAGTAATTTCAGGCCATAATAAGCCAGAATTCGGTTCTCTCCGGTGATGTTTACAATATCGGCGGCAATACTTACCACCACCAGGTCAAGGTATTTCAGAAGGTTCACGAAGGGCCAGCCTTTGCGAATGCTGTATGCCTGAATGATTTTAAATCCCACCCCGCAACCTGAAAGCTCTTCGTAGGGATAATTGCAATCGGGGCGTTTGGGATCGAGTACGGCAACGGCAGGAGGTAATTCGTCGCCCGGTCTGTGGTGGTCGGCTATGATAAAATCGATGTTTTTGGTGGCAGCATATTTTACTTTTTCCACCGCCTTGATGCCGCAGTCGAGGGCAATGATCAGGGAATAGCCGTTTTCGGCTGCAAAGTCGATGGCTTTATATGAGATTCCATAGCCTTCGGAATATCGGTCGGGAATATAAAAGCCCAAATTGGGATAAAACTCACGAAGGAAAGTATAAACCAGGGCAACGGCGGTTGTCCCGTCCACGTCGTAATCGCCATAAACCAAAATTTTCTCTCCACGGTTTACCGCCTGTTCTATTCGGCTTACCGCCTTATCCATGTCTTTAAGGAGAAAGGGGTCGTGCAGGTCGTCGAGCGAGGGACGGAAAAAAGCCCGGGCTGCCTCATAGGTTGTTATACCCCGTTGGACTAAAAGCGTAACCAGAGCTTCGTTGATGTTTAATTCACCACGAAGCCGTTGCACGATTTCCTTATCGACGGCCGGTTTTAAAACCCACGCTTTGTCCATAGGCAGTATTGGGGGGTCAAAATTACATTATATCCGTCAATCCATTACTATGTGAGAATTAAAACTCTGATAAAACGTTTCAAATGAGTGTTTTATGTTTTTTGTTAAGACCAATTAAAACCTGATTCCTGCAGAAAGACCGGCAAAATCAGCCTGCCCCGCATTTGCTTTGATAAACATGCCAATCCAGGCATTCGTGGTTTGATATGCGGGTGGATAAAGATAGAAATTCAGCCCTAATCGATTGGTATTCAACAACTTTATGTGTTCAACGAAATGAATTATCTCCCTGCTGTATTTGTTTCGAAAAGAATTAGTTACGTAAAGCCCTAAACGTGTATCAATGCCTATATGTCCTGCCACAAATTCGTGTCCGCCAAATATGATCAGCGTGCCTGAATGCCAGCGCTCATTTGTATTAAAGAGTTCTTCCGCCTTTATGAAATCATAAAAAGAGGTATAATAGTTCCAGGTGAATCCCAAACTCCAGGAGTGGATGAAGTTTGTGGTTCGCGATAGAAATACGGAGGCTCCGTAAACGGGATATTTTCTTCCGTCGGTGGGTTCAGTAGTCTCGCCAAATTCGTGCATACCCAGAGATGCCTCAGCATTGAGTCTCCAACCTTGTTTGCGAAAACATGCAATGGTGTCAGTAACTGTTTTATATTCAGGATTATACCTCACGCCGGCTGATAAGGACGGAAAATTGATTCCTACATTGGGCAAAGAAGTATGTCCGTTCGAAAAATGGGCAAACCCGATGGAAATAAGACCCTCGACGTTGAATGCCAGCCTCCTGCCATATTCTAATTCCATCGTGGTAATATTGGAAAGATGGGATCCCATTAATAAATTTTCGGGATTTTTTACCTTGTCGTAGGGTTTCGAAAACCAGGCAAAACCAATGGCGGGTTTGAAGAAGAAATGATGGAGATGGTACGGCTTAAAAACGGGTATCCTTAAAAATGCCTGCATGCCTGAAACAGATCCCAGTATTTCGTCATTTCCCAAATTGTAATGACTGAAAATCAAGCCTGCATCTGGATAATGGAATTGTCTGTGCCATTCTTTATGGCCTTTCGTTTTTAGAAATATCTCGAATTGAATTCCTTTAGAGAGACCTCTTTCAGGAAATTCCGGATAATTTTTAATAATACTTCCTACGCTCAGCATTCCCCCTCCGCCCCAGAGCAACTTCTCCTGCGACCACAGAAGCGCAGAAGCAAACAGGGAAAAAAACAGCAGAGTGGCAGCTTTCATTTCTCTGAAATACTTTCGCTGCCGTCCCAATTGGGCAATTCGCCTACAATGATTCTTTCTCTGCAGCGAGTGATATATAATTTTACAGCCAGATCATCAGGATTGAGGTCGGATATTTCCTCGAAAAGAGATAGAGCCACCTCAAATTTTTTCTCACGGAAAAGAGTAATGGCCTTTTCAAATCTGTCTTTGTATTTGTTTTTTAGCGACCTCATGGGCTCGGGCTCTGCTGCCATAAGTTCGTAAATATCTACTGCGTTGGTTTTTCCTTTCACGCGGACCCGGTCGAGGCGGCGCGGAAGGTATTTATCTGGTTCAGAAATCTTTGCATAAGTGGCTTCGCTGATGATGAGGCGTGCACCATATACCTTGTTAAGTCCTTCGAGGCGCGATGCCAGGTTGACGGCATCAGAAATCACGGTCCCTTCCATTTTCCCATAGCCTCCTACAATTCCCAGCATCAGCATGCCTGTATGTACACCAATACCCATGCGTACAGGAGGTTTGCCTTCCGATTCTCTTACCTGATTGTATTCTTCAAGCGTAAGCGACATTTCTACCGCGGCATCCAGGGCATTCTCCACCCGGCCGTCGAAAAGGGCCATTATGGCATCGCCCATGTATTTGTCGATAAATCCATTATGCCCTCGTATGACAGGCTCCATGAGCCCAAGATAGCTGTTTACAAAGTCGAAGTTTTCCTGAAGGCTCATCTCTTCCGATAATGACGTAAAATCTCTAATATCGGTAAACATCACTGACATTTCCCGGGCAACCTGGTCGCCCAAACTCACATCGGTGATTTCATTTCTTCCCAACAATTCCAGGAACTGCCGCGGAACAAAACGAAAATAGGCCTCGTTGAGGCGTTGCACGTTCTGGATATAAGTGTTGATTCGGAGCGACATATCATTGTATCCTTCCGTGAGGGCACCTATTTCATCGTTTGTTTTTACAAGGGCGTAATGGGCTTGGGCATCACGACCCGTAAGTTCCATGTTTTTTAATAAATCGTTCACAGGCTGTGTAATGTCTTCCGTTGTCCATTTTACAAAGAAGAAGATATATACCAGCGCCACAAAAATCCCGCTGTAAATACCCACAAACATAAACCAGGAATTTATAGCATTGATATAAAACAGAGATTGAATAAGGGTATCGGCGATATTTAGGTTATGTGCAATAAGCCGGCTGCCTAAGAGTAAAATTTTCTGGTCTTCGGTAAGGGCTTTTAAATCGAAGGGTAGTTCCCGTAAATAAGTGACCGACTGAAAAAGATAAATAAGCACGACGAGCAGAGGGAGGAGTGTGGTCATTCCGCTGGCTATCCATAATCTTCGTCCGATGCTTCCTCTGCGGTTCCTGAATACACGGCGTCGCAGGTCATCAGGGGAAAACAAATGTTCGAGGTAACGCAGATGTACGCGATGTTTTTGCCAGAAATAGATGAAAGTAGAAATAAGGACCGAGGCCACAGCCGAAACATAAAAGAAACGGCTGTAGAATTCCTTTTCGAAGGCAGAATATTGAGGATTTCTGTAAAGGCTAAAAAGAAGCCATGCATGAACCACCATGAGCAAAAAGAAGACAATGCCTGCGTTAATGATTGGAGTGAGTAAAATATATTTTTTGCAATAATGCCCCACCCACTGGGGTATCGGACGGTTTTTCGACTTCAACTTAAAAAATCTCTTAAATGGGTAATTAAACAGGAAAGCCAGCACCAGTGAGAGAAGAAGGGCTTTTGTCTGCATCCCGAAGGGATCGCTTTTGAGTGCCATCGACTCTGACGATGTTCCGGAGCCGGGGGTCTGTACCTTTAGAATAGTGTTAGAATTTTCTGGTTCCTCCCTTTGTTTTTCAGATTCCAAAACACTGCTAATCTCTTTAAATTTTTCAATATTTTGCATGTACTGGGTCAGCAAAAAGGGCAACAAAAGAAGCAGGTAAATGAGTCCTGAAAATAGGTATATTCTAAAAAAAGTATAACGTTGTTTTCTGGGGAGAGTGTTTTTCATGCCCGGCCATTTGACCTGCTAAGATAATGCTTGTAGAAATAAAAAAAGAAGCTGCCAAACCTGGCAGCCCTTGTCGGGAGGTCTCGAGCGGATTCGAACCGCTGTACGAGGTTTTGCAGACCTGTGCCTAGCCACTCGGCCACGAGACCCTCATGGAGGTGCAAAGTTAAAACGTTTTTGGATTTTGGCCAAATTGAACCCGAAAGTAATTCCAATAAGCGGGCTAAATATTTCTGAATGAATAGTTTCCTTGTGCTGGCAGGCTTTTTACATTGTGGAAATCTTTCTTATGGGATGAGTCTTGATATGAAGCCAACGTTTGGTAAGAGAAAGATTTCCCGCAAACCGTATTCTATCACGATTATCTTTCTGCCCTGAATATTGCCTGGTTGAATAATGCTTCCGGTTAAAATTCGCAAATCGTTGGATATATCCTTAACCGGGCTCAGCCACTCCATATGGCAGAATATTAGGCTACTGAATTGTGCACGACTCTCAATCCCTTGGGTTTATCTGTCTTCATCGTTCTATTGTACATAGAATATAGTTTATAATTCATTGGAAAAGCGTTAATTTCACCAAGGAAATTCATTTTTAAGATTATTTAAAAATCACTCCCCTTCGGAATAATCACAGTCCCTTCTTTTAACTAAAAAAATTTCGTTTGCATGTGATACCTGATAGCTTTTTTGACTAAATTTGTATAATCAATAAGTTATATTTATGACTTGAATTCAGCTTATTATCTGACAGAGTATTAATAAAACCCAAAAAACAACCACTATGAGACGTTTGGCCACCCTATTGATGACAGCCCTTTACTTCGGTATGTTAGGATTACCGTTAAAGGCGCAAAACTACGACACTGCACGGTACTGGATTGAAGAATCCATCAAATCCAACGCTGATTTTTATGAAATTGAAGCCATTATGACGGACTACTTTCGTAGAAACGAGGATGCAAGAATGCACAGCCGAAGCTACAAATCCTTTAACCGCTGGGCCGATTTCTGGAGAACCCGGCTGATTGCTCACCCTGATTACAAAGGAAATTTAAAAGCAGCTTCTGCCATTTATGAGCTGGAGATGAACCAACTTAACGAATCTCCTGCAAACACATCAGCGATTGGCTCAGACTGGGGATACATTGGACCGGGTGAATTTAACAATTTACAGGTAAAAGGATTGATAGAAAGCCTGGTGGTTGACCCTTCTGATCCCACACTTCAAACGATTTATGCTGGAACAAATGCATCCGGGATCTGGAAAACAACAGACGGCGGAAAATATTGGCAATGCATCACCGACCGAAGCGGATATAGCAATGTGGGCGTGCAGGATATTGTTATTGACCCCTCAAATGCCTCAGTAATTTATGCAGCAACCGGCATCTCAACCTATGGAAGGGCTTATGGGTCTGGTATTATTAAAAGCATAAACGGCGGTAATTCGTGGTTCAAATTAAATTTTCCCGAACCTACCGCTACAGTCAGAAAACTCTCTTTGCAACGCGGAAGCAGCAATAACCTTGTTGCGCTTTATAATCCGGATAAGGACAATGTCGCCAAAATAAACAAAATCTATGTCTCGAAAAACGCAGGGGCTTCCTGGTACTCACTGCCGTCCGTCCCGCTTTCAAATCTTATTACGTCCCAAGGTATAGTAAAGTATAAATACTTTTTAGATATAAAGTTCAACCCTGCAGCACCTAATTCGGTTTACCTGGTAAGTAATGGGGTGAGTGAAAATAGTATGTTGTTCTCTAAACCGGAGATATGGAAGGCTAATAATATTTTTGCTAACGACACAAATCTGGTGGAATATACCAGGCTCGATACCCTGCCCGGTTTTCCCGGTTATTATTGCGAACGCCTTGCGATTGATATCAACCCTCATGATGGCGCTTTGTATGCTTCCGGTACATTTACAGAATATATTTCTAATACGGCATACCTGCATCACTATTACCTTTTAAAATATAACGAAACAAATCAAGAATGGGAATCCAAATATGTGCATAACAATATATCACAGGGGTATTCCGACAAATTTTCAGGAATTGATATTTGGCGGAATGAACTTTGTGTTTCCAAAAAATTCAATAACGTGTTTTATGTTGGGGGGTTTACAATTGACAAAATTGACCTGAGGGGAAGCAATCCTGTAGTGACCCATGTTTACTATGGCACCTATGGCCCAAACTACCATGTGGATACCCGGGCATTGCAAGTGATGATAGGATCAGATGGCAACGAATACATTTTTGCAGGAAATGATGGGGGCGTTTCAAGGGGTAATGAGGCATTCCAGTTCACGGATATTAATGGCAAAGGATTAAACATTACACAGGCATACGGGATAGGCAGTCCTTTAAACAGCACCCAGCCCCTGGCAACCGGGACCCAGGACAACGGTGGCTTTACCCGCCAGCAAAACAGTAGTTCATGGATTCATGCGAACGCCGGTGATGCCTATGATGTTGTATATCACGCCCAAAACCCGCAGGTAGCCTATATGGCCAACAATGGGGGGAGTCCTGGTATTTTACTTACAACCAACAATGGGCAAACATGGCAGGGGGTTCCCCTTCACCAGAATATGTACTCGCAATTGGCCCTTAACGACAGGCCCCTGATTATCCATCCTTCACAGCCCGCTTATCTTTATACTGGATGGCATGATGTATGGCGGGGTACTATTGGCTCTAACTATCAGATTTCTGAATGGGAGAATTTGACGGAATTTGATTCCACTTTGGTATCCAAAGGACAAAGAATCTGCGCAATCAGTATTGCTCCTTCAAACCCTCAAGTTATTTTTATGGCATTTAGCGAGCCAGCTTGGAAGGAAATTGATAGTATTCAGTATTACTATAAATTATGGAAAACTTCAAATGGCGGTATAGATTGGAATGAATTATTATCAAGTAATTATTTATTACGCGTTATGACTCGATATAAACCAATAACCGATATCGCCATACACCCTCAAAACTACCAGAAAGTATGGCTCAGCTATGGGTGCTATTCTGCCCCGGGCGACCCCACTGACCGTATTGCACATACAGAAGATGGGGGTTTTACCTGGAATAAGTTTTCCTGTAATGGCCTGCCTAACCTACCGGTAAACTGTATGATTGCCGTGAACAGGGATGGCGTAACAAGACTTTTCCTTGGTAATGATGCCGGTGTTTATATGTACGAAAATGCAGACGTGCCAGGTCTTAGCTGGACACCATTCAATCAAAATCTCCCCAAATGTATCGTTACTGACATGGAATATAATGATGCTGCAAAATTGCTCAGGATATCCACTTTCGGCAGGGGGTTATGGGAAACACCACTGGATTGTTATACCACATCCAATGATATTGTCATTCCTGCAGGACAGGTTCAGCAATGGGCAAGAGACACCACAATTCATGGGAATGTGATTGTTTCCGGCACATTAAAAATTCTTAAAACAGTGAAGTTCATGTACGGCAAAGGGATTTTCGTTGAGAAAGGAGGCAAGCTCATCGTGGAGGGACAAAACGCATTGCTTACTTCTCATTGTGGGGGAAGGTGGTTGGGTATCAGGGTAAAAGGCAACCCCTCCATGCCGTTTACGGTTAGCGGCGAACATGGTACCGTTGAACTAACCCAATGCCGCATTGAAGATGCCGAAGCAGGTGTCTATACCTTACCATTGGAATATCTGCCTGATGGTCCGGGCCAAGGCATACAGGCCCCGTCAGCATATGCCGGTGGCATTATTAAAGCAAAAAACGTTACATTCGAGAATAATTATATCGATATTTCAATTGCCCCTTCACGCATCAAAAGAGAAGATATTCTAACCAACTGCACTTTTCGTACGAGTAGCTTGCTCAAAGGATTTCCTGTTTTCCCCTATGCGCACATAGTTATTTCAGATGCAGAAGGCATCAGTATAAGAGGCTGTACCTTTAGTACTGACACCACATCTTTTTCATGGCCATTGGGAATTGGAATTGCTGGAAATCATAGTAACTTTACACTTAAAGACACCTTGGGCATCATGAACCAGTTCTACAATTTGCGCTACGGCATTAAAGCTAATGCAGTATCCCCTGTCCGGGCTGTAAAAATTGATAAATCTGTATTTAAGCGCTGTATTACTGGAATCTATCTTTCCGGCATGACCCAACCCCATGTTTGGAGATGCCGCTTCAGAATTGATGCAACTGATACAAGTTTATATAAGCCATACGCGGGTCTTTACCTTGATCATTGCACGGGATACTCTGTGACTGAAAACAATTTCTATCCCGGGAATGCCAACAGCACAGGAAACAATTCAATCAGGGTCGGGATGGTTGTGAACGAATCAGGCACTCAAAACAATTTGATATACAACAATAAGTTTAAGGGACTGCGCATCGGGCTTTCAGCGCAGAACACAAACCGTAGTCCCGATGGCCACCAGGGACTAACCATACAGTGTAACGATTTTACAACTTGTATTTACGACATTGCCGTTCTGTCAGCAACTCCGGGTATGGGCAAAGGCATCAGGGCGAATCAAGGCTACTGGGGGGGTGTCCCCGGGCAGGGACAGGCCAAAGACTTGGCCAATAACCTGTTCAGCCATTATTCGTTTAGTGGGTATCAAAGCATCCATGATGAGGTCGGGAATACTATCCTATATTATCATGCCGATACCCTTGAATCCACAATGCTTGTAAGGCCTATAAAATCAGGCAGTTCCGTAAGCAGAATCAATGCTACAGGCCTTTCTTTCAATAAATCCGTTTGCTGCCCCCCAGTTACGGCTTCGGGTAATGATGCAGAAGAATTGAAAGATGATTTTATTGCGTTAGCCGACAGTATTTCAGATAAGACCCTGGAACTGCAACAAATGATTGACGGAGGGGATACACCTGGTACTTTGATGGAAATACAAAGCGGGGGACAAAACCAAACCCCGGAAGTTTATGCATCGCTAATGGTAAAAAGCCCATACCTTTCTGATACGGTGCTTAAAGAAAGCATCCTGAATGAGTATGTGTTGTCAAATCCTTTGTTAAGGGATATTTTAGTATTAAACCCTCAAAGTGCGAAAAACCAATATTTGTTAGAGATACTGGAACAAAGGTGGGAGCCTTTTCCTGACGAATATTTAGGCGATGTATTAAGCAACCTGGAAGTACTTGGACAGAGGGAGGCTATCGAAAGCAATTTGTCGCGCATGAAATTCAGGCAAGACCAAATCATGAACGAAATTATTGAAGCATATTGCAAGCAGTCATCACCGTCAGCCACCGACAGCCTGTATGGTTTTCTGGAGGGACAACCTCTTGTCGGGGGGAAGCGAATATTATCAGCCCTTAAAGCCAACATGCATCATTTTGACGAAGCCATTGCCGTTGCCGCAAGTATTGAAACACTGCCCACGGCCTCAGAGGCTGATATTGCTGAAGCCTTGCAATTACAATCTCTTATTTCATTCTTTGCGGCCAATGCGGAAAGTGGCCGTCCATTTATTTACGCAGATTCATCAAACCTGGAAGGATTGACCCAGATCATGGAGGCCTACCCTTCACAAACAGCCCATCAAGCCATGAACATTTTATTGGCCAATGGTCTTCTGAGTTATGACGAACCCTACCTGTTACCAGAACCTAACCTTAAAAAAGGCAAATACATTCAAAAAGCAAGAAACAAAAATTACTTTGTCGATAAAATAACACTCTTTCCCAACCCAGCTCATGACTATATCCTAATCATACCCTCGTTGGAGATTGAAAACCTGCCGGCAATGCTTAGTATTTACAATATGCAAGGGAAATCTGTTTACAAAACTGAAGTCAGCCAAAACCTACGGCCTATATCATTTTCAGTTAAGAATTTACCGGCAGGGCTATACAAGGTATGCCTCTCTGAAAAATACGGAAGTAATGATTGTCAATCTTTTATAGTTTTATAATTTTTTTAAAAAAAATTAAACCCATGAAAACCACGCCCATTTTTTCATTTTTAAGTATTCTTCTCATGGCATTTGGGCTTACTTTACAAGCCATTGCCCAGCCTACCTATGTTTCCAAAACATATCTAAATGGAGGATTTTATAGAATTGTAAGCTTTGATTCTGGATATATCTCATACTCAACAACTAAAAACTTTTATGAAATCACCTTCACTGGAGATACTTTAAAGCGTAAACAATTTGTTGGTCCCAAACCGGGCATTTATTCAACGAAATACTTTAGTAAATTACAAGATAATCAGTTAATAATTGTTGGCACTTTTCAGCCAGATACGACAAATAATAAATATATATTTATTAGCAAACTTAATCAAAATCTGGATACATTATGGGTAAAATATTATTTTAGTTATTTTAATACTAACCCAAATTATAGCATAGTAGCAACATGTCATGAAGATACCATTGCAGTTGCATTCAATAAATATATGTCTGGAGGGTATTATCTATCAACATTTACCTCAAATGGTGATTTTATTGGCATAGATTATTATCCTAAACCTTCGGGTGCAGATTATTATAGTTTAGCGGATATATATCCAGTAAATGGAAGTAAGTATATAATTTTGTTATCAGCGAATAATAGCCAAATGATTTTTGTTTGTGTTGTAAATCAAGGTAGTTTCTTTAGTTTTTTAGGGACATCCTGCGATATTGGGTATCTGGGCGGAAGAGTTTTTAAGGATCATCAAGGAAACATTTCATTGATCACGTTTTATTCTTATGATTATACCGACATCCGTTTAATTGCTTACAATTTTGGTGGCCAATTATTATATCTCAGTAGAATTTATGAAGACCCTAATAATTCAGTGCATACCACTGGCTCAAATGCTATTATGTCGAACAATGGAGATTTTATAATAACCGGAAGCTACCAACAAGGGGACACGGAAGAAGGTGTACTCATACGGGCGAATAGCTATGGACAATTAAAGTGGATGCGCAGGTTTGAAGGAGGAGGAACCTTCGGAACAAACCTGGCAGGCGTAACTGAAACAAGTAATCATTTTCTGGCATGCGTCGGTAAAAACAATTACAATGAATGGCTTCTGGTAGTGGACAGCTTGGGCTGTGAGGCGCCTGGGGTGTGCTGGGTGGGCGAAGAAGAAATTTCAGCCCCGCTACAGGAAACCCAGCTTGAGGTATTCCCCAACCCTGCCGGGGAGGAGGTTTGGGTTAAAAGCCACTGCCACTTCGCAGGGATTGAAATCTATGCCATGAACGGGCAGAAGATGCCCCTTCCCGCCCTTAGCGCAGAAAATCCTCTACGCATCGACACCCGCGCCTGGCCCGCCGGGCTTTATATGGTGAGGGCTCGGCTTCAAAGCGATAGGGTTCTGACTCAAAAATTTGTCAAACTGCGAAATCCCTGAAAAATCTGTCAGGCCTGCCGTAATAAACCTTCCTTTTTTCTGCCAAGGTCCAGATGTCCGGCAGCGTTGCATACATTCACCCTCTGTATTATCTTTGCGGGCTTTAAAAGTGGGAATTTCAATTCATTCATTTATTTCACACAAGCCCGGATAAATAAAAGCCATGAACAGCGAAAAAGCTAAAGTAGAAGACAAATCTTTGGAGAACACCGCGCCACGCAATTTTTTGGAAGAGATTATAGAAGAAGATCTCAATATGGGTAAAAATGGAGGGCGGGTTCACACCCGTTTTCCACCAGAACCCAATGGATATTTACATATTGGTCATGCCAAGTCTATTTGCCTCAATTTTGGTTTGGCTCAGAAATACGGTGGACTCACAAATTTACGTTTTGATGATACAAATCCCACCAAGGAAGACGTTGAGTATGTGGAATCTATTAAGGAAGACATTCGTTGGTTGGGATTTTCGTGGGACGACCGGGAATATTATGCTTCCGACTATTTCGATCAGCTCTACGAGTGGGCAGAGAAGCTTATCAAAGAAGGGAAAGCCTATGTTGATGACCAGAGTGCAGAGGAGATTAGCCGGCAGAGGGGAACCATTACCACTCCTGGCGTAGAGAGTCCATACAGGAATCGCAGTGTAGAAGAAAATCTTGATCTTTTTCGTCGGATGCGCGCCGGGGAGTTTACTGAGGGTAGCAGGGTTCTGAGAGCCAAAATAGATATGGCTCATCCCAATATGCTGATGCGCGATCCCATTATGTATCGCATTATATATGCCCATCATCACCGTACAGGCGATAAATGGTGTATTTATCCCATGTACGATTACGCCCACGGCCAGAGCGATTACCTCGAGGGTATTACTCATAGCATTTGCACCCTCGAATTCGAAATTCATCGTCCTCTTTACGACTGGTTTCTTGATCAATTAATTGATACCGAATACAGGCCGCGCCAAATTGAATTTGCAAGGCTTAATCTGAGCTACACGGTAATGAGTAAGCGCAAATTGCTGCAATTGGTGAAGGAAGGATATGTGAGTGGCTGGGACGACCCTCGTATGCCAACCATTTGTGGACTGCGCCGCAGGGGTTACACGCCTGAGTCGATTCGTAATTTTGCAGATAGAATTGGTGTGGCCCGCCGAGACAACGTTATTGACGTATCTCTGCTTGAATTTAGTGTAAGAGAAGACCTCAACAAAAGAGCTACTCGTCGCCTGGCAGTGCTCAATCCTGTAAAACTTGTAATTGAAAATTATCCCGAGGGGCAGGTAGAGTTTCTACCTGCGGTCAATAATCCGGAAGACCCGGAATCTGGAACTCGATCTATTTCTTTTGCACGAGAACTTTGGATTGAACGTGAGGATTTTTTGGTTGAACCAGTAAAAGGATTCCATCGATTGTTTCCGGGAGGAGAGGTGAGGCTTAAGTATGCCTATATTATTAAATGTGAACGCTTTGAAATAGATCCTCAAACAGGTGAGGTTTGCACAATCTATTGCACCTACGACCCTCAAAGCAAAACAGGGGGTGAAACCGCCAATCGTAAAGTGAAAGGAACTATTCATTGGGTTTCCGTTGCTCATGCTCACCCAGCAGAGGTTAGGCTCTACGACCGTCTCTTCAATGCACCCGATCCTGATGATGTACCGGAAGGGGGCAGCTTTATTGACCACTTAAATCCAGATTCTTTGCGTGTTGTTAATGCATATATTGAGCCGGCATTGGCAGAGGCCCGGCAAGGCGAACATTTTCAGTTCGAACGATTGGGCTATTTCTTCCCCGATTACGATTCTACTCCTGAGAAGCCTGTATTTAATCGGACGGTAACGCTGAAAGATACTTGGGCAAAATTTGCAGGGAAATAGAAACTTTTCTTGCCTTATGGGTAGATTACGGATTTTTAATGCGTGTCTGATTTTGCGTTAGCAGAGGCAAAATCAACTTTGCTTTTTGTAAAGTCGGGTGACAAACGAATGGGTAGCCCTGGTTGGTTATGGGGTTTTTAGATCTTTTAATTTTATAGTATTCCTTCAAGGGGTAATCCTACCTGAAGACTATCCAAAGGCAAAGTGTCGGTTTGTGGAAGATAATTAACCGCTGGACCCTTGATTTTTACAGAAAAAGGATCGAGGAGAGGAAGTTGGTCTTCGGTAAGGAAGCCTTTGGCAACCATTTTTGTCCCCATAAGGTGGTAATAATTTTGTAAAAAGGGTTTGGGATGGCCTTCTGGATCAACATAATACATAAATTTTTTGGGCGAAGGTATGATGCCGGCCAGAAAAATACTTTCAGCCAATGTTAGATTACCAGGCCGCTTCTTGAAGTAAAACCAGCTGGCTTCTTTGATTCCATACACCAATGGACCCCATTCGATAATATTAAGATATACCTCAAACATTCTATCTTTAGAAGTAATTCGATTATTCTCAATAAGCCACACGATTAATGCTTCTTCCAGCTTTCGGGTGATGGTTTTGTGACGGTTGAGGAATACATTTTTTACCAATTGCATGCTTATTGTACTTCCTCCTCTCACAAATTTTCCCGCTTTTAAATTGGCAATCATGGCTTCACGAAAAGCGTCCGGTAAAAATCCATTATGCTGGAAAAATCCACCATCCTCTGAGGTTAATACGGCATATCGCAGGTGCACGGGAATTTGCTCGAGGGGGATGAAATTAGGGTTTTCAGGGCCCACTATAAATGAACGGACGGGAATACCCTTCTCGTAGGCAGTGTATAGAAAAGGTTCATTCATTAGATTTAAAGGCGTGCGGCCGAACGACAGAATGGAAAAGTTTCGTTGGTTGAGTTTGCTTTCAAATATAAGACTGTCGGGGTATCGGGTGTCGAGTTCAACCCTGAGTCGATAGGCCATATCGCCTTTTACACGGATTCCCTGCAAGTTGTCGAATAACCCTCCGGGTAGGGCTTCAAAGAGATGGGAGGCTGGAAACCATCCCGTATTTATTTTTAAACGAATTACAGGCTGGGGCTTCAATGCAAGGCTGGAGTAAAAAAGTAACCGCAGACCATTCAACATTGCAAAAGCCCCGGAATCTGTTTCAATAATATTTTTCTGAACTACAAAACCCACCTGGGCCTCAGCATTATTCAATGTAACAATGTCATCGCTTAGGGCACGGTTGTCTATGCGCAGGCGAACTACCTCACCCGAAAGATGCATTCGGTAATTTTTTTTATCCTTTTGAATTTCAATAAATCTGACTCTAAGTGTATCAAAATCAATGCCTGTAGCCGCTGCCCTTGTCAGGAAAGGCAACCACTTCCTTTGAGGATTTTCAGGGAATATCTTCATTCCTCCCTGTTTTGTCGACCTATTCAAATAGCCCTCAACCTTAAGGTCGTAATTTGTACTGTCGTCCATCAAACGAAAGTGGTTGATGAAGGGTTTATTGCTAAAAATCAGAGAGTCACTGGTGATTTTAAGGGGTACACCATTATAGGATGCCTGAATTTCAAGATGTTGAAACCGGATTAAATCGGGCAGGTAATGAAAGAAGAGTTGAGATATAAAATGGGCACGAGAGATGAGATCAATGGGTTGATGCTGAAGGGTGTCGGTTTTTGTAGATTTTCCACTGAAAATAAAATCCCAATTGGTTTTGCCTTTGTCGCAGGTCAGATAAAACAGGAAAAATTTACCTTGGATAGCTGTGGGATGAATGGATCGCCCCAAACCGATTTTTATTTCGATATCTTCACCCAGCAAGAGTGTGTCGCCTTTGGGAGAACGAAGTTGCGCGTTTTGAACCCGAATGCCCGTCAATCCCGAAAATCTTAAACCTTCAAGGCTAAGAGCGCAATGATATTGTTTGTTGAAATGATTTATTTTTTTTTCGGCATACCAGCGAAGCAAGGGGTTGCGAATAAGGACAAAGGTTGTCAGGATGATTCCAATGGTAAGGGTAGTAATCCTTAGGGCGGGCTTGTATTTTCGAAAAAATCTGATGGTTTTCATTCTTATCAGGCTTGCATGCAAAATTAACATATCCGCATGGCTTGTTTATTTTTGTGTTGTTGTATAGAATTAGGACACAATTTGCGGGGTGATTCATTTGTTTTAGTGAAAGGTCTGGAGGTTGTGTACTAATTTAAGACATATTTTGGTGGGGGTAACCAAGGGGCATGTCTTTTTTTAGTACACATTTTGCTAAACAGTTTGTGTGTGTTTTTATAAATATTTATAAATGAGTTTGTTGTGGGTTGTGGCACACCTATTGTTAGTGCGCTAACAAATCTTAAAAATTACACAAATGGCAAGATTCACATTACCCCGAGATATTTATTTTGGAAAAAATAGTCTCGAAGAACTTAAAAACCTGAAAGGCAAAAAGGCTTTCATTGTGACCGGGGGCAGCTCCATGCGTAAGAATGGCTTTTTGGATAAAACTGTAACCTATTTACGGGAAGCAGGTATGGAAACGCAGATATTCGAAGGAGTGGAGCCGGATCCTTCGGTAGAGACTGTGTTAAAAGGGGCTCAGGCCATGCTTAGTTTTCAGCCCGACTGGATTGTAGGTATTGGAGGCGGTTCGCCTATTGATGCAGCCAAAGCCATGTGGGTATTTTACGAACACCCGGAGGCTCGTTTTGAAGAAATAGCCAAGCCTTTTAATATTCCAACCTTAAGAAATAAGGCTCGTTTTGTAGCCATTCCGTCAACAAGTGGCACCGCCACTGAAGTAACAGCTTTCTCGGTAATTACTGATTACAACACACAAATCAAGTATCCCCTGGCCGATTTCGAAATCACGCCTGATGTGGCCATTGTAGATCCGGCCCTGGCTTATACCATGCCGCCAACCCTTACTGCTCATACAGGAATGGATGCCCTTGCACATGCTACCGAAGCTTTTGTGGCCTGCAATCGCAGTTATTTCTCCGATCCTTTAGCACTGCAAGCCATTCTGATGATCAGGGACAATCTGGTGAAATCGTACAAGGGTGACGCAGAAGCCCGCGATAACATGCATATTGCCCAATGTCTGGCAGGTATGGCTTTCTCGAATGCTCTGCTGGGTATTATACACAGTATGGCTCATAAATCAGGAGCAGTATTTCATATTCCTCATGGTTGCCTCAATGCCATTTACATGCCTTATGTTATCGATTATAACCGAAAGGTATGTGCCGACCGCTACGCAGCCATTGCCCGCCATCTCGGCCTCGAAGGTACTACCGATGAGGAATTGACCGATGCCTATCGGAATTTCTGTATCAGCCTTAATATACACCTCGATATCCCCCTTACCTTAAGAGAATATGGAGTAAAAGAAGTGGATTTCCTGGCTAATGTCGATCGTATGGCTGCTAATGCTGTGGAGGATGCCTGCACGGGATGCAATCCACGCCCCACCTCAGCAGTCGAATTCAAAAAACTTTATACGGCCGCTTATTATGGTGAAAAAGTAGACTTTTAGTCTGTTTTAAATAAACGGATGGATTCTTTCTCAAGTGGTTAGGTTTTGGTTGGTTGCCCGGGGAAAGCAATTTCCCCGGGTTTTTATCCTCATTTAAAGGACAAATCAATACCATCAAAAAATGGAAAAAGACAAAATTATTTTGTGCATGGGAAGTAGTTGCTATTCAAGGGGCAACCGCATAAATCTGGATTTGATAAGGGCCTGGCTCGAGGAGCGCAAACTTCAGGCTAATATTGATTTTAAAGGGCAATTATGCACTGGCCTTTGCAATCATGGACCGGTTATGATCATCAATGGCCACGTTTACGAAAACGTAAAACCTGCCAATGTGATTACTCTGCTTAAAAATGCCCTGAACGAAAAAGTTTCCGGATAAAGGAACCGACTATGGACATGCAACAACCCGTCTATACCGAAACCAACAATTGCCAGGACTGTTATAAATGTATTCGTGAATGCCCTGTAAAAGCTATTCGTATTGAATCGGATCGGGCTTCTGTAGTAAGCAGCCTTTGCATATTTTGCGGGCATTGTACTACAGTATGTCCTCCCCGGGCCAAGAAGGTGAGGGATGATGTGGGCAAGGTCAAACGTTTGCTTTCCGGTTCAGACCCGGTTTATATTTCGCTGGCCCCTTCGCATGTAAGTGAATTTGAGGATTTTACGACAGAGGAATTGGTGGCTGCCTTTCGTCGTTTGGGATTTGCCGGTGTGTCGGAAACTGCTCATGGCGCTGAATGGGTATCACAATTAACTTCAAATTATTTAAGTACCAAAAAGAGCGGGCTTTTAATAAGCACTGCATGTCCCGCTGCAGTCAGCTACATACAAAAATATGCCCCATCGTGGGTCAGGTATTTGGCACCCGTTGTATCCCCCTTGCTTGCCCATGCCCATCTGCTTAAAAGTTGGTATGGGAAGCATGCAAAAATCGTATTCGTGGGTCCTTGTGTGGCAAAAAAATCGGAAGTTGACGTGGCCGGCGACTTAGTGGAAGCTGCTTTGACCTTCGCAGAAGTGAGAAAGTGGTTTGAGGAAAGCGGTATTACACCGGGACTATTTTTTCCTGAAGAATATGGCGCACTTTTTCCCTGTAGGGCTGGAAGGGGTTCGGTTTATCCGGTGGATGGAGGGATGATTAAAACCTTAAAGGGACATTCAGCGGGTAAAACAAATATTAAATTTTTGAGCATTTCAGGACTTAAGCAAATTCAGGAGGCATTGGATTCCACCATCCCCGAAGTACCTGCTGGTCAGGTTTTGTTTTTGGAACTTTTGGCCTGCGAAGGGGGGTGTATCAATGGCCCCGGAACTACCAGCCATCAGGGGTGGCTTCACAAAAACATAAAAATCACTTCCTATTACGAGCAACATCCTGAGCCCGCCCGGGTTCCGCAAGCCTCTTTTTCTGACGAGGAGCTGAGGAAGCAGGTTTTGAAAGGGCAGTCGGTAAAGAAAAGTAATTTTTCGGAAAATGATATTGCCGAAGCTCTTCGCACCATAGGAAAAACCTGTAAAAGCGATGAACTGAATTGTGGGGGTTGCGGATACAACAGTTGCCGGGAATTTGCCATAGCCATGCTTACCGGAATGGCCGAACGCCAGATGTGTGTTTCATATATGCGTAAGGTAGCCAACGACAAAGCCAGTGTTTTACTCCAGCGAATGCCTTTTGGAGTGGTCTTGGTTGACCAGCGTCTGCACATCATCGAGTGCAATCAGATTTTTGCAAAGATGGCCGGCGCCGATGCACAGCTTTTGTGGGAGGCAATGCCCGGACTTAAAAATGCCGACTTACGTAAGCTTTTGAAATTTCACAACATTTTTACCAATGTGCTTTCTTCCGGTGCCGATGTTATTGACCGCGATTTTGAGCATCAAGGCAGGCATTATAGTGTCTCTGTTTTTACCATTCAGAAAAATCGCATTGTATGCGGAATCATGCAGGATCTGAATCATTCAGGTTTGGCTGGCGAAGAAGTCAATCGGCGGATTCGCAAGGTGATTTACAATAATATGTTGACGGTGCAGAAAGTTGCCGCCATCCTTGGAGAAAATGCAGTACAGACGCAGGTTTTGCTAAACACACTGATTCATAGCGAAGAAAATGAAAGAAAGCCATAACGGGGAGTGCTACATAGAGATAGGCTTTTCGCAGGTGGCCAAAGAAAAGGAGGTTGTGTGCGGAGACGTTTTTATGTCGAAGCGCATTCCCGAGGAAAACCGCATTGTAGCTGTTTTAAGCGACGGGCTGGGAAGCGGAGTGCGCGCAAATGTGCTTGCTACCCTCACGGCCACCATGGGCTTGCATTTCACCCTTCACCGATACGAACCTCAGGAGGCTGCCCGCAATATCCTAAGTGCCCTTCCGGTAGATAAAGTGCGCAAAATCAGCTATTCTACCTTTACTTTGGTGGATATCGATTCAGAACTGAATACCAGCATCGTCAATTTCGACAATCCCGACTTGCTGTTTATCAGGTCGTCGGAGGTAATTCAGGGGAAAGAAAAAAGGCAGGTGTTTCAAAAAGGCAGAAGGGCTGTAGAAAGATCATTAAAATATATCGAATACAAGGCATGTCCGGGTGACCGAATTATTTTGGTTTCTGACGGAGTAAGCCAATCGGGTATTGGTTCGGTATTGTATCCCTTTGGTTGGGAGATACCGGAAATAAAAAACTGGGTGAAGGGCATACTTGAGTCAAAACCTGATATTTCTGCGCAGGAGTTAGCTTCCCGCATCGTAGGACATGCCCATACCAACGACGCTTTTCATGCGCGTGATGACATTTCCGGGGCAGTCATTTATTTCCGAAGGCCCCGCAAGCTGCTGTTATGTACGGGCCCACCCTTCCATCCCGAAGACGATCAAAGGTTGGCACGTCGAATTGTTGAGTTTCCGGGACAAAAAATTATTTGCGGGGGAACAACCGCCGAGATCGTAGGCCGTGAATTGGGGCGGCAGATTGAAGTGCACCTCGAATCAGTCTCGGCTGAGGTTCCACCTTTTTCGATGATGGAAGGAATAGACCTGATTACAGAAGGGGTTCTCACCCTTGGCAAGGTGGCTTCCCGCCTGGAAAAAGGGGTCACTTATCCGATTAAGAAAAATGATGCGGCCGGCCTCTTAATATCTTATTTGCTCAACAATGACCAGATTTTCTTTCTCACCGGAACACGCATCAATGAAGCGCATCAAGATCCCAATCTTCCGGTGGAATTGGAAATCAGGCGAAATGTGGTGCAGAAAATCAAAAGATTGCTCGAAGAAAGATTTTTAAAAGAAGTACATGTTGATTTTATATAATTCTAATTATGAATAAAATAACGGTTGAGATCTGCTATGGTACACTCTGTTTTGTAATGGGAGGGGAGGTGTTTGAAACCCTTCAGGAGCATTTGCCAGAAGAAATCAAACAGGTGGTAACTCTCAAAGGTATGGTGTGTCCTGGCTATTGCCACCAACAGGAAAAATATGGCAAACCTCCTTTTGTGAAGGTGCAGGATCGCCTGATTTGTGAGGCCAACCCTCAAAAAATAATAGCATGTATTACCAATTTGATGAAAGATGGCTCAAACCAATAATGCAACCTTACTCCGGCGCGATTTACTTACACGGCTGTGCCGGTTGATGCTCGAAGACAATTTGGAAAATATTGACCGTATTCCTGTAGAGATGATGCCTCGTACAGGAAAGGCGGCAAGTCGTTGCTGCCCATACAAAGGCAGAGCTATTCTGCGTTACAGAATTATGGCTCTATTGGGGTACAATGTAGCTGACGAAACGGATGAACTGGAAAGCCTTTACAATTACGCCTTGAGGGCTCTCAGCGGGTTTGATAAGGGCTATGGCGTACTAACCGTTGTGGATGAAGCGTGTGATGGCTGTGTAAAAAGTAATTATACGGTTAGCAATCTCTGCCGGGGATGTTTGGCCTCGCATTGTATGGTTTCTTGTCCCAAAGGGGCCATCCGTATGGTAGATGGCAAAGCCCATATTGATGAATATTTGTGTATTGGTTGTGGGAAATGTCAGCAGGCTTGTCCTTACCATGCCATAATATATGTACCGATTCCATGTGAGGAATCATGCCCTGTCGGAGCCATTAAGCGTGGCCCTGATGGCAAGGAACACATTGACCCCGAAAAGTGCATTCATTGCGGACGTTGTATGACAGCTTGCCCTTTTGGGGCCATCATGTATCGTTCACAAATCATTCATGTTTTGTATGAGATAAAGAATCAGGCAAGGCCACTGGTTGCTTTGGTTGCTCCGGCCATTGCCGGGCAATTCAGGGCTGGATTTTCACAAGTGAGGTCTGCACTCTTAAAGATAGGTTTTAGTGCAGTAGAGCAGGTTGCAGAGGGTGCCGCGCAAACTGCCCGCAATGAAGCCGAAGAATGGATTCATAAAAATGCAGATGGTCAACCGGTGATGACTACATCTTGCTGTCCGGCTTATGTGAGCCTTGCCGAGAAGCATTTACCCAACCTCAGACCGCTGGTTTCTGATACCCCTTCTCCAATGGTTTATTCTGCCATGAAGGCCAGAGAAAAATATCCGGAAGCCGGCATAGTTTTCGTTGGACCCTGTGTGGCCAAACAAGCAGAGGCACGAAAGCATGGAGGCCTGATTGATTACGTCATGACCTTTGAAGAGCTGGGCGCTCTGCTTATAGCCCGGGGAATTGATGTGGTAAATGAACCCGATTCATCCGGCGAAATCCCATTGCCTGAAACAAGGTTTGCCATGAGTGGCGGGGTTGCTGCTTCGGTACAAACCTATTTGCCTGAGGGAGCCGAATTTCCTCATGTCGTTGTTGATGGTCTCAATCGTAAAAATGTAGCCCTTCTGAAAACGCTTCCCAAAAACAAAAATATTAAGGGATTGGTAGAAGTTATGGCCTGTGAAGGTGGTTGCCTGGCGGGGCCAGGAGCACTCACCAGCACTGAAACAGCGCAAAAGCTCTTCAAAGAAAATGTACCCTTACCGGAAAAACAATGGGCACCATAGCAAGCGACAAGGTTTTTGCTTATGTTTGTGCCATGAGTGATTCCACAAAAAGTATATTCTTTACTTCCGATCATCATTTTGGCGTTCCTTCCAGGGCTGAAAGCCTTGAAAGGGAGCGCCTTTTTGTTCAATGGCTCGAAAATATCGCCCCCCGCCTCGAGGCACTGTACATCATGGGCGATCTTTTTGATTTTTGGTTTGAATACAAAAGGGTTATTCCCAAGGGTTATGCGCTACTGATGGGTGCATTGGCACGAATAACCGAAGCGGGCATCCCTGTCCATTATTACCGGGGCAATCACGACATATGGGCATTCAATTATTTCGAGCAGGAACTGGGTTTTGTCATGCATCGGCAACCGGAAATAGTTTATTTGAAAGGAAAGAAGTTTTTTCTGGCCCATGGTGATGGTTTGGGGCCGGGAGACAGGGGCTATAAATTTCTGAAAAAAGTTTTTGAAAACCCTGTGAATCAGTTTCTTTTTCGCCAAATTCATCCCGATCTTGGTATTCGTCTGGCGTTGTTTTGGTCGGGGCAAAGCAGATATGCCAATGTAGAACGGGAAAAAAAGGAAAAAGCCGAAGGTAAGTATGAGAATTCTGAGTGGCTTTTCAATGAAGCCCTCCCAGTATATGCCCGATCGAAATTAAATGAAAACCCTGATATTGATTATTTTGTGTTTGGACACTGGCATCTTCCGGTGGAGCTGCGCCTGAGTCCTACATGCACCTACTACAACGTGGGCGACTGGCTCTGGCACTTTTCATGGCTCGAATTCAACGGTAATGAAATACTCAGGGGAAAATATGATCCCTTGAAAAAGGGTTTTTGAGCCTATCTTTGCAAAAAACTTTTTTAAATATAGATGATATGCAAGACTTGAAAGAGTATATCCGGCAAAATAGTGAGCGCTTTCTCGAAGAGCTTTTCGGTCTGTTAAGAATACCTTCCATTAGTAGTCAAAGTGAACATAAGGCCGATATGTACCGCGCGGCTGAATATTGGAAAAATGCATTGCTGGCAGCGGGTGCCGATAAGGCTGAAATTTTTGAGACTCCGGGAAATCCTGTCACTTATGGCGAAAAAATAATAGACCCGGCCAAACCAACTATCTTGGTGTATGCCCACATGGACGTAATGCCCGTCGACCCATTAGAGCTTTGGAAATCAAATCCTTTTGAGCCAGAAATAAGAGATGGTAAAATCTATGCCCGGGGTGCCGACGATGATAAAGGACAGGGCTTTATGCATGCCAAGGCTTTTGAATTTCTGGTAAAAAGCGGCCAACTCCCGTGCAATGTAAAATTCATGATAGAAGGAGAGGAAGAGATAGGTTCGCCCAATCTGGAAGCATTTTGCCGCGAGCATAAAGACATGCTGAAAGCCGACATTATTTTGGTATCTGATACCGGCATGATTGCTCCGGATATACCTTCTATTACCGTAGGTTTGCGTGGGCTGGCTTACCTTGAAGTGGAGGTTACAGGCCCCAACCGTGATTTGCATTCCGGGCTTTTTGGCGGAGCAGTGGCTAATCCCATCAATATTTTATCGAAGATGATTGCCAGCCTGCATGATGAAAAAAACAGAATAACCATCCCCGGTTTCTATGACGATGTGCTTGTTTTGAGTGAAGAAGAGCGTAAAGCACTCAACGAAGCACCCTTTAATCTGGATGAATATAAGGCAGCATTGGATATTGCTGAGGTCTGGGGAGAAGAAGGCTATACAACCCTTGAGCGCACGGGTATCAGGCCTACGCTCGATGTTTGTGGAATTTGGGGCGGGTATACCGGTGAGGGTGCCAAAACGGTTCTTCCTTCTAAAGCTTATGCCAAAATCTCCATGCGACTGGTTCCTTATCAGGATCATGAGAAAATTGCCTTGATGTTTGAGGATTATTTCAAGAAAATCGCTCCTCCCCAGGTCAAAGTCAAGGTAACCAATCTTCATGGAGGTCATCCTTATGTGGCCCCTACCGATTCACCGGCCTACAAGGCAGCCGAAAAAGCCTACCAGGATGTGTTTGGTCGAAAACCCATTCCTGTTCGTAGTGGAGGATCCATACCCATTATCTCTACATTTGAAAAAGTATTGGGCATAAAATCGCTTCTCATGGGTTTTGGTCTCGAAAGCGATGCCATTCATTCTCCCAATGAGAATTATCCCATAAGCAATTTCCTGCGTGGCATTGAGACCATAGCCCGCTTTTATCCGTACTTTGCTGAAATTATGAGAAAATAAATATGGACGACGATAGGTTCGAAGACAAACTCGACCGACTCATACGCATTTTTAAAAAGCTGAGGCAACAGGCTACAGCTGAACAGCTCAGCGGCATCGACCCTCGAATGCTCGCTCAGATGGATATTCTTATCGAACAATTCGAAAAGATAAGATCGGATCCGGGAGCTATTCAAATGTTTAAAGAAATGATGGAGCCCTTCGAGAAAATGCTTAACACCCTGATACCCCAGCTTTCGGAAATGCTTGGAGAGCCCATAGAAGAGCCTGAACCTGTCCGACCAGTTATTGAACCGCTGGAACTGGAAAAAGAGGTTCCTGTGGGTAAACTCACCCGCCGGCTGGTAGAAATTGACAAATTATTGGCCAAAGGGGGGCTCACACAGGAAGAAGAAGATCTGCTGCTGGATGAGAGAATAAAAATCATGAAAAAACTAAATCCCGAAGAATACGGAAACTGAACCTCATGCCGCAGAAAAGGATTTTTATCGCTATTCATTACCACCCAACCCCGGATTTTCTTAGCTGGTTTAGTGATCTTAAGAGGATGACTGGGCACGAGAGCGTAAAGTGGACCGATGAGCATAATTTTCATGTGACGCTGAAATTCATAGGCGACACCCCCGACCCGCTAATACCCCCCCTGATTGTAGAATTACAACGGATAGCCCAAAACTTTTCTCCGTTTGAATTGACTCCCAAAGGCATGGGCTATTTTGGGCCTGCCCACTCCCCAAGGGTCTTCTGGACTGCCCTCGACGACCCCTCCCAAACCTTAGCCTCTTTGGCCCAGGCTGTCGATGAGGTTTGTCAGAAACAGTTGAAAACAGAAAGAGAAAGTCAACCTTTTACTGCCCACCTGACCCTCGGCAGACCCAAAAAATTAAGTCCCCATTTCCTGGCCAAAGATTGGGTTATGAAATTTGAAAATGTTACTTTTCAATCGATAAAAGTAAATGAATTTCTGCTGATTTGGAGCACGCTTACTCCGGCAGGACCCATCTACAAAACGATTCGCAATTTTCCTTTAGGGAGAATTTAATTCAGGCTTTGTTACAGATAGCGTCGCTGTACCAGCTCCTTAAGCTTGATTACTCCGGGCAACCGGGGATTCCATTTGTAACGTGCCGCGTAATTCTCGAAGAGCTCCAGAGCCTCTTCGAGGCTGTGTGCCTGGTTGAGTTCTTGAATGGCTTGTGTGTATTCCTGCATGCTTCCACCAAATAACTCATTGATAAACAAAAACTTTTCATTTATTCCAATGGCTGCTTTTATATCGGCCAAGGGTTTATGCATGAGATTGGACGCTACACTTTTATCTTCAACCTGAGAACTGATTCGGTCGATGACGGAAGGTTTTTCCGGTTGCAGTTTTTCGGCCAGTGTGGGTGGGGTTTCTGAGAATAAATCACCCGTGCGGGGTTTGGGTGGAGGAGTGGGGGATGTTTTAGGCTTTTCTGCCACAGGTTCTTTGGGCTTCTCCTCAGGTTGGGAGGGGATAGACCTTCCCTCAAACTTCAAGCGAAAGGTGGGTATTGGTTTCTCGCTTGTGGGGGTCGACTCTGCTTTGGGTGGTTCCAGCACTGTTTTTTGTAACAAATAAACTTTGTCGTAAATATTGCGCAAATTGCCCAGTAACAAATCAAACTCAATACGCGACAAATTTCCTTCATTTGCCAGCATCATATCCATTTGTTCCTGAAGGGCTGCAACCAGGTCCTGGATTTCGTCGGTAAGCATTTTTTTGTCAAAAACTGGCATAATTGATAAGGGTCTTTAATTTTGCAGGTAAAGTTACTATAAAACACCAACAGGCACCCTATATTGTATGTTTCTCGAACCTTCAGTACCCAGAAATGCGCCTTCAGGATGGATTGAAGTAATCACAGGCTCCATGTTTTCGGGCAAAACGGAAGAGCTTATCCGTCGACTTAACAGGGCCCGGATTGCACGGCAGGCAGTGGAAATATTCAAGCCAGCCATAGATATACGCTACCACGAGACTGATGTTGTGTCGCACGATGCCAACAGTATTCGAAGTACACCTGTTGAATCATCGGAACAGATATTGCTTTATACAACTGAGGTGGAAGTGGTTGGTATAGATGAAGCCCAGTTTTTCGATGAAGGGATAGTGCAGGTTTGCAACCGGCTGGCCAACGAAGGCAAAAGGGTGATAGTGGCCGGGCTCGATATGGATTATCGTGGCATTCCCTTTGGTCCAATGCCTGCACTTATGGCCATTGCTGAGTATGTTACCAAGGTTCATGCTATCTGCATGGAGTGTGGTAATCTGGCCCATTATTCTTATCGCAAAGTGGCCAACGACAAATTGGTGCTGCTGGGTGAAACCGATACCTACATTCCTTTATGCAGGGCTTGCTTTCAACAAAAAATGGGTTTAAGCCATAAGGATTGAACCTGTTTTCCTGCTGTTTTTGTTACTTTTGCAGCCCAAAACAAGGCTGAAACTAAAATCTTTGAGCCATGAAAAGAATCATTCTGTTCACGATTATTTCAATTTTCGCATTTATGAATACTTCCGAAGCCCAGAAAAAAGAAAAACAAATCCGGTTTGTTATACATACCGAATACGGCGACATGAAAGGATTTTTATATAACGAAACCCCCTTGCATCGCGACAATTTTGTCAAACTCGTTAAGCAGGGTTGGTACAAAAATTCGCCTTTTCACAGGGTTATTAAGAATTTTATGATACAGGGAGGTCAGAATGCCGATGGACGTCTTGATCCCGGATATCGTATCCCGGCTGAATTCAACCCTAAAT